>JAABUX010002659.1_pt1 | contig 24885 bp, 21 predicted proteins | sample 5561851 | NCBI WGS metagenome assembly JAABUX01 (sample SAMN10711883, study PRJNA513361) | rock metagenome | isolation source: Antarctica rocks | place: Antarctica: Victoria Land, Richard Nunatak red sandstone | collected 2016-01-03 | reverse complement strand
GGGCAAGGTGGTGGAGGCGTTGCAGGACATCAACCTGCTCGTCCAGCCCGGCGAGTTCGTCACCGTGGTCGGGCCGAGCGGCTGCGGCAAGAGCACGCTGCTGAAGATACTGGCAGGCATCCTGCCGCGCAGCACCGGCCAGGTGTCGTTGCAGGGGCGGCGGATCGAAGGCCCGAACCGCGACGTCGGCGTGGTGTTCCAGGCGCCGGTGCTGCTGCCCTGGTGGACCGTGCTGCAGAACGTGATGCTGCCCGTGGTGGTGCAGCGCCGCGACCGCCCGGCCTTCGAGGCCCGCGCCCGCGCGCTGCTGCAGCTCGTCGGGCTGGCCGATTTCGAGCGCACCTACCCCAACGAACTCTCCGGCGGGATGCAGCAGCGCGTCAGCATCTGCCGCGCCCTGATCCACGACCCCTCGATCCTGCTGATGGACGAACCCTTCGGCGCGCTGGACGCCATGACCCGGGAGTCCATGAACATCGAATTGCAGCGCATCTGGTCCGAAAGCCGCAAGACCGCCGTGCTCGTGACCCACAGCATCCCGGAGGCGGTGTTCCTGGGCGACCGCATCGTGGTGATGTCGCCCCGCCCCGGACGCATCGCCGAGGTGATCCCGGTGGACCTGCCGCGCCCCCGGCGGCTGGAGGATATCAATGCCCCGGCCTTCGGCGCCATCGTCCGCGCCGTCCGCCGGCACTTCGGCTCGACCGGGGCGCTGGACGCATGAGGGACGACCTGCCCCGGCGCCGGACCACCGTGCTGTCGGCCCTGCTGCTCGTTGCGGTCATCGGCGGCTGGGAGGCGCTGGTGCGCCTGCTGGAGGTGTCGCCCATCATCCTGCCCGCGCCCAGCGCCATCGCCGCCGCGCTGTGGTCCGGCATGATGGACGGCGCGCTGCCCTGGCACTTCGGCGTCACGTTCCTGGAAACCATCAGCGGCTTCGTGCTGGGATCGGCCGTAGGACTGCTGCTCGGCGGCGCCATCGGCCAATCGCCCCTGCTGGAGCGAGTGCTGTATCCCTACGTCATTGCCTTCCAGACCCTGCCCAAGGTAGCCATCGCTCCGATCATCGTGATCTGGTTCGGCTACGGCATCAGCAGCAAGATCGTGATCACGGCCACCATCGCCTTCTTCCCGGTGCTGGCCAACACCATCGTCGGGCTGCGCGCGGCGCCTGCGGACCAGGTGGACCTCATGTTGGCCTACACGGCGACGCGCTGGCAGTTGCTGCGCCTGGTCCGCTGGCCGGCGGCGCTGCCCTACGTCTTCGTCGGCCTGGACGTCGCCATCGTGCTGTCGGTGATCGGGGCCATCGTCGGCGAGTTCGTCGGCGCGCAGGCCGGGTTGGGCTACCTGATCCTGCAGAAGAACTTCAACTTCGACATGGCCGGCGTGTTCGCCATCCTGCTCATCCTGTCCCTGATGGGGGTGGGCCTGCACCTGGTGGTGACTCAAGTGCAGCGACGGGTGGTATTCTGGATGGACCCCGCCCCGGACCGTGTGACCGGCGCCTGACGAGAGGCTGACCAAGGAGACCCCCGATGGATGGAACCCAAGCCCACACTGCTTCCACCGCCGCCCCCCGGCGCGCCACGCCCGGCGAAATGCCGGTGCTCGACCTCCGCCGCATGGACACCGACATGGCCGGCTTCGCTGCCGACCTGCGCGCCGCCTGCCTCGGCACCGGCTTCTTCTACGCCGCGCACCACGGCGTGCCGCAGACGGTGGTGGATGCGGTGTTCGACGCCACCCGCCGCTACTTCGCCCTACCCGAAGCCGAGCGGGAGGCCGACGTCATGGACCCCCGCTTCCGCCGCGGCTGGATGCGCCAGGGGATCAACCAGCATCCGGGCTACGCGCCCGACCTGAAGGAGAGCTACGAGTTCGCCCTCGACCTGCCGCTCGATGACCCCGCAGTCGCGGCCGGGCTGCCGCTCCACGGGCCGAACCGCTGGCCCACGGCGCATCCCTGGCTGCGCGAGGCGGCGGAGGCCTACTTCGATGCCACGCTGGCCCTGGGCAAGCGGCTGCTGCGCGCCTTCGCCGTGAGCCTGGACGCGGACCCCGACACCTTCGTCCACTATACCCGGAAGCCGATGGTGCAGAGCCGGCTGTTCCACTACCCGCCGCAGACCCCGGACGATGCCGCCAATGCCTTCGGCGTGGCGCCCCACACCGACTACGGCATGATCACGCTGCTCACGCAGGACCCGGTCGGCGGGCTGGAGCTGCAGATCCGCGACGGCGAGTGGGTGGCGGCGCCGTTCATCGAGGGGACCTTCGTGGTCAACCTCGGCGACCTATTCCGCGTCTGGACCAACGACCTCTACACTTCCAACCTGCACCGGGTGGTGAACCGCACGGGGCGGGAACGCTACTCGATCCCGACCTTCTTCAACCTCGACTTCGACGCTCCGGTGGCCTGCCTGCCCGGCCTGTCCTCACCCGAGAACCCGCCGCGCTACGCGCCGATCAAGTCCGGCGACTATCTGCTGAGCCGGTTCAAGGCGGTGCAGAAGTACGTGCCGGCGTAACTGAAGGCGTCAGCTTCCCCGATCAACGGGTGCGAAACAACGGTGGTGTCTCACTTTGAAATTACAGCCTTGGCGGCGCGCGGCCCCAGATTTCAAACTGAGACACTACCCGGTTTGCGGCGCGGTGAACGGCCATGGACCAGCAGCAGGCCTGTCTCAGCCAGCATCTGCGCGCCATGGTTGGCGCAGGTCCGTCCAAGGCTCTAGCGCTCAGGGCTGCGGCGGTGCCTGGCCGCGCGTGCTATGGCGTCCTTCATGCCTGAAACCAAGCTGCCCGCCGCACCTGCCCTCCTCACGCCTGCCGAGCGCGACTACATCCGCCATGAGCTCGACGTGTTCTTCTCGACGCTGCCCAGGGTCGCCGACGGCTTCCAGCTCAGGACATGGCGGGGCGGCCCGCAGGCTGGCCAGCCGAAGGTGCCGCAAGCCGCGGCAGGCTTATTGGGGCACAACCTGATGCGGCTGGACGACACAGCGCGGCTGCCGCGGCTGGTGTTCACCAGCGCCGGCCTCGCTGCACTGCGGACGATGATGGCCGACAAGCGCCTGGCCGACCCGGTGAAGTTCGCGCACGTCCGCCAGGAACTCGGGATCGACCCCCTGCCGGCAGGTAGCCAAGGTTAGGCCAGGCCACCTGCGCGATGGTTCGCCGTTCCTGGTGCTTGCGCAGCGGCGCTGTTCCCCTGCCCGCCTAGGTCGGCTGCCAGGCTCGATCTCACACAAGAAGGCGCACATAGCCCGCACGCCCAAGATAGTCCTACCTCCTGCACCCTCCACACCAGCCCGCCGTGGCCGCCCACCAAAGGCGCGTGCTGCCCTGCCGGGCGCACCCGCGGCGACCGCGGCCGAGGACGCCGTAGCATCCTCGGCAGGCATTGCTGCAGTGGAGAGCGGCATGTCTTTGCAGGGCCGGCGAGGACGCAAGCCGCGGCAAGAAGCTGCCGATGCAACCCCTGCCCTGCCGCGGACGGGCCGCAGCCGACCGGCGTGGACAATGACGCGGTGCCTGTCGAGACGGCGTTCCCGGTCAGTGACGCGACGGGCAGCGGCGACGGCGCCGCGGAACACGGGGGCGGAGCACAGGCTGTCGACGCCGAACCGCCCTCCCCATCCCTGGATATGCCAGGCCCGGCGCAGTCTGCCGCACGCTGGAACCCGGCCTCGGACAAGGGTCACCTTCGACTGGCCGCCGATTGAGCGCACGGCTGCACAGGATGGTCCCAACCAGGCCATGGCCAAGCTGCTGGTTGTAGCCCGCGCAGAAGGCGCGAACTCGCGCTGGACACCCTGAGCGCACAAAGGATTATCTGATGGTTTGCTCAAAATCACACGCTAACGAGCTTTCGAATGGTGTTCGCCTTTCGACACGGTTCTGAAAGGGATTTGTGCAACGAGAACTGTCAGTGGCAACCGTGCTGCCCCGTCCCTTTTGCAACGTGAGATCGAAGCCGGGGCGTAGATCTGGGGAGGTCTGGTACGTGGGCGAGAGCGGGCGCAGCGGACCGGTCCGCGCAAGAAGGCCCCCCGCCCTGGCCGCACCCACCCTGGTCAATCTCTGTCGCTGCCCGGATCGCGTGATCCAGTCCAGCACCCCGGAACCCATCAAGAGCCTCAGCCGTAAGCCCTCGGCGTCGTCTCAACCATCAACCTGACAACTCCGTGGAAGCGCCGGGCACGCGCTTTTCATCACGGCGAAGCTGAGTCATGGTCGCCGTCAAAGCAGGAGGATAACCATGGCCAACGTGCAATCCTTGCGTGAGCTGGTGACGCCAGGGCAATGCCTGGCGCTACCGGGCGTGTTCGACGGCATCTCGGCCCGGGTAGCCGACAGCCTGGGCTTCGCCGCGCTCTACATGACCGGCTATGGCAGCGTCGCTTCCGCCCTCGGCGCGGCGGATGCGGGCACGGCCAGCTATACCGAGATGCTGGAGCGTGTGCGCTGCATCGCGGGCGCCGTCTCCGTGCCGTTCCTGGCGGATGGCGACACCGGCTATGGCGGCCTGCTGAACGTGGACCGCACCGTGCGGGGCTATGCCGCAGCCGGGGCGGCCGGCATCCAGTTGGAAGACCAGGAGTTCCCGAAGAAGTGCGGCCACACCGGATACCGCCGGGTGATCCCCATGGCGGATGCGGTGCAGAAGGTGCGCGTGGCCGTGGAGGCGCGGCCCAGCAAGGACTTCCTGATCGTCGCCCGCACCGATGCGCGCTATGCGCACGGACTAGACGAGGCCCTGCGCCGCGGCGAGGCGTTCCTGGAGGCGGGTGCCGACGTGCTGTTCGTCGAGAGCCCGGAATCGCTGGAGGAGCTGCGCCGGGTCGGGGAGACGTTCAAGGGCGCGCTGCTGCTGGCCAACATGGTGGAGGGCGGCCGCACACCCTATCTCGGCACCACCGAGCTGGCTGGACTGGGCTTTGCCGTGGCGCTGTTCCCGGCGACCGGCTTCCTGGCGGCGGCGGCGGCGCTGAAGGGCGCCTATAGCCACCTGCGGCAGGCGGGCCTCGGCACCGGGGGCGCCACGCCTATGCTGCCCTTCGCCGAGATGAACGCGCTGATGGGCTTCGCCGCGGTGCATGCCTTCGAGCGCCGCCACGGCAACAGCGACGAGCGCGCGGCATGATCCAGCCGAGGGGATCGATCGCGGCGCGGCTCGACCGGCTGCCGATCCTGCCGTTCCACCGGCGGCTGCTCGGCCTGATCGGGGCGGGCATGTTCTTCGACAGCTTCGACATCTACCTGGCCGGCTCCGTGCTGGGGGAACTGGTGCATAGCGGCTGGTCGGACCTCGCGATGAACGCGCGGTTCATCTCGGCCACCTTCGTCGGCATGGTGATCGGCGCGGCCGCGGCGGGGTGGCTTGGCGACCGCTATGGCAGGCGGTTCACCTATCAGTTCAACCTCGCGGTGTTCGGCGCCGCCTCCTTCGCATGCGCGCTGGCGCCGAACATGGGGTGGCTGATCGCGGCGCGCCTCGTCTCCGGCGTCGGCCTGGGGGCGGAGATCGTGGTCGGCTATGCGACCCTGCTGGAGTTCATTCCACCGGGGCATCGCGGCCGCTGGGGCGCGCTGCTGTCGCTGCTGACCAATTTCGGCCTGTTCGCCTCGACCCTGGTCAGTTGGATGGTGATCCCGGCCTTTGGCTGGCGGCCGATGTTCGTGATCGCCGGGCTTGGCGCCTTCTTCGTGCTGTGGCTGCGCAAGACGATGCCAGAGTCGCCGCGCTGGCTGGCCGCCCAGGGCCGCATGGCGGAGGCGGATGCCGTGGTCGCGGGGGCCGAGGCCGAGGCGTCGCGCCTGCCACCCCCCGTCCTGCCGCCCCCCGTCCTGGTGGACCTGCCGGCGGCGGCGGGTCTCTCGGCCAGCGTGTTCGTCAAGCGGGCGCTGGTCGGCAGCGTGCTGCAGGCGGCGGTCAGCATCGCGATCTACGGCTTCGTCGCCTGGGTGCCGACCTTCCTGGTCCAGCACGGCATGGCGATCAACCGTTCGCTGGGCCAGGCGGTGCTGATGTCGCTGGGCGGCCCGGCCGGTGCGGCGCTGGGCTGGGTGCTGAGCGACCGGATCGGCCGCCGCCCCGCCATCATCGGGGCCTCGCTGCTGGCCGCGGCCTGCGGCACCGCCTTCGCCCATGCGACCAGCCAGGAAATGGCGGTGGTGCTGGGCTTCGTCATGTTCACACTGATCTACTTCCTGGTCTCGATCATCGTCGCCGGTTATGTGCCGGAGCTGTTCCCGACCGCGGTGCGGATGCGGGGCACCGCCATCACCAGCGTCGCCGGCCGGCTGACGGCGATCGGCGTGCCGTTTGCGGTGGTGTGGCTGTATACCGAAGGCGGGCTGGAATTCGTGCTGGGCGGCGTGGCGGCTGCCCTGCTGATCCAGGCCGGCCTGGTCGCCTTGTACCGGGAGGAAACCAACGGGCGCAGCCTGGAGGCGATCACCGCCGATGCGGAGGCAATCGTTTCCGCGCCGCAGCGCTCCGTGCTACCGTCCCGCTAAACCGGCGCCGGTCAACCGGGGCTGACCAAGGGAGGTACATCCATGGCCTTACGAGCAATTAGCCGGCGCGCCTTGACGAGCTTCGCCCTAGCGATCCTCGGCTGGGCCGCCTGCCCCGCTCCGGCAGCCGCGGACACCATCACGGTCACCCATTGGGGCGGTCAGTTCTATGGCGCGCCTTACGCGGTTGCCATGGAGAAGGGCTTCTTCAAGCAGCACGGCGTCGACATCACCGGCATCCTGACAGCACCCGGCGGCGGCACTGCGGTGCGCAACACCATCGCCGGCGACATCCCGTTCGGGGAGGTCTCGCTCGCAGCCGCGGTGCAGGCGATCAATGCCGGTCAGAAGCTTGTCATCGTCTCGGCCGGCGCGCAGAGCGTCGCAGATCAGCTATGGGCGGCCAAGACCGGCTCCACGCTGCATGGCATCAAGGACCTGGCGGGCAAGCGCATCGCCTATACGTCGCCCAACTCCGTCTCCAACATGATCATCCTGATGGCGCTGAAGGCCAACGGGCTGACGGCGCAGCAGGTGCGCCTGGTCCCCGCCGGCGACCTGGGCGCCAACCTGTCGGCCATCACCAGCGGCGCGGTGGATGCCGGGTTCAGCGATACACTGACCTATGCGCAAAGCCCGGCCCTGATCCAGCCGGTGTTCTGGGTGAAGGACGTGATGTCGCCCCGCATGATGCAGACCGTCTGCGTCACCACGCTCGAGTACGCCCATACCCATCCGGAGGTGATCCGCGGCATCATCGCCGCCCGCAGGGAAGGGCTCGACTATGCCCGCCAGCATCCGGACGAGTCGGCCGACATCCTGGCGCGCGATTACAACAACCCGAATGCGGGCTTGTTCCGCGCCCATATGAGGGACCTGATCGCCGTCGATTACTGGAGCGACGGGCGGTTCGACTACGAGGGCATGAACCACATGGTGGAAGGCCTGCAGATCACCAGCCAACTGAAGGAAGCGCCGGACTGGTCCAAGATCGTCGACACATCGTTCCTGCCGGCGGACCAGCGCGCCGCTCGCTGAGATGGACGGGGCTCCGGCAAGGGCGGCGCATGCCAGCCTGCGCGGCGTCACGCGGCGCTATGGCGGCAAGCAGCCGATCGAGGCGCTGGGGCCGATCGACCTGGACCTGGCGTCCGGCGAGTTCTTTGCCGTGGTGGGCCCGTCGGGATGCGGCAAGTCCACCCTGCTGGACGTGCTCTCCGGCCTTGGTGCGCCCAGCGAAGGGACCGTCACCTTTGAGGGCAAGCCGGTGCACGGCGAGGTGCCGGACGGCGTCGGCGTGGTGTTCCAGGAGGATTCGAGCTTCGCCTGGCTGACCGTGCGCGACAATGTCGGGTTTGGCCTGCGCCGGTCCGGCCTGCCCCGCGCCGAGATCGACCGACGGGTGGACCACGCGGTCGGCTTCATGGGACTGGCGCAATTCGCCGGGCACTACCCGGCGCAACTGTCCGGCGGAATGCGCCAACGCGTGTGCATCGCCCGGACACTGGTGCAGCAGCCCCGGCTGATCCTGCTGGACGAACCGTTCGGCGCGCTGGACCAGCAGACGCGGCTGCTGATGGGCGACGAACTGCTGCGCCTATGGCGGGAGACGGGGGCCACGATCCTGCTGATCACCCACGCCTTGGACGAGGCGGCGATGCTGGCCGACCGGGTCGGCGTGATGTCCGCCCGGCCCGGCCGCTTCATCGACATGGTGCAGACCGGCTGGCCCCGCGACCGCGACAGCCGTGTCGTCTCCGACGCGCATTTCGGCACATTGACCGCGCGGCTATGGACCTCGCTGCGGACCGAGTCGCTCAAGACGATGGGCCGCACCGGGTGACGCGCGGCTCCGCCGTCCTGCTGGTGCGGGTGTCGGTGCTGGCCGCCCTGGTGCTGCTGCTGGAGGTCTCGTGCCGCACTGGCGTGATCGACCCGATGTCGGTGCTGCCGCCGAGCCAGATGGTGGCGGCGATGCTGGAGCAGTTGGCGTCCGGCGATGCGACAGAGCCGATGGTCCAGACCTTCACCACCGTGGCGCTCGCCTGGGCCTGCGCCGTGGCGGGCGGGACCGTGCTCGGCGCGCTGCTGCACGCCGCCCCCCGCATGCGCCGCGCCGTCGATCCGCTGCTGGCCTCGTACTACTCGGTGCCGACCTTCGTGTTCTATCCGCTACTGGTGGCGCTGCTGGGGCTCAGCATGGCGCCGCTGGTCGTGCTGGGCGTGCTGTCGGCAGGGCCGGCCATGGTCATCAGTACGCTGGCTGGGCTGGACAGCGTGACGCCTGTGCTGCGGCGCGTGGCGCGGGTGCAGCGGCTCGGCCCGGTGCGGACCTTCGTGTCCGTGGTGCTGCCGGCGGCGATGCCGTCGCTGTTCGGCGGCTTCAAGCTGGCGCTCAGCTACGCGCTGATCGGGGTGATCGCCGGCGAGTTCATCCTGTCCGGCAGCGGGCTCGGCTATGCCATCTCCTTCGCCTACCAGAGCTTCGACACGCGGGCGATGTATGGGCTGATGCTGTTCGTGCTGCTGGTCGCGATCGGCGCCAACGCCGTGCTGTATGCCTGGGAAGGCCGGCTCGCACGGCGGCGGGTGCGGCAATGAGCGCTACGGCAGCCGCCGGTCCCACCCGGCCGCGTGGCCGAATCGGCGACGGGCTGCTGCTGCTGGCGGGGCTGCTGCTGCTGTGGGAGGCGGTCGGCAGTTGGACCGAGGGCATGGCGATCACCGGGCCGCTGGCGACCTTCGCCTATGCCGGGCAGTTGGTGCTCACCGCCGGGTTCTGGGGGCAGGCCTGGGCCACGCTGGCCGCCTTCCTGCTAGCCTTCGTGCTCTCGGCGGTGTGCGGGCTGCTGCTTGGCCTGGCACTGGGACTGCGCCGCTTCGCCGGGGACGTGATGGAGCCGGTGCTGGCTGGGTTCTACACCATTCCCAAGGTGACGCTGTACCCCGTCGTGCTGCTGCTGTTCGGCCTGGGCACGAGCGCCAAGGTGGCGTTCGGCGTGATGCACGGCCTGGTGCCGGTCACGCTGTTCACCATCGCCGCCATCCGGACATTGCCGCCGACGCTGCCCCGCACCGCCCGTGCGATGCGCCTGTCGCCCGGCCAGACCATGCGCTGGGTGCTGCTGCCGGCCTGCCTGCCGCAGGTCGTGGCCGGGCTTCGGCTGGGCTTCTCGCTGAGCCTGCTGGGGGTGCTGATCGGCGAGATGTTCAGCTCCCAACGCGGGCTGGGCTTCCTGCTGGTCAGTGGCCTGGCGCAGCACAACGTGGCGCTCAGCACCGCCGTGGTGCTGGTGATCGTGGTGTTCGCCGTGGCCGCCAACACCGCGATGCTGCGGCTCAGCCGGGTCGGGGCGCGGGCAGCCTAGCGGTCAGAACGAGGCAGCCAATAGCATCAGCAACCCGGCTGCCAGACCCAGGGCCGGGCGGCACGGTCGCGTAGCTGGAACGCCGCAATCGCAGCGTCATGCTTCAGGGTCAGGCCGATTTCGTCCAGCCCTTCGAGCAGGGCGTCGCGCCGGATCGCCTCCACGGCGAACGGCATTTCCTCACCGTGCGGCGAGATCACCATCTGGCGTTGCAGGTCGACCGTCACCCGAGCATTGCCGCCGGCGCATTCGGCGGCCAGCCGGTCCACCTGCCCGGCCGGCAGCACCACCGGCAACACGAAATTCTGGTAGCAGTTGTTGGCGAAGATATCGCCGAAGCTCGGTGCGATCACGCAGCGTATGCCGGAGTGTTTCAGCGCCCAAACCGCCCCCTCGCGCGATGAGCCGCAACCGAAGTTCTCCCCCGCCAGCAGGATCGGCGCGCCACGGAATTGCGGCTGGTTCAGCACGAAGCCCGGGTCCTCCTGCCCGGCGGCGTCGAAGCGCAGCGCCTCGAACAGCCAGGGTGCCGTTTCTTCGGGCTTGGCATTGGTCAGCCGCTCAATGCGGATGACCGTGTCGGTGTCAATATTGGCGCGCATCAGCGGAGCGGCGACGCCGGCCAGCACGGTGAACTGGTCCATCGCGGCTCAGCCCGCCCGCACGTCGGTGATCGCACCGGCCAGCGCGGCGGCCGCGGCCATCGCCGGGCTGGCGAGATGGGTGCGCGCGCCGGGTCCCTGGCGTCCGACGAAATTACGGTTGGAGGTGGAGATCGACCGCTTGCCGCGGGGCACCCGCTCCCCGTTGGCGGCCACGCACATGCTGCACCCGGGCTCCCGCCAAACGAACCCGGCGTCCTCGAACACGCGGTCCAGGCCCTCCGCCTCCGCCTCGCGCTTCACCCGTTCGGAGCCGGGCACCACCCAGGCCGTGACCCAGTCCGCCACGCGGCGTCCGCCCAGCACGGCGGCGGCCTGGCGCAGGTCGGACAGCCGGCCATTGGTGCACGAGCCGATGAACACCCAGTCGATGCGGGTGCCGGCAATCGGCTGGCCGGGCTCCAGGCCCATGTAGTCCAGCGCCGCACGCTGCGCCGCCCGGCTGGCCGGGTTCGGCGCGGCCTCCGGGTCGGGGATGAGCCCATCCACCCCGATCGCGTGCTCGGGGCTGGTGCCCCAGGTCACGGTCGGCGCGACGGCGGCGGCGTCGATCACCGCGTCACGGTCGAACACGGCATCGGCGTCACTGGGCAATTGGCGCCATGCCGTCACGGCCGTGTCGAAGGCGGCGCTCTTCGGTGCATAGCGGCGGCCGTCGAGATAGGCGTAGGTGCGGTCGTCCGGCGCGATCATGCCCATCTTGGCGCCCATCTCGATCGACAGGTTGCACAGGGTCATCCGCTGCTCGACCGTCATGGCGCGCACTGCCGCACCGGCATACTCGATCGCGTAGCCGGTGCCCGCCTTGGCGCCCAACTGGCCGATCGCGTGCAGGATCAGGTCCTTCGGCCCGACATGCGGGCTGCACACCCCCTCGAAACGCAGGCGCATGCGGCGCGGCTTGCGCTGCCGCAGGGTCTGAGTGGCCAAGGCATGCGTCAACTCCGACGAGCCGACGCCGAACGCCAGCGCCCCCAGTGCGCCGTTGGTGCAAGTGTGGCTGTCGCCGCAGATCAGCGTCGTGCCCGGCAGCACGATGCCCAGCTCCGGCGCCATCACGTGCACAATCCCCTGCCCATCCTTCCCCAGGTCGAAGAAGGCGATGTTGTTGGCTTGGGAGCGGGATCGCAGCGCTTGGTGCAGCACGGCCCCGGGGGGGTAGCTGGCTGCCGTGCGGCCGGGCGCGCTGGATACGGCGTGATCAGGCGTTGCAAAGGCGAGTTCGGGATTGCGTGCCGCCAGCCCCCGCTCCTCCAGCGCCTCCAGTGCGCGTCCGCCGGACAGGTCGTGCAGCAAATGCCGGTCGATATGCAGCAGCGCCCAGCCCTCGCCCAGGTCCGCCACGACATGCTGATCCCAGATCTTGTCGAACATCGTCCGACCGGCCATTCCCGCAGCCCCCGCATTTTGCCGCGAGCCTGCGCGTTCCTGCCCCCGCTGCCAAGCCCGGCGGCTTGCCAGGGCGAAGCGGCACGATCACATGATTGGCGGCCCGCGGTGCCATCTTGCACCCGCGCTGCGACAGGCATACCCCGAAACGGAATGATGAAGGGGGAACGAGACATGGGAGCAGCCAAGCAACTGAGGACCCTGCTGGCACAGGACGGAATCGTCATTGCGCCGGGCGTCTATGACGGCATCACCGCGCGGCTGGCCGAGCAGGCCGGGTTCTCCTGCCTCTACATGACAGGCGCCGGCACCTCGCTCTCGCTCGGCTATCCCGACCTGGGGCTGCTGACCATGTCGGAGATGGTGGACAATGCGCGGGTGATCACGCGCACCGTCGGCGTTCCCGTCGTCGCAGACGCCGATACCGGCTATGGCAACGAGGTCAACGTCACCCGCACGGTGCAGGAATACGGGCGCGCCGGCCTGGCCGGGATGCATATCGAGGATCAGGGGGTAGGTTCGGGATACGTGTAAAAAGTGGTCACAGGGTTTGCTCGAAGGGGAGCGGCCGCGGGTCGAGGGGTCCTGGCAGGTCGGTCATGTCGAGCGCGTACTGGCCGAAGCGCAGGATGTGCCGGCGGCCATAGGGACTGGTGGAGGCGGCCAGCTCTGGTGTGACGGGGTGGCCGTCCCTGGCCATGTCGGACAGGACCTTAGTCAGGTCGGCGACGTTGGACAGCATGACCGTATTGGCGACGAGGCTGGCGTATTTGAGCTGCTTCTCCTGCTCGACGGGATCGCCGCTCTTGACCACTGGGCCGCCGAACGTCACCCAGTCGAGGAAGTCGTTGTAGGCTTCGATCTTGGTGGTTTCGGCGCGGATGACCCGGCGAACCTCGGTGCTGGAGAAGAAGCGCAGCAGGAACAGGGTGCGCTCGATGCGGCCGAGCTCCCGGAAGGCCCGGTAAAGCAGGCTGCGGCGGCTGTAGGTGCCGAGCTTGCGCAGCAGCATTGACGGCATGACCCGGCCGGCCTGAATGGACAGCACGACCTGGATCATGTCCCGCGCGTGGGTGGCGACCAGGTCCCAGTCGAGGTCGCCGGTGAACAACGCGTCGATGTGCTCGTAGCGGGCCTCCTTGGAGGGGCGGTAGAAGGTGACCTTGCCCAGGCCGCGCATGCGCGGCATCAGCTTGATGCCCATGAGCCGGCACAGGCCAAAGACCGACTCGCTCTGCCCTTGCGTGTCAGCGTGCAGCGTATCGGGCTGGATGGCGGACCTGTTCTTCAGCAGCCCGTCCAGGATGTGGACGGCCTCCCACACGCCGCAGGGGATGAAGCTGGTGAACAGGGCAATGTAGGTGTCGGCGATGTGGTGGTAGGCGATGCCGCCATAGCCGCCATAGCGGATGTGCCGGGCGCCGAGCAGGTTGTTCTCGCGCAGCTTGACGTGGGTGCCGTCGGCGATGGCCGCGCGGCCGCCGCCCCAATGGCGGGGCAAGGAGAAGCGGGCATACTGGCCGATGACATCCACCATCCCGGCTTCCAGCTTGCCCGCGGTGACATGCTGGGCGTTGGTCCGCCGGATCGCCTGGGCTGACGTGGCGCCTGGGGCGTGCCGGGCGGTCTGGCCCGGGCCGAGGTTGCAGCCGTAGCCGAACACGGTGAACAGGTATCGCTGGACAGCATGGGCCAGCTTGGGGTCGGCGCCGGAGGGCGGCCCGAAGTGGCGGGTGTAGCCGGACCAGTGGTTGGTGCGCTTGAGGATGTCGAGAAGGTGCCGCTCGGTCGTGCGGGCGCGGACCTCCGCCTCGAATTCGGCCAGCCCGGCGGGCTGCCCCGTTGCCGCCAACTGCTTTAGATGCGGCGTCCCGTCGGCATCGACGCTGAACTCGGTGTTGGCCGGGAAGCCGGCATCCACTGCCGCAGCGAGCGTCGTCAGCTCGGCTTTCAACGCGGCGGCGAGGTCCTCGCCCCGCTCGGGGAAGCCAAGGGCGGCGCAGTAGGCGGGCAGCCGCGCCTCGCACTCCGGCCATGGCAGGAGCTGGGCGCGGTAATCGGCGTAGGTTTCGGAGCCGGTGACGAACAGATCCCCGGTCTCCAGGGCATCGGCCAGGTGGACGAACACGCACACCTCCAGCGCCCGCCGGTCGTACGTGCCCGGCTTGGACCGGCGCTTGGCGACGAACGCTTGCCAGCGCTGGGACGCGAAGCCGAGGTCAACGGCGCCCTCCACCTCGTCACGGCGCGCGTGGCGCTGGCTGCTCACGACTTCCAGCGCGTCCAGCAGGACGCGGTCCTGGGTCGCCGATTGCACGTCCATCAGGTCAAGCAGGCGGAACAGCATGACGCGGTGCTTGGCGTGGATGGGCCACAGCAGCGGCAGGTCGTTGCCGCGGTGCCAGGCGGACACGGCCTGGCACTGCTCCGACAAGGCGGCGACGCCGCCCTGTTTTGCAAGCAGTTCCCTGACCTGGCGCCCGAAGGCATCGTCGGTCCCCTGCGCCTGCTCGGCCTCCAGCACCTGGCCGAAGACGCCGATCAGGCTCTCCTCGATGGCCCGGTGCTGGTCATGCAAGGCGGCGAGCTGCTCCTTGGCGGCAGCTTGGGTCCGCCGGACGCGGCGGAGCAGCATCTCGATCAGCTCGTCACGGCAGCGCATGCGGGCCTGGCGCAACAGCGCGAGCAGTAGGGTGTGCCGCTTGCCGGGCTGGGCGACGTCGAGGAGGTCGCCTACCTCCGCCGCAGCGGCCTCCGCGGCGAACTGGCGCAGCTTGGTGTGCGCAACGCCCTCCAGCGGCGGATCTGGGTCGATCAGGCCGTCCAGCCAGGCCAGGCGCTCGGTCCAGAGCCTGACCGTGCTGGGGGTGGCAGGCCCAGGCGCCTGCTTGAGACGGCTGAAGCCGGTCGTGACGCTGCCGGGCGGCCTGACCAGCAGGGTGTCCAGCATCGTCATCTGCTCCGGCGAAAGGCGCGACGTGACGCGGTCGTACATGCGCCCGTGGACTTCGGCGCGCAGCCTGTTCACCAGCCGGTCGAGGGTGCTGAACGCCGGCAGATCGACGGCAGCCGCCTGCAACGCCTCGACGGCCCGGTTGATGAGGTCGGCCGGGTCGCTCATGGTTTCGGCCGCGTCGAGGATGGTGCTGGCCAGCATCTGCTCGGATGCGGCGCCGTAGGCCGTGACGCCCAGGTAGGTCCGCACCGCGGCCTGGTAGCGGTAGAGCGACTTGGTCCGGCGCACCTCGTCCGCCCATCCGTCCGCAGCAGCCACTCCAAGCTGTGCGGCCAAATGCGCCGCGGTGCCGGCATGGACCGTGTTCAGCGCCGGGAAGCACCCAAGGTCCCGGCGCGTCTTGAGCAGTGTCGCCAGCAGCACGCGCCCTGCACCAGTCCGCGTGCCCGCTTGCACGAAGGCCAGGTCCGCTTCGGTCAGGTCGTAGCGGGCATCCAGTTCCTCCCGGGTCAGCCGGGCGCCGGGTCGTGGGTAGGCGGTGCGGTCGATGGCCGTCATGGGGTGTCCGGAAAAGGGTGCGCCACGGCGGCTGGGCGGGGTATGTGATTTGAAGGAGATAGGAGGTAGCTGCCCGGTGTCCGCAAAGGAATACCTTGCTGGACGCAGGCGCACGGCGCCCAAGCCGCGCCAGGGCACCCGCACTGCCCTCTACCTGCGGGTCTCAACCGCCGAGCAGAAGCCCGACCTGCAATACGATGGCCTGCGCGGCTACGCCGCGCGCGCCGGCCTCGACGTTGTCCAGGACTACTGCGACGTCGCCGTGTCGGGCCGCCGGGAGGGCAGGCCGCAGCTCAACGCGCTGATGGCGGCGGCCCGCAACCAGGAGATCGACTGCGTGCTGGTGTGGAAGTTCGACCGCTTCGCCCGCAGCACGCGCCACCTGCTGACGGCACTGGAGGAGTTCGACCACCTCGGCGTGCGCTTCGTCAGCGTCCAGGACCAGGTGGACACCGAAAGCCCGATGGGCCGGGCCATGTTCACCATCATCGGCGCTATGGCCGAGCTAGAATCTTCCCTCATCAGCGAGCGCGTGACGGCGGGCATGCGGGCCGCCGAGGCGCGCGGCAGGCACCTGGGGCGGCCTGCTACCTCGCCGCGCGTCGTCAGCGAAATCGAGGCGCTGGCCACGTCCACCGACCTGAGCATCCGCGCCATCCAGAAGAAGATCGCCGGCCGGGCCAGCCGCGGCATCGTCGGCGAAATCACCAAGCGCGCCCGGGCCATACAGCTAGCTGCGCTGTGACCACTTTTTACACGTATCCCGAACCTACCCCAGGATGGCCCGCCCCTGCTTGGTCAGCACCGTCCGCAGCCGGTGGCCGTCGGTCAGCGACGTCGCCAGCAGCTCGTCATAGCGGTCCAGCAGGTTGGTCACGCTGCGCTCGGCGATCTCCACCCCGCGCCCGCGCAGGGCGGCATGGATCTCCGGCACGCTGCGGTGGCCGTGGTGGCGCAGCGTCCCCACCAGCGCCACCACGTCCAGCCCGAACTCGTGCTGCGCCAGTGCCATGGCGCCCTCAGCCTCGGGACGGTAGGGCACGCGACGCCGGGCGCAGCCCTCGCGCTCGCACCGGCGCACCTTCAGCCGAAGCCGCACAGGCCCGGACAACAGCACCACCGTGCGCCGGTTCTCGTAGCGGATACGCATCGCCCCGCCGCACGCCGGGCAAAGCCGGCACGCCGGAACCAGCACACGCTCCCGATCTGGCCGCGGCCGCGCTGACGTTCTGCCCATTCCTCACCTCCTGCAAAGCAGCAGGACCGCAACGCAGGACCTCAGCAAACAGTCAACTTTGCCGGCCTAGGAAAAAAAGCAGTCGGCATCTTCTCGAGTCCGCCGAGATGAGGTTCCGTTTCATCGAGGACCACCGCAAGGTGTTCCTCGTGCGGGTGATGTGTTCGGTGCTGCGGGTCAGCGCCAGCGGCTACTATGCCTGGCGCGGCCGACCAGAGAGCGCCCGCGCCCAGGCGAACAAGACGTTGGTGGAGGACATCCGCCGTGTTCATGCCGGCAGCCGGCGCCGCTACGGCAGCCCGCGCGTGCACGCTTCCCTGCGGGCCGAGGGCAAGCGGGTGGGGTGCAACCGGGTGGCGCGGCTCATGCAAAAGCACGGAATCCAGGCGCACCGCAGGCGGCCGTTCCGCAAGACCACGGACAGCAACCATGCTTTCCCGCCTGCCCCGAACCTGCTGGATCGGCAGTTCGCCTCTGCGGTCGCGCCGAACCAGGTCTGGCTGGCTGACATGACCTACATCGCGACCGGCGAGGGGTGGCTGTATCTTGCCGCGATCTTGGACCTGTTCTCGCGCAAGGTCGTTGGCTGGGCGATGAGCGAGACGATGCCGCAGGAGTTGACCCTGGCGGCGCTGAATATGGCCATCACCAACCGGAACCCAGGTCCAGGGCTGCTGCACCACTCGGACCGTGGCAGCCAATATGCTGCACATGATTACCGCCGGGTGCTGGACGAGCACAGGATGCGGTGCTCGATGAGCCGCAAGGGCAACTGCTGGGACAACGCGCCGATGGAGAGCTTCTTCGGCAGCCTCAAGACGGAACTGGACGGCGACGGCCCGTTCGAGACGAGGCAGGCGGCGCGCACGGCCCTGTTCAGGGCCATCGAGGGCTGGCACAACCGCCAGCGCCTCCATTCAAGCATCGGCTACATCACGCCTGCCAACAAAGAACAGCTCGCCGCAGCCGCGTAGGCCCTAACCCGTGTCCACCGTAACGGGGGATGGTCATACAGTGCGGACGCACGTCCCGGGTAGGGAACACGCACCGCCTTCCTTCAGCATGGTCCCTGGTGACCTCATGCATCCGCCCTCGCCCGACCTTCTCCACCGCTGCCCCGATCCCTTCGAGTCCCTTGAAGCGATCTGCTGACGCAAGATTACTGGCTCAGCCCTGGTGTTGTACGAATCCGTCATGTCACGTACTTAGTTCAGCTCCTTGCCAATCGGCAGCACGCGGCCTCGCTGCCACCCGTACGTCCTGCGCCGCCAACTCGTGCAGCCCTGCCGCCTGCAACGCCGCCCGCGTCGAGGCCCGGCCTTGGTTGGCCTCGTAGTCGTTCCAGTCCGTGCCCTTGCCCCTCGCTACCTGGGCGGCAACTGGCTCCGGCAGCAGCACCGTGGCGCCGACCGCAGCAGCAGCGGCCTCGGCCTTCTCGCGGCCCGCGTTCGGCAGCGGCTTGGCCCGCAGCGGCAGATGGTGGTCGTTGTCGGCCGCCATGTAGATTGGTCGAGCCGGATCCTGGTCGCGCAACACGCTGGCGACCGCCATCAGGTTGCTCGTGTCTAGCGCCACCGCAACCGCCATGGCCGTCGCACGGTGGACGGTGGCGCCCGTGGCATATCCTTCCGCAACGATCACCGGCGCCCCGGCCCGCAGCTCGCCCAGCAGATAGAAAACGCCCATCTTCTGCGCGCCGCCCAGGTAGAGCTTGGTCCCGTTCGCAGCGATGGTCTGCACGTTGCGGACCTCGCCATGCACGTCATGCAGCGGCACCAGCAAGCGTCCGGCAATGCTGGCGTTCCTGGTCGTCCCCTTGGCGTCCTGCACCGGCACAGTCTGGCCCTGCACCGCAAGGGACAGCCCGTGCGCCTCGATCCCCTTGGCGGCAAGGTAGGGGTGCGACACATCGGCGGGCCTGGCGCCGGCCAGGAGCTGCACCGCAAGCCGTGCCCCGGCCTCCTCGCGCACTACGCGCTCGCGTTCACGCTCGGCCGCCTGCGCCTCCGCCTTTGCTGCCAGCGCCGCCTGGTCTGCGGCAGACACCGGCACCAGCTCGCCTTCCGCCTTCCAGGTGCCGACGAACCCGCCCTGCTTCCAATTGTAGATCGCGCCCGCCGGCCGGCCCTCGTCGTAGAAGCCTCGGTAGGCGCCGGACCGCTCGCGCCCCTTGTTGCCCTCCACCGCAACGTAGCGGAGCTTGCCATCTAGGATCGGCAGGCCCTGCGGTTTCAGGCCGTGGGCGCGCATGGCGTCCGAGAACTGCTGCTGCGCCTCCCACTCGCCAATCTTGACCCGCCGTGCCTGGGCCGGCCGTGGCGTCGGCGCTTTGACCCGTGGCGCACATGCCTCCGGCCCTGCCGGCGGTGCTTGCGGTGCCGGCGCAACCTGTACTGGCGGCGTCGCCCGCGCGACCTTCGCCGGCTTCTGCCGCGGCAGCTCCGGCCGGGTCCGGGGCGTGCCCGCCGCCGCGGCGGCGCGGCGGGGTGCCTTCGGCGCAACTTCCTTGGGGCTGAGGGCGGCGATCCGCGCCATGACGGGCGCACGCTGCCGGGCAGCCTCGTCCAGTTGCTCCATCACCCGCGGCAGCGCCTGCCTGGCCCTGCGCTCCCCAAAGGTGCGCCGCAGCGTGGTCGCTTCCTCCCCTGCTGCCGCGCGGGCCTCCGACTTGCGTAGCCCCGCCTGCAATGACTTGGCCGTCTGTTTGGTTTCGACCGTGGCGCTTTCCAGGAACGTGAGCGCGCTCTCCTTGAGGCTCTGGCGTTCCAGGTTGCGCGTCACGTTGGCCCACGCCTCCCGTCGCCTCTCCTCGGCCGTGTCCGGCGCCGGCAACCCCATAGGCCGGCGTGTCAGCGCCTCGCGCATCTCCGCGCCCATGCTGCCCACCATCCAGGACTGCACACGGTGCCGGCTTTCGGCGACATAAGCAGAGAAGCCCTGGGCGGTCTTCGAGCCTGCCGGCAGCGCGTTGATATGCTCGTCCGACGTGATGCCCTGCGAGCTGTCGATGGTGCCGGTGTCGCCATAGGTCAGCCGGATGCGGCCAGTGCCCTCACGGTCGCGCAACGCCTCCCACGACACGAAGCCCACCTTGCCGCTTTCGCCCCGCAGTTCCAGTCCTTCCGCGGGCAGAACCTTGATTACGCGCAGCACCGTCCCATTATCCCCGATGCTGGCGCTCTTGCGCCGGCTCTGCCCGTCGGTGAATATCCCACGGGTGCGTGCGAATAAGCGCACGTTGTCACCTTCGGCCAGGGGCAGGGCAAAAGTCCCTCCCCTGCTGTCCGTTGCCCGCACGGTTACGCGGTCCTGGCCCAGCTCGCCCATCGCCCGGCGCTCGTCGCGCACCGCCCGGCTGATCTCGCGGGCGTCGGCATTGGTCGGGGCACTGATCGTCACGGTGTAAGCGGGGTCGCTGCGGTTCGCCTCGCGCCGCTCCCGGTACAGCGCCGCCACGCGGCGCACCGCCTCGCGGTAGCCGCCCTCGACCAGCTCGGCCGAACCATTGGCCACTTTGAGCTGGATGGCCTTGCCCGCCTCGCCGGCCCGGAACAGCCCGGCGATGTGGCGCTCCTCCTCCGTCTTCTGCCGCACGGTGCTGAGGATCTCCGGGATGCGCTCCTCGCCCAGCGCACGGCGCAGCAACTCGATCACCGGCCCGGCCTCGATGGACTGGTTCTGCCGGTCGTCGCCGGTCGCCACCACCTTGAACCCGTGCTGCTCCCGCAGCCGCAGCAGATGCAGGAGCTGGCGCGTGCCCACCTGCCCCAGCTCGTCCAGCACCACCACGCTGCGCTTCCCCAGCCTCGTGGTGCCCGCCTCCACCCCGTCCAGGAAGGGTTGCAGGGCGCGGGTGTTGGAGGCCGCAATGCCGGCCTCCTGCAAGGCGTTCCCTTGCCGCCAGGCCAGCGCCGTGCCCCACACCTCGTAGCCCCGCGTCTGCCAGGCTGCGACCAAGGGCGGCAGCACGCGCGTTGTCTTGCCCGTGCCGGCCACGCCGATCACCACGCCCAAGCCGCCATCCGTGCCCAGCACGTCAAGCGCCCGGCGCTGCGCTTCGCCATGCGCGCCGTCATAGGAAAGGCCGCTCCGCCCCACGGCCACGGCGATCTCGCCCGGCGCCAGGGACAGGGTGCGGTCGGCCGCAGCGCCACGAGCCAGGCTGACCAGCTCGGCCTCCTGGTCGCGGTGTAGCTCGGTCGTGATCCGAACTCGGTGCTTGTCCACCTGGCGCCACAACAGCCCCGTGCGCCGCCCGTCCTGCTGCACGCCGTCGCGCGCCCATGCCCGCGTCAGCGCGCCGATGTCGTCCGTGCTCTCGATGCCGGCGGCGATGAAGCCGCGGGCTGCGGCCAGGCGCACGTCCCCGCCGCCGATCACCGCGCGCTTGCCCAGCGCCTCGGCCAGCAGCGGCGCTGCCACCTGGTCGGCGTGCGCCATGCGCTCCGCCCGGCTCCGCTCGGCCGCCGGCAGGCCGGAGGTGACGACGCTGCGGTGCTCCCAGCCCAGCCGCGCCGCCTGCGCCCGCCATGCCGCCATGTCGGACAGGTCATCGCCCTTGCCCTGCCGCGTCGCGTGCGCGCCGCCTTTCAGGAAATCCACCCGGCTATCGGGGGACATGGCTTCCCAATCCAGCCCCCGCCGCTCGGCCTCGGCACGGGCCGCGCCCTCTGCATCGCGGGTGCGCTTGCTGAACTCCTCCACTACCTCGTCCGGGATCGCGGGCAGCTTCGCCATCTGCGTGCGCTCGTCCAGCACCACTTCGACGCCGATCGCGCGCAACTCCTTGGCCAGCAGCGCCTGATAGACCGCTCCGAACTCGTGGATGCGCCCATCGAACAGGTCGCGGTTGATGGACACCACGCGCCCGCTGTCCGTCACCATGAGGTTGGGCATGATGGCGTGGGTATGGAGCTGCGGGTCGCCGGCCACTTTCAGGGTGTGCAGCTCGGTGTCCACCACCCCCGTCACCGGGTCAGGCCGGGTGACTGCGACCGTGGGCCGGGACGTGAAGTGGTCGGCCGTGATCCAGGCCAAGTGCCCGCGTTCGTCGCCGTCACGCCCGCCGTCGCCCTTCCTCCCCCAAGCGATCTCCCCCTCGATGTAGCGCAAGGTCGCGTCCCGCGCGTCCCGGTGAGCCTGTAGAATGGAGTTGCGTTCGGCGTCCGTCTCGGCGAACGCCCACGCCAGGCTGACCGACTTCGGCGCCGAAAAGGTCAGGTCCATGTAGGAGATGCGCGCCCGGTCCTTGCCCGCCTCGCCGTCCTCGCCTGGCTGTGCCCGGTAAACCCGCACGTCGCGGTGCTGGAGCTGACCCGGTCGCTCCTCCCCGTCTGCCCGGCGCCCGCTGAGCAGGTTTGCCAGCTCCTCCTCGTTCAGCATCCGCCCCGGCTTGATGCCCAAGGCTGCGGCCACGTCCGGGTGCATATCAGCCCGTGGCGTCGGCACGCACCCCATGCCCTGAGCCAGCGCCTCGTCCGTGCCCTGGCCCCCGGCGTAGTACTCGGCAATCTTCATCTGCTCGGCCGGCAGCGTGTGTTCCAACAGGTGCTTTGCCATCGCCAGGGCGGCCGATGGCGCTCCTGCGGCACCGGTCCGGTAGGTCAGCACGGCGCTAGGAAGCGCCCGCCTGGCCGTTGCCGGGCGGCTCATCCGGTAGGTCCATCCCCTCGCCCACGGCCATGCGTACGCCGTCGATGGCGGCAGCCTCCACCTGGCCGGGCAGGCGCTGCAACGTCACCCGTATCTGCGACAGGTCGGCCGTCTGCTGGGTCAGGGCGGTCTCGATGCGCTGGATCAGCTTGGCCATCTCGCCATCACCGCCCGTCTCGTCGCTGGCCGCTGCCAGTAGCCGTTGCAGCATCTCCCGCTGCGTGCCCAGCAGCGGCACCAGCTCCCGCACGCCCTGCACGAGGATGGACAGGACCAGCTCGTGTTCCGCCATGGCCTGCTCCTGGTCGTCCTGTCTGGCAAGGATGCGGTCCAGTTTCAGGTGTAGGTCAGCCTCCGCCATCATGCCCCCGACAGTCAGTATGGGCCACCATACCGCGCCAGAATGGTGCGACAAGCACCGCGTGAGCGGTCACTTAATCTGTAAGACCCTACCGCTTTCAGAACCTAGACAATGAGTGGGCTTCTTAGTGGTTGCAAAGCGATCCGCAGACTGTAACCATGTGGTGCGCTGAGTGAGACGGAAGTGATGCGCTAAATGACACGCGAACCGATCTTCGCCCGGCTGGCAGCCAGCGCGAGGCTGAAGGAGAACCAATCTCCCTTGTTCCGTTGGTTCCTCCAACACCATGCCGAGTTCGCCACCGCCCTGGTCGGGATCGCCCGGCCAAGCTGGAAGGCGATTGCCGAGGAGCTGCGGGCGGAAGGGCTGACCACGAAGGACGGCAACCCCATTGATGCCCGATACGCGCGCGTGGTGTGGCACCGGGCCAGCAAGGCTTGCCAGGCCAAGCCGCCCAGCCCGGCCCCTGCCACCCTGCCCGCAGCCTCGATGCCGGCCGCCACCCTTCCCACGGCCAACCTCGGGATGCTTCCGCATGGCATCGAGCCTGCGGAGAAAGAACCGCGCCGGTTCACGTTCGAGTTCGCCAGCGCGAAGGACTGGACCAAGGAACCCAACAAAGGAGACGAATGATGGCTGACACCAAAACCGGCAAACAGCCCGGACCCGTACGGTCGTTGTCCGCCATGTTCCAACAGGGACGGGAGAATGCACCCGACGACTTCGACGTAGCGGGATTGCCCCCCTCCCTCGCCCTGCCCACGCGCAGCAAGCGCACGCTGCCTGTTCCCGACCTCACGGGACTAGCCAGGGTATGGGAGCTGATCGGACCCGGCGGCGCCGGCAAGACCGTGTTCGCTCGCTGGTTGGGCGGATGCCTGACGGAACGCGACCTGATGCACTTGTCGATCCTGGCCGCCCTCGACCCGGCCAACCGGACTTTGACGCACTTCTTCAACAACGTGCAGCAGCCCCCCAGCTCGGACCCGGTGCAGACTACGGCCTGGCTGCGTGAGATGCTGGGCTTCATCGCAGAGCAGAAGGCCAACGCGGTCCTCGACTACGGCGGCAACAACGTGTCCAAAGTTCGGTTGGTGGAAGCCGCGCCCACCATCGCCGAAAGCATGGAACAGGACGGCGTGGCGCTGATCGCCGCCTACGTGCTGACGCCGCGGGTGGATGATCTCGCCCCCCTCGTGACCTTTGAGGCCCAGGGTTTCCGCCCGCGCGCCACGGCATTGATCCTCAACCTGGGCCGCGCCGAAACCCCGGCCGCCTTCGATGCCGTGCGCCGGCAATCGGCCTACAAGGCGGCGCTGGACCGGGGCGCGGTAGAGCTGTGGATGCCGGCGCTGGAACCGCAAAGCCTGGCCTTGCAGATCGAGCAGCAACGCTTGCAGTTCCACCAGGCGCGTGACGGTTACGTGCCTGATGGACGCCAGCCGTCCTACATCAGCGCGTTGGAGCGCGTGATGATCCGCGATTGGCTGCAGCGCATGGATGCGGAGTTCGCGGCCGTCAGCACCTGGCTGCCGTGGGCGGCGTCATGAGCCTGGTGCCCTTTACCCGCCGCATCGTGACGAACCGGGCGCGGGACCGGGCTGCAGGTGCGGCAGGCCCTGCATCGACGGATGGGACCGAACCGAAGTCGGCTGGCCCGGCGTCGGCGTCCGCCCCCTCTGGCGCGATGGTGCCCGATGCCGGCGAGTTGGAAGCCGCCATCGCTGGGGCGCAAGCCAAGCTGGCCGAAGCTGCTGCGACCAATGCTATGCGGTATGACCCGTATCAGCATGTTCTTACCGGACTGTCCGGCACGCTCGGGGCATTCCTCAAGTCGATCTGGCGCTGGGAGGAAGCGACTAAAGCGGTGATCGCCGCGCGCCATCCCTTGACGGAGGAGGAGCGCGCGAACTTGGTGCTGGCGTTGGTGGCGGCCACCGAGAAAGGGGCCTTTGAGGGCACGCGCAAGGAAGCGGCGCGCATGATCCGCCGCTTGGATCACGGCCTCTCCGTCCGCATCGGCCTGCTTGTCGGCGGCACCTTCGTGGCGGGAAGCCTGCTGACGCTGGGTGTTCTCCTTGGTGCCAGCGCCGGCCCATTCCGGCCGGACGTGGAAGCGGGCGCAGTCTGGCGCGACCTGGTGCAGCAAAACCCCGATCCCCGCCTTGCGCTGGCTG
>JAABUX010002658.1_pt1 | contig 24900 bp, 19 predicted proteins | sample 5561851 | NCBI WGS metagenome assembly JAABUX01 (sample SAMN10711883, study PRJNA513361) | rock metagenome | isolation source: Antarctica rocks | place: Antarctica: Victoria Land, Richard Nunatak red sandstone | collected 2016-01-03 | reverse complement strand
CCTGAAGGCGAAGGTGCTGGCCTTCATCGAGTACTACAACCGGACGATGGCCAGGCCGTTCCAGTGGACCTACAAACCGCTCAAGCAATAACCGCCAAGTCAATTACGCCAGGGTGCACTAGCCGTCCTCGACTTGGAGACGACCGGTGTCGACTTTCGTAATGACAGGATCGTCGAGGTCGGGGTCCTGAAATTGAGCCCCGACGCTGAGCCGATCTCTTATCGGCGCTTGGTCAACCCGGGCATTCCAATCCCCCCAGAAGCTCAAGCCGTCCACGGTATCAGTAACGAGGACGTCGAGGACAAGCCCCGCTTTCGGACGGTCGCCCCTCGCCTGGCCAGGCTCTTGGCGGACGCCGACCTTGCCGGGTTCAACATCCGCCGCTTCGACCTACCCTTTTTGGCGGCGGAGTTCGTCCGCGTCGGGGTCGAGTTTGCCATCGGCAGCCGCGCCGTGCTGGACGCCCAGCGGATCTATCACGAGCGGGAGCCGCGAACCCTCGAAGCGGCGGTGCGTTTTTTCTGCGACCGGGACCATATCGATGCGCACGGGGCTCTGGGCGACGCCTCGGCGACCGCAGCGGTGCTCGATGCTCAACTCGCCCGTTATGATGACCTCCCACGCACCGTCGCTGCGCTGCACGAGGCGACGACCGACGTCGACATCGGCGGTCGGTTCCGCACGGCGGGCGGTTGTGTAGTGTTCGCCTTCGGCAAGCACCAAAACTCACCCCTGGACGACGTCGCCCGGCGAGAACCAGGTTATCTGACATGGTTTCTGAACCAGGACTTCCTCGACGATGCCAAGGCGGTCGTCCGCAAGGCGCTGGCTCGAGCGGATTCGCGCTCATGAACCAAAGAGGAGACGCCGGGCCTTAGTCGTCCCCTCGATGCCGATCACGTGCCGGCGACCGGCTTTGGTGAAAGCCCGCGAGCCCATCTCGGTCGGCGGCGGGGACGCGTTCGGGATCGCCGGGGTACGAGTCCAGTGCCCCCATAAAGCCGAGTCAAGGACAGTTCCGCCAACCATACTCAGCTCTAGGACGATGGCGGATCAGTATTTTTTCACGCCAACATCCAGCGAGTTGCTGGACGACTTCATTGACATAACCACATGAGGCTTTAAAATATTGAAGTGTTTCTGCTCTGCCGATGACTGACAAAAAGTGACAACAAGATTGAGGCCAAGGATGGTCCCGACCGCCGATCTTCTTGCAACACCTCCTCCCGAACTGCTCGCCCGCGTGGTTGAGCAGGCCAACCTTGATGCTGACCTGACCATTCACGTTCTGAACGCGGCTGGTCTCGCACCGCTCCCCGGTCAAACTCGATTCCTTCCACGCGACTTACTCCTCGAACTCGGGGCCGCCTTGCGAGTGATGGTCTGGGAGATCGAGGGGCTCGACCTGCCAGCGTTCACCCTGCCGACGCCGCAGGACGCCATCCGCCGGGCTTTCGTCGACGCCGTAGGACGCCTCCGAGATCCGTCGTATTCGGCCTCGCCGTCGCTCAGCCAGACGGTCCTTCAGATCAGCACCTATCACTTAGCCTGGGTCGGCTCCCGAGAATTCCAGGCCGAGATCCTCCTCGATACTCCGGACGAGGACGCCCTCGTCGAGGCTATGGCCCAGCTACTCTGGCGGAACCGCGGTCTACTTTCGGCCGCCGAAGGGGACGAGATGTCATGAACGGGCGACCTGCCATCGGCCGCGGCCTGTTTTACACGAGGGACTCGCAAGGCCATTCGGAATTTGCACCGCCGCAATATGTCGCCTGGGCTCAACGCGAGGCGAAGCGACTCGGGGTCGAGTTTGCCGGCGTCCCGGCGACCATCACCGCGATGATCGAGCATAACCTCTCGATCCAAGGCGACCTCTACCTCGATTATGGCATCTCGGGCAATCAGATGAGCCGACCGGGCCTGGATACCCTCCGGCGGCGTGCTATTGAGGACTTGGGGGTTACGCACCTCTTCATCCCAAGGCGGGACCGGATCGCCCGCCCGGACAACCCGCTCGATGCGCTCTCGATCGAGTTCGAGCTTCGGTCCGCCGGCCTGACCCTAGTCCTGATGGACCAAATCCTCGAGCCGCTGCCACGCGGCAAACGAGTCGGTTTGGCCGACCTGCTCACTGGGGTCATCGACTACGACTCGTCGGGCAAGTTTCGCCGCGAACTGGCCGAAAAGTTGATCCACGCCAAGATCAAGCTGGCCGAGCGGGGCTTCTCCATCGGTGGCGAGCCAGTCTATGGCTTCCGCCGCTGGCTCGTCGCTCCTGATGGCTCCCGCAAGCGAGAACTTGAAGAGGGCGAGATCGTCAAGATGACCGGCCATCATGTGATCTGGCTCCCGACGGCCGAGCACGAGATGGAGGTGGTTCGTCGCATTCTCGACCTGATCGAGACAACCCCCGCGACTCAGGTTGCTCGAATCCTCAACGACGAGGGGATCGCTTCGCCCAAAGCTGGTCGGATTCGCCGAGTCGGAGGCGTTGCCGTCCCCAACGCCGGTCTCTGGATGCAGAACACTGTCAAGAACATTGCGACCCACCCGCTCCTGATCGCATGCTGGGAGTACGGCCGTCGTGCCATGGGTGACCAACTCCGCTTCACGCCGTCCGGACCGAGAACACTGACCGAGGGAGACTACCGGCCCGACGGGCGACCGAAGACAGTCATGAATCCGATCGAGGGGATCATCCGAACGCCGGCCGCTTTCGACCCGGTGATCGCCAAGGAGCGTCTCGACTCGATCCAGCAGATCCTCGACGATCGGGGCAGGCACTTGAAGGGCAAGGCGCGAACTCGCCGCGACTCGCCCAATCCGATGGGCGGACGAATCTACGACTTGAACTGCGGATGGCTGATGTATCGCCACGCGAGGCGAGATCAATGGGGCTACCAGTGCGGTTTATACCAGAACTCGCAGGCGAAGTGTTGCACCCACAATGTGGTCGGCGGTGAGACCGTGACCAGTTTCATCCTGGGATGCGTTCGTCAGCGGGTTCTCGCGCCGACCGTGTTGGCGAAGCTAGAGGCTCGGCTTCGCGAACTCGCGGCGTCGGAGTCGGGCGACGGGGCCGATCGCCAGCGCGTCGAGGCCGATCGATCGAAGCTTGCGGCTCTCGAAAAGAAGATCGCGACGGTGGGACGCAACATGGCCCTGGCCGAAACGGCGGAGGAACGCGCGGCGACAGCCGGTGTCTTCGGCGAATTTCAGCGAGAGGCAGCCCATCTCCGCACGCAGATCCAGAGTCACCGCCCGACCGGATCCGAACGCTCACCCGAGCGTGAGGTCGAAAAAGCGATGGCTGGCCTGAACCGGTTGGTGGACCTCGCGAAGTTGGAGGGTGATCAAGCCGCCGTCGGCGAGTTGTTCCGCCAGCTCGACGTTCGTCTCTATCTCCGGTTCCATGCGACCAAGCGTGGTCGCCAGACAATCAACAAGGTCAACGGAGGGGTGGTGACGTTTGGACCCACACCGCCCCCATTACCTCTCTATAAGGGTCCGACAGATCGGGCCATCATCCGCCAGAAGTTGGCCACCGGGGAGCCTGTGTCCTCGTTGGCTAACAATGCAAAGCCGCGAACTTTTTCATCCGACCCAGAGGCCAAATGGTCCGCTCATGTGCAACGGGGCACGACCAAGGTCAGCGGACCCAGCCGCTGTCTCTTGTTTTGCCATGTCGGTGGCGACCGGGTCCGCTGAGCCGGGTCGTTGGGCGGCAAAGCGAATTGGGGTCGCTTTCATGATCGTTTGGCTCCGGTTGGATCGCGGTCCGACCGCATCGCGTCCTCGGCCGAGCCGTCGTACCACCAGCGCCGGGCCTTTGCTTTGTCCCAGGACGAGGCGGAGGCGCATCGGCCGAGGGCGATTTCCAGGGCTTCGGCGGTGGGGAAGCGGTCGGCGGAGTCCTTGGCCAGGCATCGGAGGATGACCGAGTCGAGGTCGTCGGGGACGTCGCCGCGAAGTTGCGACGGGGGAACGACGGGGTCTCGGGCGTGGGCGATGATGGCTTCGATGGCGGTGTCGGCGTCGAACGGGGGTTGGCCGGTCCGGAGGAAGTAGGCGACGGCTCCGAGGGAATAGATGTCGCTCCGGGCGTCGAGGGTCTTCGAGCCGGTGGCTTGCTCGGGCGACATGTAGAGCGGCGTCCCGAGGAGTTGCCCTTCGTCGCTGATCCGGGGGGATGAGGACGAGGCGGTCGTCACCTCGGGGCGGACCAGGCCGAAGTCGAGGAGCTTGGCCACGTCGTCCATCCCGCCTCGTCGGGCGGCGAAGATGTTCGACGGCTTGATGTCGCGGTGGATCAACCCGGCCTCGTGCGCCTCCACCAGCGCCAGGGCCACCTGGCGGACGAGATAGATGGCCCGAGCGGGGGGCAAGGGGCCGTGCCGCTCGACCAGGTCGGCCAGGCTCATCCCGGGGAGATATTCCATGACGTAGTAGTAGGTCCCGTCCTCGGTCCGGCCGTAGTCGAAGATTTCCACGGTGTTGGGGTGCGAGAGCGTGGCATTGATCCGGACCTCGCGCTCGAACCGCTCGATCGTCCCGGCGCGGAGGACCACCTCGGGGCGGATCAGCTTCACGGCGCACCGTCTCTTGAGCAGCTCGTGCTCGGCCAGGAACACCTCCCCCATCCCCCCCGACCCGATCCGATCGCCGAGCCGGTACTGGCCGAACCGACGAGCCTGGACGACCTCCGACCTCAGCCGAGCGATCGTCTGGGTCGCGAACGACGAGATCGCCCCCAGCGTGAGCAGGAAGATCGTGTCGACGATGAAGACGGCCACCGGGTTGATCCCGTCGGCCCGGAGTTCGCCCAACCACGCGATCGACTCGACCTGGATCAGCTTGGCCCCCGAGAAGGCGACCAGGGGGACCATCGCCAGGACCGACGAGATCACCGCCGTTCTCCGCCAACTCTTCGGGATATAGATCGCGTCGATGAGCATCACCAGCGACGCCAGCAGGATCGTGTTCCGCGTGATCCGCTCGGACAGGAGCGGGTCGAGCCCCAACGAGGAGCCGAGGATCGCCCGGCCTTCGTGGATGGTCAGGAGGCCGACCAGCGTCAGGGTCATGGCCAGCTCGATCTTTCGGAGCCACATGAGGGAAAAGTGGTGGGCCGACAGGAGCAGGCCGATCCCCGCGAGGATTGTGGCCGCGATCCCGAACGGGATCACGATCCCGCCGGGGTTCCGGCCGAGGACCAGGGGCCGGACCAGGATCACCATCCCGAAGATGAGGATGTGGATGAAGGGGAGGGTTCGGAGCCTCGACTGGACGATCAGCCGGGTTCCTTCCTCGGACCTCGTCGGTCGGGCGTGGGCGATCGCCGCCTTGGGCGAAAACCCGTCGGTCCCCACTTCCACACCGGGCGAGTGGAGGAAGGGGGTCGCGGTGTCGGCGGGGTTGGCCCGGCGGTGGTTCGCGGGGGGTGGGTCCGCCGCCGCTTGTGGGTGGGTTTGGGGGGCGGCGTCGGACACATCCAGGAAGCCGTCGAGGTCGGCCTGGCTGTCGTGGTTGAGCAGGCTTTCGACCTCGGCCCGGAGCCGGTCGTCGCCGTCGCAGGCGGTCCGGAGCCATTCGGCCCGCTCGGTGGGGGAGAGGCTCAGGGTCAAGTCGAACAACTCGCCGATCCGGCTCCAGCGCTCGGTGTTCATTCGCCCCTCCCGGCCCGGAGTTGGCTGTGAAGCCAGGCCCGGCCGAGCCGGCAATCACGCTCGGCGGTGGCGACGGAAACGTCGAGGGCCGCAGCGACTTCGGTCATGGTCAAGCCTCCGAAGTAGCGGAGCGTGATCGCCTGCCCTTGTCGCTCGTCGAGCGCGGTGAGGCGGACGACCGCCTCGTGAACCTCGGCCACGTCGATGTCCTGGGCCTCGAAATAATCCACCATCGAGTCGAGCGGGACCCGCCCCCAATGGCCCCCTCGGCGGGCCGCCGCCCGGCTCCTGGCGTGGTCGACGAGGATCTCGCGCATCGCCCGGGCGGCCGAGGCGAAGAGGAAGTTCCGGTCGGGCGACCGGTCGAAGACCGCCTCGCCGAGCAGGCGCATCACCGCCTCGTGGACCACGGCGGTGGGGGACAAGGTGTGGCTCGCCCGCTCTCGCCTCATCATCCGCGACGCGACGAGCCGGAGCTCGCCATAGATCCGAGCGATCACTTCCCCCCTGGCTCCGTCATCCCCCGCCCTGGCTTTGGCGAGGATCGTCGTCAACTCGGGTCCCGCCTCGGGCACGATCGAGACTCCGAAAAAATCTTTGAGGGGTTCCCGCTCCATTCTCCGCGTGATCATTGTGGGCGGCAAGTGAAGCACCGTCCTCAGTGACAACCAGGGACTAGCGATCGAATCGTGAGATTCTTCGAGATCAAGGATTGCAGATCGCAAAGGATTGAAGAATGACAATTTCCGAGTTTTTTTGATTTGCGATCCTGCGATTTGCGATCCGATTCTCCCGATTCGAAAGCTAGACCCTGACAACCAAGCCATGGGCGTCGAATTTTTTCCGCGACGTATCCCATGTTTACCTGGGGAGTTGAGCCGATGATCGACCTCGTGTTCTGGAGCTTCGTCGTGGCCCTCTCGCCGATTCTTCTTGGGGTCGGGTTGAAGTGTCTGGCCATCGTCCTGGGGCCGATCGGGCGACCCGAGACCGCCCCCTACGCCTGGCATGGAAGTGCCCACCACGCTCCCCACCACGTTCGGAGCCGGATCAGCCGGGTGGGGGGCTTTGGTCATGGCCAGTGATCGCCCCGACGACCTCGATTACCGCGAACTCGTCGCGGAATTTTCGCCCGGACCGATCCAGGACGACCAGTCCTACCGCGCCGCCATCGCGATCCTCGATCGCCTGTTCCACCTCGACAACCGCCGGACCCCCGCCCAGCGGACCTATTTCCGGGATCTCGCCCGGCACGCCCACGAGTATGAACGAGCGACTCACCGGATTTGAATCGAAGATCCGAGCCGACGGCGCCTACCCGCCCCGAGGAGTCTTCCGTCCGGTCGGAATTGCCTCGGGTCGCCTTGGACCGGGAACGGGTTGACCCGACATCAGTTGCCGTCGCGGATCGAGCGTTTCAGCGCCGCGGCCCTGGGTGGGTCGATCTTCGAGAGTGCCGCGATGGCCGCCGACGAGATCCGGATCTCCTCCTCGTCGGCAGCTTCGAGGAGCGCCGGGACGGCAACTTTCGCCTCGGGGCCGATCTCGCCGAGCGTCGCCATCGCGGTCATCCGAACAGCGACGTCCTCCGCAGGTCGAATCCAATCGAGCAGCGATGGGATCAAAGTAACGGCCGATGGCGGGTCGATCTTGGCCAGGGCTTCCGCGGCACGCGGGCCGATGAATTGGTCACCGGTTAAAGCGGCCTGATGAAGCGCGGGGATGGCGGCCTTCGCCTCGGAGGGGCCGATGACGCTCAGGGTGTGAATCGCGTTGTATCGACCGTCGGGCGACTCCGCCCGGCCCAGCGCCTCGATCATCCGGGGGACCACGCGAGCCACCAAGTCCGGGGCCGTTTCGCGGAGCTTCGAGATGATATCTTCGGGGAAGTAGCCGCCATCATGGAAGTTGACGAGTTGATCCATCAAGGTGTCGAGGGCCGGTCCGCTCATCGTGGGTTCGTGCTTAAGGACGAGGAGCGCGGCATCGCACCGGATCATCCAATCGGCATTGTTCAAGGCGGCCACGAAGGCTGGTTTCGTGCCCTTGGCCCCGGGGCAACTCGAATCAAGGTAGAGGAGCGCCCCTTGCCTGACCCCCGGATCTTTGTGGTCGAGGAGTCCGATCAGGACCGTTGCAACGCCCTCCTCGCCGATCTCTTTTTTGAGGAGCCGGACTGCCCGGTCTTCCTCGTACAAGGCTGAAGGGTTCGCGAGCAGCCCCCGAAGGGCGGGGATGACCCGGGGTCGGGTGCCGACCGGGTCGATCCGAAGCATGGCGTCGGCGGCATGAACCCGGAAAGTCGGTTCGGTCTCGAAGAGCGCCCGGTCGAGGTCGGCGACGGCCCCCTTCGCCGAGAGGCCGAAGGCCCCCAGGGCAGAGACGGCGGCGCCCCTGAAATCTTTGTCCCGATCCCAGATCGCCACCCGGAGCGCCTCGACGGCATGGCCGGTCGCCTCGGCCCCGGCCCTCGGCGCAAGGACCCCCGCGGCGGCCCCGAGCTGGTTGGCGGCTTTGCGACGGACCGATGCGTCGCCATCTCCCAGGGCGGCAGTCAGGGCATCGAAGATCGGGGCCGGATGGTCGGGATCGGTCCGGGGCAAGGTCGAGCAGGCCAGGAGGCGAACCTTGGCGTCCGGGTCCTTCATCGCCCGGATCAGCCAGGGAGGGGCCGTCGGTCCAAGCATCGCGAGTCCCTCGGCGGCCTGACCCCGAGCCCCGGCCGTCGCGTCGTGCAAATGACGGGAAAGGGTCCAAGCTTGCCAATGCCCGAGGACCGAGGGCCAGAACGACACGCTAACCAGGATCGCCAGCGCGGCGACGACGGTGACATAAAAGAACGGGCCAAAGCTTCGGCGGATTCGAGCCATGATCCCCCCCAATCAAGGAACAACCGCGTCCGTTATCCGATCCGAGCGATTTGCCTTTGCGCATGCCGGTCGAGGAAACGGGGTCGGTGGATCGAAATACCTGCCGAGAACCGGAATAAGCCCGGTGCCATCGTCGCATCCGACCCACCTCGGGCCAAGGGGCCTCTCCGATCTGGGAGATTCAGGGGCCGCGATCGCTCGTTTCGACGACTCGAATTCCTTTCTTTTCAACACCCGACGACACCTCCGACGCGGTCGAGTGTTTACAATCGGCCAAGTCCGGCGGACGAGACCTCACGCGCAACCAGCCCGAACGCTTCCACAACCCCTCGACGAGGCCGATCGGCCTTTGTGTCCGATGGGCATCGTGGAGGCTGGGATGTTGCTTCGATGATGAGGCGACCCGTCGGCACCCCCCGCGAAACACCCAGGCGAGAGCAACCCATGATCCGGAAGCGAAATCGGTTTCGAGGGCGGTTCGAGTCGCTCGAAGCCCGCCAGTTGCTTTCCACGACGATCCCGGATACCTCGACGCCGTTCGTCGCCGACTGGTCGCAGGCCGCGATCGCGGGCACTTCGGGCACCAACCTTCGGATCGGCGACTCGGCGGGCAACCTCGCGACGTTCCGCTCCAGTGGCTTCCCCCTGACGATCGTCAACGGGGCGGGCCAGACACCCCAGCCCGACCCGGTCGGCCCGAGCCTGGCATTCGACGGGTTGAACCAGTACGGCGACGCGGGGCCTTCCCCCGGCTCGAACTCAAGCCTCAGCTTCTCGACCTGGTTTGACGCCAAGGCCCGGGCCGATGCGGTGCTCGCCAGCAAGTCGCCCAACGACGCCAGCGGGGTCGGCTGGGACGTGGAACTCAAGGCCAACGGCACGGTCGTCTTCAAAGTCGGCAGCCAGGGGAACTTCGCGACGATTAGCTCGAACTTCGTCACCTATTCCGCCGGGGCGTGGACGCAAGTCGTCGTGACGTTCAGCAACCGCACTGCGACACTCTCTCTCAATGGCCAGCAGGTCGCCTCGGGGACGTTGATCAGCCAGATGGTCGGCGACCCCACCACCAACTTCACCTTGGCCAAAGGCTCGACCGGGAGCGTGGTCGCCCCGTTCGCCGGGCTGATCGCCAATCCCAAGATCGACAGCATCGCCCTCACCCCCGCCGCGATCGGCGCCGAGTACGTCGTCGACCAGCTCCCGAGCGTGGCCCCCTCCGACCAGTTGAAGAAGGCCGACCTGACCTGGGAGGTCGAGGACGCGATCACCAACGAGGCGTATGCCGCCCAGTACGGCTCATCCATCGCGCCGGGGATCGCCGCGTGGGCGAAGTACCAGGCGAAGCAAGCCGCCGGCGAATACTCGGACGTGACCTCCGCGCTGGGCAGTTCGACGATCGCCACCCCGGGCGGGCCATCGACGGCGTTCCCGAGCATCCCCAACACCGCACCGGGGGCGGACCACAACGTCGTCTTCGACAAGGCCCAAAGCAACTTTGCCGGCAGGTTCACCGACAGCCGGATCAACCAGAGGCCGGTGGAGGACGGCGCCGCCCACAACCCCGAATCGAGCGTCAACACCTTCGACGGCGCCTCCGAGGGGATCTGGGCGATGGCCGAGCCGCAAAGCGACTTCCGCCCCGGCGGCGCCTTGTTCAACCCGATGGTGCAGCTCGCCCCGATCCTCCGGCAACTCCAGGTCGCCGCCGACGCCGCGAACTTCACGATCGTCACCGGCCAGTTCAGCCTGACTTCGCAGGCGAGCGACGAGGCGCTGGCGAAACACTTCCTGGAGATGAGGATCGCGTTCCCCAACCTCCTGTTGCCCACCCAGGTCCAGGCGATGTCGACGGCGATCAAGGCCGACGCCAACGCCCTGGCCAACACCGGCGACGCGGTGGTCGGCGGCGAATCGTTCGGCCAGAAGATGCTCAAGGCCATCCCCGGCACGCTCTACATGAACAACGACATCCGGGCGCTGATGGCCCTGGAGTACGCGGATCTCGCCTTCCCCGAGTTGAACAACAAGTACCAGGCGGTCGTCGACGGCGGCCTGAAGCTCGCCGCCGCCAGCATCTACCCCGACGGCGCCTCGCCTTACATCTCCGCCGAGAATGAGCAGTGGCTCTACCACAACATCCTCGTCGGGACGCTGAACCGGTTTTCGCAGATCGCCAACGACCCCAGGGGCAACTCCATCGTCGCGCAAACCTACTGGTATTACCCGCTCTCCTACGAGCCGGCGATCGTCGGCAACCCCAACGCGACCGGGGGCGGCGGCGCGGAGTACGCGACCTCGCCGAGCTGGAAGCACTACTGGAACTCGTCCGAGTCGTTCGACCTGTCCTACAAGGTCGGGATGATCGCCCAGGCGCCCGAGGATGTGGCGGTGGCCCTGGCCGACGACAAGACCTTGGGCTGGTCGGATTTCAACGCCTCGACGCTCTGGAACCCCTCCGTCTTCCAGGCCGGGCAGGCCACGCCGATCCAGAACAACGACTTCGTGTACGATCGGAACATCGACGGCCCCCGGACCCGGTTCGGCGAGTTCTCCACCGCCGGGACCGCAGGCGAAGCTTCCCCGCCCGGAGGCGGCATCAACCGGGGGAAAAGCTCGTTCATCGCCGCCACGGTGCTGAACAACCGGGGGCTCGACTCGGCGATCGACACCCTCGGCGTCGGCCCGGTGCTCGGCTCGACCCCGAGGTTCGACGGCCTGGCCGAGAACGAGCAGAGCACGAGCCTGGTCACGAGCGACGCCGCCGCCCTGGCCACCACCTACACCCCCAACCACTACGAGAGCGGCCTCGACAACGCCTGGCAGGGGCAGCAGGAGTGGGTCTTCACGGACCAGCGACTCGTCGGCCTCCTGACCCTCACCGCCAAGCAAGCGACGTCCGCCGACGCGGTGCAGTCGGTGGTCCGTTTGATCTCGGGCAACCGCACGACCAACGTCACCCAGGACCCGACCGACCCCAACCTCTTCTACCTGACCGACGCCCAGGGGACGCGCCACAACCTGGCCTACCGGGTGATCAGCCAGGACTTCGGGACCGTCCAGCCCACCACCCCGAACACCGACGGCAACAACGTCTACGGGGTCGACCTGACGTTCGGCGACCGCGCGGCAACCCCCACCCCGACCACCTACCCCGCCGGGACCACTCGGCACTTCCTCGTCGAGATCTATGACCAGTGGACCGCGCAGCCCTCGCCGAGCAGGGCCATCGCCCAGGTCACGCCGGGCAACGCCCTGAACGGGATCGATGTCGTCCAGGGCACCCAGGAATACCTCGAGGTCTCTAACCCGACCGACGCACCGCTCACTTACACCTACGTGGCCGGGGCGGGTGGAGCTTCGATCCACACCTCGGGGCCGAACTCGGGCGAGCAATACCGGCCAAGCTGGACCGACACGCATGACACCTCGACCCTGCCCGACTTCCGAGGGGCCATCGCCCCGACGACCCCCTCGTCCGTCGGGCCCGGGACCGTGACGATCACGATCCCAGGCCACTCGCAGATCCTCATCGAACCGACGATCAAGGCGGTCCAAGGGACCGTCAACAACACGGTCGGCGTCTCGTTCGGGACCTCGGGGACTTCGGCGCTCGATACCGCCGCCGACGGCCTCCGGCTCCTCCCGGCTGGCCGGGCCACCGATGCCCCCTGGCTCGGGATCAACTCGCTGACGATCCACCTCAACCAGCCCGAAACCCTCCTGCCGACCGACATCTCGGCGACCGGGTTGAACGGGACCAGCTACGGCCCGGTCACGCTGTCGGGTTCGGGGACGACCTACGTCCTGACCCTGGCGCAGCCGATCAACGCGGCCGACCGGGTGACTTTGACGATCGGCAACGCCAACATCGCGACCTTCACCCGCCGCCTCGACGTCCTCCCCGGCGACTTCAACGACGACGGGGTCGTCAACATGCAAGACGCCATCCTCGTCCGCAACGAATACCTCGGCTTCTCCGCCGCCTCGCCGACGATCTTCGGCGACATCGACGGCAACGGAGTCGTCGACGTCAACGACTACAACGCGATCCGTCGCCGCCTCGGCACCCACCTCCCTTGATCTTGATCGGACCTAATCAAGCTCGAATCCTCGAAGCGACCGCCCCTCGGGAGCCTGATCCCATGAACCGCCGAGCAGCCCTGATCACCTCGACGACCGCCGCCCTCCTGGGAGCTGGAAGCCAGACGAACGGGCAGGAAAATCAGGCTCAAGCTGGCAGCCCTCCTACCATCGGGCTCCGGACCTTCGGCGGGATCGGCAAGGAGCGGCCGATCCTCGAAGCGGGGGTAGAGGTCGAGCTGTTCCGCCACGTCGGGGCCGGTTGCCTGACGCACATGTGGTTCGCGATGGATTCGAGGACCCGAATCCGGGTCTACGTCGACGGCGAGGAGCAGCCCTCGATCGACATGGCGCAAGACCTGGGCCACGGCTACGCCCACGGCGGCCCCCCCGAGCCCTGGGGGGTCTCGAAGCTCGGCAGGGGCGGAGGGGTCTACAACACCTACCGGATTCCCTTCGGGACCGAGGTCCGCGTCTGCGTCCTGCCGACCACCGAAGTCTTCGACAGCGTGACCAAACGAGACGCCTGGTGGATCGTCCGAGGGACCGAGGGCCTCCCGGTCACAGTCGGAGGGGTGCGCCTCCCCGCAACCGCCCGGCTCCGGCTCCATCGCCTCGAAGGCCGAAAGGTCGCCCCCCTCGAAGAATTTTCCCTCTGCGAAGTCTCCGGCCAAGGAGCCTTGTACCTCGTCACCCTCGCTGCCCAGGGCGGACAACCCTTGGGGACCTGGGAAGACCAGAGCTACCAGGAGGGCTGCGTCCGGGCCTACTTCGGAGGCTCAACCCGGCCAGTTTTCCTCTCCTCCGGTCTGGAAGACTACTTCGTCAGCTCGGGCTACTTCCACCACCGCAAGCTGTTCCAGACCGAAGTCTCGGGGCTGACCCACATCGACGTCGCCAAGAACCGCTTCGCCGCCTACCGCTTCCACGACGCCGACTCCGTCTTCTTCCAAAACGGGATGAAGCTCACCCTCCGCTGCGGAGAAGAGATCGAAGGCCGAGTCTTCCACAACGCCCCGCCCGCGACGTATGACGTTTACACCTGGATTTACCAGTGGTCGTGATGGATCACGAGGGTCGATTCAACTCCAGGCCATGAGAGGCTCGCACGGTCTCGGGGAAGAAGTGGTCCAACATGTCGTAGGACAGTCCCGCGAAGGGTTGAAGATGGTTGAGCAGTCGCTTTGTCGCTCTCCTCCAAGTCTCCGATGTTGCCCGAATATCGCCTTGGCTGATGACCTCCTCAATGTCCTCGGTCGGATGTTTGACGACCATAAGGTAGTGGTGTTCGTAAAGATCCAGAAGCGTATCTCGATCCAATCCCGCGATTTCGATCGTCCACTTCCCTTTTTCGCTTCCGTTTCGAGGGGATGGTATCCAGCGTTGCCGACCTTGAAAAAGCACCGGCTTGAACTGGATATGGTCGATCGGATTCTCTTCAAACGGGTTGATCAACAGGGGCCGTTCCCGTCCCGGCGGCTTCTGCAACCGCTTTAAAGGAACGCTCGACTCGTCGAGGGGGAACGAAGTCCGCTTGTAGGATCGATTGCACGATTGGCAAGCGAACATCAAGTTATCCCAGGACCAAGCGAGCCACCAATACCCGGACAGGATTGGCCCATCTGGGGCGTGTTGCACTTTCGCTTTGGGACGATAATGCTCGACATCATTGTAGTCATGCTGTTCCTTGAATTCACAGAAACAGCATTTATAGTGTTGCCGTTCCCAGAGGATTCGCCGGACTTCCTTGTATTTGTTCCCAATCTCCTCGCTGGTCGGGTCGCCATGTTCAGCAATAGCCTTGACTCGCTTCAACTCCTTCATGCGAACCCTCTTCAACAAATCCGGTTCGCAGCCACGGTCAAGCTGGATCATTAGAGCGGTTCCCGCCCGACGGGCTCCCACTCCGGCAAGACATCCGCTTGTTTGAGCGCTTGCTGAATACGCCTCATCTCCCGATCTTCCTCATCAGAACGGAAAGGGTCGCTGGAAAGATAGCTATACTTCCGCAACTGTTCGCCGATCTCCTTGGCAAACAAACCATTGATCCCGAAGAACGCATCGTACAACTCACTACCAGTCATCACGGCGGGCGATTCTTCGACCGGTTCGACGACGACTGAACCTTGCTCGGTCTGCCTCACACGCAAGATTTCTTCCTTTTTCAATCCAGGTAAAACCATCGGCGAGTGGGTGGTCACAACAAATTGAATCCGAGGAAATGTGGTTTTCAAGGCTTGAATCAAGTTGACTTGCCATGTGGGGTGGAGATGGATGTCGATTTCGTCAATCAGAACAAGACCTTCCATCTCAGCAACATCGACCGGCTTTTTTGCGTCCCAAAACATCTGACCGATAAGATCAGCAATCCAGGCGATAGTGGCTTGATAGCCCTGAGAGAGCCAGGTGGCTGGAATTCTGACTGTTGATTTCCCTATGACGAAGCTGAACCGATCCCCTTCGATCAAACGTTTCGCCGAAACTCCACTCCTTCCCCGAAGTTCTAAGTCATTGACTCTGGGGAGTACTTTAGAATTATCGAGCAGGGCTTTTTTTACAGATTTGGTGAACTCTCGAACCTTAAGCCTTGATTCGCTTTCAAAAAGGTCCGCAAAGCCAGTCGCCATGATAGGACCTTTGTCAAACAACGAGGCCATCCGTTGAAACGCTGGATCGTCGAGTTTGGGTGCGTTATTAGGGGATGGTAAACGACGATCTACTCCATAACCAACAACAAACCATCCTGGAAGGTTTTTAGCTCTTGCTTGAGAGATTGGGTCTAGACGGAACCAATCTCGAACCTTTTTTGGATCAAATTTCCCCGCCGTGCGAAACTTCTCCCCACCGTCGTTTTCTTCTTTGGTATATGACGAAGAACCCATTGCAATTGCATTACCGGGAGCAATAGCAATTGTTGTGTTCAGTTTTGGAGGTACGAGCGGACGTGAGGCAAGTCTAGGGTAGGACCGATGGTTGTGCCCCAAATCACCGAATGAAAACACCGCCAATATCTCGGCATGAGCACTCTTTATTCTTCGTCTCGGTAATGATACAATATTGGCGAGCTGGTTTGACCGATCGCGTCCTGATGCGGCCATTGCGATAGCTTGAAGGATGGTCGTTTTACCCAAACCGTTCTCACCTATGAGGACCGTCCACTTCCGAGGTTGACCTTCTTCTAGGAAAGATAGGTTCACTTCACGAAAAAGCTTCACGTTATGTATGGAAATTTCATTTATGTACATTATATCAAACTCATTTTGTGTTTGAAAATTTAATAAATGAGGATTGTCGCTTCTATCTTATACCACCTACGCTTTAGATTTTGAAATTGCGTGCGCCTCACGTAGATGGAGACTGCATCAGTCAAGACCGCAAAACAACCGCCGCCCCCGCCAGGAGCAACGCCACCCCGCCGACCCTCATCCATGAGATTGAGTGCTCCTGAAACCCCAGGAGGCCGAAGTGGTCCAAGATCACCGAGGTCAGGATCTGGCCGGTGACGACGACTCCGACCCATCCGGCGGCCCCGAGCCTGGGAGAGAAGGTCACGGTCATCACGATGTAGATTGCCCCGAACGAGCCTCCGAGCCAGATCCACCAGGAGCCTCCTTTCCAGAGCGATGCCGAGGGCCAGCTTGCTCGGGACAGGAACCAGTAGAGGATCAAGGCCAGGGTTCCGGTACCGAACGAGGTGATCGACGCGGCGATCGGTTGTTCGAGCTTGGTCTTCAGGCCGTTGTTGACCCCCACCTGCACCGCCAGCGACGCTCCGGCCAGCAAGGCGATCGCCCCATAGATCCAACTGCTCATCTCGACTCGGCCTTTCGCTTTGCAAGAGGGCGGGGCTTGGCCTTCCAGGCTAGTCGGGATGCGTCGGGGACGCAACGGCTCGGAATCGCGAGGCCGGGCCGATCCCCTTGCGGTCGCCCCCGGTTTGGGTCGATCATGGTCGGAGGGAAAGTCGGCCCGGGGCGGATGAGTTTGACGCTTTACCTCCATAGGTCGAGGCGAGAAGCGTCGTGGTCGGGCGAGACCTGTCGGAGGCGCTTCGACGATGGGCGGAGGACCGATGGAGTTGATCGCCAAGGCTCGAGCCGGCGAGCCCGAAGCCCTTGGCGAGCTGTGCCACCTTTACCGCAACTACATGCGGATGGTGGTCCGGACCGGCCTCGGCCCCAAGCTCCGAGAACGGGTCGAACTCTCCGACGTCGTCCAGGAAGCGCTCGTCGAGGTCGTTCGCCAGTTTCCCCAGTTCACCGGCCAGAACGAAGCGGCGCTGGTGGGGTGGCTCCGTCGCCTGGTCGGGCAGAAGCTCGCCGACCTCGGCCGATACCACAGCCGGGCCAAGCGGTCCGGGGGGAGCCCCGACGTCGCGCTCGACGCCGCCTGGAACGCGCCGGGGGGGGACGAGGGCCAGGGGGGACGGCTCCTCGACATGCTCTCGCTCAGCCAGACCAGCCCGAGCGAGGCCGCCAGCCGCCGAGAGTTGACCGTCCTCCTCGCCGACGCCCTCGCCGCCCTCCCCGAAGCCGAAGCCGAGGTCCTCTGGCTCTACCACGCCGAGAACCTCTCGTTCGAGTCGATCGGCGACCGCGTCGGCCTGAGCCGCAAAAGCATCCGGGGGATCTGGGCCAGGGGCCTGAAAAGCCTGAAACGGACCCTCGACGGTCCCCGATAGGCAAAGCTCGGTCGTTGGGTTGGGGTCCGACGTGTTCTCGAATCTCCCTGGCCGACTCGGAAAAGGGTGCAACCATCATGGTCCGTCGCGCAGATCAAGATCACGAGTCCGACCCCAACACCGAGACCCCGTCGGACTTCGACCTCGAAGGTTCCAACGTGCCGCCCGGGCCGCCCCAGGGGGATGACGTCCCTGGGGGTCCGGTCGACCGCGACGAGCGGCTCGGCGAGGCGATCGAGGCTTATCTGGAACAGGCCGACGGCGGGGTCCCCCCCGACCCGGAAACCTTCGCCCAAGGCTACCCCGAACTCGGCGACGACCTCTTGGCGGCGCTCGAAGGTCTGGCGCTGGTCAAGGGGCTGGTCGGCGGCCCGAGCGGTCCCGGGCACCGGCTCGAAGAGGGGCGGAGGGTGGCCGGTTACCGGATCGTCCGCGAGCTTGGCCGAGGCGGGATGGGCGTGGTGTATGAGGCGGTCCACGTCGGCCTGGATCGACCGGTCGCGCTCAAGGTCCTCGGTTCGCAGGCCGCGCCGGATTCCTCGGGGCGTCGGCGATTCTTGAACGAGGCCAGGACGGCGGCGGGGTTGCACCACACGCATATCGTCCCGGTGTTCGACGTCGGCCAGGTGGGCGGATTGTGCTACTACGCGATGCAGCGGATCGAGGGGAGCGGGCTCGACCGGGTCTTGCGAATCCTCAGGCGAGATCGGACGATCGCCTCGGGGTCGTCCCAAGGGTCGTCGCTCAAGTCGGGCAAATCCGGCGGGCCCGCCCCGGCCCCGGCGACGCCGACCCGACCGAGCCGGGATCGGCTGGGCGTCACCGGCTCGATTCCGGGCGACGAGACCTTGTCCTGGGCCGGGGGCGTCGGCCCTTTGGGCGTTGGTGGGACGAGCGGAAGTCGTTGGCGGCTCGACGGCGAGCTTGACGACGGGCCGGTGTTCGCGCCCCCTCGGGGGTCGAGCTATTACCGGTGGGTGGCCGGCGTCGGTCGGCAGGCCGCCGAGGCGCTCGCGCACGCCCACCAGCGGGGGATCATCCACCGCGACATCAAGCCCTCGAACCTCCTGGTCGACGCCCGGGGGATGATCTGGGTCGCCGACTTCGGCCTGGCCCGTCGCCTGGCCGACCCGAGCCAGACGCAGGTCGACAGCCTGCTCGGGACCCCTCGCTACATGAGCCCCGAGCAGGCCAAGACCGGCGCCATCGACGGTCGGGCCGACGTGTACAGCCTCGGGGCCACGCTCTACGAGTTGATCACCCTTCGACCCCCCTTCGACGGCCAGAGCGCCGCCGAGTTGATCGAGCAGATCACCGGTCGGGAACCGGCCCGCCCCCGGAAGTTCGACCCCCGGGTCCCGCTCGACATCGAAACGATCCTCTTGAAGGCGCTGGCCAAACGCCCGAGCGACCGCTACGCCGGCGCGACCGAACTCGCCGACGACCTGGCCCGGTTCCTGGCGCACGAGCCGGTCAAGGCGCGTCGGATCGGACCGGCGGGGCGGATCTGGCGGTTCGCCCGCCGCCACCCGGGGGCGTCGGGGGTCTCGATCCTGGCCGCGTCCCTGGTGCTCACCACGGCGACGGTAGCCTACGTCAGGGTCCTCGAAGCGAGGATTCGGGCCGACGAGGCCGCCAAGGCCGCGCTCCGGGCGCAGCGAGGGACCGAGGTCGTCAACGGCAAGCTGATCGACGCCAATACCCAGTTGCGGGCCTCGATGATCGAGGTTCTCGAAAACCAGATGACGAGCATCCAGCTTTCGACGGCGGCGAACCGGAGGTCGAGCGGCCTCAACCTGGTCTGGCAAGCGGCCGAACGCGCCAGGCAGATGAAGCCCGACCCGGCGCTCCGGGTCCGGCTCCGCGATCAGGCCCTCGCGTTCTTGACTTCGCGGGACGTCGAGGCCAAACCGGCGATCGTCACCGAAGGCAGGCGAGGCACGGTGGTCTTCGGACCCAACGGCCAGAGGATCGCCTCATTGACCGACAACGGCGAACTCGGCGTCTGGGACGTCGCCAAACAGCAGCCGACGGACGGTTCGAGGAAGCCGATCGCCTCGCACCGCGGTCGAGGAGGGAGAGGCGGCGACGGCGGGTTCCGGGGTGCCCCTCCGGGCGACCGGATCGCGATGGCGGGCGACCAGTTCCTCGTCGTCCAGCCCGACGAGGCCGGGGTCCGCTGGTTCGACGTCGCGTCGCCCGACACCCCGACCGACGAGTTCCCGATCAAAGGGCAGAAGATCGCGACGGTCCTGGCCAGCTCCGACGGTCGACGCTTCCTCACCGTGGGCCGAAACGTCGGATCTCCGCCGGGGACGATGGGATTGGGGCCTGATCGCGGGGAGAATCGCCCGAAGCCCGACGAGCCTCGGATCTGCCTGTGGGACCGCGACCACCCCGAAGGCCCCCGGGCTACCTTGACGCTCGGGGCGAGCCGGCCCGACGCCTCCACCGACCGGTTGATGCTGGCGATCTCCCCCGACGGTTCGAGGATCGCCGCTAGCCGGATGTTCGATGCGGTCCCCGTCGTTTCGCTCTGGGACGGCGACGGCTCGCCGCTCGACCCGATCCCGATCCAGGGGAATCCCACCGCCCTGGCGCTGGGGCCTGCGGGGCTGCTTGCCGTCGCGGGCAGCGGCGGCGACGTGGCGATCTGGGACCTCTCGCTGTCTCGCCCCAAGCCTTTGACCGGGATCGACCTCCACCAAAGCTTCGTGGCGATGCTCCGATTCTGCCCCCGAGACGGCTCGATCCTAGCCGCCGCCGGGAGGGGGGGGGGCGTCGAGTTGTGGGACCTCTCGACCCACTCGCCGATCGCCGCCCTGCCGACGAGCGACTGGGTCGATGACCTCGCGTTCTCGCCCGATGGCCAGACCCTGGCGGCGGGCCTGGGCAAGTCGATCGCGCTCTGGTCGCTGATCGAACCGACGGCGCAGCACGTCTTGCCCGAGTCGGGCGACATCCCCACGGCCCTGGCGTTCGGGCCGGGCGACGTGCTGGCAATCGCCGCGCTCGACCTGAACCTGGTCCCGGCCCCGGCCCTGGTCCCGCTTCAACTCTGGGGGGGGCCGGGCCAATGCCCCCCCGCGATCAAGTCGTGGTCGAAGCACCGGCCCTTCTCGGTGGCCTTCGACGCCCGAGGGCGAATGATCGTCCCCGAATCCGACGCGGTCCGCTGGTTCGAACCCCCCAACGACGCGCCGGTGGCCGAGGTGGCGATGCCGGTCGACCGACGACCGGCGGAGGGCGGTCGCCCCGAGCGTCGGAGGGATTTCCCGCCCCCCTGGGCCCAACCCCGGATCGCCGCCCAATCGAGCGACGGCGACAGCCTGATCCTGGCATTCAGCCGTCGCGAAACCTTCCTGCTCCGCGATGGCCTTCTGGTCCAGGGGACCGGGTCGCCCAGGAGGCTGGCCCCTCCCCGGGCCGACGAGAAGGTCGAAGGGTTCAGCCCTGGGCAGAACGCGGCGCTGGGGCCGAAGGGGACGAGGTTGTACCACCTTGCCCGGAGGGGGGACGAACTCGTCGCCCGAGACATCGACGAGGCGGGGGTCAAGCTCGCCCCGGCCTGGACGTCGCCCGCGTCGCAAGCGGTGGTCATCGCCCTCAGCCCCGATGGTCGGACCCTGGCCGTCGGCAACCACTCCGGCGAGGTCGAGTTGCGCAACCCCGACGACGGGTCGCTCAGGAGTCGCCTGGAGTCCCTCGACGACGACGCGGGGTCGGTCGACTCGCTCGCCTTCGCGCCCGACGGCCAGTCGATCGCGGTCGGAGGACATGAACAGGTCCGGTTGTGGGCCTTGGGCGGCTCGCCTCGCCCCCTGGTCCGCCTTCCCGGCCACCGGGGGACCGTCCGGACCCTCGCCTTCGACTCGAAAGGGGTCCGACTCGCCGGCGCCGATGAAAAGATCATCAAAGTGTGGGATCTCGCCCGGCTCCGCAACGAACTTGACCGCCTGGGCCTCAACTGGTGATCGGCCGGTCGCCCCTTCGGAGCGATTTCCCGACGGAAATCGGTGCGAAGGCGGAGCCCATAAGATTTCCAGAGACTTGGATCTTTCGGAGGTCGAGGAGGAAGCCCGCTGACCGATCCCAACCCCGGATGAAGTGCCGGGCGTTCGGGAAAAGCCGGAATCGCGACGGGTTGGACCCTAAATCGGAGGGAATTCTCGTCGGGACTTAACCTCGTTTTCTTTGGCGGCTTAAGACGAACGAATGATTGCGGGAAAATCATTTCCATCACGGAAGAAAATTCAAGTTTCCGCAAAAAAGGGTTGTATTCCTGGAAGGTCGATCCCATCTTAGCAAGGGAACGCGGGAGTCAGCGAGGCTTCCCACCCCTTCGACAGATCATGGCCGATCGACAGCAAGCGGCTTGGGAATTCTCGACGGCACCTTTGTTGTGACCGCTCGGAGCGAGTCACGCCCGCGAGCTTTTTCCGGAGTTCGTCCGTTGTCTTTACCCGTCTCCACCTCCAACGTTCGCTTCCTCGTCGCCTGCTGCTTCTTCTCCCTGAGCTTGGTGCTCGTCGGCCTCCAGCCCGCTCCGGCCAAAGCGGCTGAGGTCGCCCCTCCGGCTCCTCCGATCGTCGACACGCCCCCCCCTCCCCCCGCCCCGGAAACCCTGGAGCCGGAGAATTTCAAGGCGCCGACGCCCGAAGTGCTCGGCCCGGCCCGACAGTCGGCGGTCCTGGCACAAGTCGCGGTCGCCGAGCAGCCGGTCGCGGTTCCTTCGGGAGACCCTTACGGGTTCTCCGCGTGGCTCAACGGAGTCCGAGGGCAGTACGGCCTGGGAGCCGTGGGCGTCGACCCCAACCTGTCGAACTGGGCCGCGATGAACAACGGCCAGCAAGAAGCCCGAGGGATGGGGCACCACGTCATGGGGCCGGCTCGACGCCAGAATTCAGGGATGGGCGCCGCCGGCACCGTCTGGCAGATGTGGATGGCCTCCCCGGCGCACCAGGCGGCCTTGCTCGACCCCTCGATCAGCATGATCGGGATCGCCGCGGGCGGGGCCTACTGGACTTTCAACGCCTACTGATCATCGAAGATCGTGCATCGAGGCGAAGTGAAGCCGCGTTCGCAACTTTTCTCCCAACTTAACGCCCGAATCAGAGGGCTACGATCGCCCCGCGCGCCCCGGTTTCGGGGCGCGTGCGGCGGAAAGTCTTGGGTTGATTTCGTTTCCGGCGGGCCAAATGATCCGAACCGCAGGAAATCATGGCAAAGGTCAAATCGCAAATCGCAGAGCAATCCGGATTCATCTTTTGCGATTTGCGATCTTGCGATTCGAACTGGATCGAGCGGCTGCTACAGGAACAAGGAGGCCCGAATCTTGGCGATGATCGCTTGTTCGAGCTTGGTGTCGCGCCCTCGGGGAATCCAGTACGGGGGGATTTGCTGAGGGCCGACAACTTCCCGGCTCCGGTTGACGGTCTGGATGTTGTTGAAGACCGCCCGGCCCATCGACTGGCGGTCGGGTTGGAGGAGGTCTTCAAGCTCCTTGTAGACTTCGACCCGGACCGACCACCCCTGGCCGCTCGGTGCCGGGTCGACCTGGATGATGGCGAAGCGGCGGATCGACTGCAAAGTGCTCTCGAACCGCTCGTGGAAGCCGACCGAGTCCCCCTCCCACGGCTCGAACAAGGTCGCGCCGCTTTTCGGCTGGGTGACGATCTTCCGCTGCTCCCGGCGCTCGGAGGCGATGTCGAAGTATTCGTCGACGGAGACCACGGCCGCTTTCCAGACGGTCTCGAAGTCGCTCGACGGCACGACCAACGGGTTCTCCGACACCGCCCGCGCCCCGGAAACCGTGGCGCAACCGGTGGTCGATAAGCCCACGGCGGCAAGGATGCCTGCGATCCACAGCCTGATTCGCATGAAAAAGCCTCGCCTCAAAACGCGGACATCGCGGCGAATCCCTTCGTCGCTTTCCAACAATCGAGGATGCGAAGCCTGGTCGGTCGGTCGACGCGGCGGCATCTTGCCGGTTTCCTCGAATTTCCGCAAGCCCGACCGGACCCGATTCCTCCTGGCCACGTCGTGAAACGGGGGAATGGTTCGAGAAACATTTGGCGACGATTTCGCGTCGTCGACTCGTCCGATGGAAATTTTTGGTGAGGTCTTGCAACCAGACTCGGCTGCTATTACGCTCCGATTTGTTCCGATCGACAAGTTCGTGCGACCGATTAGTCGAGAGCGTTCGCCACCTCTCCCAAAGTGGCAAGCGTGCCTCGCTCCACCCTTCTCCGTCTTTCCGACGATCCGCACCTTCGACCCGACACCCGAAGAGGCCCCCCAATGCGCTCACATCGAATCGCACGTAAGCCTCATCGCTTCCGCCCCACGGTTTTGTGGCTCGATCGGTTACAAATGCTCGACGCCTCGCAGGCGATGACGCTCCCAATCGGCTTGACGACCGCCGAATTGTCGAGCCCCAAGGCGATGCTCGATGCCCTGCCGGTCGCCACGCCGGTGATAGCGACCTCCGCACCGGACCCAGCGGTCCCGCCCATCGCCGGGTCGGCTGTTGCCGCCTCAGACTTACGCAAATTGCCCACGATTGCACCCCTGAAGAGTACCCAAGCCGCGACAATCCGCCTTATGCGACTCCAACCCGTTTTGGCCAGTAATGCCGAGACTATGTTGTCCAGCATCGGCTCGTCGCAAAGCGGTACGGATTCAACATCGAGCGGAGGTTCGGGTTCATCATCGAGCGGTGGAGCGTCTTCGTCCTCGGGAGGCGGGACCGGATCGACGCCAACTCCTGGTCAGATTACCGATACGGTTTCCGACAGCACCGGGGATACGGCAACCCTGACCATCGACTATTCGCCCAATCCCGACGGAACGTTCAGCTTTGATTTGAGCATCACCTGGAGCTTCGGCTCGCCCCCTGCGCAGGGCTCGACGATTGCTGATGACTCGACCAACACCAACAGTTCAACCGGGTCGTTTGATCTGAACATCGCGGCAGGTTTGCAGACAACCACCATCATGGAGAGCGAGCATACGACCGACACCTACAACATCAATGACACGCTGACCGCTCAAAACGCTTCGGGTACTTGGACCGATTTCGGTCACGATTCCTCGGATTTGACCGACACGTTTACGCTCAACGCGGATGGCACAGGTTCTCAGTCCTACTCGACCGACTCCAATTCCTCGGCGAAGTACAATCTCACCGAGTCGGGATCTGGCTTCAACTATACTTGCAGTGGCAACGACAGCACCAGCAATGATCAGTCAGGGAGTGATGCCAGCAACGGCACCGGCTCTGGGACTGATACCGCGAACGACACCGCTACCGAAACGGTTACCCTCGACGTCTCGGGCGCCGCTGTCAGCGGCAACGCCAAATCGACCCTGATTGTTGGGTATCAAGATAACGGAAGTTCCTCGCCAGGGGCGTCCAGCAACACGGCGACAACGACCGACAACGGTAGCGATACCGTAAATGTGACGGTGTCGGACCCAGGGCCAGCGCGCACTTTGAGTTGGTTTGGCAAACTGTAACGCTTGCGCTTTGAGCGGTTTGTGTGTACCTTTCTCGGTGTGACGACCGATCCGGGTAACGCACCCAGGGAATCTCATGGCAAA
>JAABUX010002657.1_pt1 | contig 24917 bp, 20 predicted proteins | sample 5561851 | NCBI WGS metagenome assembly JAABUX01 (sample SAMN10711883, study PRJNA513361) | rock metagenome | isolation source: Antarctica rocks | place: Antarctica: Victoria Land, Richard Nunatak red sandstone | collected 2016-01-03 | reverse complement strand
GCCGCCTCCAACACCCCCCCGCCCGCAGGCACCCCGCCCGGCGGCGACGGCCCCGGCTCCACCATGACCGGCCCCGGCGCCCTCCATCTCATCCCCATCAATATCGAAGACGAGATGCGCCGCTCCTATCTCGACTACTCGATGTCCGTCATCATCGGCCGAGCTCTCCCCGACGTCCGCGACGGCCTAAAGCCCGTCCATCGCCGCATCTTATTCGGCATGCAGGAGATGGGCCTCCAGTTCAACAAAAAGTACACCAAGTCCGCCAAGGTCGTCGGCCACGTCATGGGCAACTACCACCCTCACGGCGACTCCGCCATCTACGACACCATGGTCCGCCTCGCCCAGCCCTTCTCCCTCCGCTACCTCCTCGTCGACGGCCAGGGAAATTTCGGCTCCATCGACGGCGACCCACCCGCCGCCATGCGCTACACCGAGTCCCGCATGACCCGCCTCGCCGGCGAAATGCTCGCCGACCTCGACTCCGACACCGTCGACTTCGCCCCCAACTACGACGAGTCCTCCTCCGAGCCCACCGTTCTTCCCGCCAAGTTCCCCAACCTCATCGTCAACGGCAGCTCCGGCATCGCCGTCGGCATGGCCACCAACATCCCGCCCCACAACCTCACCGAGGTCGTCTCCGCCGCCATCGCCCTCCTTTCCCGCGAAAAAGGCGAGACCCGCTCCGACCTCGCCCTCGCCCTCGATCACGTCAAAGGTCCCGACTTCCCCACCGGCGGATACCTCTACGGCCGCTCCAACATCGAGCAGTCCTACCGCACCGGCCGCGGCCGCTTCCTCATGCGCGCCAAGTGCGCCATCGAAAACATCTCCGGCGGCCGCCAGGCCATCATCGTCACCGAGATCCCCTACCAGGTCAACAAGTCCAAACTCATCGAGCGCATCGCCGAGCTCGTCAACGAGGGCGTCATCACCGATATCGCCCGTGACGAGTTCCGTGACGAGTCCGACCGCGACGGCATGCGCATCGTCATCGGCCTCAAGCGCGGCTCCGAGCACCAGATCGTCCTCAACCAGCTCTACAAACACACGCAAATGCAGGAGAGCTTCTCCATGATCTTCCTGGCCGTCCACAACGGCCAGCCCAAAGAGCTTCCCCTCGACCAGGCCCTCCGCGCCTTCCTCGACCACCGCGTCGACGTCGTCCGCCGCCGCACCGCCTTTCTCCTCGCCAAAGCACGCGACCGCGAACACATCCTCCTCGGCTACCAGATCGCCCTCGATCACCTCGATCAGGTCATCCGCATCATCCGCCAATCCGCATCACGCGCCAACGCCCGCGAAAACCTCTTCCAGTTCTTCTCCAACCGCCGCATCAATCTCCGCGGAACCGAGCTCGCCGGCGTCTCCCTCGACCCCGCAAAGTACGGCATTGACACCAATCTCCTCCCCATCCCTGCAGGCGCCACAGCCGCCAGCCTTATCCTCTCCTACAAGCAGATCGACACCATCCTCGAGCTGCAGCTCTACCGCCTCACCCAGCTCTCCATCGACGAGACCCTCAATGAGTTAAGAGCCGTCCGCGAAAACATCGCCGAATTCGAGTCCATCCTCGCCTCCGAGAAAAAACTCCGCCGCGTCATCGTCAAAGAACTCGAAGAGATCCGCGAAAAATACGGCGACGAACGCCGCACCCAGATCCTCGACGAAACCAACGAGCTCACCCTCGAAGACCTCATCGCCGATGAGCAGGTCGCCGTCACCGTCTCCCACACCGGATACCTCAAGCGCACACCCATCTCCACCTACCGCCAGCAGCGCCGCGGTGGCACCGGTCGCCTCGGTATGAAGACCCGCGACGAAGACTTCGTCGCCCAGCTCATCATCAACTCCACCCACGCCTACCTCCTCTGCTTCACCAACACCGGCCGCGTCTATTGGCTCAAGGTCTACGAGATCCCCGACATCTCCGCCGCCGGCAAAGGCAAGGCCATGGCCTCGCTCGTCGCCCTCCAGCCCGGCGAAAAAGTCGTCACCATCCTCCCCGTCCGCGACCTCAACGACGACACCCACAACGTCCTCTTCGCCACCCGCAACGGCACCGTCAAAAAGACCCCCCTCAAAGACTTCTCAAACGTCATGTCCCGCGGCATCATCGCCATCAACATCGACAAGGACGACGAGCTCATCACCGCCCGCATCACCGACGGCCAGCAGGTCATCTTCCTCGCCACCCGCGACGGCATGGCCATCCGCTTCAACGAGGTCGACCTCCGACCCATGGGCCGCCCCGCCACCGGAAACCGCGGCATCAACCTCCGCAAAGGCGACTTCGTCATCGGTGCCGCCGTCACCCCCTCCCCCGAAGCCCGCGAAAAGCAGCGCCGCGAAGCCGCCGAAAAACTCGGCCTCACCGCACAGCTCGAAGACGTCCTGGACGAAGCCGGCCTCGCCATCTCCCCCGCAAATCTGTCCTCCCGACCGGAGCGCTCGCCCGATAACCTGTCATCCCGACCGGAGCGCAGCGCAGTGGAGGGACCTGCGTCTAGTGCAGCCAACGGAGCTCCAACCTTCTCCGCCATCTCCAAACGAGTCGGCTCCCCCGACGGCCAGGAGATCCTCGGCTCCACCATCGAGATCGACCCCGCCGCCCAGGCCAAACTCGATAAACTCGACGAAAAACTCGGCCTCACCCCCTGCCTCATCCTCACCGTCTCCGAAAACGGCTACGGCAAGCGCACCGACGTCGATCGCTACCGCCTCCAGTCCCGCGGCGGAACCGGCGTCATCAACATGAAGACCGGCTCCAAAACCGGCAAAGTCGCCAGCATCAACCTCGTCGACGACACCACTGAAGTCATGGTCATCAGCCAGTTCGGCAAAATCATTCGCATCGACACCAAAACCATCCGCTCCGCAGGCCGCTCCACCCAGGGCGTCCGCCTCCTCAACCTAGATAACGATGACAAGGTCGCCGCCGCCATGACCATCCCCCCCGAAGACCCCAAATCCCAACCCGAAAACGGAACACTGCTGCAATAAACCGCTACTGGTCGCCTGTGTATGACCATCTACCTAGACACATGCGCCCTCAATCGGCTCACAGACGACCACTCTCAGCTACGCATCCGCCTCGAGGCCGAAGCCATGGTTCGCATTCTCGATCTGGTTGCGGCTGGGCGGCTCTTCTGGTCCGCCAGCACGATTCTGCAATTCGAAATCAATCGCAACTCTGACCCGATCCGTCGCATCGACACCCTCAAGCTCCTCTCCAACGCATCTGAGATCCTGGCGCCCACACCCAATGCAATACAAAGAGCCACCGATCTAATCTCTGACGGTTTGACTTTTCTGGATGCTCTTCATCTCGCCCTCGCTGAAGCGAGAGGCATCGACTGGCTCATCACGACCGACGACAGACTTCTCAGGCAGGCCCGGACACGGCGGCAAATAAACCGCCCGGAGGTGGTCAATCCGGTAGACTGGATCGAGCGGAGGTACCCATGGCTTCTCCCGAACCCGCCCTCGTCAGCGATATGACTGCGGAAGAATTCGAAAGACGCACTCTGGACGCGATCCAGCGCGAGTTCGGTCTCGGTGGAATCGCCCGCTTCCTCATGACCTACCGCTCCGGCAAAGGGGACTACACCGCCGAACGCCACCAGTGGCAGGACACCCTCAAGAGGGAAGACATCATCGCCGAAATCCAGAAAGCCGCGAACCTTCCCGGATAGCCGAATGGCCACGTTGCGGCACCCGCATCGACACCAAAACCATCCGCTCCGCAGGCCGCTCCACCCAGGGCGTCTGCCTCCTCAACCTAGACAACGACGACAAAGTCGCCGCCACCATGACCATCCCCCCCGAAGACCCCAAAACCCAACCCGAAAACGGAACGCTATTGCAGTAGCAGCAAGATATCCGATGTAGCTCTCGTCTTCTTTTGTTTGGCGCAGCATACTCAGAGGTGTCACGACGTGGAACTGAAAGACATCGATTTCGGTAACGAAGCAGGTGATGACGCTTCAATCGAGGAGCTAGCATCGTACTTTGTTGAACAAGAAACTTTCGAGGCCTTCATCTCGCCCACCAAGCGGCTTCAAGTGGCAACGGCCCGACGAGGTGTTGGCAAATCCGCATTGTTGCAATGGGTCGCCTACAAGGTGGGTCAGGACCACAAAGGTGATCTCGTCATAACTACACGGGGTGCAGATCTAGTTCGCGGGAAATTCAATCTGACCTCGAGGTTGTCTACTCCCAATGATCACATTCACGACTGGATGGTGAGAATCTGTAGCCTCATCAACCGACGTCTGGCCCTTGAGATCGGCTTCGCGCTTAATGATGACTCCATAACATTAGTAGAAAGCGCTGAGATCGAGGGCTATAAGGGGAGGAACATAGTAGGGTGCCTTGTAGACCGCTTGCAAACAATGCTGGAGAAAGGCCGCACAACAACGAAGCTTCTTGCAACAAACGAAGTGGAACTTCTCAGGAGGAATGCGGTCGGCAAGGATAGAAGGGTATGGATCATAATTGATGATCTCGATGCCACTTACCAAAAGACGGACGAAGAGACGATTAGCTTAGGGGCATTTTTCTCCGCTTGTCGATACTTGGCCAAGGACGTCAAAGGACTCAATTTCAGAGTCAGCTTGAGAACAGACGTTTGGCCCCTAGTTAGAAGATATGACGAGGCGACTGGGAAACTTGATCAGTACCGAGTGGAACTTGCATGGCGACAAGATGAGTTCCTGAAGCTACTTGCATTCCGTATTCGAGCGGCACTACATGAAAACGAGAGTGACTCAACAAAGATCACCGCTGGGTTCCTTTCTGAGAGGCAGCAGGAAGGTCTTCTCGCGAATGTTTTCACACCACAGATGGATTGGAACAAGAAGAAGGTTGACACCTACAAAGTGATCTACACGTTGTCATACGAGAGACCTCGGTGGGCTATTCAGTTGTGTAAGTTGGCACAAAAGGCAGCGCTCCGCGACCGGAAGGCGGTCATTGAAAGGGCCGCAATAGACGAGGTTTGGGGTGAGTACGGCGCCAAACGAATCGACGACCTCGTAAGTGAACATAAGCACCAGTGTCCCGAGATATTGGAGGTCCTTACCGCTTTCAGGGGAGCCGAGCGTCTTATGATCCGTGACGTGTTGACCGACTGGATCAAGAGGCATATCTCGTCACACATGGATGTTTGGATCGATGGTAAGAGCGTGCGAGAGCCGGTCCCTATTGCCCATTTCCTTTACAGAATTGGGTTCATTGTGGCTCGGAGCCAGACCGATGAGGAGTATGAGCATTACCGCTTTGATCAAATGCCAGATTTCCTCTCATCGAGGACGAACACCGATTTCAACGTGAAATGGGAGATACACCCCTGCTACCGGGAAGCCCTAGATATCAAGAAACTTAATCAATCCCACAAGGCGCAGTTCAGCCGCTTGCGCCGTTGAATTGGCGGCAGGTCAGCAGGTCTCAGACCGAGCCGGCAGATGGGCGGGTGGCCCAGGTCTCAAATCAAGCCACAACCCCGGGTGCCCCATCTTCGGCGCAGTCTCATCGCGCCTAAGATGGGCCTTCGCGCGGAAACGCGCGAACCGCTTCCGCCATCCAACGAAACCGCTAGTTCCCGCCGGTCGCCTTCTCCAACTCAGCGTTCACCCGAACCCCGCTCCCAGACACATTCATCGGCCTCGCCCAGTCCGCGTACCCCTTCTTCTTCACTGTGATCGTGTGCGGCCCCGGCGTCACCGACACCGTTGACGGCGTACTCCCTACAAAGCTCCCATCAATCTCAATATCCGCACCCGCAATCGGCGAGTCGATTGTCAAACTGGCCATCTGCGCCACCGCCGTCGCGGCTACTGGATCCGTGGGCGTCGCACCTGCCGGCGCGCTCAGCCGAGCCATGTCGAGCCTCATATCCCCTTGCACAAACGCCGTCACCTCCGTCCCTTTCGGGATAGTGATGTCCTTGCCATGCATCAGCAGAAACAGCGGAGCCGCCGGGAAGAACACAATCGAGGTCGCCACAATCGCGCCCGTCATCGCCCCCACATGGCCTCCGCCCTTGTTGTCGTTAACCGCGCGCAGCTGCACCTTGGTCCCATCCACCAGCCGCGTGCTGTCCACGTTCACATCCAGCTTGCCACCCCTTCCCATCCGCTTCTTCGGCTCCGCATCGGTCACTGTCGCTAGCGCCTGTGTGCCCTTGGGGATTACCGTGACACCCTGAACGACTACATCCTCGATCACTTCAAACGGCACCTGCTGCCCTGTCTTCGCATCGGCCGACGAGATCGTATCGGAAAGCCTCAGTTTCACCGCAGTTCCGTCCATCAGCGTGTTCGGAAGGGGAGCAGGAACTCCAACAAAATCTGCCGTCGGAGTCGGAGTTGTTGAAGCGGGCGGTACTGGAACAGGCTGCTGTTGACCAACCGCCGAAGGAACAGCCGCAAGAAGACATACAAGGGAACCTGTAAGCACACGTTTCACGTCGACCATCCAAGGCACCGAGATATGAAGCAAGGGGAACCCGATCAACCTAATCGCGACCGCGGTCAAAGGCAAGCGCGATCTAGCCCGGATCCCCCAGAAGTGTCATGCTTCAGGAAGGCCGGAGCCCTTCGACCTCATCGCCGGCAACATCCCTTGACGCCCACCCCACCATCCCCTACCCTGCCTAGCAGGCCGCCACACCCCCAGCGAGCCCACACCCATGCCCATATTCGCTATCGAGCGCGAGATGCCCGGAGCCGGCGACCTCTCCCCCGACCAGCTCCGATCCATCTCCCAGAAGTCCTGGGGCGTCATCGCCGGCATCGGCCCCCAGTTCCAGTGGGTCCAGAGCTTCGTCACCCCAGACAGGATCTAGACAAGGTCTACTGCGTCTACATCGCCCCCGACGAGGCCACCGTCTACAAGCACGCGGCCTGAAGAAATCACGCCCTCCGGGTTCCCCGCCAACCAGGTCTCCCTGGTCCGCACCGTCATCGACCCACCACCGCCGACTGACCCGCCTCATATCAGAAGCCGAACGCCGTTCCACCCCACAACACCGGCTGCTCCTACGCCCCTGCGAAAGGCACGTCACAAGACAGCATCCCGTTTGGCGCAATCACTCCCGCAAATCTTTACACTAAGTACAGGAGATCCTTCACCACCCGCGTTGCATCTGCTAAGTTTCACATTTCGAGGACTTTTCCCCTAAATTATCTATTTTGAATACTTTGCATCCCGGCCCACACCTAAGTGCCCGGGCATAAATATACTTGGCTAACCAGCCTCGTGTACTCTTCTGCAGAGCGCCATTAGAGCGCCATTTTAAAAACACCAACATGTTGTGCTTTATACTTGCCGAGTTCTGAGTTTAATGGTTGTAGCTTTTCCTCGCCAACGTTGGTATTCTGAATTGCGGGTGTTTTCGCCAAACATTCGCCATCCTGAGGGGGATCCGATGGAGACGAAAAGCGTTGAGCTGGACGAGCGCAAGCTAGCTGAGCTAATCCTGTACATCAGCCAAAGGTACGCCGATGACTCGACTTACGGTCAAGTGAAGCTAAATAAAGCCCTCTTTTTTACAGACTTCGCAGCGTTCGGAATTTTTGGACAAACGATCACGGGAACCCAGTATCAGCATCTCCCTGAAGGTCTAGCGGTTTTGCGGATGCTTCCCGTACAGAAGGCGCTTCGTGAAGATGGTTCTTTGGTTATCCAAGAGGTAAATAGCTATGGGTATACGCTAAAGAAGCCGGTCAATCTCCGCAGCCCGAATTTGTCTCTATTTTCCGGACAAGAGATCGCCCTAGTTGATGAGTGGATTGAACGATTGAGGCCGATGAACGCAAGGCAGGTGAGCGACTACTCTCACAAGACCGCCGCTTGGGAGTTCACCAAGCAGGGGGAGGTCATTGATCCGAAGCTGGTCTACATTGCATGGGGCAAGCCTAACGTAGCAGACATAAGGCGCGGGCAAGAGATTGCTGCTGCGTATGGCCTACTAGCCTAAGATGTCTGGCCGCTCCCTCATACATGAGCACGGAGCAGACGAACAAATCCGAGCCTTGGGAATTGGGTTTGAGCGTTACGACGATCTGATGTTGTCTATCGAATTGGCCCTCCTTCGTTACCCGGAGATGTTCCCCACAATCCCCAAAACTCGCCTCAGCATTTGCAAGACAAACGAATTCGTCGGCGGTCAATTCAGCGAAATTCCCTCACTAGCTATGGACTCTAAAGACTGTAAGAACGACCATAAATTCGAGCTGTTCAGGAACGCGCTGTCGAAAATCGCTAAGGCAGACACGGCTTCCTCCCGCGCCGCAATCCAGGCTTCCAAAGCAACAAAGCCTTCACTTCATACTCGATTCGTGTACGACCCCGCAAAGGGCCGTGTGTGATTCATGCTGTGGCCGCCTTCCCTGTCAGTTCAGCGTAGGTGAGGCGACGGTTTACGCACTGCGAGAGGGCTTTGGCGAATCGCGTGCCATCGTTGTAGCCGATCCGGTTGTTGAACCGGAACATTTGCTCATCGAGATAACGGTCGAGATGCATCGGCTCTACGGCAACATAGGTGCCGTTCAGCCCACGCTTGAGCAAGCTCCAGAAGTTCTCAATTGCTTGCGTGTGGACGCCGCCAGCGGTCACATAGGTTTCCATGTGGTTCACGGTCTCGTGGACGAACTGCTTGCAGCCAGCCCGTCATGACCGGGCCACTGGTCAGTGTGGATCGTCGCGCCAAAGCCAACATTGTCGAGAATTGCCTTCTATAACGTTGTGCGCTTAACGTTGGGGATCATCTGAGCGCGAACCTGACGAGTACCAGTCTCAAGCATCCCGAATACAGCCGTCTTCTCTGCATAGCCGTTCTCGCCCAACTTCAGCTTGAGCCGACGCGAACGGTGCATGTTCTTTGGCTTGCCACCCAAGAATGCCTCATCCATCTGAATCGGTGTACCGGAACCGCCCATCGCTGTGACAATAACGTCTTTGAGGATGAACCGGAGACGCTGAAGGACGAACCAAGCCGACTTCTGCGTAATCTTCAGATCGCGGGCGATCTCGTAGGAGCTAACACCGTTTTTGCAACTGGTCAGAAGCCAAAGGGCAGTAAGCCACTTATCCAAACCAATCGGGCTGTCCTCAAAGACCGTCCCCACTTTGACTGAAAACTGTTTGAGGCAGGAGTAGCACTTCCATCGCTTCTGGGTCGCCAGCCAGTAATGTTTGCGATCACCCTCAGCAGCGTCGCACTTCGGGCAGACTGGCCTGCCGTCTGCCCAGCGCATCTGGGCCACGGTGTCGATACAGGTCTGGGGGTTTGAGTAGAGCCGGATTGTGTCGATGAGGTTGGTTGGGATGTGCATATTGTTCACCTTGACTAACCAAATAATGGGCTCGTAAATTGTGGTTAGTCAAGTATAAAGGATGTGAATTGAACTATTTAGTTAGTGGAGCGGTGTCCCCGGTGGGATCGGGCCACTCACCCTATCGGCTGCCCTTCGTAGTGCATCCGCAAGGTCTATGCACTGTTGAGAAGTCAGAATCAAGGGGATCTGTTTGCTGTCCCCTCTTCGAGTTCCTCTGGAGTCTCTATGTACTCCACCGCAAGAATAACGGCCATACCAGCAACAGTAGTCGTTGCCCAGCCTATAGCGGGTTTGGTGATTATGTTACCGCTAGTGTCTGTCTCCAAATGATCTGCCATGTCTCTTGTCCTCTCGTGTCGAGCCTGAGAGCATGGCTGACAGATGAAAAAAGAACTTCTCGCAACTTGTCCCGAGTGTGAAGCCAAGAACATCGTACCTGCGTCGGAAGGTCAACAGGGGCGGTTCCCACTGGTAGTCAGCTTTGGCTGCCATCAATGCCAGAAGCGAGTGACCGTCTTCGTCTCAGAGCTTGAGAATCTTGATGGTTAGCCAAGTATATTTATGCCTTTGCCCGAAGTAGGGGGAGGGGGGAGGGTACCCCCTTCACCCCGGCTTGTAATCCCGCTCCCCCACAATCCTCCACACCTCCCCCATCCTCCTCAGCACCAGCTGCGAACGCACCACCAAATCCTTCCGCTCCCCACCCGCAATCCACGAAGCCTCCTTCCGCACCACCAGCGTCCGCTCCGCCCCCGACCCCTCCTCCGACAGCACCGTCAGCCGAAACCGCGTGATCAGACGACCCCGGCTAAGCCAGTCCAGCACATCCCGGTACACAAACTCCCGCGTCACATGCGTCCGCAGAAAGTACCGGTCCACCTCGTCCGCATAGAGCGCCGCCTTCACATTCGCATCGTTCGCCTCCGAAGCCCGCTCGAACTCCCGCAGAAACCGCTCCACCGTCCCATCCCGTACTCCCACCCCCGCACTCGGCCTCGCCACTCGAGCCTGCGGCTCTACCGGACCTGGCCCCGGCACCGCCGCGCTTGGCTTCGCCCGCCCCGCCTGCGCCCACACCATGCCCGGCAGCAGCACCAAACCCCACCATATCTCCCCCCCACCCCGTCCCGCCATCGTCTCTCACTCTCTCAGGCCGAGCACTTCAGCCGAAGCCTCACCCGGAAGTCGCACGTCATCCCATCGCACTAGATGCGGGGCACACGTCATACTAGATGCAGCCGCGTCGCTCCCCAGCAAAGGAAACGGCCAACCCATCGTGTGCACCTTAGGTCACACGCCCGGAGGCCTCAGCATGACCGTCCTCAAGATCCTCGTCGGCCTCATCAACGCCATCCTCCGTGCCGCCACCTCCTCCTTCCTCGTCCTCATCTCCACCCTCATCACCTCGGTCGCCGTCCTAGCCCTCGCCGGCTTCGCCGCATTCAGCCTCACCGGAGTCGTCACCGTCCACCTCTCCCGCCGTCGAGCGGCCAGACGCAACTTTTGAGCCCTGGCGCAATCACGCACACCTCCGCACTAAACTGGAACCAGCCACTTCCCAGATCGAGCCTCTTGGTTGTCATCCCGCAGCGAAGCGAAGGGATCTGCTTCTCGACCCAGCTACCGACCCCCTACACCACGAAGTCCGAGCCTATCCCTAATGTTGCGAAGACTTTGACACATTTAGTCGAGGGGGGGGGGAGGTACCCTCAACCCGTCCGCAACGGGGTGCGGAATATCCAGGTACTCCTCCGTATACGGCCGCTTCCGAAACGTCGTCCACAAATAATTGAAGCGGACCGCTGGTGCACTACGCATCCACATTCGCCACCAGCTCCCCCATGCTGGCCGTAAACCCCGCCTGCCGCGCCTACGTCAGACCCTTCCCGACCACCACGGGGCTCTCACCACCATCCAATCACCATGTCCCCAACATCATCCGCGCACCCCATCCAGACACTGCGCGAGCACGCCACCGCCCTCGAAGCTGCCATTACCCTCGCTCTCGCCGACCCGAAGAAGGACCCCGTCCACCGCCTCCGCACCTCCACCCGCCGCATCGAAGCCCAGCTCGAGCTCCTCTCGCTCATCCCCGATCTGCCCGAGCACAAACAGGCCGCACACAAAGTTCGCAAACTCCTCAAGAAGCTCCGCCAGGTCGCCGGCAACGTCCGCGACCTCGACGTACAACGTTCCCTCATCAAAGATCAGGCAAATAACGATCCTTCGCGACACCTCCGCCGCGACGCCCGGCATCTTCGCCGGACACTCAAAGATGATCGATCAACCGAGGCCGGCAAGCTTCTCAAGCTGCTCGCCCTCGATCAGAAAAAGCTCGCCCCAGCCCTCGAGAAGCTGCTCGGTGACCTCGAACCGGCCGTCGGCCTGACACTTCCCTCCAGCCATCTCACGCAACTCACCCGCCAGTGGTACCGCCAGAACACATCGCAGATCGACCCCGGCGCCGATCCCGACAACCTCCATGCCGTCCGCAAATCCGCCAAGCTCGCCCGCTACATCGCCGAGGCAAGCGACGCCACTCTCGCCCAGCGCTTCGAGTCCCTCCAGGCCGCAGGCGGCACCTGGCACGATCTCCTCACCCTCACCGACATCGCAAAGGTCCACCTCGGCGGCAAATCGCCGCTCACCCAGAGGTTCGAACAACAACATGCGGAAGCTCTCGACCGCTACCGCGAAGCCCTCCGCCAGCAAGCACCAGAGCCTTAGTAACCGTTCCGCTCCGACCCCGCCACGCCCTCGGCCTCATCCACTCACCGCCATCCACTACGGCTTTGGCTGATCCTCGGGCATCACGGCCCCCGCCCGCACCCACCGCTCCACCACCGCAATGTCCGCATCGGCTACCTTGGCCCGCGGCGCCGGCGGCATTGGCATCGGATCGTCCGCCGGTCCCTCATGTCGCATCAGTTTCACCAGCAGCGACTTCCCTGGGTCACCCGGCACCAGCACCGCACCGCCCTTTCCGCCTTTCAGCAGACCAGACCGCGTCTCCATGCTCAAGCCTCCACGGTGGTTCATCCCACCATGGCACCGAAGACAGTTCGCCGCAAAGATCGGCCTCACTCTGCTCGTGTAGAACTCCGGACGCGCCGCATCCTCGTCGGCGCGTACCGGACGCCCGCTCCATGCGCCCCACATCGCCGCAACCACCACCGCGCCAGCAATCCTCATCCCAAACCTGTTCCTCATGCCACCTCGCACGCCGCCGAAGAATGCCGGTCTGCTCTCCGGCGCACCCATGACCAAAGGGTAACGGAACCCACAACGTTACTTACCCAAATCGCAGCTCTCCCGATACTCTGGTGTTGCTCTGGCGCTCCGCGCCTCCGAAAAACTATGCGTTACTCCCCCCTTGCCACGCTCGTCCTGGCAACTGTATCTCTGCTTCCCGCAACGCTCTTTGCCCACACCCGCCACGCCCGGTTGACCCCCGCGCCGGGCCGTCCCGTCGCAACGCACACCGCCCGCGCCTCCCATCTGCAGCACCCACAGCCGCCCATCTTCCGCGCCGGTACCCTCCGTGCCGATCGTCACCACGGCCGGCACACGGCCGACCGGCCTAATCCCCGCCAGCGAAGACTGACCGAGCTCACACGTGCCCAGCGCTCCCGCCGTGCCACCCGGGAAAACCTCCTCTCCTCAGCCAGCGCCCGTCATCCGCAGATCCTGCGCCCCAACCGCCGCGACCATGCTCTTAACCTGCGACCCGCACCCGGCAGCGATGCATTCAGCCCCGACATGCCCAGCCACCAGACCGCCGTGGTCAGCGTCATCCGCCCCACCGCCGACCGGCCTCAACTGCCCAGCATTCAGGATGCCGCCGCCAGTCCCATCATCCTCCCAGCCCTTTACAACGACCGAGGCCGTCTCGTCGTCCCCGCTCCGCTCCTCGGCTCCCACGAGATCCTCGTCCGGCAGAACACCCTCGCCGACCAGGACGGCCTCGGCCGCGTGCAGGACGACGCCGACCTCGACGGCATGCGCTCCAAAGGCATGCTCGTGCCCATCCCCGCCGACGATTCGCTTCGCATCGACGACCGCCTCCCCTATAACCGGCGCTTCTGCCGCGCCTGGACCGCACAGTTCCTCGCCAACCTCAGCCGCGATTACTACAACCGCTTCCACACCCCCTTGCAGGTCAACTCCGCCGTCCGCACCGTCGAGTTCCAGCTCCGGCTCCAACGCACTAACGGCAACGCCGCCCCCGCCGAAGGCGACACCGCCTCTCCCCACCTCACCGGTCAGGCCATCGACATCGCCAAACGTGGGCTCTCGCTCGCCCAGATCGCCTGGCTGCGCGGCTACCTGCTTCCCCTCATCCAGGATGGTCGCGTCGACGTCGAAGAAGAGTTCCAGCAGTCCTGCTTCCACATCAGCGTCTACCGCCGATACCTCCCCCCCGACGCAACCCCGCAGCGCTACGCCGTCACCTCAAGAACAACCTCCGCCCTCGCCGCTGCACTCCGCTAATCACACCTACTCCAGCCTGCTCTTCGCCGAAGCACAAGACTAAACTGGAGCCGTCCCAAATGAGCCATCCCACGCAGCCGTCCACCAAAGAATTGTGATCCTTCGCCAGAGGCGGAGGATCTGCTGTTCGCGCCTGGGTCCACCTCTTCTATGCGCCTTACCCCGCCACGCTCTCCCGCCGCCCGCTGCGCCAGCTCGCATACGTCGCATCAAGCACGCGCATATTTGTAACCCCATCGGTTCCACTCGCCGCAAAGCCCGCGCCACCCCGAACCGCACGGGCAAAATCGTCCAGCATCCGCGTATATCCGTCAGCATTATCCAAGGTCTTCCGCTCCGCAGCCTCCCCGGCCCGCCGTATCACGGCCTCGACCGGCCGATCCACCGTCAGCCCATTCTCCACGATCAGCCAACCTTCGCTTCCCGTCACCTCCACCAACGTCCGGTAGGGCGACCGCGCACTCACCGACACCGTCGCGTACACGCCGCCCGACATCTCCATCTGTATCGAGGCAACCGCCTCCACCTCGCCCGAAAGCGCATCCCTGTGCGCCACCGTGCTCACCGTCTCCACCTCTCGCCGGAGCACAAACCGCAGCGCGTCGATGCAGTGCACGCCCACATCCCCGATCGGCCCGCCGCACGCCAGGGCCGGGTCCGCAATCCAAACGCGCGGCGCCTTCTGTGCAGGGTACGCGAACTGCGCCTGCGCCAGCTGCGGCTCGCCAATCTGCCCCGCCGCAATCTGCTCCCGCATCCACTCCAGCGTGCGATTCCAACGGAAGTTCTGCGCCACTCCATACACCACGCCCGCCTCGGCAGCAGCCCGCGCCATCTCCTCCGCATCCGCCGCATGCATTGCCACCGGCTTCTCGCACAGCACCGCCTTGCCGTGCGCAAACGCCAGCAGCGCATCGTCCTTATGCATCGCGTCCGGCGACGTGATGAACACCGCGTCCACCTCAGAGGAAGCGCACAGCTCTTCCCGGCTCCCAAAGGCATGCGCAATCCCGAACTCCGCGCAGTTCCCCGCTAGAGCCTCCCGGTTTCGCCGCCACGCCCCCGTCAGCACGGCGGCCTTACATCCGGAAAACGCCGGTACAAGGCGTTTCGCTGCATGATGGCCAAACCCAAGAATCGCAAACCGCACCGCAGCCGCTTCACCCATGATCGTAAGCACCCCGCTCAGATATCGTCCCGCTCACACGAAAAGCCACACTCCGCCGCAGACCTTCCTGCTAAGGCTCAGCGCGCGTCGTTCTTAAAAACCTGCTCGGCCAGAAAGTTCTCGACCTTAGCCTGATCCCGCAGCATCTCGAAGTACGCATTCATCAACAGTTGTGATCGCCCGTTCCGGAGCTGCTCACGAATCGCCTGCTGCACCCGCGGATCGCCTAGCTCCCGCTGCCCCGCTGGCTCTCGCGAAATCAGCTTGTAGATCGCATACCCGACCGGCTTCTTGGTCGTCTCATCCAGGATCGGTAAGATGTCCGTGATCTGCCCCGCCTTCAGCTTCGAGATAGCCGCGAACACCGCCGGATCGGCGTGAAGCTGCGATTCAGGGAAAAAACCCATGTCGCCCCCACCGGAGGCTGTCTCCGGTCGTTCAGAGAAGTGCATCGCAATCGCGCCGAAGTCCTCGCCCGAATCGAGCCGATTCTTCAACGCCTGGATCTTTTTCTTCGCCTCGACGTCGTTGGTCGCCTTGCTTCCCTCAAGATTGGTCGGCTGCGTCGATGGAATGCTCGTCACCTGGATCTGGGCCAAATGATACTGCGGCTCGATCAGGTTGTACTCCGCCTTATGCTGCGCGTAATAAGTTGAAATATCACCGTCCGACACCGTGATCTTGGAGTTGATCTCCTTGTTCAGCAACTTGTTCTGCGTCAGGCTCCTCCGCAGATCGTGCTTCACATCGTCCAGCGTGTGGTTGCTCTGCTGCAGCCGCTGCGCAAACTGCTCCTCCGTATAGGGCGCCTTCATCTCCGCCAACTTCGCGTCCACCTCTTCGTTGGTCGCCGTCAGGTTCATCTTCGCCGCGCGCTGCTGCACAATCTCCTCGTCGATCAGCTCCCGCAGCACGTTCAGCCGCAGCGCCTCCGCCTGGTCATGCGAAGGCTGTCCCTGCTGCTGCCCCTCACCCACCTGCGCCGCATACCCTTTTTCCAGTTCCGCCTGCATCACCGCGTGGCCGTTCACCGTCGCCACCACATCCGCTCCGTGCTGCCGATTGCACCCCGCAACCGACGCCAGCAGCACAGCTACGACCATCGCAATGCATCCGGGCAAGATCGCCGCCGCTCGTCCCTCTGCCTTCCCACCCGTCGTCAACAGCATCGCTACGTCCTTCTTCCCGATCATCCTCAACTGCCTGGCTTCGCTGCCGTCTTCGCCGCTCCGCTGTTTCCACCCACAGCCGGAGAGTCACCCTTCGGAGCCGCCGCGGGCGGTGGCGGTGTCTTGCCCTGCGCCACCAACGCCCCGTCAATCATCCGGAACACGTCCTCAATCGGATATGCCCCCACAAACTTCTCTCCGTTAATAAACAACGCAGGCGTCGAGTCCACACCCAGCGCCTCGCCCTCCTTCACCGAAGCCGTAATCGCCTGCTCGTCCTGTTTTGCGATGCAGGCATTCAGTGCCCCAATATTCACCTTCTCCCGAGCGCCTTCGTCGCGAGCTAGCGTGTCCAGAGTCGTGTTCGCCTTTGCGAGGCTCTTCTCCTCACCCCCCAACTCACTCGCATGCGCGTGGATGTGGTCCACCAGGTTCCAGTACCCCGTCGCACTCTGCGCCCCCACGCAGTTCGTATCGATCGCCGCCCGCGTCGCCCACGGATGCTGGCTAATCGGAAAGTCGCGATACACAATCCGCACCTGGTCCTTGTACCGCTCCAGAATCGCCGGAAACAGCTCCGCATGCATCTTCGCGCAGAACGGGCACTCCAGATCGTCGAATCCCACAATGACCACCGGCGCATTCGCCGGCCCGCCGCGCGCCGGCCGCCCCTCCGCGCTCAGCATCTGCCGCGGATCCGCGCTGATGTCGTACTTGCTGAACTGCGCCAGCGTCTTCCCGTCATCCGATAGCAAAAACTTCACCGGCTTGCTGCTCTTCCCATCCGTCACGAAGTTCACGCTGATCTCACTGAAGCCCGGAACCTCACTTTTGCCGCGCGGCCCCACCTCGATGACGTAGTTCGGCGGAACGCTCGATCGTGACCGGATTAGCACCTCGACCCGACGCGTCAGCTCAGGCGACAACCGGTTCCCAGACGGAGCCGCCGTCTGCGCACGGCATCCCGCGGTCAACATCATCAGCGAAAGAAGGACAGAGCAAAGAGGCCGTTCAGCGGTCAGCACAATAGTCCATTATCTCACGCAAAGCCGCTCCAGCAGCCGCTTCGCCCAGCATCCGTCGCCTCTCCGAAGCCCTAGAACAGCCTCTCCGCCCGCCGCAGATTTCCCGCCGTCCCAATGTTCGCCAGCGTGAAATTAAACCGGTACGCATTCTCATTCCTCACCGGCCCAAGCTCATACTTGCGGTACTCCACGCTGAAGCCGCAACAGTCCCAGTTGTACGAGGTCTGCAGCGCACCATACTGCAGCTGCGTCCGGTCGAGATCCAATCCCGCATTCGCGGCCACGCTCAAACCGCGTTTGCTCGGCGTCCCGTAACCCAGCAGAACCCGCATCTGGTTGAAGTCCGCCGTCAGTGACGACACCCCCTCCACATACGACCGCCCCGGCGCATTCAACCTCGCGTAACTCAGACCGGCAAACGCCTCGCCCTTGTGCACATCCAGCAGCAGATTGTTCGCCGTAAACTTCTTCGCCCCCGTGTCCAGGTCGAAATCCCACTCCAGATCCACATGCTCCGAGGTCCGCAGCCGCAAACGTGAAATCAGCGGTGAAATCTCTCGCGGCTCCGTCAAAAACGCGATGCCAGAAAGATTCAGCGTCGTGCTGAAAATATTGCGTCGCCCCGGCAGCACCGCCCCTCCAAAGCGTCCATCGAAAAAATACTTCTGCGCCACCCGCCAGCTAATCCACTCCCGCGACGTGCACTTCGCCGCCGCCGCCGGCTCACCCTCCTCGCCCTCGCTCACCGGCGCATCCAGATTCACCGGCATTGCCCCGCACGCCGAGTCTCTCCGTCCGCTCGCCGGCCGCAAAAACAGCCGCTGCGTCACGCCGTACTCAACCTCATTCGTATTGCTCACCACATCGCGCTCATCAAAGCGCAGCACGTTGAGAAAGTTGTCCACTCCATTCACGTACCGGTAGGTAAACTCCGGCTCAATCGTATGCTTCACCGGGCTGTGCAGCAGCCTCTGCACCAGCCCTCCACGAAACGTCCGCTCCAGCACCGGTGCGCGCGCATCCACCTCCACCTCCACATCCGCGCGGTTCAGCGGGCTGTTCAACTCCACCGGCGTCGCGTTCGCCCCGTACGGCGTTCTCCGGCTCCTGCTGTACACCGTCTCCCGAGCCGCAATCGACGGCCGCACCCTCCACCCCGCACCTCCAAACGGATACGCGATCTCCGGACGCACATCCACCCGCTCGATCACTCCGCCGGTGACAAAATTCGGCTGCACCCGCTTCAACCCCGTCGCCTGCCCGTCCAACCTCCACTCCAAACCCTTCAGCCCTAGCCGGTGATCCGTCGTGCTCAGGTCCAGTGCCGGCACGTGAAACAACCGTACCTCCTGGCCCGCCGTCGCCGCCCTCGTCGTTGTCGCCGCCGTCGGCACCCGCTTCAGGCCCTGGTACCGGTCCGCCTCAATCGCCGCCGCATACCCGTTTCGCTCCACAATTCCGTACGCAGTCGACACAATGTCCGTCGATACCGCCTGGTTGAAGTTCTCGTTGAACGCCTCTCGATACACATACGAGCTCAGGTACTCCACATCCGCCACCACCCGCGTGTCCGCCGCAAAGTCGTGGCGCGCCGCAAACGTCAGATCTTCACCCCCCTGATTCGCCAGCGACGTCCCCAGCGCCCCATTCTGCCGGTCCAGCAGGCCGTTGTACCGCGCCAGTAAAAAATCATCATTCATCCCTCGGTACCGGAAGTTCGCCGTCTCCAGCCATCCCCTTCGCGAAAAATACTCCGCCCCTACTGTCAGGTCGGTGCTCCGGTTGATCGACCAGTAGATCTGCTCGCCCAGCACCAGGCCCTTCGTCGAGGACTGCCCAACGATCGGAATCAGCACCCCACTCTGCCGGTCCGTCCCATCCACCGGATGCGTCACATACGGCAGAAAAAGCACCGGCACATTCACCAGCTTGAAGACGCTGTTCCTCGCCCGCGCCTTCTCCGCGTCCACCGAGAACTCCCCCGCACTCAGCAGCCAGTCCGGTCGCGGCAGCTGGCACGACGTCACCGTGCCGTCGTACACGTGATACTCGCGCGGCCCCGTCTTCACCACCATCCGCCCCGTAAACAGAAACGGATTCGCGCTCACATACGTCGCCTTCTTCCCGCTCTTCTTCACCCCCACCGATCCCGAAACGTCATAGAACCGGCCCGTCTGCGCGCGGAGGTTCATCGTCCCATGGCTCGCCGTGATCATCTCGTGGTTCTCTCCACCCGTCGCCCGCAGGTGCCCCGTCGCCGCAAGCTCCCCGCTGTCGCTGTCGTACTCGACATGGTCCGCCTCCACCCGGTACCCGCGATACGTCAGGACCACGTTCCCGTCCAGAACAAACCGGCTGCCAGCCTTTGTCTGCGGCCCGTCCGACTCGATCACCAGAGGCTCGCTCTCCCCCGGCTCCGGCAGCACCCGGGCCACCGGGAGTTCGCGTCGCCCAGGCGCATCCGGCAGCGCCGCAGGAGGTGCCTCAGTCGTCACCTGCTGCGCCCAACACCGCTTCGCCATTGCACCCGGCAGCATGGTAGATATCAGGAGGGAAAGGATCGAAGCGTACCGGCAGCACCGCCAGCGCGTCCTCCTCGTCTCAGTCGTAACGCGCTTGAGCGACCGTCCCACATCTCTGAGGCTAAATGATCTCCCACGGAAGCAGGTCCAAGCTTTGAGCACCACCAGCGCAGCACGCGACATCCGCCCGGACGACGACCTAGCCCCCACCTCGCCGGAGCCCGCGCCCGAGCCGCCCTTCCATCTCACCGAGCCCAACGCCCCCCCTCCGTTCCGCCGCGAAGCCGCCGAACGCGTCGCCGCCCACCGCGCTCGTCGCGGCTTCACCCCCGCCTCTGACCTCGCAATTCCCATCCCCACAGAGCCCACGCGCTCCCGCCCCTCGCGCATCCGCTCCGCCAACATCGCCGCCGCCGTCGCCGAGCGCTACGCGCACTCCCAAACCTATCGCGCCTTCCTCGCCACCGAAGCCGAGCGCGCCGTCCACCAGGCCGAGGCAGCCGCCGAGGTCGCCACCATCAATGCCCAGGCCATCGCTATCGCGCAGCAGCAACTCCTCGCCGACCTCGACACCTGGAGTCCCGCACAGCAGCCCTCCGCTCCTGTCGCCATCCCCACCATTCCCCTCAGCCCCCTCGACTACGCCGCCCTCTTCGCCCGCGACTTCTCCGCCTCGCCCGCAACGCCCGTCCGCGAGCCCTCCCTCGCACACGCCGCCGCATCCACGCCAGTCACCCTTCCCAGCTTCACCGTTCAGCCCTTCGGTAACGAACAGCACCCCGCCCCCAGCCTCTCCCGCACACCTCCCCCAAACCCCAGAGCGCCCGGCCGCGAGCTCGACCTCTACGAACATGAAGACGAGTGCCTCGCCCTCGAAGAAGAGATCGAGTTCCGCCATCATCCCGTCTTCCACGAGCACACCGAGCAGACCCCCATCGCCGCCAATCTCATCGAGTTCCCGCGTCAGCTCATCGCCGCCCGGAAAGCCCGGCCGCGCCTCGCCGAGGGTCCTCTCCGCGATGAACCCTCGCCCGCGCACTCCGGCTCCCAACTCCGCATCTTCGAGGTCGAACCCGAGCACCTCTTCTCCACCCCGGCAGCCGACACCTCCGGTCCCGAGTGGTCCTCCATCCTCCTCTCCGCCCTACCCACAGCCGAGTTCACCGGCTCCGCCGACTACCTCACCGCAAACGTCCCCCAGGCCGCGCCCATCAGTCGCCGCCTCAAGGCCGCCGCCATCGACGGCGCCATCCTCCTCGTCGCGCAGGCCGCCTTCCTCGCCCTCTTCCGCCTCGCCCTCACCCACCTCTCCGGCACCTCCGCGCTCCTCGAGATCCCGCGACCGGTCGCGGCTGCTGGCCTCCTCGCCACCCTCGCCGTCTTCGCCCTCCTCTACCAGCTCCTCTTCTTCACCCTCTCCGATGCCACACCCGGCATGCGCCTCGCCCGCATCGCCCTCTGCACCTTCTCCGACGAGAACCCCACCCGCTCCGCCATGCGCCGCCGCATCGTCGCCACCCTGCTCGCCGCCTTCCCCCTCGGCATCGGCCTCCTCTGGGCCTTTCTCGACGAGGACACCCTAGGCTGGCACGACCGCATCTCCCGCATGTACCAGCGATCCTACTAACTCGCCCACCGATCACCCCAAAGCAGAAGAGCCCTCCAATCGGAGGGGCTCTTCTGCCGCTTCTGCTCCAAAGATAACTGAAGCTCACAACTCAAAGCTCGTTGCTCGTAACTCAGCTCTAAAGGCCCTACTCCCGCCCTTAGAACGTCGTACTCACCGACAACCGGAACGTCTTCCTCGGCTCCCGCAGCGTATAGTCCGCACCGTAAAACTGCACCGCCTGCGCATAGCTGAAGTCGCCCGCGCTCGTCGCCGGGAACAGCGACCGGAAGGTGCCCGCGCAGCTCGGCGTACCCGCCACGCACTTGGTATCCGGCAGCGCCAGCGCCTGCGGCAAATCTTTATAAAGCCGCAGCGGGTTATACGCATAGAAGATCCGAAACGGCGCATTCACGATCGGAAGAATCACTTGCAGCTCCGCCCCGTTCGACATCCTCGGCACCAGGTTCGTTCCCGGTACCGTCTTCAGCAGAAACGGGAAGTTGATCTGCTGACCGCCGAAGCACGCGCCATTCACCACCTGCGGACACCCATACGACGGGCTCGTAATCAACGACTGCCCCGCCACACTCTGCCGCAACTGACCAGGCTGGAGATTGAACGCCAGGTTGAAATCGGTGAAGAACGCAAACGTCACCTGATTCACAATCGGAATCCGGTACTCCAGATTCGACGTGAAGCTCGTATCGCCGCCGATCGACACTAGCCGATAGATCGGCAGAGGAATCTGTACGTTGCCAAGGCTCGGATTCGTCGGGTCGCGCGGAACCGTCGTCCCATCCGGATTCGTCAGGTTGAATAGCGTCCGCGTCGGAATAAAGGTGTAAGGCGCGGCCGATCGGATATCAAACCCGCGCAGCTCCTGCTCGCCGCCCGAGTACACCCGGTTCTGCGGCGGCGCCACCTCGCCCCCGAAGCCCGCCACATGCACAAACTGGAAACGGTACCCCAGCACATTGTGCCCCTCGCGATTCACCCGCAAACCCTTCATCGGGAAGAACTGCCGATAGCTCACCTGCGGCGAGTAATACTTCGTGTTGCCGCCCGCTCCCGCCACCTGGATCGCCGCATTGAAGTCCTTGCCCGTATGCGGTCCTGTCGGCCTGTCAAGGCTAGAGAACGTAAAACTCGGCGTAATAATCGAACTTATAATGCCGTTCAACTGGTTCGGCCCTTGCACCCCCGACCGGAACGCCAGCGACTGAAATACATTGCGCGTGTTGTCGTTGAATGTCGTCACGCTCGACCGCGACAGCGAGTACGACACACCCACACGCGTCACGCCGGAGCGCGAAAACAGGTGCCGCAGCGGCTCGCTCGCCGTCAACGTCAAACCCGTCGACGACTGGTTGTAATTCGTCAGCAGCGACTGCTGGGCGTTGGTCAGATTTGCGCTCGCTCCACCGTTCCCAATCGCGTAGCTCTTCGCCGGGTTGTAGTCGTACTTGCTCGCAAACACCTGGAAGCCCACCGAGATCGGCTTGTTGCGCAGGTACGGCTCCGTAAATCCGAAGCTCACATTCCGCGACAGATCGCCCACATTCGCCTGCAGCGACAGCGTCTCGCCCAATCCCAGGAAGTTGTTCGTCTCGTAATTCAACCCGATAAACGTCCCCGAAAGTCCGCTGATGCCGCCGTTCAGGCCGATCGAGTTCTTGCCCTTCTCCTTCAACTTCAGCAGCAGATCCACCGTTCCGTCATCGTCATTGATCCGGTTCTCCGAATCCTGCTCCGCCTTGAGCGCTTCGAAGTAATTCAACTGATTCAATCGCAGCAGCGACAGATCCCACAGCTGGCTGTTGTACGTCTGCCCCTCATCCAGCAGCAGCTCGCGCCGGATCACCCGGTCCCGCGTGATCGAGTTGCCCACAAACTCAATGCGCGACACCGAAAATTGCTTGCCCTCGTCGATGTCGACATCCAGATAGATCAGCTTCTTCGCCTCATCGATCCGCGGCACCGGCGACCCCACATACCGGATATACCCCAGCGCTCCATACGCCTTTCGCAGCTGCTCCAGGCCCTTCTGAAACATCGTCGAGTTGAAGTACTCGCCGTCCTTCTGCGCAAACTGCGCCCGCAGCACGCGCGTGTTCGTCACCGCCTTATTGCCCTTGAATGTGATCCCTCCCAGACGGTACCGCTCCCCCTCCTCCACCGGAATCAGGATGTCGATCCGCTTGCCCGTCGACGGTCGCAACGTAAACGGATTAATCCCGCCCTGGTCGCGCACGTGCGTCGTCGGCTCGCTCGTCAGCGCCTTGAAGTAGCCGCGGTCGCGATATGCCTGCTGGACCCGCGACACGTCCTCGTCCAGCTTGCTCGCGTCAAACGTCTTCGAAATGAGGTTCTCCAAAATCACCGAGTGCGGTATCCCGATCGGCCGTAGGTTCTTCATCGCCGCCCGCAGCGTCCGGTCGTTGATGCTGTTGTTGCCCTGAAACGCAATCTTGCCAACCTTGACCGTCGGCCCCTCTTTCACCTTGAACGTCAGCGCCACCGACGCCGGTGGAATCTTCTTGATCTGCGTCACAATCGTCGCAAACTGGTGCCCGTGCTCGGCCAGCAGTTCCTTCAGCACCACCTCGGCCCGCTTAATCTTCGTCGGGTCGTACTGGCTCTCCACCGAGAGCGCCACCTTAGCCTTCTTGAACCGGTCCAGAACATCCGACTGCGAAACCGCATTCAAGCCCGTGTACTCGATCGACCGAATCGTCGGCTTCTCCGTCACAAACACCGTTAGCTGCACGCACGTCGGCGTATCCTGCCGCTCGATCCGCACGTCGTCGAAGTAGTTCGTGTTCCACAGCGAGTTGAAATCCCGCTCCACCACCGCCGGGTCGTACAGATCGCCCTGATGCGAAAACAGCCGCGCCAGCACGCTCTCCTTCGGAATCCTTCGGTTGCCGATCACCTTCGGCTGACACAGCGTCTGCACCCCCGTTGAAGAGGCCGGCGGTGCACTGAACACCTTCTGTGGATTCGCCGGCGCCGGAGCTTGCGCCTCCATCATCTGCCCCGCGCCCAGTGCCCCGAAAAATACCGCCAGGACGGCAACCAGGGCTGCCCCCATACGGCCAGAGCGAGCGCTTACGTTCTTGATTCTGCGGTTCAGGGAGCCTTCGCTCTCTCGGTCTACGGTAAAGATAACTACACCCTCACTGCTCTCGGTATCGCGCCCCGAGCGTCTTCCTGGGGAAGTCTCGATTATAGGTGAGCCCCCCCGCCTTTAGCGAACTCCACACCGCCACGCCCCACTCACCCGTTCTTCCCAAACTGTCATTCTGAGCAGAGCGAAGAATCCCCGCATTTGTCTCTGCCTTCACGGTCGCTCTCGCCCTTGCCTCTGCCGTGCCCGCCGCCGTTTGCATGCCCTAGCCGTGCCCGTTGCCGTGCCGTTGCCGTTGCCGTTGCTTGTTTCACGCCGTCATCCTGAGCGAAGCGAAGGACCCCTGTATTGGCCGTTGCATTTGCTCTTGCCGTTGCATTTGCCTTTGTACTTCCGCTTGCCGTTGCATTGCGCTGCAGTTATCCGTTGCCGTTGCCGTCGCCCTTCCCCGCCGTAGTTCTTTTT
>JAABUX010002656.1_pt1 | contig 24935 bp, 25 predicted proteins | sample 5561851 | NCBI WGS metagenome assembly JAABUX01 (sample SAMN10711883, study PRJNA513361) | rock metagenome | isolation source: Antarctica rocks | place: Antarctica: Victoria Land, Richard Nunatak red sandstone | collected 2016-01-03 | reverse complement strand
GGTGGTGAGGTGGAGGGTGTGGATGGATGCTGTTGATTCACAGGCTATTTGGTGCATCTCTGTGAGTTGTGTCGAGGAATTTCATATGGACTGGAAGGCTGATCGTCGGTCTTTCGGATATTGGAGGTCAGTACTTCAGAATATCAATGAGTGAGCGCTGTGCCAAGCCTTTTTCAGGGCAAGTTGGAAGAATACTAAAGTACTGAATATACTACCTACTTCTGTCTACTCTGTCTACAAATACGACATATAACAGCATAGAAATATTCTCAATCAGCATTGATCTCGGACTCGTGGGAGTGATCAGCATTTTGAATTTGGTGTAATATTGCCCGTAACGATGATGAATTAAACGGCAACGAGGTCCGAAGATATACAAAGCCTCTGGCTGCAATGCTTAATAAAACCGCTTGCCATGCTTTCTTCCGCTTGACTTTCGTAACCTTACACAAGCGAAATAACGTATCACTTGTCTATATTCCCATGATCATCGAGCTCTTCTCCGACAAGACCTTCGTGCGGTGTAGAAAGTTGCCATTCCCAACGATGGTCTCTTCGAATATGGACAGGCTGTTGGACAGTGAAACGCTGATCTTCCTCTGCTGCATTGGGGGCGGCTGCTGCCGTCGCTGCTGTGGGTGGAGTCGAGGATCCCGAAGGGTTCGGAATGGGAATAGCAGTGCTGCGAGAGCTCGTCTGAGAAGGAGCTTTTGATATTTCTGATATCAATGAGTCACTCCTTGTTGCCTTTCGTCAGTCTTGCGAAGCGAGACTTGTACTCGTTATCTGTGTGCTCAACATCGAAACACCAGGGGTCATACGTACGATCGAATGATGCGATTGGTGATCTTGCTCGTCATTTGCGCCGAGCAGCATGCCTCTTGATTGAGGGGCAAGCCAGCATTGGGGTTTCCCAGATGCAATGCGCGGTATCTTCCATAAATACCCGAGTATGTGATAGTCGCGGAGACAGTTGCGAGTCGAGGATTGTTATGTCGGTGGATTGCACACGAAACGGAGCTCATACTCTGAGGAGAGGCTGGAGGAGCGGTTACTTCAAGGCAAAACGGCCTTTGGGAACAGAGTGGCGAAGCCATGGAAAATCTGTGAGGCAGGCCATGGAGTGAACATTTTCCCTTCCAGAAGACGCATCCACCTTACTTCTGTAAATGTTTCCTGTTGGTCGACTGGCCAAAATTATAGATTGAAACTAGAGGTCACGTACGTCAGGATCAGTGCTGCGTCGATGAGACCGTTTGCCAGAAGAGTCTTTGCTAGTGCTGGCTTGTTCTCTTTCTCTTTGCTGAAATCGAGAAGTGGGTCCTCATCAAGCTCATGGAGCTTAAAGGGGTTCTTCACGTATCTTAGCGCAACTTTTTGGATACATTGCAACTATGGCCTGGCCATCTCTACCACCATCCTGATCCTTTCGGAGCTAGCAGTCAACCATGTCCAATCGCCACTCTCGTCTCCATTATTGCGCTTCTTCTTCTGCTTCCCTTTCGCTTTCATTGTTCTTGCTTTGATTCCAGCCTCGGCCAGATCATGGAACGCTGGACTCCAGTCCAGTCCGCAATGCTTATCTAGCAGCCTCAACAGAGTCTCCACGCACAAACTCACCTTCGTATTGTCGACGATGCTTACTGTGTTCGCCGAGAAGGGAAGATAGCATCTTTGGAAGACTTCTTGCGAGATAGCATCGCTCGGCGGCACGGGCGCCGCGGCAGCAATGATCGAGCGGAGAACGTACTGTGTCAAGGTCGAGGCTGCGGTCAGATCAAAAAGGTTGAGGCTGGGAGGCGACATCACGGCGAAGAAAGCTGGTAATGGTAGAGGTCTAATGTGTTCGAAGAAATTGTGGTAGAGCGTGGTGACGGGGGTGAATGTATCTGGAAGCGCGTCGGAGACTCTCGACAACAGCGAGAGCAGACGGATGCGGAGATCGATGGAATCCATGCCGCCAAGCTTAGTGGATATATTCGGTACGGAGTCCATGGAGTGAAGATTTAGATCACTCGGCTGTGATGACGCATCTGATGCCGAGTCTTCTAGGTCACCTTCGTCTTCATCTTCCAAATAGTCGCCGTAATTGTCAGCTTCGATGTCGATCTTTGCCTCCACTCTCTTGAACGCAGTATCTGTCTTGAGCTCCTTTGTCTCATTCTGCCAGATCTCGCCGAACTCTGCGACGGCTTTCGGTTGCCCATCTGCAAACACGGCTTTCACGATCTTTCGCTCTCTGCCTGCAATGGCGCCACCAAAGTTGATATGTTTCACAATGAGACTCTTCTTCATACCATCAACGCACGAATCTCTCCTCCTAAGATCCCAATCCAACTCGAGTAAGTCAACCATGAAAGCAAGCCATATACTCCATCTTTCCCACCGGCGTTGGTGCAAGATACTGCAATTGAAGCTCCAACCCACAACATGCCAGAAGTCCTCTGCACGAGCCCAAAGCGATCCTATGTTCGCTAACTCTGTATCGATACTCTCAATGTACTTTTCGCTAGTGAACACATCCTCTTCCATAGTCCTTCTTTTTCTTTTACCTCGACGATGGACCACTGTATCTTGACTGGCGAACATGAAGGCTTCTCCAAGAATGTGCGGCAAAGGGCCAGCATGACGCACCACCAATTGTAAATATTGGAGGGCAAGGTTGGCAGCTTGTATTCGATCAATTGACTTCGCTCGTGTGGTCATAGTCGGATGAACAGCTAGCGTAGCTATTAGAGCACAGTGGTGGGGTGGTGGAACCATTGCAGGCCGCTGGGCCCGGGAAGTGCTTCCAGACGTAAGCACGGCTTTCAAGAAGTCAAGAGCCTGGACGTCTTCACACTATGATTAGTAAGTGTCGCGACCATTGGCAAATTCTGATGCTCACGGAGACCCTCTTCGAAATAGACGGTCACTTGCTCACGAAGCTCATAGGGTAGATTGATCACCTGGCGATACAAGGGTGTTGGAGCGTTCGTAATGCTGGATTGCCGCAGAGGCGAAGAGCCAATGGTTGTAGCAGAGTGGAATGACTGAGCTGAGCTGTTGGGGGAGATAGATAGCGAAGCAGCCGATGATCGAGTAGCACTTCTTGTCTCCATTTTGTGTGTTTATATCGACAAAGCTTGAGTAGTCTTGGACCGAAGGTTGAATCAAGCGCGTCAGCTATCTATCCAGCACGCGTCTTATCTACACGTGACCTTCAGAAGTCCGCGATAATGTTTACCAAAAAGAGCTAACTAATGTGAATTTAAATCTAACAAGCTTCAATTGCGCGACAAGGATCTATACTACCGCTCTACATGAGCCCATCCTACATCAGAATCTATAATCGCCAAAGCTGAAAGCAATCGATGATCACTTTGAGTGCCCATCAGCCTGGCAGCGCCATGATCCTCCAGCGTAGACACACAATTATCATCCCCATCCGCCTCGGTCGAGCCACAGGTGGTCATCCTTTTATATCCTTTGAATCTTCATCCACTCCTTTGCTGAGCATAAGGATAACCTATATCTGCCAAAACGAATACTTTTTATGATCGTCAGCCTGGGTGGATGATGTCAAAGTCCTATGCATACTTCGTGCATGTCACTTGACGTGGGTCATGGCTCATTAAAGGAAAACGTACATCGAAATTTACAGCCTCAAGGTGGATGCCGAATCTCGAAATCCATACTGCGTCCCTATGACTTCGATACCACATCTATCACAGACGTCGACTACAAGGTTAAGTATTCGGCGCTGTGGGAGGATGGTCAGATGGGTGCATATTAAGTATCGCTCCTTTCAAAGTATTTCAAGTATACATGACATGTATCATGAGAGAGTCTCTATCGTTTTCTTTCACAGAACATGAGAAGAAAGCTTACACGGAAAGAAACAATACATTCGCACTGAATTTTTTCGCCAACAGGTCACTGGCCTGCTATATGTCCTCCAATCCGTTCCTACCCACCTCGGACTGTGGTAAAATTGTATCATGTTCCCCTTCATGACCTTTTCAGGCCACTGCCAAATAGTTTTAAAGACAGCCTTATCCGTGGCAAAGATCTCTTCATTCCCACTGCTTTCGTTGCCTTGCCTTCTGCACCTATCGTCAGCAACGCCACCTTTCCCCCCCACGGTTTCTATCCAGGATCTCGCAATCGGCATCCAATATTGATTCCCTTGACACGGCCCTATCGACCTCAACTACCTCTTTCCTGTTAGATGTGCTTGACTAGCAGCGAAGGAGGGAGAGAGTTAAATCACACTAATCGAGCACATGAACATCTCATAATTCCATTTACTTGCTACACCCACCACCTCGTCCCCGACGCGAGTAGTCATACGCCCGCCGCGAGCGCCTATTCTGTTACTTGCCCCCAAAACCAAAAGCGTCTCACCATGACTGGCTTTTGTGCCATCAATGATAAGCATTATGCGCACAAGATACCTATCAATCGAAGATCTGCTGGTGACGGTACTGATTCCTACTGGTGACATTGCCTACAACATTCTTGTATGCCACCTCTCTCGCTATACTGACAAATGAGGGGAGATTCAGAACCACATATTCTCAAGAGACCGATTGACAGGTCGCACAATCTTTCCCACCAAAGGTTGTGGCTACGCCAATGACAGGATCACCGATGCTGTAGACATCGGCCAGGTAGGGATGGACTTCCATAAGTTCAGCTGCAACATCGCAGCCCACAATTGCTGGGTAATATTCCAAAAAGCTTCCAAGTTCCTGGACAGTGGAAGTGATTGGGTTTCGAGCTATAGCTCTAAGTTTGACGATGAGCTCGTCGACCGAGGAAGGAGTATATGGTGCGGCACCCGCAACGTTGACGGGCTACTGTTCCGCCACGCGCCATGATGCAAGATTGCTAGGGGCCATAATGACTATCGAGTACGCGCGGCGCAACTCGACGATACTTTGTAAATGATGTTGCGTAGACTGAAAAGCCTATCTCAGACGTCATTACTCTTTGCAGCTAGAATAGCTACGATAGTTACGTTGCTCAAATATGCAAATAGCATGAAAGCCTGTAGAGCTGACGACCGACAATATAGCCGATGTCACAGATGAAATTATGGTACCAAACAGTGTGCTCTTCAACAAGCTCCCATCGTTTCGTAAACGCAAGCAATCTCGATTACTTCAATTCGTACCTTAGCCCACTGTGATTGAAGTGCATATTGCAAGCTCTCATCCGGATTTCTAGGATGAGAAGAACGAAATCAACCTTCTTGATTACGAGAGTTAGCGTTTGAATAAGCAAGGGCAGGTTTGTGATATTATTTTGCGGTCCTCGCATTCCATAGGTAGTTTCCTCTCTCATTGTGTGGGAATTTCTGTTGTAGAGGGGCACGTTGACGTAATTGGAGAGAAGAGCAGCGATTAGAACATAATTTTTGGATAAGTGCTAGAAGATATGTATGAACTTAGGGTTTCTCGTTCATCTGAAGTTAATAGTACAACCCCATAGCCACGAAGCGGTACTTGACAGGTGGATGGCTTGTATCGAACAGTCGTGGAGGAATATCCTGATATTCTGCATATCGTAAAGATAACGTCCGTAAGTATAATTCATGATGGTATCTTCTCACTTGCTAGATCTATTCGTAAAGGATACTTATGACTTGTAGCTTTGTGAGACTCTTCATATGAAGTCGACCAAATCTGCTCGAGAGGAAGGGAGTGACGTATGCTTTGATCCGCGATTTGGGAGCAGACTGGCCTTAGCAGTGGAATGTGAGCCTAGAGTCTGCAGCACTGTATACATATTCGTCCAAGAGGCAGGGAACAGTGCGATTGTCAGGGTAAGTATATTTCTTTTTCTAGAGATAATCGACCTCGTTTCTACAAGCGCTTGAGAACTGGCAGCGACTGTTCATCGCACTTGTTGAACATATCGACCGTTGCCCATACTGATTTGGGTTCAGGAAGGTAATAGTACGCTTCAGAGGCCTTGTCGTGCGCGCCGACTGTGACAGTGAAGACAGTTTTAGAGGGTAGATCAGACGCGCGCAGCGCACGAAACATGTCTACCAAGCGAATTAGATACGATCGCGATAGTAGAGTACCCTCAGAACGTGATGTTGAAGGACAATTGTCGGACTCTGTGTATGACTTGAAAAAGGGGAGCTCAATCGTTCCTTACCTTCATCAGTCACATCGTCACCTATACAGAATACAAAGTCTGGGGAACAACCCATCGTATGCTCCATCTCACCCACGATCCTACGCACGATCTGGCCTTTATCCACATTCGTAGGCCGGGCTTCAAGCACACATTTGCCACTCATAAACTCCACATCCCAGTTCTCCAACGCCTTTTCGAGTGACTTCTTGCAATCAATGGCGTCTTTCTCGGCAGGACCTTGCTGCTCTACATTTCGGTAATGGAGGACTGTTGCCACCCGTTTTTCCTCAATGAAAGAACCTGGGTGGTGAGATTCGAACGTCTCCATCACCTGTCTTACGGTAGCTTTCCAGCTCATGTCAGCTTCGGTGGCAAGATTTTCCCATTCCGAGGACTGGGGTCGCCGCATGAATGCGCCATGTTCAGCGACTAGACCGATATTGGTGAGTGAGCCGAGCTGGGCTTGAAGGAATGCTTGGTCGCGGCCAGAGATGACCCATACGGTGTTGTGGGGATGATTTGCGAGAGTTTTGAGCAGGCTGATATGGAGATCAGACAGGATTGCTCTTGCGGCATTATCAACAATGGGGGTGAGGGTCCCGTCGTAGTCGTATAGATGTAGGCGTTTTGTGGCTGGTGCGTATATAGTAAGGAGTTCGGATGTTTCCAGGATTCGCGTCATTTGTGTCGACGAAGGATTGAAATGGTACGGCACTCTGACTTCGCCAGCATCTAGCCTGAGATGCGGTGGTTGAGAGTATTTTGTGGATACACGTGCCAAAAGTTCTCGGCTTTTGTTGATGATGGGCTGGCTCTAGGACTTGTTCGTTGCGTGGAGAAGGGCATCTGTGGAATACCATGCGTGTCACTTACCCTTAGCCTGAGACGTTGCTGCCGAGAAAGGAAAGGGCGAGGCTGTAGTGCAGATAGTATAGGAATCATAGAGCATTGCCCTCATAGTGATACAATGATTTCATTATGTCTGTAGTATACACCAAGCGGTATGCACAACAAATATGTCTTACCTCGGGGGTATTCATGAGTTGTATGTAAGGGGTAGCTTCGACTTCTATTGGCGCTGGTCCAATATTAATGATGGAGGTCGTGTCGTTTTCAAGAGTATTGTTACTTCGGGCGATGGTATAAGTTATAGCTGCTACAATAACGAGAACCGAAGTAGGATGATATCGTGAAATGAAACATTGACTGTACTAATGATTTCCGTACAAGATTGGGCGGATAATTTGGGCACTAAGTGCCAAGAAGTCGGAATGGTTTTGCAAATACTAATACGATCGTAGATGAAGTACTTAAAGTAAAGCTATTTCGAAGAGTGCCACAGTTGATTGCAAATACAGCTCGCAGACTTTTTGCTCGCTGGACCTAAAAGGCCGATGGGAAACTTGCTGAAGTCAAGGTTCAGCTAATCAAAGATGCATTGCTCATGCATCGCACCACACTGTGCCACTGTACGAACCGATATTCAAGGCCTGGAAGGATCCTTCAAATCAAGTATCCCAAACGGCTATTGAACGCCGGCGCCGGCTATCAGGTTGACGATGATAGAAACGTGATAGAGGGCTCATCATCATGGGAAGACCACCATGCACGCGAAGTTGGGCGAAGACTGGTGACAGTTAAAGACGTGGTCATCGACGATCTTTCAGCGACCCTCGAGGCTCATCGGGCCAGTAACAGAGCGTCTGTCATCCGGAAGATCCACTTGCCGCCTGACACATCTGGATTTTTCTTTCGGCCCACCATCGATGGACGGCACGAGGTAAAAGAAGTCGGCAATGAACGATTGCGTGAAGGGAGAGTGCCTGCCAAGGACGGTTTCAAGAGGTGTTTGGATGGTGATCAGGCCGGGAAAACACCAGAGGGAGATGTGGCCGCCATGCGGATATGGCCAGCAGACTCTACACAAGCGCAGAGAGCAGGCGGAGGAAAGGGCTGGAAGAGAGTCCGACTGAGAACAGGAAACAACTTTGTCAAGTCAACGGGTGTTCTCGAATACACTGGAAAATCTCTCCGACCAGCGCAGGCATGGGCAAATTCTACAGTAGGTATTTTTCAGAGACCTTGGCTAGCTTACATGGAGGAACACAGCGGCGATGGCCTTAAAAGGTACGTCGTCACAGTTACTCCCTTATAATCCAGCTGACCTATTCATCTAGATTATCCAATGAGATTAAAGCCTACGAAGCCTATATGAGACTTACTCCCGCGGAAGAGACTGCTGCTCAGCTGGTAGTTTCCGACGTGAAATCAATTACACGATCTAGCCTTCGGAAAGCCCCTCTGAAAATCCTAGGATCGCGCAGCACGGGCCTCGCGACTCCGCTGTCCGGAATCAACTTGACAGTCTCGGTAATTTCTCCTGACCACGACTCTGGCGATGGTAAGCCGAGCGCATTCTTGCAGCCGCTGATACGACAAGCTGTCGGTTTATTGAGAGAGGTTGAGGAGAACTTCCGCTGCTCAAAGCAATTACAGAACACGGAGTTCGTGATTGCTCGTATCCCCATCATAGAGACCAAGCATCGTGGCACAGGTCTCAAATTACAGATACAAACGATGGCACTTCATCAGCCTGCCCAAGAATACATTGCTGCTTACCTGAACGAGTTACCCTCTTTACGGCCTTTATTCATACTACTTCGTTACTCTCTAGAAATCCGATGCCTCACAACGGTCTATGAAGGCGGTCTAGGATCATACTCTTTGCTCATGATGATCGTCACAGCTCTGAAACACTCTAGCGGTACATTCGCCTCTGATGATCTTGCTGGCCAACTGCTCTATGTTTTATATTTTTACGGCAGCACAGATTTGTATCAGTATGGCTTCTCGGCTAACCCTCCTCGTGTCTTCGACAAGCGTAAGGAGGGGTGGTCGAAGCCAGAGCGACTCGCGCGTTCGCAGGACCCACAACTCCGGGGAATCGATGAGATCGTTCGCGAACGAAATCGCAGAAAGCCATATCTTCTATCCCTACAAGACCCAGCCAATGACTCGAACGATTTGGGCAAAAGTACATACGCCATCAAACACATCCAAGCAGTCTTCAACGGAGCTCGCCAGAGCATCCTTGGCGCACTGCAGCCGGGTCAGGAGGCGCCTAAAAACCAGCAAAAAAACCAAAAGCGGTCCTATTTAGACAGTCTGGTAAGGGCGGATTACACGGACTTTGAAGCAAACAGGAGTAAGGTGGAACGTTTCGCAAAGAATCCAGTATCGAATGACCTCGACTACTCAGGGGCGAGAATTGTAGAAGACTTTCTGCGCAGGGTAGACCTATACAAGGGGTCTTATAAAAGACCATGAATAAGGTACAGATTCGACACCTCTCACCATGCAAGCAGATCTACTCAAACGTTAGGAATTATATTTTAGCCAACGTGTTGGTACATTGATCCCAGAAATTGATTTGTAGTTGACGCTTGACCTGGAATCCGATTTACGAGTTGATGGCAGAGCCGCCATTCGTTCGTTATCGGTGGAATGGCGTGCTACGAAGATAAGATTGGCACAAGCCTGACAATTACCTGAAGGATGCAGTGCAAACAAACACAAATGCACAATGGACTACCTAGCTGTACTTATGCGGACTGATACCCATTCGTACTCTCTTGTCGGAACGGTGTGGGATCGAAGAGATGTTTGGGCAAAGCTCACCGTTAGCCGAGGATATTTACCACTACTCGATTGACCGTACTCAGATCAACATAGTTCTGCTTGTGCTCAAACACCTTCTACCTCATGTCCATCATCTGTGGGAGAATTGGTATGGTATCAAGAGGAGATTGGCGCGTGTCTCGGTGTCAAGCCAGTGATACATAAAGGGTACCCGAGCGATTAAAAAATACATGTATATCAACACCTTCAATCCATTGAACCTCAGCTTCGGCTCCCATGATTCAGGATCCGGAGACAATTTACAAGGCCACAACGAGCTTGGTAACTTGAACGTGAGAAATGGGTTTCGCAGCAAGCTACTTGGATCTGCGCGTGTTCAGATACCAACGTCTTTCGCTTCTAGGATGGTACAGTTGATCGATTATTTATGTTGTAGCGGCATTCGCGGCCAATACCAATCAGGGTGTCGAGGTGTACGATGCAGTTGAGGTCTCGACCTTGATTAAGGATGATGCGATGGGCTTGAGGGCTAGTTTGGACAGGGCCTAGAGTTGGTGTGCTTTGAGGATATGGGCGGAGAGTAGGATTGGGCTTCTCGAATCATTCTGGTGCCCAGAATATTCTGGAGGATTCGACTAGTTGTCCATGATTGGGACGAGTGGCTATTGGACGGTGTCTCCTGCATACTTCGTGGTGGTGGTAGGAAGGAATCATCAGGGGAATTCCGAATTTACTGCTCCTGATGGTGTGGCGGACGAGCGAGCTGGGCTGAGGATTTTGGCGGAATATATGGGCGTGGGTATGTGACGTGCCATCACGGTAGATGTAGTTGGGAGGCGCACTATCCGAGAGATATGATGTCCTTGAGATAATATTATCAATAGATGAGTCTAATGCAGTGAATTGTAATGCGGGATACAGTCCTGCTCTGCTGGATCTAGGTAGTAAGCCCAATTCTAGCCCGCAAAACGTGAAGCTATACGGGAGGAGAACCCTGGGAAATCCCACTCTACCTGCTTGCCTAAGGATTTGTTGTTGTGCATCAAGTGGGGACCTCTTCACAAGCGACGCAGCGTGAATGAGTGATCGGAAATGTTTCCAATTGGTACTATCTATCATACATAAATACCTCGATTGAGCTATCACAAATCCTCTGATCGCACAATGCCACACGTGAGGGATCTACTCTAAGATACTCAACATCAGCTGCCATCTCCCTGCTTTCCTCTGGTTCCTTTGCCTCACCTATGCGATCATTTGGGCGCCCCAATACAGATGTTCTTCGGGTCAGGCAAGTTGAAGTAGTTCTCTGGGTGTGCGCCTTTGCCATCAACAGCATTCCAGGTCGGAGCGAAGGTGTATCTCAGGCAACCATAGTCTTGGTAACCACCTAGTCCGTGGTTTCCGCCTCGACCTGTACGTCGAATGTGTCAGCAGTCATCCTTCCTTTCACTCAGGTCGGCGTTCACAAGAAGGGCAAGAACTTACAGTATGAGTGAACATTCGTTAGTATATCAGAGACGCTGATTGAATGTCCCTGAGAAGGCTGGTTCGAAGGTGCCGACGCGTCCCCTGACTTGCCCTGAGGATTGTCCACGCACATGGTCTGGTAGTCAAGACATCCAGGAACCCACATGACATTCGACATGAAGTTCATGATGTGCTTTTGCGACTGTTGCTGCCATACTTTGGTGTAGCCCCACTTGAAGCCGTGCATTGTGGAATCCACCACGTTGCCATCCATAGGCAATTCGTGGTTGAAATTGTTGATGGCGGCCGCAACGTCGCTTTGATATATATCAAACCAACACTTGCTAACTTTGCCATTCTTGTCTTTTGCATTGTTGAAGTCGGCAGGAGCTTGGTTGCACCTAATCGGACCAGCTTGTGGTACGTTGTTATGTGCCTTCATGATCTTGTAAGAATATTGACCGCAGCCTGTGTCCAAGGACCCCGACATTGGCATGTAATTTTGCTCTCCTCCGCGATGGCCGCAGTCTGCGGTTATTGTGTCGAAGGATTTCTTGCAATCACTGTCGCAGCTACCGTCGCCCCCAGTCCACTCGAGATAAAAGTTGTATCCGGTTACGGCCGTTGGATCTACAGGCGGTGTTCGCTCGCTCAATGCCCGCTTTCTGTGAGGAATAGCATTACCCGCAGGGTCAACAATCTGCATCAGCCTTGTCTTCGGATCCTTGCTCACTGTGGCGCAGAACTTGTTGTAAAGACCATTTCCGTTCCCATCATTGAATAGCTTGTATTGGAGGTCGGAAGTACTGTCCTCGCACTTCGGATCCGTACCATGGGTATTAAGACCAAAAGTATTTGGGCCCACCGACGTCCATATTTTGTATTGGGTTTCTAGCCAATCTGGCGGATCGATTGGATTTACCAAAAATCCAAAACGGTCCTCAGTGCAGTCGCAATTCTTACTGTCACCCTCTGTGCACTTTTGAAAATTCCCACCGCACTTTGAACATTGAGGCTGCAACATATCAGTATCTCAATATCCAGTGCATAGATACATTGGACGTGCCACTTACGAATTTTTGGTAATCTGTTTCGCATTTTGATTTGCCTGCGTTGCAGGGGCAAGGCTTCAGTGGGGAGACTGTGCACAATCCATCTTTACCTTGACAGATGGGTAGATCACATTTGGGAAATTCCTTCGCGTCTTTAGCGGGACATGTGGGCTTGAATTGTTCATCCCACTTTAGAAACTTCTCCTGCGCTAACACTATTTTTGAGTCTTCCATAAGCTTCTGCTGTACGTTGGCAGTCGCTAACATGTATAAGAATGTTGAAGTTAGTACAAGCTGGTTGTTTGCGATATCATGGACAATATTCGGGAGTGTATTAGCCCCAATGACCAAGGCTTGGGTGAAGACCGCTGCGTAATCCTGGTTCTCGAACGTTGGTAGTGGGAAGTCCTGGAAGACTCGTATTGCAGGTGCGGCCAGGTCATGAAGTGGCTGATCGGCCCCTAAAGCGTTCACAATATTGGTGAATGCGGTGCGCAAACATTCCTGGACATGAACATCGACACGTCTGTCAAGTTTCGTCCCTCGCTTCGACTTTGGCGCCTGACAAGGGCTTTTCTTGAAAAAGTTGTTAATCTTGTCGGCTACATCTTTACCAGGTGCATCCAGTTCTATGTCTCCTTTGTGGTGGCCATTTCCATCTGCGGTAAGAGTCTTGAGAGGTCCCTGGCCAGAACTCGTAGCTGTGATCTTTGCTGAAATAGGACTTGGGTCATTATCTGCTGTCTTGAAGACTATCACACTCGCAATCGATGCGCTACTGAGTGATGAAAGAATAGGAGGCGGGAGGTGAATATCGACAGGGATCGGTTTAGCAGGTTCCAACTTCTGCATTATCCCAATGATCACGGAAGCAACAAGAGCCACAAACGCGCCTACAAGTAAAACGCCCCCTTGGCGAGCCTGGAGGAGGTTGTGTTGAGCTGCTGAAGCTAGATCGTTATTGTTGTTCCCTAAGCACTTGACCACGGCGTCCAAGCATTTTGGGTCGTCCCGCTTGACGCATTGGGACTTAACAGTGCTCATTAATTCTTTTTGAAGGTCAGGACCACAAAGGATGTGACTGCCGCCCGATGGTATGTCTTTGGCGTCTGTAGGATATAGAACAAGCGACTTTCCGGCAGGCGTGGGTACATTGTTCTGGTTTCTGTTAGCCATTCGGCCCTGGGGCAGCCTTGATACAGTCTTACTAGCGTGCTTTGCTGCCAGTTGGACAGATCACCGATGTTCAAAGTCACCACGCCACCGTCTCGCTTCTGGGGAGGGTTTGTGATTTGTGGGAGAGCGTTGCCGAGTACAGGGTGGAGAGAGCCAAGCAGGACCACCAGCGATGGAAGGTAATACATTTAGGAGCGGACACAGGTACTGGGAGAGTGTATCGTTAACAAATTGGGAGCAATGAGAAGGCCAATAGCGCTGCTGAGCCAAGTCTCTTGGTCTTCGGAGGCTTGCTATTTGAACTCTGGCGGGGTGCAGCTTTGAACAGTCTTAACAGAAATTTGACGCTACAGACCTGCCTTTATGAGAGAATCTTGAGATCACACGTATGCCTATTCACAAAAGGATGATGGGGCGGGTAGTATCATTCTTTGGAAGAGGCAGTGCTGTTTCACGAAAAGTTGGAGGATGTTCTCTGTTGGTAAAATGGCGTTGTCTTGAAGAAGCCATTGTTGCTGCACCTCCTCCTCGGTGAGTTTTGATTGGGAGCATACGAGGCTGCTTTCATGAAAGGATGTTGAAATGTTAAATTTGTCTCTGGAAGGAGGCGGTGGTATCTCTTCGAAAGCGATAGCAGGCAATCCTCTTCAATCAATGATAACTAATGTGCTGAGAGTCGTTCTGAAACTCTTCAATCCTTACAAATGGCATAGCCAGATGGATTGAAGGCGTAATCTTTCCCGTATGGGCAGGCTATCAGATACAAACGGTTTGGCTGTCGTACCCAATCTTACCTACTTAGGATACCACTCTATAGGTAAAGAACTAGTCATGTCGAAGCATGATGTGTGGGTGCCATGATGGGTCTCAATGATCGAACTTCAGGGAACAACTGGATGAGATGTACTCATGTCGTACTGCGAAAGGACCAGGTATTGAGTTGGCGCTTTTTGGATTCGTGTGGGATACCCAAAAGATGGTGTAAATCTTAACCCGCACAACTCTTTCGGAAATTTACGGTCGGGCATTGCTAATCAGTCTTGGTCCCATTCGTCGTAACATTCGAGAGTCAAGGAGGGACTGACTCCTTCGTTACGCTACGGGTGCCTTGAATCCTCCATACTTGTTTCCATTCACATAATGTTGTACGTTGGATTTATCCGATTTGATATAGGACGGCGGTACGCGTATACCCCGTCCTGGTCCGCGTGCACCCTGTCCTGGTGTGCGTACACCTCCCTCATTTGGCCTAGCGGCCTGCTGACGGGGCTTATCAGATTCTTACTCGGATGTTTCGCGCTAACACACGAGTTTCATCTTCAGGTACTTTATTAATACTAACCTAAAACCTTAAAGTATGTATCCGGGTACCTAGTTAAATCCTAGCGTGACAGGGATTATTTGGTGAGCCCTACCTGAGTACATACTACATAGTACCACCCACGGTAAGTCACTCCCTCGGGATCTAACTCCTTGTGGCTTAACCTCTGGACAGACTAGCCCTTACGTGCTTAGACATCATCTTATTCATCTTATTAATAGCATATTCTTCACTCTTGTTGGTTGCAAATTTCTTCACCCTAGCGACTTAGCAGAGAATCCTCTAGTGTACAACAATGTTGGTCGCCCACTCAGTGCGTACATAGTGCTAATCTGCGCAGGCAATGCCCCGACCTCGATGCACACAGAATCTCGGGGCAGCTCTTGGCATCCCCTTGTAAACCTTTGCCAGTCATTTCAGTCCCTGCCCACCGAAGCGTAAGGACTTATTTCCAGGCCACAGGGAGGCAACAATGATCCGTAATACTAGACGATGATGAGTACGACTGAGACACGGACTCTGTCTGTACGTTAACTATAATCGCGAGATAATTACATTGAAATGTACACAGTAAAGCAGCATCACAGCCAGCCACCGGCGTGCGAAGTGCACTGGCTGCTCCTGTCAGGCGTCTTCTATGGGATGGCAGGCCCACGAACCCCAAGGCCTCATGTATTGGACAACCCAAACGCCAACTCTTGGGCTAGGATCTCAGGATTCGAATCATACTCCTGTTTGAGTTCACATCCTCTAGGATGGAGATCACTGGGGCTGATCGCCTCCAATTCCCTCGATCACGTATCATAAGATATCTGGCCTTTATGATGCGTTGTTGTGTTGAGAGTCCTGACTATATGACCACCCGCCTCTCCTGATAGTCAATCGTAACAATCATACACCAGCTTCGACAAAGTATACATCAAGTCATTCCATGTCCTTTACATCAGATCTCTCCTCGCTCTCTGTCTTCTATATTACCTTTTATTACTAGCGATCTCTCCCCTGCGCATCTACCCACCATCCCTGACGCCCTGGCTGAACGTGACAACTCCTCGGCGAAATGCTTCTAAGGGCTTGGCTCGTGGTCACGGCAATATCATTGCTGTGTAGCTTCTGCAATGCAATAATCGTCATCAGTCAGGATGCTCAGGATAAGCCAAATGTTCCCCCAAAAGAACGAAAGAATCTTGGTAAACTCTATCATTTGTCGAAGGAAATCTCTGTTCTAACCAAGATTTAGACACGAAACTTGAAGCACAATTGAAGGTAGCATGCACGCGCATAAAGCTGGCAGGTGATGAACTCGGAAAGGTTGTACAAAGGTCCCCAGATGCCAACCCAGGAGTCATGACCACGGCTGGGTACCTTTTCCATGCGGGCAATCATGGCGATGTCGCCCATAATCTTCAATTTCTCCACCAAATCTGTGGTGGTATTATACGCAGCAACTTTAAAAACGAGCGTACACAGGACTTGCAAGGAGACCAAAACGATCCCGCGTGGGTGGAGAGTTGGAAAAAGATAAGACGGAAGAGAGACGACATTGTGGGTGACATATCCTCCAGCTAAAGATAATCGTTAGCCTTGAGCCTGACGTGACCTGATGCTTAGATTATATATACATCGGGAGAGAGATTCATGAAAGACGCCACCTACGACCTCACCTGGCAATATGAACTTCCTAAGGATCTCTTCCAAGACCTCTTCGAAAACCCAAACCCGAAACACCTTGCCTACACCTTAGATATGAGCAGAGTCGACGCTGAGGAACAATCGCCAGATATAATGCAGCTAACCCCAGGGTATGTCACCCCGGACTGGTCGTGTCCACACATTACTGTTAGCATCACGCCATTGATTTGACGCTAGGTATCTTCAAAAACACATTGACGATGAACAACCAAAGACGTGTAAAGATCTTGAGTCCAAGGCGCAAAGTGTTGTGGCCATGTTTAACGATGCCAAGAAGAGGACTGCGGATGGATACGTTGATATGCCACATGTGCTGGCGCATGAATTGATGCATACAAAGATCGGCGGCAAAGCTGTTGTAAGCTACCTCAAATCCTCTCTGTATAGCTTTGGGGCTGGCTGACTTGGACTAACAATATATGTAGGACGCAGATAAGCCCAATTCCTATGGCTGGGCGAACTGTGTGCGTATGAAAAATCATAAGAATGCTGATTCATTGGCAATGATGACCACCATGACATGGATCATCGTGAAATGCGGATATCAACCTAATGAAGGTCAGTCGCTATGAAAAGCGGGAGCTCACTCATTGCTCAACGTTCAGACTTATTGATGACGATTTCTACCATAGATGGCTCAATATCCAAGATCAAAGGTTGGAAAGCGCCTCCATAAAGCCCTACTAGGTGAGTCCTATACCAGAGTTCTGAAATTTGCTGCCGAGCGATAGAGAGATCGGGTGCCACGGTATTATTGCTAATGTTGCCAGCATCCTCAACAAACCATTTTCGAAGATGGATAACGCTCACTGTTGCTGCCGTGGACGACCAGGCCTGTTCTCTACGCTCCCTCCGCCCGCCAATGATTTTACCCGTTCCCTACGCGTCCTTTGTAACCTCTCTTTGTATCTGGACGGCGGTCCACTAGATAGCTAGTTAACAATGTTTTATAAACTATACTTGTGACTTTGGGGTATTATGGGCATTAGTTAGGCTATCATTATATCAGGGGGCCGCTATATTATTTAGAGAAGCCGGCCTCACCAACGACGAGATCCAGCTCCTAGGCCGCTAGACATCAAATATTTATGAATCATTACAAACACGATTCATATACTTGATACCTCCCGTAGGTGCTTACATAGGCGTTGGGGACGCTAATGTTATCCTTATTTATGTCACGACTAGGCCTAGAACAAGACACAGGGGGGTAAATGGATAGGATATCAAAAATGAGAAAACGCATGTTTTCTGTACTTTCCATCAAGACCTGACGTCTTGTCATATTGGTGCGCTGCCAAGCCACTAGTCTAAAGGGGACGAATGCGGCGTGTTTGTGCAATAGCGACACGTGTTACATACTGGGTACAAATATCAGAAGGTTATTCAGAGTTTCCTTGTCGTCTGCAAAGCATTCAGACAACTGGAGCGTCAGCAAAGTCTGCCACAAGAATGTATATAGACATCCGGCCGGAGCCCATCTCAACTCGTAAAAAATGGTCATCGAAGCTGACTTCAGCCTTCAACAAATTCTCCAAGAAAGCAGCGCAGGAAGAACAAAGCGTGTACGGTCGCCTCCCCTTCATCGACGAAAGGCCACCAACGACAGGCTTAGTTCAGCTCGGAGTTCCGCGTATACAAGTTGATTGTCGACTTCTTAACTTGCCTGTTGAAGTCCGGCAGACGATCTACAAATATGTTTTTGGTCCATCCCTAATTCATGTTGAGTCTTTGGGTCATCGTCTAGCCCACGTAAGATGCACGAAATGGGAGTCTGATGACAGCTGGGATGGACATGCCCATTGGAAGAGTCTGCCGACAGGTGGAATAGGAATGATTGGCGTGGACAATTCTGACGACCCAAATGATCAGCTCATTTCGTTATGTTTGGCTTGCAGGCGCATGTAAGTCAGCTGGGAAAAGTTCCTCATCCTTAAAGTAGCCTCAATACTCGCAGGCTTGCGCTGACTCAGCTTGTAGCTATGATGAAGCCTTACCGCTTATGCTATCGATTCCCTTATATACAGTGAGCCGGTCCCACCGCGTGTTCGTGGCGGATCGTCCACGACTCGGTACGTTCGTTCATATCCGAAATCTGAGTATGAACATGTACTTTTCGACCTTTCCAGATATTCTATTGGAACCAAGAGACTCTTACTCAGCGGATGGATGGATCAGAACATGCAATACACTGGCTTCTATGACAAATATCCGCTATCTATGCATCGTCATTATACAAGAGGATGTGCCCGAACTGTATGGAAGGCATTCACGACCTGTAAATGCAGACATTGCAGGCGAGCTTTTGAGACCTTTGAGATATATAAGGATTGCTAAGGGAGGAGTGTTTGATGTCATTGCCCAAGGCTGGAACGTGGCCGATGAAGTTGTTGACGGTTTTCCTTTCAAAGTGATACAAGAAAGACCGCCGTCTGTTGCTGACCTTATGAGTCGTACTCACGAGTTGGGAGAGTTCTCGCAGGACTCTTATGTGAAGCTTGCGAGCATGCCCTGGCCTTTGCACTTTCGACCTGACAAGTCTCTACCGATCGAATCAATGCTTCCCGCTTCCATTTAGAATACTGGCTTATGGATCTCAGTGGTGGGTAGATCGGTATAGGAATGCATCGCCAAGCGAGCAAGCCAACCATCCAACGTGCTGTTCTATCGTTATTCTGACAGGCCTGTCTTCGCCCTGATAATGATAGGGAAAGGGTCCGGCCCTCACGATCGCGTCAGCTGTGCTGCCATTATGCACAAACCCTGTGGCAGAGTAGGAAATGGTGCTCGAAAGACATCACAATCTTGGTGGTAACGAGGATGTGACGAAAGAATTCGCCTCGCTCGGATAATCGGGATGTTCGCAGCAGTTCAGGGATCTAAATCAACACTCTTCGACGAATATTGTTCGTAAGCGTTGCAAAGCAGGCAAACTGTGTTTTGGGACCGCTCTCATGAAAGTCTCATTCATGTACGCTAATCGTGGAATCGGGCGATCTAGATACCATAAGGCATTCGAAACCTTGCATTGCAACGCAACTGGAAGATCAGAAACTTGCAGACGACTGCGATCTAGACGAATACACCAGGGTAATGTTTCGGCATTTTAACGCTGAAGTCGTCGCGAAACAACCGTTGTAAGCCATCCTCGGCTAAATGTTTGTACCGAAGCCGACACCATTCATAATCGTCGAACTCGACGAAAGGAGTTATAAGTAGCTCACCCAACCAATGACCGCGAAACGAATTCATCAGAACGCCTTTATCAGTGTCTCCAAATCCCCCAACTACCAACTTCGAACCACTCTCCCCATGGCGCAAAATTCACCCCCTCTACCCCTGATCTGCATCGGCAGACTCAGAAAAGTGGCCGAAAGTCAAGAGCAGCTTGTTGCACCGCATTTTTCCTATACCGGCATCATCGATCTCGAAAATTTCAGTTCACCGACCCTCCGCGTCTTACTGGCCTCACTCAACCCCTATCCGGTCGGAGTCCTCGTTGGCGGAGGAGTCTCGGTTGACGTCCAAGACGAGGTCGAGAAGGTCGTACAGGAGCACCAAGCGGCCGGACGTTACGATCTGAAGTTCGTACGCATTCCGATTGGGCTTCGAGAGCGAGTGGGAGCGAATGAGGCGAATCATTGGCTCAGGGATGCGTTGGGCAAGGCTTTTGGGGTGACCTGGTAGATTGGAGTCATGTTGGGTGAAGCGCAAGTTATGTTGGTACGCTCAATATAGATCATGAGAGCGAGCGAGGTTATGTGCTTTTGCTGTATACAAGAATGACCAATGTAATTTGACGACGTACACCTACACTAGGAACCTGCAGTTGGGCAAGAGCGACAAGATGGCCTGGCATTGAATACTTGTACGAACTTATCATGAAAGGGCGACTTTGGCCAGCAGCACAAACGTCCTATTGCACGAGAGACTCTTTTAGAAAACGTTGAAACTTGTATACCTAACCGCGACGTCTCTCCTAGTAACTTGCACGAAAAGAACAATGCTTTGTTGTCTGGCGTCGATATAGAACTAGGCTTTCCTGCCGAGGTGTGAATCTTGCCTTCGCACCTCCGAGTAGATATCCTTCGACTGTTTATTCTATCGCGAAGACAAAATCGTTTAGATATATCCTATGATTTGTGACCATCGCTTGACTTCATTCAAGGATAAGGTAGGAGGAGGTTCGATGTCTTGTACTTGTAGGTTCGGAGAACGACGCCTGCTAGCTGCTATAGAGTAAGTAGGTAGGTCTTGAACGAATAATAGCATTATTGTAGTGAATGGAGAAGATTATGAAATTATCACCGTTTCGAACTCGTCCTTAGTCTGGACTAATAAGACCTTGGCACTCACTTCGGCAGCTTCAGCCTTCAGGAGTCAGAATCCGCGCTAGAATCTCCACTCCGAAGCTTATTTCCGAGATTGGGATGGGAGAAAGCTGCTGCTCTCGACTTCGGTTGATCTCCTCTACAATTTAGATTGGGATCATCAGTATTTCCTCAATCATAGTAAAGTGTTCTTTCTCTTGGAACCAAGCTGAGGCTCGCCTCCCCCTTCCAAAGTCGCCACCATTGATCCCTCGAGCACCCCACCGCGCGATCCCAACGGGTCTGCGTCCCAACGAAGCCCCACATTGTCCAGCTCAAAGCACTCAACACCGCGCCCAGCAAGCCGCCAAAGCCAGGTCACCAATCAGATCTATCAATTCGCTCTTGGCTACCCTCAGACACCCCCAGACACAAGTTCGGACCTCGACCCTTTTCGACCCTCAATAGATACAAAGATTTCTGGTGGTGGAAACAGCATGGGAAGTTTCTTGTTCAGATGGTATGCTCCTCTCGGACAAGATCTCAAGCGGTGTTGAGGCTCCAAGCAAACCCAGCAGATGTGGAGAAGAAAGTGGCTGATCGTGGACTGTTGACCTTAGGGATCATCCTGCTTCTGAAGTCTACGTTACCGGCACCTTTGACGACTGGGCGCGAAGTGTGAAGCTTGGAAAGAAGGCTGATCGATTTGAGAAAGTGGTAGAATTGCCCTTAGCAAGCGAGAAGATATATTACAAGGTGCGTTCCAGTAGCTCTCAGAGGCAGCCAGCAAGGTGTGCAGCATATCCATCGCGATATCCGTCATTCTTCCTTCCTCTCTCCTCTCTCCTTACATGACCGGGGTCGTGATATTGCTTGGTCTCGTGGACACCTAACCCGACTTTAGCTCAAGTCGCAAGCGCGAACCAGATACGGCAAGGCACACTACTGACACTCGTCCCTCCTTCCCCACCCACAAACACCTCCCAGAAGAACTCTCGAATTCCTTCTTCGACGTTTCGACGTTCTTTTAACACCCGCTTCATCCACACCGTGATCAGACAGAAGCTAATCTTGCCTTTAAACAGTTTGTCGTCGACGGCAATTGGACCACAGACCATACTGCCCCTCAAGAGAGTGACGATTCTAATAACGTGAACAACGTCTTACTGCCCGAAAACATCACCGCCCTCCATCCAGCTTCGGGTCCTGCCCCTGTAGGAACAATGTCGGGAGTTACCCCTCACTCTACCACCGTTGGCTTGGCATCCAATGTACCGAAAGAGTCGGAAAGGGCAGAACGAGGACTCAGGCCGGAGTCAGCATCTTCAGGCCCACCAGGTAGCTTTCCGGAGACACCTTTTCATGATGCGAACGAGTTTGCGGTGGACCCGATACCCGCCACTTCCGGTGCGGGAAATCCCGTGAATCTTCAGCCTGGCGAGAAGGTTCCTCATCATAGCAAATTCACCGAGAACACGGTCGATTCGAACATCACGACAGATAAAGAGTCGTACGAGAAGGCAGGGGCAATGGACGCTCCAGAGCAGACATTCGGTGTGGCTCCTATCCCAGGTACCTCCGGCGCTGGGAATCCCATTTCGTTGCAACCTGGCGAGAAGGTTCCACATCACAGCGAATTCACCGCAAACGCGATCGGATCCAATGTGACGACTGATAAGGAGTCGTACGAGAAAGCAGGAGGAACGAATGTTTCCGCCCCGTATAAAGCAGGGGGAGTATCACACGACATGTCAAGCATGCCGCCAGTCGCGGGGACCATGATTCCGGAATCTAGCCTACCAATGGGCAAAGATGCTGGTGCAAGTGATCCAGGCTATACGATACAGTCCGCAGGTGCAAACAGTACGACAGCTGCACTTGCAGGCCAGGTACCGCTTGAGTCAAGAGGAGTTCCTACAGTGGTTTCAGAAAGCCAACACGAAGCCGGCGTGGATCCCGAGGCCAGTGGCAATACAGAGGCAGTAAAGGAGAAGACTGTAATGGAGAAAGAGCTGGAGAGCAAAGTGCCAGAAGAGCCAGCTACAACGGAAGGGACTGGTGGCAGTACGAAGGGTAATGAAAGCCACAACGCTGAAGTTGCAGCTGGACTGGGTGGTGTCGCAGCTGGTGGAGTAGCAGCTGGGGCCTATGCAGCGCATAGTTCACGTGGTCTCCCAGCTTCTATCCAGCAGTCGATCAGTGAAATGAATAAAGGTACGACCCCGATTGCTCCGACGGTCCCAGATGTCGTTCAGGAGTCGATTGCCGAGTCGCATCAGTCACCTGAAGCAGCAGCAAGCAAGACTATGGTTGACGAAAAGAGTGTGGTGGAGAAAGATCTACTCAGCAAAGTATCGAAACAAGATAGCTCCGGAGAACCAGCACCATCATCTACCGCAGCTCTGACCGAGACAGCTCCAACGGCCACAGGCTCAGAAAAGCTCCCACCAAAGGTATCTGCACCCATCACTACCGCCGCCGCACCTGCCCAAACCCCAGCAGCCTCCAATTCAATGAAGCAAGCGGTGCAATCTCAGCCAGACTCTCGGGACGTCTCACCCATGTCAAAGCCTATCAATCCTCCGCAGACGCAACCCACAGTGACCACCGGGGTCGCTTCCAGCTCCGCACCTCCGAAGTCGGAAACCCCAGCTCCGGCTGCTACGTCGTCGACAGCCCAGTCCAACTCGGTCTCCAACAGCTCCGCCGCTACGGATAAGAAGTCGAAGCGGGCGAGTGGGTTCTTTGGCAAATTGAAGTCGAAATTCAGCGACAAGGATAAGAAATAGATGGCGAGGTCAAGGCGGGTTGGAGACGAGGAAAGGGCCTTGGATGGAATGGGAAGACTGATCGATACGATGGCAGGAGAAGCGAACATTCCATGGATCTACATTGGTTAGGGTGGTTTTTGCGATGCATTTCGACGTGATACCTCTGTCGTTGTTGGTTGCGTGTTGCCATTTTTTCATCTGTCCATAATGTCATGTAGTCTCTAGACTGCAGAAATTAGGTAATTTAATCCCAGTTTTGTATTCTTCAGTTGATGTTCGGTGACTACAAGTTTCTATGGATTCTTACCATTCTAAATGAGTTGGAGGTCCTTGATGGAGACATATACACTGCTACTTTGGGGGGGGGGGCCGTGCATAGGCTACTTTACCTATGAAGAGCATTGCGAGCTCCTTGTCATTGTCTAACGTGCGGGAAAAATCCCCAAAGCATCATGAATAGAATACGCAATTGGGAGTTTGTTTTCGATTCGTCCTCCTGATTCGGAAAAGAAGGACTTCTGGATGTTGGTTGTTGTTGTTGTTGTGAAGTAGTTCTATGGCGCAGGTGGAGATGCAGTAAGGTAACCTCCCTCTACAAATCTCCTACAACGAATCTATCTTACTCCCATATATAGGTCTGGCAGGTAAGCTTCGATGAAGGATATTGGTGAGGATGATAGTGATGATGCTAGTGATGATGAAGATGCTCTATAGCTAGCTAGCTAGATCCTGCAATCCATTCAGGAATGGTAGGTAGGTAAATATAAACCGACTATGAGAAACCGCAAGAATGGAAAGAAAACCCTGTTATAAGCAATAGTGGTATGAATGCGAATCCCAGTTCCCGTCTAGAACCACCCCCATTTACCATTCCCAGTGATTTCCTTTCCTCGATACTGTGATGCCTCCAGGATCCTCACTCTGCCTCTTGCCAAAACTAACCTGCCCTAGTCCTATCGTATCAAATCCTTCCCATTCCACTTCGCCTCGCAATTCATCCGCTCGCAATGCCACCCTCCTGTCCCCTTCCGTAGTCATTTCTCCGCATGATGCCCTCCACGGGCCCTAGCAGTCGCTGAAAGCCTTGCTTTCCCAAATAAGCCACCTTCACCTCTCCACCGCCCTTCTTGGCCACCACACTCGCCGCTCGGGGTTTATCGTCTAGCAGCGCCAATTCTCCGAAATAGTCGCCCTTGGTATACTCCTTGATGACCTTATCCCCCGTCTCCGCTTTGTAGACTTCCGCTTCTCCAGCTTCGAGGATGAAGAATGCTTCTCCAGGGTCGCCTTCCTTGATGATCGTCTCGCCTGGTGCAAACTTTCTCGTATCCAGCGCATCGGCGATCTTCGAGCGTTCATACAGCGTGAGTGT
>JAABUX010002655.1_pt1 | contig 24948 bp, 27 predicted proteins | sample 5561851 | NCBI WGS metagenome assembly JAABUX01 (sample SAMN10711883, study PRJNA513361) | rock metagenome | isolation source: Antarctica rocks | place: Antarctica: Victoria Land, Richard Nunatak red sandstone | collected 2016-01-03 | reverse complement strand
GAATGGGCTCACCCCAGCAGCCTTTGCAACCCGCCCCAAGCAGGGGCATACGGAGAACGGACTCTGCTCATAAGCGAGGGCACGTTGGGGGCAGGGTCAGCTCCGATCAGACAATTAGAACTCGCGACGACCCCACCGCGCTCAAATCCAGGCTCCCTGCCCAACTGTTCGGGGCCGGCCGCCGTTGCTGCCAACACTCAATCCAAGAAGGAGACTCACGTGTTCGATCTGAGCCAGATCAAGCAGCATGCCGATGGAATTGGGGCGGACGGGATCCATGTTGGGACGGTTGACCAGATCCAGGGCAACCGCCTCAAGCTCAAGGAGGACGATTCTGCCGACCACCGCCATCACTACGTCTCTGCCGGACTCATAGCTGAGATCGACGGCGGCATAGTGCGGTTGTCTGCCAATGCGGATCTCGCCGTGACGCTCGAAGGACCGGAGTCGGAGATCGTGGACAGGACCGGCCTCTCGGGCGACGGTTTTCGTTTGGAGATAGCCGTCTCGTTGGGTGCCCCATGACTCAAGCCCGTTCCAAAACCAACTTGAACGCCGTACTTGCGATCGGCGGAGGAATGTTCCTACTTGCGCGCCTGGCACGTCGGCACTCGCCCGCTCGAGGCCGGACGCATCCTGACGCGGGCAAGACCGGCCTAAACCCGACCCCACACAAGGTCGTGGTGGTCGGCGCCGGATTCGGCGGCCTGCAAGCATCTCTGCGGTTCGCCCGGTGCGCAGGCATAGATCTCACCCTCATAGACGCGCACAACCATCACCTGTTCCAGCCGCTGCTGTATCAGGTTGCCACCGCGGCCTTGTCGCCGAGCGATATCGCTACGCCCGTGCGGGGCATTATCCCGGCTTCCTCGCATGCTCGCGTCATCATGGCCACCGTCACAGGCGTGAACATCGAAAGTCGACACGTCGTATGTGATGTCGGAGCCATCCCCTATGACGATCTTATTATTGCCACGGGATCGCGGCCGAGCTACTTCCGCCATCCGGATTGGGCGCAGGCGGCGCACAGCCTCAAGACGCTTGACGACGCGCTCGATGTGCGGACCCGGATTCTTGGGGCATTCGAGCGGGCCTCCACCGCGGGCAACCTGGATGAGCGGGCAAGGCAACTGACATTCGTGTTGGTCGGCGGCGGCCCGACTGGGGTCGAGATGGCGGGATCCATCGCTGAATTGGTTAGGGACACGTTGCCGCGCGACTATGGAACCGCTGCCAGCGAGGCCCGGATCATTCTCATCGAGGCGGGACCAAGGGTGCTTGACGGATTCCCGCCCGATCTCTCGCGCAACGCGGCGCAGGCGTTGGCGAGCCTGGGCGTGGAAATCCGGACAGGAAGCCGTGTAACCGGCATCGACCGGGCCAGGGTCAGCTTGCACAACGAGAGCATTCCGGCAGCAACCGTGCTTTGGACGGCTGGAACAGAGGCGACGCCAGTTGCGGAGTGGCTGGGAGTGAAACCCGGGCACGGCGGGCGCGTGCCGGTCGACGCGAACCTGTCCGTGGCGGACCATCCTGAGATCCGTGTCATCGGTGATGCTGCGCTCGTCACCGGCCAGGATGGCAAGCCGCTGCCGGGCTTAGCGCCAGTGGCCAAACAGCAGGGGCGCTACATCAGCCGCGTCATCATCGGGCGACTGGCGGGACGACGCCTGCCGCCCTTTCGGTACCGCGATTATGGAAATCTGGCCACGATCGGCAGAAACAGGGCGGTGGCCGAGTTCGGCAGAGTCCACCTGACGGGAACCCCGGCCTGGCTCGCATGGGCGGGGGCTCACATCTTTTTCCTGATCAGCTATCGCAACCGCGTGATGGTCACTGCTCAGTGGGCGTTCACCTACGCCACGCGTCGGCGTGGAGGCCAGTTGATCACGGGCCGGTCGAGCGAAGGTTCGGCGACGATGGCCCTGCTGCCGGGTCAGCCGCCGCCAGTGGCGAAGCCGGGTTAGGCTCTCCAGCCCCGACAGACAACTGATCGTGCCAGCGGCCCAGCATCTATGGAACAGCTTCAATGGCCTTCTTCAAGCAGCTCACCATCTGGCTGGCCTCGGGCGTCGAGGCGGCGGCGGCGGTCATCATCGGCCTGGCCGCTATCGAAGCGACGATCCGCGCCTTGCTGTTGTTCCTGCCTTCAATGCTCCGTAGTTCCGGACCCGGCGGCCACCACCAGGACGCCAAGGAAGCGGTACGCTTGCGCCTGGGCCGCTGGCTTACCGTGGCGCTTGAGTTTGAGCTCGCGGCCGACATCCTGCGCACGGCCGTCTCGCCAACCTGGACCGAGATCGGTCAGCTTGCCGCGATCGTCGTGTTGCGGACCGTGCTGAACTACTTCCTGCAGCAGGAGATCGACAAGGCGCAAGCTCGGCAAGCGGCGCCGGCCCATGCTGGCTGAGAGGACAACCATTGCCATTGCCCTGATCGAGTTGGCCGGGTCTCTCCTCATTGCCGGCTGCTGCGTCGCGGCCTGTGTCGTGTTGATCAGGACGGCAAATCCGACCCGGGTCAGGCTTCTCGTGATCGAGGGAGCGCTCTGGGGCCTCAGCCTCAAGACGGTGGCGTCGCTGCTGAAAACGATCGAGATACAGACGTGGGACCAAATCGGCGCCTTTGCGGCTGTTCTTGCCCTGCGGACCCTCGTGCGGCGCGTGATGACTTGGGAAGAGCGCCATTTGTAGTGGGCAAAACCCAAGGGATCACGTCCCTTAAGTTCTATCGCAGGACTTGATCGGATGCTGCCGGCCGCGCCGGTGTTACTCCGCGGGTGCTGTGCGGAACTGGGCGCTGGAGTTGGAGGAACGGCTCGGCTTCGAACGGGCAGCTGTGGCCCTTGCACGCAAGCTGGCGGTGATCATGCATGCGATGCTGAAGAACGGCGAGTTGTTCCACCCAAATGCCGGAGCAGCCACCGCCGCCGCCCGATTGCCTCGGCCGTGCGGTGCAGGTGCAGACGCCCGTGGCGAAGGTCGTACTCATCTCGTCGTGATGACCCCATCCTTCAGCTGTTCCAATCGTTAGCCCGAGGTTGAGGTCGCATCGCGGAGAGGGCGACATCAACCCCCTGCGAGAACAGCGCCGGAGCGATACGGTGTCGCGGTGCCCGAGGTAGGGCGGCGTAAGTCGCTCCAGTATCCGTAGGACGTTGCGGGTCGACAGTCTCTCTCTAAGAACGCCACAGCCTTCCATGAACAGCAGTGAGGCAAAAGTCATGTATCACCACATTAAGAAGCTGATGTACACGGTCCGCGTCGGGACCCCGGACCCCGTGTACGGCAAGATGCTTCTGGAGCAATTCGGGGGTCAGAATGGCGAGCTGGCTGCCGCCATGCAGTACACCGTCCAGGGGATCAACACGACGAACCCCAGCATCAAGGACCTGCTGATGGATATCGGCACCGAAGAATTGAGCCATCTTGAGGTTGTCGGCACCCTTGCCATGATGCACCTCAAGCCGATGAAGGGCGGCAGCCGCGCCGCCGCCGAGGCCGATCCGCTGCTTGCTATCACGGGCGGCGGGGGTGTGAACCTCGTCGATTCAGCCGGCAGCGCCTGGACGGCCAACTACCTCAAGGTTACCGGCGAGCCGGACATCGATCTGCGCAACAACATCGCCGCCGAGGCCCGTGCCAAGGTGACCTATGACCGCCTGATGCGGCTCACGGACGACCAGGGCACGATCGACGCCCTACAGTTCCTAATGACGCGCGAGATCACCCATATGCGAGCGTTCATGCAGGGCCTCGAGAGCTTAGGCAAGGCGCCGCTCGATGTCGGCTTCTACGCGCCGACGCCGGGCCTGGTGGACCAGTTCTTCAACGACTCCACCGGCGAGGGCGAGGACGGCGCCAAGGACGAGACGACCAGGGCGCCGTGGATCAAAGGCTTTGAGATCGTGGACAACCCCGGCTTCAACCCGGAAAAGATGAAGCTGGACGAGGTGGCCGGCTCCGCGAAGCAGGATATCTCCACGTCGTCGAGGAAGCATATCGAGCCCGTGGAGCACGCTGCGGAGTAGCTTACCAGGGCGGGCGGCAGCGCGCCGGCCGCCTTCATGCGCTAGGGCCAGGGGACATGATCCCCTGGCCTCATGCCAGCCGCACAGGACAGGAGCAACCACCCATGCTGACGCGCGTCGCGATTTTCGAAGGCGTCATCGAAGCGGGCGGCGAGGACGTTTTCTTCGCGCAGGTACGTGAGCGCCTGGAGCCGATCTGGCGCCGTTTCCCACACGTGCAGGACGTGCGTGTGCTGCGCACCCAGCAAGCCGATCCCGGTGCCATCCCGATCGTCATGGTGCTGGAGATGGACTTCGCTGATCTCGATGCGATCCACGCCTCCCTCGGCTCGGACATCAAGACCAAGGCGCATGAAGCGACGCTCGAAGTCTTGAAGCCGTTTAGCGGACGGTTCTTCCACTTCATCGCCGAGAGCCGCTCGCTGGATACGCGCTAACTCGGCGGCAAGGAGCATCGCCATGGCAGACCGCCCGCTTCCGATCGATATCCGCCATTCGCTGCTGCTCAAAGCGAACGACCCGGCGCTGCTGACCCGCGAGGACGGCAACAATCCGGGCGACATTCCTGGGTTCGGGCTGTTCTACTACGACACCTGCTGCCTCGGCGCCTATGCGCTGAGCTTAAATGGCAGCGAGCCGCTGATGCTGATGGCGTCCAACTCCGGTTCAGCCGCCGCGACGAGGTGACTGCACCATGACGACGGCTTGGGATCGCGATGCCTGGCTTGCCGAACTTCGGCGTCCGCTCGGGCCGCTCAATGTTGCAGAGAAAGGCGATCAACCATGACGGTCTCTGACGTTGTCATCTTCGTCGTTCGCTACGGCCTCGTCGTGCTGTTCTTCCCAGCCAGCGCGCTCGACAAGATCTTCGACTTTAACGGCTCGGTCAGCCAAGCCTCGCAGGTGTTCAAGGCGCACTGGTTGGCCGCATCCCTGATCCTGGTGGGCATCTTCATCGAGTTGGTGATGCCGCTCGGCATTCTGACCGGCTACGCCGACCGCCTGGCCGCGCTCATTCTGGCCGGCTACTGCGCCGTGACCGCGGTCCTGTTCAAGCGGTTTTGGGAACCGGGCGATTTTTGGAAGGCCGGAAAGAGCCAAGGCCGCGAGCTGTTCTGGGACTTCCTGAAGAACTTCTCCTTGGCGTCCGGCTTTCTACTGATCATCGTCGGGATCGACGGCCATGCATGGCAGAGCTTCATCCACGATCCATTCGCGTCCTCGCAACCCTATGCAGCGTTTTCCGCGCCTCGCTGAGGAGACTCGATATGCAAACCACCATCCCAGTCATGCAAGCCGCCGGCGCCGCGAGCAGCGGTGCCTCCGAGGGGGAGGGCAAGCCCGGCGAGAAGCCGACCGTGTCGTATTGGCATCTCTGGACCGACGCCAAGGGCGTCAGCCATCAGAAGCAGTGCGCCCTGACGACATTCGAGTTGAAGGGCGTCGGTGGCGCCGCCCCGCAATGGAACAACAAGCACCCGGAACATCCCTCGACCGTGGTCGTCACGGTCCAGCCGGTTGGCTGGGTCGGCGACTGGCACGAGAACCCGGCGCCGCAATGGATCATCGTGCTATCCGGCCAGTGGTGGATCGAGAGCATGGACGGCACACGCATCGAGCAAGGCCCAGGCGAGTTTTCGTTCGGCGAGGACCAGGGCTGCACGGAGAGCGCGGACGGCCGAAAGGGACATCGCTCGGGCACGATCGGCGACCAGCCTGCCGTGCTGATGACGGTGCAATTGCATATCGATCCGCAGCACGAGCCCTGCCACATAAGCTGAGTCAACGATTGAGGGGGAGCGAAGAACCGGCGATGCGGAAAGTGCCGGCTATCAGCACGGATCACGGGGAGTTGCGAAGCTTCAACGTCAGGTCGCGATGAGGACTCGGTATCTTGTATAGGACAGATCAGACTGTGACGCTGCGTCCACGAGTCCGATTACAAATGGGAATTGCACGATCGTGAACAGCGGGAATCGTCATCGGGGACCAGCGGGTGCGGTGAAGAAGCGTGCGATCGCGCGAACGCCGATCAGTGTTGATCGAGCCCGGTTGCCGACCCTGTTGTGGACGCACAAGGCGAGGGCATGGGGCCGCGGAGCCCTTTTGTGTGTCGTGGTTGCCGTACTCGCTGCCTGCGACACAAATACTCATCTCACCTTCCTCGATCCGCAAGGCCAGGTCGCTAACCTCCAGCGTTGGCACTTTTACGAGGTGCTTGGGATAATGACGGTGCTGGTGGCGGGACCGATTTTCCTCCTGCTGCCGTTCTTTGCCTGGCGCTACCGCTATGGCAATAAAGCGTCCAAATACACGCCCAATTGGGACTTCACCAGGATGTTGGAGATCACCGCCTGGGGTGGCCCGATTGTTATCGTGGCGGTGCTGGGTTTCTTCGTCTGGCGTGATACACATAGGCTAGACCCTTACAAGCCGCTCGCGTCCGATCAGGCGCCGTTACTCGTCGAGGTGATCGGCTACGACTGGAAATGGCTGTTCATCTATCCGGATCAGGGGATTGCCAGCATTGGGACGTTGGCCGTGCCGACCGATCGCCCGATTTCCATCCATCTGACCTCCGCGACGGTGATGCAGTCGCTGTTCATTCCGGCGCTGGGCAGCCAGATCTACGCCATGGGGGGCATGGTCACGCAACTGCATCTACAGGCCAACAAGCCAGGGCGCTCGATGGGCGAGAACACCATGTACAACGGCAACGGCTTCCACCAACAGCAGTTCAGCGCGCAGGCCATGACGCCGGCCAACTTCAGCGAATGGGTGAACAAGGTGCGCGCGACCGGCATTCCGTTGGACGCGCAGGCCTTGCAGCTGATCTCCCGGCGCGCCACCCGCAGCGACTTGATTGCGGCGCTGCCCAAGGCCGGGTCGATGGATGGCAGCGTGTATTTCAATGGCGCAAGCAAGACGCTGTTCTCCGCTGTGGTCAAGGCCACCATGGATGGCGAAGCAACACTGCCGCCGGAGGCCTTTGCGTCTTCCAGCGCTGCAACACCCGAAGCCGATCAGATCTCCGCTTCAACGACAAAGCAAAAGCAATGAGCAATCCAGCCATCGATGTCGGCCCATTTCTCGGGCGAATCAGCCTGGATTCGCTGCCGTTCTGGGACATGGTGCAGCACCCCACCGAAGGAAACATCATCAACGGTTGTATCGCCACGGCCGCCGCGTCGATGGTGGTGATCGGCGCGGTCGTGGTGGTCGCGCTGCTGACCAAGTATAGATTGTGGCGCCCGCTGTGGTCTGACTGGGTGACCAGCGCCGATCACAAGAGGATCGGCATCATGTACGTGGTGATCGCCCTGGTGATGCTCGTGAGGGCGCTGATCGAAGCGGCATTGATGCGGGGGCAGCAGGCGTTCGGCCTGGGTGGCGGCTTCCTCTCGCCGGATCATTTCGCCCAGTTATTCAGCACTCACGGCACCATCATGATTTTCTTCATGGCGATGCCGTTCCTCACCGGCGTCATCAACTACGTGATGCCGCTGCAGATCGGTGCGCGCGATGTGTCCTTCCCCGTGCTCAATTCCATCAGTCTCGGACTGACCGCAGCGGGCGCCGGGCTGGTGATGATTTCACTGGTGATCGGCAAGTTCTCCACTGGCGGCTGGTTCGGCTATCCGCCGTATACCGAGGCGACGTTCAGTCCTGGCGTCGGACCGGATTACTGGATCTGGGCACTCACGCTGGCCTCGCTGGGATCCACCTTCACTGGTATCAACTTCGCCGTCACCATTTACAAGGAGCGAGCGCCCGGCATGCAGTTATTCCGCATGCCGCTGTTCACGTGGACGGCCCTGTGCACGAGCATTCTGATGATTTTCGCGATGCCGCCGTTGACAGTAGCAACGGCGCAACTGGCGCTCGATCGCTATCTCGACTTCCATTATTTTACCAACGCATTTGGCGGCAACATGATGCACTTCGCCAATCTGTTCTGGTTGTTCGGGCATCCCGAAGTATACATCCTGATCCTGCCGGCGTTCGGCGTCTATTCGGAGGCCATTTCGACATTCTCGAGCAAGGCACTGTATGGCTATCGATCGCTTGTGACAGCAACCATGGCCATCGCGGTTCTGTCATTTACTGTGTGGGTGCACCATTTCTTCACAATGGGCCAGAGCGCTAATATCAACTCGGCGTTCGGTATTGCCTCTATGTTGATCGGGATTCCTACCGGCGTAAAAGTATATGACTGGATGCTAACGATGTTTCGCGGCAGGGTGCGCTTCACCGTGCCGATGGTCTACTCGATCGGCTTTATCCTGCTTTTCGTCCTCGGCGGCATGAGCGGCATCCTGCTGGCCGACCCCAGCGTCGACTACCAGGTGCACAACACGGTGTTCCTGGTCGCCCATTTTCACAATGTGGCGGTTCCCGGTGTGCTGTTCGGTATGATTAGCGCCTACACCTTTTGGTTTCCCAAAGCATTTGGCTTCCGCCTCAACGAACGCTGGGGAATACTTTCGGCGCTGTGCTGGATTTTCGGTTTCATGGGGGCATTCTTTCCGTTGTACGCGCTGGGCATCCTGGGTTTGCCGCGGCGTACCGTGGCGTATTCGGAGCCGTCCTACGTGCCGCTGGAGTGGGTGGCATTCTTGGGCGCCTTGCTCATTCTCGCAGCGCTGGCAGCATTGGGCGTGCAGCTTTGGGTATCCATCAAACATCGCGACGAGAACCGCGTGTTTGCAGGCGATCCTTGGGATGGCCGCAGTCTGGAATGGGCGATGTCCGCGCCGCCCCCGGAATACAATTTCGCGGTCATTCCCACGGTCAAAGGCCGCGATGCATTCGCCACGGCAAAAGAGGACGGCAGCGCGTATCAGCCGCCGGATCGCTATCATGATATCGAGCTGCCGAAGAACAGCGCCATGGGACCCGTGATCGCAGTGATCGGCTTCGCGCTGGCCTTCGGTCTGGTCTGGCATATCTGGTGGTTGGTGATTTCGTGTTTCGGCGCCGCGGTGGCAACCATGATCATCCGTGGGTTCGCGCGCGACACCACCCGCATCGTCACCGCGCAGGAAGTGCGGGAGGAACAGCATCGTTGGCTCCGCGCGGTGGCCGCCGCCAGCGCCATCCCCCGTGCGCAGGAAGAAACCGCGGCCAATGCCGGACTGTCCCTGCACTACGCCGATGGGGTGGTGCCATGAGCCAGCAAGTCTACCGGCACCCCGGACTGAATCTCGGCCCCGCGCATGGCAAGGACGACCTCGAAGCCGAAGGCGTGATGTTCGGATTTTGGGTGTTCCTCATGAGCGACACCATCTTGTTCAGTATGGTGTTCGCGACGTACGTGACATCTGTGAATGCCACCGCAGGGGGGCCAGGGCCGCACGCGCTATACGACATCAAGAGTGCCTTCATCGAGACCATGCTGTTACTGGCCAGCAGTTTTGCCTTTGGTATGGCGTCGCTGGCTCTAAAGTACAAACACAGCAAGACACGGCTGGTTTTTTGGCTGACGATAACCCTGGTGTTAGGAATTTCCTTCCTAAGCTTCGAAGTGCAAGACTTCCTCAGCATGTTTGCCAAGGACGGCATCCCCAGCCGTAGTGGTTTCTTGTCCGCCTTCTTCGACCTAGTGCCGTTGCACGGGCTGCACGTCACCGCCGCCTGTCTCTGGCTGATCTGTTTGGTGGGCCAGATCGCACGCTACGGTCTGGATACCAAGACCAAGCTCGGCGTCATGCGGCTTTCGCTGTTCTGGCACTTTCTGGACATTATCTGGGTCGCGATCTTCTCGGTGGTTTATCTGGCGGGGCTGTCGTGAGCAAGAAAGGTCATTACGATCGTCGGTCCGAGCGCAAGCAGGAAAGACGCCGAGACTTCCGCTCTTACGTCAAGGACATCGGTTGGGTACTATTGCTGATCGTGGTGCCGATTGCACTCGACCAGTGGACCCGCGCCAATCCTCGCGTTTCGTTGCCTAGAGAACAGACAAGTCGTCGGGAGGAAAGTTTCCAGCGTCAGCAGGAAGAGCGTCGAGAGTTCCGCTCCTACGTCTGGGGCGTGGGTTCGGCGCTCGTGCTGACCGTGGTGCCGTTTGCGCTCGTGCACTGGTTCTTAAACATCTCCCGTCTTTGGTTGCTCATCGCCATCGGCGCGTTTGCGCTAGTGCAGATACTAGTACACTTTCACTTCTTCCTGCATATCGGCTTCAAGCAAAAGCGGGAGGATTTGCAGCTGCTGTTGTTCTCGGGCTTGCTGATGACCATCATGGTGGCAGGCACCATCTGGATCATGGCCAGTCTGGCGCAGCGCATGGCCATGCCAGTGTCGTTTTGAGCGGGTATGGCACAAACACCGTGCTGAATGTGGAGCACAGCGCGAGAACATGGCCCTGGGTGGATGGGTCCCCGGCACTCTGTTTCATCAACAGCGCCAAGCAGTGCTGGGCTAGCCTCAACCGGCTAAGATGCTCGCGGGATCCGGGTCCATGGCTGCGAGGAAGGCGGCCGTCATGCGGTCCTCGCCCCGGGCCAAATCCTGCAACGGGGGACGTATGACGCGGATCCCGCCGCTGTCCAGGACCTCGACCGCAGTGTGTCCGCCATCGGTGCGCCAGACGCGGATGCTCACCCTGGCCTGCGCCACCTGGATGTTTCGGACGAGGATTCCGGGTAGCCAGTCGGGCAATGCCGGATCGATGACGAGCGTGCGCAACGGGGCGAGCGGCAACAGGCCCAGCATGGTGTTGACAAGCAGGATCACTGCACCCGCGGACCAGGCCTGGGGCGAGCAGGCGCCGGGGTAGAGGCCGGGATGCGGGTGCCGGGCGTCGCGGGGGTGGCCGCCGAACACTTCGGGCAGCCGGTCGAGATCGAAGATCTGGCTGGCTCCGAATAGGCCCTCGGCGACCCTGAACATCTCCGCATCGAACCCATAGCGCCGTAGCCCGGCGGCGGCGACCGCGTTCTGGGCCGGCCAGATGGTGCCCAGGTGGTAGGCGAACGGATTGTAGGCCGGATGCAGGCTGGACAGGGTCCGGATTCCCCATCCGCTGAACATGTCCGGGGCAAGCAGGCGTTCGGCGACCGCGGACGCTTTGTCGGAGTCTGCGATGCCATAGGCCAGGCAGGCGCCCGGGTCGGACGCGATGGTTCGGACCTGGTTCCCGTCTGCATCGAGCGCGATGGCGAAGAAGCGTTCCTCCGGCATCCAGAAAGCGGCGTTGAAGCGGCTTTTGAGGGCTGCCGCTTCCTCGAGCAGGCCGTTGCCGTGTGCGTGATCGCCCGTAGCAATGAAGGCCAGGCCGAGCGCCTGCTTGCCGGCGTAGTACAGCGCCTGGATGTCCGCCATGGCGATCGGGTCTGCGACCATGCTGCCATCGGGGTAGAGCACCGCCTCGCCGGAATCCTTCCAGCTCTGGTTCTTCACGCCTTGGTCGGAACGGGTTTGGTAGGGGTAGAAGCCCGCAGCGTTCTCGTTGTGCTTCATCCAGGCGAGGGTTCCAAGCAGCTTACCCTTGAGCGACTGGAAGTAGCCGACGTCGCCTGAGTGAGCGAGGTCGGCTGCGGCGGCGAGCAGGAAAAGGCCCGGGGTTGACTGGTCGCCGTAGTAGTTGAGGAACGGGCTGATCCCTAACTGGGCGAGCGGGCCGAGCTGGCGCTGGTGCAGCACCTTGCCGGGTTCCGCGTCCAGATGGTCGTTCGTCTCCGTCGCGTTCAAGGGGGAGACGACCTGCAGCGCGCCACGGAGGGTCTGCGGGTTGAGTGCCGAACTCTGCAACGCCGTCAGAAAGGCGTCGCGGCCGAACAGTCCGGTGTAGTTCGGCATTCCGGCGACGATCATAAAGGGCTGTGAGTCCGGCCCTTCCAACACCTGAAGCGAAGCCAGGTCGGAAACCGCCTGGTCCCAGGCGGTCTGCACCAGGGGGTTGTCGGCCTCGATCCGCTCGCAGGCGTCGGCCCAGGCTCGGCGGGCCGATGCGGGCCGTGTTGCCGAGGAGAACGTACCGTCCCGCCCGTAGAAAGGCGCGTGGACCGTACCGAGAAAATGCGGCGAGAGGTCGAGCGAAAGCACGTGCGGCACCTGCGGCGGGAGTCTGAGGCGGCAGGCCAGCGCGTGCCCGAGATCGACGACGCGGCCGGCGCCCGTGAGCGTGATGCTGCTGGCGAGATCGAGCTTCGGGTGCTTGTAGCGGAGGAGCAGTTCACCGCCATCGGCTGCCTTGTTCCAGCTCCGCTCGACGAAGCCGTCCTGCTTCCGCTTGCCGGCGAGCGCCTCGTTGAAGTCGGCGAAGTCGGCGGCCAGGTTCAGTGTTAGGTCGATTTCGGCTGGCGCCAGTGCGTGGTTGGTCAGCACGACGTCGATGTGCAGGCCGCCGCCGGCGAAGGCGTTCATCTGCAATTCGATGCCCTTCGACACGACCTCGCTGCCGCCTGGATCGGCCTTCTCACGGTCAGGTTCGGCCGGCCGGCCGGCTGGTGACGGCGCGAGGTGGTAGGCAGTCAGGAAATGGTGATCGACAACGTTGGCGGACACCGACTTGGGTTCGGCGCCGTCGATTGCGATGTCGAGCCGCGAGAGAAAGCGGGTCTGGTGCAGGTAGAAGCCCTCCAGCCCTTTGCCGATCCATCCCTGCACGTCGGTGACCAGCACGGCATAGCCCTGGTGGACGATCAGGTCGGTCGGACGAACCCTGCACCTGTTGACGTCGCGCAGCAGGGTGATGGCGTTGGCGACCTGACCCGTCGTTCTCGCCTGCATGGGTCCGTGCCGGTCGCCTGAGATTGTTGACTCTTGCAATTAAGGTCTCCGATCGAGTGTGTGAATTGGCACGCCTGCCGATGTCTGGGCCGTGTGGACGGATTTAACCAAGATCAGAGCGCAAGCAAAGGCAACAAAAGCCCCGTAGCTTTCTGCTGTTTTCTCGCAGGGTAGTGTGACCCGCTTGAATCGCTTGAGCTTGCCCATCGCCTGCTCGATACGGGCGCGCCCTTTGTAGAGGAGCTTGGGAAAGAAGTTCGGTCGGTTCTTGGCGTTGGATCGATAGGGGATGACCGGGACGATGCCTCGCGCGCGGCAAGCGACGCGGTTGGCCTTCGAATCATAGCCTTTGTCCGTCATGTCCGCGCGCGGCGTAATGTCGAGCGACGTTTCGAGCTGCGTGCTGTCGCTGACTTCGCCTCCGGTTAGATGAAAGCCGATCGGGAGCCCGTCGAAGTCTGTTTTGAGATGGATTTGATCGATGGCCGCGATCGTCGCCGATCATCGCATCGCGTAAGTCAATGCCGTCCTGCACTGTTTGCCGACGACCACCCGTAGCGTGATGACTCCACGTGTCCAGGTGTCGGCGGGTAATCCGTCGGTGATGGACGTGCGTGGTGTCGCATGCGACAACCGTTTTCGGTTCCAGCAAAGCATTTTCGCAACGGAACAGGGCAAGTGAGTTCGGGGCTAGAGACTGTGTATCGAGGTCCAACACCATCGTACGGAGAGATTTGCCATGCCAAAGGTCGTCGTCATCACGGGAGCTGGCGCCGGAGTGGGCCGGGCGACGGTCGAGGAGTTCGCACGCCAGGGCTACGACGTGGCCTTGCTGTCGCGGGACAAGGATCGGCTGGAGCGGGCGGCGGCCGATGTCCGCCGGCATGGCGTCCGGGCCTTGCCGATCCCGACCGACGTGGCCGATGCCGAGGCCGTGGAGGCCGCCGCCACCAAGGTAGAAGAGGAGCTCGGCCCGATCGACGTCTGGGTCAACGTGGCCATGGCGACCGTCTTCGCGCCGGTCAGCAAGCTAACCGCAGAGGAGTTCGAGCGCGGCACCCGCGTCACCTATCTCGGCCAGGTCCACGGTACAATGGCCGCGCTCAGCCGGATGCGGACGCGCAACCGCGGTACGATCGTCAACGTCGGATCGGCGCTCGGCTATCGATCGGTCCCGCTGCAATCCATCTACTGCGGCGCGAAGTTCGCCATCCGCGGCTTCACCGACTCGCTGCGCTCGGAGATCATCCACGACAAGCTGGACGTTCACCTCACAATGGTGGACTTGCCGGCCGTCAACACGCCGCAGTTCGATTGGGCAATGAACAAGATGGGCGAGAAGGCCAAGCCGGTGGCACCGATCTACCAGCCCGAGGTACCGGCGCGCGCCATCTTCTTCGCAGCGACGCATCGGCGCCGGCAGGTCTGGGTGGGCTTCCCGACGGTCAAGGCGATCCTGGCCAACCGCATCGCCCCGGGGCTGATCGACAAGTATCTGGCCAAGGCGGGCTACACCGGTCAGCTCTCAGACCAGAAGCTCGGCCCCGACGCCCCGGCCAACCTGTTCCACCCGGTGCCCGGCGATTACGGCGCGCATGGCCGGTTCGACGCCCGCTCCAAGACCGGCAGCTGGGAGATGTTCACCGATCGGCACCGCACCGCGTTCTGGGCGGCTGCCGCAATCGCCCTTATCGCCGGGGTTCATCAAGTCGCCAAACGGCTGGACATCTGACGATGGCTTCCGGCCTGCTTCCGAAGCCTGCCGGGACGCTCCATGCTTGAGCCATCGTTCCCGCTACGGCGAAGGATGCGTCGCAAGGTTGGCCGCGTGCTGCGATGGGTCGGGCTGGGGCGGCTGGTTCGGTCCTCACCGCCCATTGCGGATCTCGGCGTGATCGGTGATCGCCGCACGGCTGCCGTGGTGACGCGGGCCGGGGACATCGTCTGGTTCTGTCCCGGGCGATTCGACGCGGCGAGCCTGTTTGGCGCGCTGCTCGACCCGGACGTTGGCGGGGCGTGGCGGATCGAACTGGACGAGGTCCGTTCGGCGGGCCGGCGCTACCTCGGGCACAGCGGCGTATTGGAAACCACGCTGGGCCACAAGGCTGGCACGCTGTCCGTCACCGATTGGATGCCGCTGGGCGAGGCCGGCGGGCCGCCCGGTGCGATCTGCCGCCGGCTGTCGGCCGCGCCAGGCGGGTTTGCGATGGTGCTGACGCCGCGCCCTGATAAAGGCCGGCGCGTGCCGAAGCTTTATGCTGACGGTCCGACCGCCGTCATCATCGACGGACACCACCGTCTGCAGGCATCACATCCCGCCGAGGTCCACGCCGGCGCAGTCGTCGTGCACGTCCCGGGCGGCGAGCCGTCCTGGGCCGTCCTTTCCGAAGTTTCCACCGGCGAGGCGGCTAGTGCCGAAGCAATGGGCGCCTGGCAGGCGGCGACGGAGGCAAGCTGGCGTGCGCTGGCGGCGCGCTGCTCCTATGACGGCCCGTTCGCCGAGGCCGTGCAGTCCTCGCTGCGCGCCCTGCGCCTGCTCACCTACGAACCGACTGGTGCGGTTGCTGCCGCAGTCACCACCTCGCTCCCCGAGATCATCGGCGGCAAACGCAACTACGACTACCGCTACTCGTGGCTGCGCGACAGCGGCATGATCGTCCGCGCGCTGATCCGTTTCGAGCCGGACGGCGCCGCGGCTCGGCACTATCTCCGCTACGTGGACGGGCTGCTCGGCACGGGTTACCAGGACCTGCTCGACCCGGTCGCCGCCGTGGGCGGCGACCGGGTGCCGCCGCAGCGCAGGCTGCGCGTGGCAGGATACCGCGACGGGCGCCCGAACCTGGCCGGCAACAAGGCCGCCAAGCAACTTCAGCTCGGCTCCCTTGCCGGGTTCGTGCTGGCGGCCAGCGAGGTCTATGCCCATTGCGGCCGCCGCGACGGGTGGGATGCGGCGGCAGCCACGGCGGACTTCATCGCGGCGCACTGGTACGATCGCGCGCACGGCATCTGGGAGGAAGCGCAAAAGCACCACTACACCTCCGGCCTGGTGTTCTCGGCCTGCGCGCTCGAACGGATCGCCGAACACGCGGACACGCCGGCCCAGGCCGAGGGCTGGCGCGCCGCCGCCGCTGCCATGCGGGCGTTCGTGTCCGCACGCTGCCGGCGGCCCGACGGCGTGTTCGGTGCCCGGCCCGGCAGCAAGTTCGTCGACATGTCCGCGGCGCTGTTCCCGGTCTGGGATTACGTGAACGCGGACGATCCGGGCATGGCGGCCACGATCGGCGAGTTGGAGCGGCAGTACGGCCTGGGAGGCGGGCTGCTGCACCGGCATCTCCAGAGCCAGAAGGTGACCTGGAAAGAGGGCGCCTTCCTGGCCGGCACGTTCTGGGTGGCCCACTACTGGGTCAAACGCGGCGAACTCGCCAAGGCGACGGAGCAAATCGGGCGCGGCCTCATCTACGCCAACGACCTGGGCCTTTTCCCGGAGGAGATCGATCCGAAGAGCGGCGAGATGCTGGGCAACATCCCGCTCGGGCTTGTGCACAGCTCGTTCCTGGCGGCCGTAGCCGACCTCCACGCGGCAGTTGAAAACCGCTCGGACGAGCAACGGCTTGCCAGGGTCGGCGAAGCCGGTTCGGCACGCCAACCGGCTTCCCAAAGGTGACAACCGCATGACCACACCCGACCATTACGACGTGATCGTCATCGGCAGTGGCCCCGGGGGCGGGTCGGTCGCGCATCGCCTGGCCCCCACGGGCAAGCGCATTCTGATGCTGGAACGGGGCGACTACCTGCCCCGCTCGCGCGCCAACTGGGACGCCAAGACCGTGTTCGTGGACGGCGCCTACCAAGCCTCCGACACCTGGTACGGCAAGAACGGCGAGACCTTCCATCCTGCGCTGCACTACTATGTCGGCGGCAACTCCAAGGTGTACGGATCGGCTCTGTTCCGCTTGCGGGAGCGTGATTTCGGCGAGCTGCGGCACAAGGACGGTGTCTCGCCAGCCTGGCCGCTCGGCTATGACACGTTCGAGCCCTACTACTGCGACGCCGAGGCGCTGTTCCACGTTCACGGCCAACGCGGCGAGGACCCGAACGAACCGTGGTCGAGCAAACCCTACGCCTACCCGCCGGTCAGCCACGAGCCTCGCATCCAGGACCTCAGCGACCGGCTGGCCGGCGAGGGATTGCACCCGTTCCACCTGCCGCTGGGCATCCTGCTCGACGAGCGCGACGGCAAGCCCACGCCGACCAGCCCGTGCATCCGCTGCGACACCTTCGACGGCTTTCCCTGCGCCATCAACGCCAAGGCGGACGCCCAGGTGATCTGCGTCGACCCGACGCTTGCCGCCCACGCTAATTTCACCCTGCTCACCGGCGCCTACGTCTCCAGGCTCGAGACTGATCCATCCGGCAGGACCGTCAGTCGGGTCCACGTGACCCGCGACGGGCAAGAGGAGCACTACTCCGCCGATATCGTCGTGGTGGCCTGCGGCGCTCTCAGCTCTGCTTTGCTGCTGCTCCGCTCGGCGAGCGACGCCCATCCGCGCGGCTTGGCGAACGGGTCGGACCAAGTGGGGCGCAACTACATGCGCCACAACATGTCCGTATTGATGGCGCTTTTGAAGGAGCCGAACAACACGGTATTCCAAAAAACGCTGGCGCTCAGCGACTACTATTTCGGCGCGCCGGACTGGGAGTACCCGATGGGCCTGATCCAGATGTGTGCGACGTCGCATGGCGAACAGATCCGTGGCGAGGCGCTGCCCGATTGGCTGTCGTGGGTCCCGGAGATGCCGTTCGACAAGATGGCCGAGCACTCGATCAACTTCTGGCTGCAGAGTGAGGACCTGCCGCGGCCGGAGAACCGCGTTTCCTACGACGGCGACAAGGTCGTGCTCGACATCACCGAGGGCAACGAGGAAGCGGCTCAGCGCCTGAAAAGCAAGCTGGAATCGCTGCTGGAGCCGATGGGCGCGCACAAGCACCTGTTCGAGCGGCGCCTCTATCTCGGCAAGGACATTCCGATCAACGGCACCGCGCACCAAGCCGGCACATGCCGCTTCGGCACCGACCCGGCAACCTCGGTGCTGAACCTGGATTGCCGCGCTCACGAGGTGGACAACCTCTACGTCGCCGATGCGAGCTTCTTTCCGTCAATCGGTGCGGTGAACCCGACCCTGACCATCATCGCCAACGCGTTGCGCGTCGCGGACCACGTCGCCGGCCGGCTCAACGGGTGAACCTGGAGTAAGGACAACCGATGGATTCGCCAAGCGCCTGCACGCGCGACGTGTTCCGCCAGGAGGACGACACCAACCATCTGGGCGGCACGGCACGGAGGGGCGACGATCCGGTGCGCAGTGTCGACAACGCGGATTGCCGCAGTTGAGACATCCCGAACCTCTGGGTCTGCGATGGGCCGGTGTTCCCGACGGTCGGCGCGGTCAATCCTGCACTGACGAACCAGGCGATCAGCATGCGGACGGCGTCGCGGATTGGCCTCCTCGCCAAGCGCGGCGAGCTATGAAGGCTCTTCGGGGGAGCGGGATCACGCAGGGTGCGGTGTCATGACCACGTCCAACGTCATTATCCTGATCGTCCGCTACGGCCTAGTCGTACTGTTCTTCCCGGCCAGTGCGCTCGACAAGATCTTCAATTTTCAAGGCGCCGTGAAGCAGGCGTTGCAGGTGTTCTCGTCACACCGTGTCGCAGCCGCGTTGATCCTGGCCGGCGTGTTCGTCGAACTCGTCATGCCACTCGGCATCCTGACCGGGGCGGCGGACCGGCTCGCGGCCTTCATCATGGCCGGCTATTGCGCGGTGACCGCGGTGCTGTTCAAGCGGTTCTGGGAGCCCGGAGATTTCTGGAAAGCCGGCGAGAGCAAGGGCCGCGAGCTGTTCTGGGATTTCCTGAAGAACTTCTCGCTCGCCTCCGGCTTCCTGCTGATAACGGTCGGAATAGACGGGCATGATTGGTACGCCTTCGTGAGCAATCCCCTGGCGTCGACCCACCCTTACGCGGCCTCCGCGCCGCTGAACTGATCTTTGGAGACCGACGACGAGAAACCGTATCGCGATGATGGCGGCCGACGGCGGGCAGGGCGGAGGAGATGGCAAGAGCGGACCGAAGCCGCAATTGCCCTATTGGCATCTCTGGACCGACGAGAACGGCGTCAGTCACCAGAAGGAGTGCGCGCTGACGCAGTTCGAGCTGAAAGGCGTGGGCGGGGCCGACCCGCAGTGGAACAACAAGCACGAAAAAATCCCATCCACCGTCGTCGTCACGGTGCAGCCGGTCGGCTGGGTAGGCGACTGGCACGAGAACCCGGCGCCGCAGTGGATCATCGTGCTGTCGGGAAGCTGGTGGATCGAGAGCATGGACGGAACCCGCATCGAGCAAGGGCCGGGCGAGTTTTCCTTCGGCGAGGACCAGGGCTTTAAGAAGATTGCAGACGGCCGCAAAGGGCATCGCTCGGGCACGATCGGCGATCAGCCCGCCGTCTTGATGACGGTGCAGCTTCACGTCGATCCGAAACACGAGCCCTGCCACATAAGTTGAGAAGCGGACACCGGCCAGGAGAGCGAAAATGACCGAGCAGACCCTGCAGGCCGTCACCGGCTTCGCCCTCGTCACGGCCGACCTTACCCGCCTGGTTCAGTTCTATCGCCAAGTGTTGGGCTTCGCGTCGCACGGGGCGGATAAGCCGATCGACAACAGCGAGATGACGCTGCTCGGCCTGTCCGGCGCGGGACGGCGCCAAGTGCTGAGCCTCGGTGACCAGATACTGTGGATCGACCAGTTCGAACAACCGGGCCGGCCCTACCCGGCGGATAGTGATGCGGCCTCGCTCTGGTTTCAGCATCTCGCCCTTGTCGTGGACAACATCCACACGGCCTATGGCTGTCTGCGCGGCATCACTCCGATCTCACAGGGAGGCCCGCAGCTCCTGCCAAGCTCTTCGGGCGGCGTACAGGCCTTTAAATTCCGCGATCCTGACGGCCATCCGCTCGAACTGCTGCAATTTCCGGACGGGAAGACCCCGGCTGCCTGGCGGGACCGGCGCAGACTGGACGGGCAGATCGGACTCGGCATCGATCATTCGGCAATCAGCGTGGCGGATGCGGAGGCAAGTGCGGCCTTTTACGAGGGGCTCGGCCTTGGCACCGGCAAGCGCACCCTCAACGAAGGGCCGGCGCAGCAACACCTAGACGGCCTGCCTGGCGTCGAGGTCACCGTCGTCCCGATGAAACCGCAAGGCGGATCACCGCATCTCGAATTGCTCGGCTATCGCACGCCAAAGGGCCAGGCCGGCCCGGGATTGCAACCCAACGACGTGACCGCAACACGCATCGTCTGGCGCGGCCAGCAGGCGCGGCTGATCAGCGACCCGGATGGTCACTTGCAACAGGTTCAGACATGAGGGAGCACCGCCCGTGACCCAAGACGGTTCCTTGCTGCCGGGACGGCTGCTGCGCAGGCCGGGACCGCCGGAGACGGTCGAGCCATTCCAGGGCGTGCAAATCGACGACCCGCGGCTTGCTGAGGTTCTGTCCCCGGACGCCCCGCTGCTCCGCCTCTATGAAGGAACCCTGCACGGCGAGGGTACGGTGTGGGTCCCGGGGGAGGGATGTCTCTACTGGTCGGACGTACCGAACCGCCGGCTGCTGCGGTGGCACCCCGACGACGGCCGGGTCACGGTCGCGATCGACGGCACATACTTCATGAACGGCAACGCACTGGGCTCGGATGGCCGGCTCGTCCATTGCGAACATGGCCGGCGCTGTATCAGCCGTTCCAACGGTGACGGCGCCGTCGAGCCGATCGTCACCCACTTCGAGGGCAAGCGGCTCAATTCTCCAAACGACGTCGCGGTCGCGGCCGACGGCGCCATCTGGTTCACCGACCCGACCTTCGGGCTGCTGATGCCCAACCAGGGCAGCCTCGCCGAACCCGACCTCGACCACCGCAGCGTCTACCGGTTCGACCCGGCGACGGAGGAGCTGCGCCGGATGGCCGACTTCGAGCAGCCCAACGGGCTGTTTTTCTCTCCAGATGGGCGGACGCTGTACGTGTCCGACACGGCGCTCTCGCTCAACGAGATCCCCGGGCCGCAGACCGGCAGCACCCACGAGATCCAAGCCTTCGACATCGGCAAGGACGGCACCCTGTCCGGCCGGCGCTTCTTCTGCCACACCGACCATGGCTACCCGGACGGGTTCGCCGTCGATGCGCGGGGCTGGGTGTGGACGACGGCCGAGGATGGCATCCATGTCATCGCGCCGGACCGCACCCCGCTCGGCTATATTCCGGCCCCTGCCGTCTGCTCCAACTGCACCTTTGGCGGCCCCGGCATGAGGCGCCTGTTCATTGCGGCAACCAAATACCTGCTGGCGATCGACCTGATCGCGTAGCGGTTTGGTCAACTCTTGAGCACGGTAATCTTGCCGCTTGGCTCGAGAACGACGCGCTGCGTTTTGCTGATGTCCTCTACGCTCGATTGATGAAGGGCCTCCTCAAGATCGCGGTGGCTGACGGAATGCCGGCGCATCGCCGCCTGATTGGCCAACCCAGCGCGCCCAAGCTCGATGGACGTTCCCTCTAGGATGCTTGCCAGCCGCGCGGATCTGGTCGCAGCCTGTGCCAGTGTTGTAGCAAGCGTGCCGCTCAGCGACGCTTGCCCCGTTAGCGCCCGGCTCAGGTTCGAGCCGACAATGACAGAGACAATGATATCGAGCGCCGCCCATTTGCCAAATACGCGCCTCCCGGCGACCCGAACGAGAACCAAACCATACGCAAAGATTACGGCGGCCCTGGCACATTCCTGAAGCCAGGACACGTGCCCGAGGGACCCAAAGAGCAGGGTGTCACTCATCGCGCACAGCGGTCCAAAACCCCGAGGGTAAACCGGACGGAACCTGGCTGTGCGCCATCAAAGCAAACACTCCAAATCGGCTTGTCGAAAACGTCGGAACTTACGCCCTACTAATCTCGGGAGGACCACAAGCGGTGCCCGTTGGACCGCTAGCGAATAAACAATGTGCCGATGACCGCCATGCTCAAGATCGTCAAGGCGGGCGGGCAAAGCGTTTCGAAAGCCAGTGGAAACTGGACATTGCTTCGGCGACCAAAACGCCGGCTTCCGCGGCCGTCGCGAAGGTCGTGGAATCGTGTGGCGGCGTAATGTCGATAGCGCTGACAAGTCCAACGAGATCCCGGCCGTGCAGACCCTGCTCGCCGAACTCGGCATTGCTGGCCATCTCGTTACGCTCGATGCGCCGCACTGTCAAAAAAACAATCCGAGCCGCCGCTGAGGCTGGCGTCGATCTAGTCGTCCAGCTCAAGGACAACCTGCCAGCTCTGCATCGGCAGGTTCAGCTTTGCTGTGCCGACGCAGGTTCTGCGTCCCCAGGACTATCCGGGGCCGCTGCAGGGTGAGATCGGCACCGACGGCACGCCACTCATTGTGCATCTCTATCCATTTTCCCGGCAAGCCTTCAAATAGGCCATGGCGATCGAGCAGCCGGAGGATCCCGCCCGACTTTCCGATAGCGGCGTTCGTTAATGCCTCTCACTCTCACGCAGATGAACGCGAGCGGCGGGGCGGCAACCGATCGGAGGTTGCCGTGACGACGCTCGCCCCACTCATGAGTCTGCTGGAGGACGTGCCCGACCCGCGACGGGCCGAGGGCAAGCTCTACAAACTGCCGCACGTCCTGCTGTTCTCCATCCTCGCCACCGTCAGCGGCTGCAACTCCTATCGCGGCATCGTCACCTTCATCGATGTCCACCGTCGCCGCCTCAACAGCGTCTTCGGGCTGAACTGGCGCCGGGCGCCGGCCCACACCGCCATCCGCTACATCCTCAAGGGGCTAGACGCCAATGCCGTCGAAGCCGCCTTCCGCCGTCATGCCGCAGCGCTGCAGGGCGCTTGTGCGGGTGCCGCACGCGCCAGCATCGCGCTCGATGGCAAGACGCTGCGCGGCAGCTTCGACAATTTCCACGACCGTGCCGCCGCACAAGTGCTCAGCGCGCTCGCCACCGACACCGCTCTGGTGCTCGCCCATGTCGACATCGCCGACAAGTCCAACGAGATCCCGGCCGTGCAGGCTTTGCTCGCCGAGCTCGGCATCGCTGGCCATCTCGTCACGCTCGATGCGCTGCATTGTCAAAAAAACATTCCGGGCCGCCGCTGAGGCCAGCGTCGATCTGATCGTCCAACTCGAGGACAACCAGCCAGGTCTGCATCGGCAGGTTCAGCTGCGCTGTGCCGACGCGCAGCCGCTCTCCCGCGCGAACAGCACCGATACGGCGCGCAACCGACATGAACGCCGCAGCGTCGCCGTGTTCGATCCCGCCGACAGTATCGCCGATCCGGAATGGCGCGCCCATGTCGCCGCAATCATCCGCGTCGAGCGCGATGTCCTCACTCGCAGCGCCGCCACCGGGATGTGGCACCGCGCGACCCATACCGCCCACTACTTGTCCAACGCCTCCATCACCGCCGAGGCTGCCGCCAAAGGCATCCGCGCGCACTGGACGATAGAGAACACCTCGCACCACAGCCGCGACGTCACCATGCGCGAGGACGCATCCCGCATCCGGTGCAATCCGGGCGTGTTCGCCCGATTGCGCAGCTTCGGCTACAACATTCTCAAGGCGAACCGAACAGGCACGCTCGCCCAGGACCGCTACCGCGCCGCGCTCGGCGGCATCAAAATGCTGCTCAGAATGGCCGGTGAACGGAAGCGTTGAACAGCCCTGCCAACAGAGGCTTGTGCTCACAATCTGCGCCAATGAAAATCTGTGTGTAGAATCTGAGTGTTAGTTGTTCTCAATAACGAATTAAGAGTTTCTGCATCGCGTAGCCGATGCAGAAACTCTTAATTCGTTTCCGCAACATCTCGCCTGACTTTCTACGCATGGCCACAATTGGTTGGTAAGTGGATTTTGGCGGCCTGCCGGAGCCTCCTCTGCATAGAGAATTAGCTCGCTGTCATGCGACGGTCTTGTGTGCCGAACCGCCGCCGAACTGCAGCCATGTCGTTTTGGTCTCAGTATAGGCCTCTAACGCCGCCCGCCCGAGGTCGCGACCAATCCCGGACTCACCGCCCATGCCGCCCCACGGCAGACGAGCGTCAGTCGGGCCGTACGTGTTGATCCATACCGTCCCAGCATCGATGCCACCCGCGGCGCGATGCGCGCGGTCGACGTTCGACGTCCAGATCGCCGAAGCCAAGCTGTAGGCGGTGCCGTTCGCCAGTTGGATCGCCTCCGCTTCGTCGCCGAAGCGCATGACGGCGACTACCGGGCCGAAGATCTCTTCCTGGGCGACGCGCATGCCGCCGTTCACACCAGACAGCACGGTCGGCTGTACGAAGTAGCCCCGGTTGCCGATGCGGCCGCCGCCGACCACCAGCTTCGCGCCCTCGTCCAAGCCGATATCAATGTAGCCCAGCACGCCATCCATCTGCTTTCTCGAGATGACCGGTCCCATGGTAGTCGCCTCGTCCGCCGGGTCACCGACACGCAGACCGGCGACGCGGGCGGCAAGCCGCGTCACGAACTCGTCGTGGACGCTGTCCTCCACGATGATCCTGGTGGCCGCCGAGCAGACCTGGCCAGCGTTGAAGAAAGCGCCATTGGCGATCTGCCGCACCGCGGCGTCGAGGTCGGCATCTGCGAATACTACCGCGGCCGCCTTGCCGCCCAGCTCCAATCCCACCCGCGTCACGTGCTCGGCGGCCGCCCGCATGATGGTCTTTCCCACTCCCGGGGAACCGGTGAAGGCGATCTTGTCGATCCCAGAATGCGAAACCAGTGCGTTGCCGGCCACGGCACCCGGGCCCGGGATCACGTTCAGCACGCCGGGCGGGATGCCTGCGTCCAGCGCGGCGGCGCCGAGCCAAAGGGCCGAGAGTGGCGTCAGCTCCGCGGGCTTCATCACCACGGTGCAGCCGCAGGCCAGCGCCGGAGCGATCTTCCATACCGCGTTCATCAGTGGGAAGTTCCAGGGCACGATCGCCGCGACCACACCCACCGGAGAGCGCGTGGTGTAAGTTAGCGCGTCTGATACCAGCCGCCGCTGATCCTGACTCTCGCGCGCCTGGGATTCCCATTTCTGTTCTGATCTGATTCGCTCCGTCCACGGTCGATTCGGGGAGCGTGTGATGGGCGTGGCGATTGCG
>JAABUX010002314.1_pt1 | contig 24962 bp, 23 predicted proteins | sample 5561851 | NCBI WGS metagenome assembly JAABUX01 (sample SAMN10711883, study PRJNA513361) | rock metagenome | isolation source: Antarctica rocks | place: Antarctica: Victoria Land, Richard Nunatak red sandstone | collected 2016-01-03 | reverse complement strand
CGCGGGGTACTCACCTCCGTCGCCGATCTGCAAGACGCCATCGGCCGCTACATCCGTAACCATAACCGCGACCTCAAGCCGTTCTTCTGGACCAAGCCAGCCGAGGCAATCCTCACCAAACTCCGCCAACCGCCAGTACCTTCTGATCGAGTCAGAGCACTAAATTTATGCAGACCGCTTGGATGCCTGACACTCGGCCCCTAACCGTTTTGCCGACCCCGCCAGCGATGCTTTCCGCTCGGCTCGCTGCGCTGCCGGGCTGGTCGCTTCTGGCCATCTGCGCCTGCCTGCAGCATCCGGCTTATCTACCGCAGTGACTCCTGATAACGTCGGAGAAGATAATCCGGTGCGAAAGAACTTCGACGGGAACGACAGGGGTTAGAGCGAGACAATGAAAGCTACCGAGGCAAAGCTGCTGGATTTTTTGAAGAAGTCCCGCAATTCCTGATCCCGATCTACCAGCGGTCGTGTAGCTGGACCGAGCGCGAGTGCCTTCAGCTCTGGACCAACGTGATAAATGCTGGCCAGAACAACAAGGTAAGCGCTCACTTTGTAGGGTCCATCGTGTATGTCGAGCAGGATCTGTATCAAGTGGTCAATCAAGCCCCGTTGCTGGTCATCGACGGCCAGCAGCGCCTGACGACCGTAATGCTCCTCATCGAGGCGCTGGCCAGGGCCATTAGAGACGGCGAGCCGATGGACGGCTTCTCGGCTCGCAAGCTGCGGAACTACTACCTGCTAAACCCGGAGGAAGACGGCGAGCGCCGGTTCAAGCTCCTGCTGTCCCAGACCGATAAGGTGTCCCTGACGAGCCTATTGTCCGGGCAGCCCGGGCCGAAGGAGCCCTCAATCCGCATCGAGGCAAACTTCAAGCTGTTTGAGGAGTGGGTAGCCGAAGCCAAGACGAACCTCGCCGCCATGTGCCGCGGGATTTCGAAGCTCATCGTGGTCGACATCTCGCTGAACCGGGACAGCGACAATCCCCAGCTCATTTTCGAGAGCCTGAACTCCACGGGGAGGAAGCTCAGCCAGGCCGACCTGATCCGGAATTACGTGCTGATGGGGCTGGAACCCAAGCTCCAGACGCGGCTCTACGAAGACTACTGGCGGCCGATGGAGGTGGAGTTCGGTCAAGAGGCTTACGCCGCCGAGTTCGACGGGTTCATGCGGCACTACCTGACCCTCAAAACCGGCGAGATCCCGAACGTCAGCGAGGTGTACGAGAAGTTCAAGGGATATGCCAACTCACCGGACGCCGAGCGCATTGAGGAGCTGGTGCGCGATATACGCCGCCTTTCGGGCTATTTTTGCCGGATCGCACTCGACGCCGAGACAGACCCCGAGTTGAAGGACGTGTTCCACGACGTCCGGGAGCTGCGGGTCGAGGTTTCCTACCCGTTCCTGCTCAAGCTCTACGAGGATCACACCAAAGGGCGGACAGGTGCCTGGCGCGGCACTATAAAGCCAATGGGGTAAGGCTTCCCACCAGTCGTCGCGCGTGCGCCGGCAGGGCGTCAAGGCGCCGCACGACCACCATCAGCCGGCGCTCCGCCCATGGGTCCTCCAATTGCACCAGGGCTAGCGCGCCGTGCCGGCGTGCCGCCGCTTCTGGTACCACGGCGACCCCCGCACCGAGCGCTACCATCCGGCAGGCGACGTCCAGCCCGCGCACCCGGACCCGCAACCGCATCCGGCCACTGGTCCGGGCCGCGTGCCCGGACAGGTGCTGGTGAAGCGCGCTGTCTCCCGAGAGGCCCACGAAGTCGCTCCCAGCGCCTCGGCAAAGGCGATTCGCCGGCGACCGACAAGGGCGTGACTAAACGGCACGGCAAGCACCAGCCGGTCGGTCCGAAATGGGTAGCTTTCCAGCTTGGCAAAATCGGCGTGATCGGCGGCCACTCCCACGTTCGCCAGCCCCTCAGCTACGGCGCGGGCCACTTCGATGCTTGGCCGCTCGTCAAGGTCCACGTCCACATTGGGGTTCGCGGCGAGGAGGGCAGCCAGCGCCTCGGGCAGATGCTCGGCCATCGCAGCAGTGTTGGCCAACAAGCGAACGTGCCCCTTCAACCCGTGCGCGTACTCGCCCAGCTCGCCGCGCATCCGCTCCACCTGTCCCATCACCGCCCGCGCATGGTGCAACAGCGCCTGGCCTGCCGGCGTGGGCCGGACGCCGCGGCGGTCGCGCTCTAAGGAGCGCCACGCCGGCCTGTTCCTCCATGCCCCGCACCCGTGCGCTCGCCGACGCGAGGGCAAGGCCGGAGCGCACCGCGCCGGCCGTGAGGCTGCCTGCCTCGGCCACATGCAGGAACAGGCGCAGGTCGGTCAGGTCGAAGTGCATCGCGTGCCCCTCATGGCAGTCTTCCTTCGTCGGTGACTTAGACAGGCTACGCAACTCCCGCATTGTGGCGCATGGCTTCCAAACCGCAGCATCGTCCTGATGACGGACCTTCTCCGCCACGTTCTGCTGGTTACGGGCACCTTCCTGCTGGCCGGGCTAGTGAAAGGCGTAATCGGCCTTGGCCTCCCTACTGTCGCCATGGGCCTACTCGGCTTGGCGATGCCGCCAGCCTATGCGGCGGCCCTGCTGCTTGTGCCTTCGCTAGTGACGAACGTTTGGCAGCTCCTTGCCGGGCCGCGCTTCGGCGCGCTGTTCCGGCGGTTATGGGGCATGATGCTCGGGATCATCGCCGGCACCCTCGCGGGGTCGGGGCTGATAACGGGTGCGACCGCGCCGGCCGCGGCGGCGGCTCTCGGCGGCGCCCTGGTGCTTTACGCCGTGGTTGGGCTGGCAAAGCTGCGGCTGCGTGTGCCGCCTGGGTCGGAACGCTGGGCAGGGGCGGTGGTCGGCGCGGCGACCGGGCTGGTGACGGGGGCCACGAGCGTGTTCGTCATCCCCGCCATCCCCTACCTCGGTTCGCTTGGATTGGAGCGGGATGACCTGGTGTAGGCGCTGGGCCTGTCTTTTACCGCCTCCACGCTGGCGCTTGCAGCCGGCCTGGCCTGGCACGGCGCGGTACCCTTGCAGGCGCGGGTGCCTCGCTGCTCGCCCTCGTGCCAGCGCTCGCAGGCATGGCGTTGGGCGGGTGGCTGCGCGCGCGGGTGCGACCCGAGACGTTCCGGCTGTGCTTCTTTGTGGGCCTGCTTGTGCTGGGAGGCGAACTCGTCTGGCGGGGGCTGGCATGAAAGGATGGATGGCTGCGCTTGGCCTTACCTGTGCGTGGGCCAGCCCGGGCCTTGTGCTGGTCGCCATCGTTCTTGCCTTGCCTAACCTCACCGTTGTGGCGCAGCGGTGGGCCGTTCTGTAGCTCAGTGGTTTGAAGCAGCGTGCGCGCCATCTCTGCTCGAATGTGCTTGACTGCCTGTGCCGGCGTGGTCTGGGTCGCGGCCTCAAAGCGGCGGTGGAAGTTCCGTGGACTCTGCCCTACGGCGGCGGCCATCGCTTCTACCGACCAGTCGCGGGCTAGGTGGGCTGCAACGGCCCGCAACAGCGCCTCGAACGGTGCCGCATCCTTGCTCTGCAAGTCCAGCATCTCACTGAATTGCTTTTGGCCACCAGGCCGCCGCATCGGTTCCACGGGCCGCCGGGCTACCCGGGATGCGAGGGCGGCACCATGGTCGCGTTCGATCAGCGCGAGTGTCAGGTCAATGCCGGCCGTGACGCCCGCCGTGGTCCAGTATTTCCCGTCCTCGATGAAGATAGGGTCTGGGTCAACGACGATGCCGGGATGGTCCGAGGCCGGGAGGTCGCAGGATCGCCAGTGCGTCACAGCCCGGCGGCCATCCAGCAAGCTTGCTGCCGCCATCACAAAGGCTTCCGTGCAGACAGAGCAGACACGGCCGGAGCGCCCAGTCATGTCAGCCACGAGCGTCAGCCAGGCCGGATTCTTTCTGATGGCATGTATGCCGGGACCGCCCGGCACGACCAAAGTGTCCACACTGGAAGATGGGTAAGGCTTCACGGTGATCCCGAAGCCCGATGCCGTTCTCATTACACCCGGTTCAGGGCCGACAACATGCACCGAGTATGGAGGGGTTGCCCCCTCCTCGTTGGCCGTGGTGAAGCCCTGCGCCGGCCCGGAAATGTCGATCGGCTGGACGCCTTCAAAGGCGAGGATGGCCACGACGCAGCTTGGCAGGATTTGGCCGGTTTCTGTCATGGACGTGACGGCATCGCCCTGGCTCCGTGTCCGGCGCACGAACCCATGCACCAGCATGGCGGCATAGGAGCATAGCCGTGATTGGACGTCGAACCGCGATGATCTTGCCCACCCTGGCGCCGGGCGCCCTTGTGACAGCGGCTGCTGCAACAGGGCCGGACCAACCCGCAGCGGCCAAGCGGCGACAGGTCAACATCGTGGTCGTGCCGAACATGGTGCAGTTGGACGTCACTGGCCCATTCGAGGTTCTGGCCCGTGTCCCGGGCTGGTCCGTCTCCCTTGTGGCGGCCACGATGGAGCCGGTCCGCACTGACCGGGGGTTGCGTCTTACCCCTGATGCCACCCGTGAGAGCGCCGCGCGATCTGACCTGTTGGTCGTTCCTGGCGGAACGGGCGTGGACACCGCCATGCTCGATCCGGCCTGGCTCGCGTTTGTCCAACGTGAGGCGGCAACGGCTGAGTACGTTTTTGGCGTCTGCACCGGGTCGCTGTTGCTTGCGGCGGCTGGGCTGCTGGAGGGTCGCCGGGCGGGAGGGCACTGGCAGGCACGCGACCTGCTGGCGCAGTTCGGGGTCACGCCATCGGACGACCGCATGACGGTGGACGGCAAGTACTACACCTCTGGCGGCGTCACCTCCGGGATCGACATGGCGTTGCGTGTGGTGGCCGACCTTCAAGGAGAGATGACCGCCCGCAAAATCCAGTTGGCCATTGAGTACGATCCGCATCCACCCTTCCCCGGCGGGACGCCCTTCACCTCACCGCCGGATGTCGTGCAAGCCGTCCTAACAGACTCTCGCCGCCGTCGTGCCGACCGGGAAGGCATGGTGGCACAGGCGGCGGCAGCCTTGCGGCAAAGTCGAGAAGCCGCCAGCGCCACGCAATAGTGGCCACCTCCCCGCCACCAGCTAGGATGAACCATGAACTACAATCATCGGGTTGCTTCCGGCCGTGCCACCCTCGCCACGTACGTCGTCGGCCGCGGCAGTCCTGTTGTCTTCCTGCACTCGAACGTTTGCGACAGCCGCATGTGGAACGCGCAGCTTGACGCCGTTAGCGCAAGCCACAAGGCTGTTGCCTACGACCGGCGCGGGTTCGGCGAGACCACCGCCGAACGAGAGGACCACTCCGCCCTTGCGGACCTGATGGCGGTGCTGGACGCCACCACAAATGGTGAGCCAGCGATCCTCGTCAGTTGTTCGTTGGGCGGACGCATTGCGCTCAATGCCGCTCTTCGCCACCCGTGGCGCGTCCGCGCCCTCTTCCTGATTGCCCCCAACGTCACTGGGGCGCCCGGCCCGACCTACTCTCCCGAGATCGAGAGACTGTTGGCGCAATCAAAGGGAGCGGAAGCAGCCCGCGACATCGACCGGGTGAACGCAACGAAGGCTCGCCTCTGGCTTGATGGTCCGTTGGCCCCCGAGGGCCGCGTCGCCGGTCCCGCGCGTGACCTCCTCCTTGACATGAACGGCATTGCGCTCCGCTCCCCGCCGGTCGGGTCGGATGTGGACGTGCCGCCCATCTACCATCGCCTCTCCGAGGTTGGGGCACCGAGCTTCGTGGTCTGGGGAGACCTCGATTTCCCCTACCTCCAAGAGCGGTGCCGCCACGTTGCCGCGACGGTGCCGAATGTGTCGGGCCGCGAGATGAAGGGCACCGCCCACCTACCGAGCCTGGATCAACCAGAGGAGATCACGGCCCTGCTCGCAACGTTCATTGAAACCCAGTAACCGCAAAGCTGTGCAAAGTGGCCACCCGACGCCACAGCGCCTTGATCGGTCAGTCTGAACTCGTCTTGTCCGTCAAACAACCAGATACTGGTGACGAATTCATCGGCCTTGTCGGCAAGCCATCCTCCACGCTCCTGGCCAGACCGAATTTCTCGGTGGATGCGGACTAGGCGGACCGTCTTGCCCGTGAACAAATGGACAGCTCCGAATTCGCCACCAGTGTTCGAAGGCCAGACGGACACTCGGCAACGGTGCTGTGGTTCATGCTAGGCACCCACGGCGGCATTGCAGAAGCGCTTTCGACCTACGACGGACCTTTTATGTTGACTCGCGGGAATGAAACATCGTGCCTCGGCCCATGACACCCCGTGACACAGCCCTGGCCGCCTTCACCTCGATGGTTTGGGGACTGGCGTTCGTGGCAACCCGGTTCGGCTTGGAAGGGTTCACGGCGTCCCAGCTTACCGCGTTGCGCTTCCTGATCGCTGCGACTCCCTTGTTCTTTGTCGCCCGCCCGGCAGTGTCGTGGCGCCTGCTTGTGCTGATCGGACTGACGCTGTTCGCCGGCCAGTTTCTGCTGCTGTTCCTCGCTTTCCGGCACGGGATGCCGCCCGGCCTGGCTTCGGTGACGCAGCAAACGCACGTCTTCCTGACCGTGCTACTGGCCGCCTTGTTCCTTGGCGAGCGGCCCACCGCGCGCCAGGGTGCGGGCATGGCTCTGGCAGCGGCCGGGCTGGTGCTGGTCGGGCTGACAGTTGGCGCGGACCTGCCGGCATTCGCCCTGGCCCTGGCGCTTGCGGGGGCGTTGAGCTGGGCGGTTGGCAACATTCTTATGAAGCAGGTGCGGGGTGTGCCGATGTTCTCCTTGATCGTCTGGTGCAGCCTGGTGCCGCCCTTGCCCATGCTTTTGCTATCCGCCTTGTGGGGCGAGGCATCATTGCCGGCCGCGGTTGCGGGCGCGTCGTGGGTCAGCCTGGGAGGCGCCCTGTACTTGGGCGCTGCTGCCACCTCTGTTTATGCGATCTGGGGCGGCCTGCTGGGCCGCTACCCGGCTGCTGCCGTGGCACCCCTGGCCCTGTTGTCGCCTGTAACAGGAGTGGTTGCATCGGCCCTGGTGTTTGGCGAACGGTTCACCGCGCTGCGTTACGCCGGCATGGCCCTGATCCTGGCCGGGCTGGCCGTCATCGTCTTGCGGGCACCTAAGCGCACCGCCGCCGTTCCTGTCCCAACAATGGAGTGATGCCCCTCCGTCAAACGAACCGACACTGGCGGTGAATTTGCCGGCCCTGGCGGCTGGCTACCCTTCGCACCCCTACCTAGATCGACTTTCTCGGCGGATGCGGGCTGGGCAGACCGTTTTGCCCGTGAACAAACAGACAACTCGAATTTGCCACCAGTGTCGAAAGTGGCCAAGAACCCAAACAACGTGCGTCGGACCTACCCTACAATCTCACCTAATCTGCGTCGGAAAACGCCCTTGATTGTTGGGGTGGACGGCCCCGCGGCATCTTGTGCCAAGGTTTGGTTGTTAATATCCGAACCTGAAGGACCGTCCTCATGAACTTTAAGCGCATTGGCCTCGACACGTCCAAGGCTGTGTTCACGCTGCATGACGTCGATCACGACGAAAAAGCCATCTTGCGCTGCAACCTCAGGCGGGCCGAGATGGAGGCGTTCTTCGCCAAGCTGCCGCCGACGCACGTGGCATTGGAGGCGTGCGGCGGCTCACACCATTGGGGGCGCCGGCTGGTGGCGCTGGGCCACTCGGTGCAGCTGATCCCGCCGCAATACGTCAAGCCGTTCGTTCGGCGTGGCAAGAACGATCGCAACGACGCTGAGGCGATCAGCGAGGCAGCAGCGCGGCCAGGCATGCCGAGCGTGGCGGTGCGGTTGGCCGAGCAGCAAGCTGAAGCGATCGTGCTTTCGGCGCGCGAGTTGCTGGTGCGGCAGCGGACGCAGTTGGTCAACGCGGTGCGCGGCCATGCCGCCGAGTTCGGCATCGTGGCGGCCAACAACACCAGCCAGCTGCCAGCGCTACTTGAGGCCGTGGCGGCCGGGGAGGCTGTGCCCGACGCAGCCAAGGAGATGCTGGCGTTTTTGGGCGGGCAAATGGCTCAGCTCGACGCGCGGATCGGGGAGCTGGAACGCCGGATGAAGCAACAGCAGCACAAGACCAACCCGGTTAGCCAACTGTTGGCCGAGGTGCCCGGCATCGGCCCGATCGGCGCGTTAAGCCTGGCGCTGATGATCGACCCTGGCCGGTTCCAATCCGGGCGACACTTCGCGGCTTGGCTTGGCCTCGTGCCGAAAGAGCACTCGACGGGTGGGCGCCAACGCCTGGGCGGTATCAGCCGAGCCGGCAACGAACGGTTGCGGCAGTTGCTGGTGCTGGGGGCAACGGCGGTGATCCAATATGCCAGGCCGGGAAGCAAAACTGCTTCGGCCTGGCTGCTGGCCTTGCTGGAGCGCAAGCCGCGCAAGCTCGCGGCGGTGGCTCTGGCCAACAAGATGGCCCGCATCGTGTGGGCGAAGCTGGTAAAGGTTCCAACTGATCGGCTTCGATCGGTTGGAATGCCAGCGGAGGGCATGATGGCGACCGGGGAAGCGTATCGGGGGAGCAAGAAGGTCGCCACGCAGGCGGCCGGAGCTGCCGCGACCGCCTGACCCGTTCGCAGGTGCTAGGGTGTAAGAAGAGCTGCAGGAGATGATGATCGGTCGATCCGACGAACGAGTGAACCCGGGACGCGCAACGGCCGGTCGAGGCCGCTTGATTGTTGTGGTCTCGTTCGCGGAACCCATCTGGGCCAGCGGTCATTGTGCCGCATCAAAAGCCGGACACATGACCGCAATCGCACCGCTTGTCAGACTCAGCAGCAGATCCCTTGCACCCAAAGGGCCGTCCACACATGCGCGTCGGGTCGCCTATAATTGCGCGCCGCTACACATAGGGGCCACTTTGCATCGTCGCAATGGGCTCTGCGAGGCTGGCGATGTCGTTCACGGCGAGGGTGCCAGCAAGGGAACGCCGACGACCGGGGCAGCGGCAAGCAGGTCGCGGTCCTTGGTCGCCAGCGGAAGGCTGCGCCGACGGGCAAGCTCTAGATAGGTCGCGTCATAGGCCGTCAGGCGATGCGCCCGCATCAGCCTCAGAACCGGCTCGGACCATGCAAGCGATGGCGGCTCATCGACGACCAGTGGCAAAGAACGTAGCAGGCGTAGGGCATCCTGCAGCGCGGCCGCCTTTATCCGGCCGCGGCGCTCGGCTATCCCGAGCACGTTCGTGATCTCGACAAACCAGAGTGCCGGGATGACCGTACCCTCACGTCCGACAACCGCCAGAGCGGCATAGCCCTCAGGTAATGCCTCGTCCTGGAACAGCCATTGGAAGGTGAAGGAGGCGTCCAGCACGCATGCGCTCACGCCGATCTATCGCCGGCCTTCGCTGATCAGGTCCTTGATGTCGAGACCGCCGAGGGTATGACCGGCGGCGAACGTCCGAAACCGCGCTACGAGGTCGTCCGCTGCGGGGAGATCATTTAGGCCTTGGACCACTTCGACGCCGATGTTCTTGGCAACGCCGTGATCCTTGAGGAAACCGTCTAACTCGTCGGGCGTGGTGATCCCCAGCAGCTGACGCAGCTCGGGATGGGTCAAGCGGCCGGCGCGGTATTCTTCCAGTGCCAACGCTTCAACCACGCGGCGGCCCAGTTCGGCTTCGGAGCCGAAGCGAGCAGCCAAGTCGTCGGGAATGGGCACCATTACGTTCATGGGGTAGGCGTAGGCGACGCTTACTCCTAGCGCAACGTATCACGCATGATAATGCAGAGCGTTTTTTGCTTAGCGGCGCGGTGCGCAGACGTTGCGATCAGGGCGCTGTGCCTGGGGCCGCGCCGGTGAGCAAAAAACGGATTGGACTAAACGACGCCGCAGAGCCCATTATGGGGATTGTATCGCGCAACCCTTTGATCGGAACCGCTGCGAGCTGGTTTGGCGGGCTCGTGCAGGTGCGGGATCCGATGACATGGGGCGGTGCTCGGATGCGTTGGCGCCCGATCAATCGGGCGCGTGGCGATGTGTTCGAGACCAGCGAACCTGGCAGTGACGAAGTATGCCGTGCGTGGCACAAGCGGGCCGCGGCCATAGTCGGCGTTGCCTTGCAGGACAGCGCGGATGGGTGGCGACCGAGGCTGGTTCATGAGCTGTCGCACCACATGGGTGGGCGGGGCGGCGGGCGGGGCCGCAGCGTGCCGTACGGCAGCATCCGGCCACCGCATCCGGGGCAGACCTCGAGGTCGTGGCCGGTGAGGTCGCGGAGGCGATCCTGCCGGCGGCCCGGCGGTTCCGGATCCGAAGGCGGCGGCACGGCCAGCAAATCGCGGCAAAACGCCAGCTTGGCGGTGCGGTGGCGGTTGGCGAGGCGGAACACCGCGTGGATCGTCAGTGCTGTCAGGATGGCGAGCGGCGAATACCGCGGCTGCCCACCACGCGTCGTGCGTGGCTCGGCCGCCCAGCCCGCGATCGCCTCGTCGGTGAACCACACCGCCAGACTGCCGCGCTAGCGCAGGCTGGCATCGTAAGCAGGCCAGTTCGTCACCTTGCGCTGCTGCCGCGGGATGTGACGACGGCGGTCCTGGTTCAGCTTGAACGGCAAAGGGCGCATCCGGTGTTTGGGAGAGCGATCCCCTACGTCACCCTGCGCCTCAGCGTCACGCTAGCCGGGCACCACGGCAGCGGCGCTTGAGGCGATGCTCGACGGCGGCTTCCGGACGCTCGTTCACGAGGGGCTCAGGGCGGTGGAGGCCAGGGCCGGCGACATGGCATCGGACTTGCAGAACCATCCCCTTGGCACCAATAGCATCCAGCCAACGGTTCGCGTTACGGTTGGCACGGGCTTGTAGATTACCGCAGATTTGGGAGGAGTACCATGAGATCGTTGCTGTTGGCGGCATGTGCCGCGGTCGGCTTCCTTGGTTGGGCAGAAGCGGCCTCCGCCGCGGGGTGTGGCGACGTTACCATCGCCAGCATGAATTGGCAGTCCGCCGAGGTGCTGGCGAACGTCGACAAGTTCATCCTGAACAAGGGCTTCGGCTGCTACGCCGACATCACCACCGGCGACACGGTGCCGACGATCACGTCCATGGTTGAAAAGGGCCAGCCTGATGTCGCCCCTGAAGGCTGGGTCGACCTGCTGCCAGAGGTCGCCAACCGCGGCCTCAGCGAGGGCAAGATCGTCAAGGGCGCCAACGCCCTGACCGACGGCGGCGTCCAGGGCTGGTGGATCCCCCAATACGTCGCCGACGCCCATCCGGACATCAAGACGATCCCGGACATGCTGAAGCATCCCGAACTCTTCCCAGCGCCTGAGGACCCAAGCAAAGGCGCTGTCATGAATGGTCCCCAGGGCTGGGGCGGCACGGTGGTCACCAGCCAGCTTTACAAGGCGTTCGACGGCGACAAGCACAACTTCACCCTCGTCGACACGGGCTCGGCGGCCGGGCTCGACGGCTCCATCGCCAAGGCCTACGAGCGCAAGCGGGGCTGGGCCGGCTACTACTGGTCGCCGACGTCACTCCTCGGCAAATACAAGATGATAAAGCTTGATGGGGGCGTGCCCGAGAATATGGCTGAGTGGAAGCGCTGCAACACGGTGGCCGACTGCCCCGATCCCAAGCCCAATGCCTGGCCAGTCGACCACGTTTACACTCTGATGAGCAAAAAGTTCGCGGATCGCGCCGGCACTGACGTCGTCGGTTACCTCAACACTCGTGCGTGGTCGAACGAGACCGTCCAGACGCTCATGGCCTGGATGACGGACAACCAGGCGACCGGCGAGGACGGGGCCAAGCGCTTCCTGAAGGAGAACGAGGCGATCTGGACCAAGTGGGTGTCCCCCACGGTCGCGCAGAAGGTGAAGGCGGCGCTTTGACGGACATTCCGGGGCGCGCAGGCGGCCCCGGCCTTTTTTCATCGGCGGGAAGGCGAACGCCTTGTCTTGCATTCCGGAAAGGACGGACATGAACTGGCTGACAACTTTCCCCCGCATGGACGATGCGTCGCTGACCGCCCTCAAGAAGGCCATCGACGAATGGTTCAGGGGCTTCACGCGAACCTACGGCGACGGCATTGGATCCTTCTTTGATCCGCTGCAATATTTCCTGATCCAGGCGGAGAAGATCATGCTGGGCACGCCGTGGCCCGTCGTGCTCGTCGTCGTCGCCGCGATCGCGTGGTTCGCCAGCCGCAGCCCGCAGATCGTTCTCGGGAGCACGGTCACGCTGCTGCTGATCGGCTACTTCGGCATGTGGGAGGATACGATGCGCACGATCTCCATGATCGTCGTCTGCACGATCCTCGCGATCATGATCGGCATCCCGATCGGGATCGCCATGGCCCGATCGCGTCACATCGAAAGCGTCGTCAGACCGATCCTCGACGTGATGCAGACGATGCCGAGCTTCGTCTACCTCATCCCCGTGGTCATGTTGCTGGGGATCGGCAAGGTGCCCGGCCTCATCGCCGTGGTGATCTATGCCATCCCTCCCATCATCCGCCTGACGAACCTGGGGATCAAGCTCGTCGACCCGGACGTGATCGAGGCGGCGGACGCTTTTGGGTCCTCCAACATGCAGAAGCTGCGCAACGTGCAGCTGCCGCTCGCGATCCCGACCATCATGGCCGGGGTGAACCAAACGATCATGGCGGCCCTCTCGATGGTGGTGATCGCGTCCATGATCGGGGTGCAGGGCCTTGGCCAGCCGGTGCTGAAGGCCATCGCCAACCAGTATTTCACGCTGGGCGTCTTCAACGGGCTCGCCATCGTGGGTATCGCCATCGTCTTTGATCGCGTCAGCCAAGCTTTCGGCGACCGCCTGCAGAAGCACAGGGAGGTCGTCCATGGCTGATCCGGCCAAGGGACACGGCATCGAGATCAAGCACCTCTACAAGATTTTCGGCCGGAACGCCTCTGACTACCTCAAGGCGATCCAGGATGGCATGTCAAAGGCCGACCTGATGCGCAAGCATGCGCACGTGCTTGGGCTCAAGGACATAAACATCAGCATGCCCGGCGGGTCCATCCAAGTCATCATGGGCCTGTCGGGCTCGGGCAAGTCGACCCTGATCCGCCATGTCAACCGCTTGATTGATCCGACGGCCGGCGAGGTCCTGATCGACGGCGTCGATGTCGTGAAAATGAGCAAGGCGGACCTGCAGCAGTTCCGGCGGCACCAGACCGCGATGGTGTTTCAGAAGTTCGCGCTGCTGCCACACCGCACGGTGCTCGAGAACGCCGTCTATGGGCTGGAGATCCAGGGCCTGCCGCGCAAGCAACAGCTCGACAACGCCATGCGCTGGATTGAGCGGGTGGGCCTGGGCGGCTTCCAGGACCGCTACCCGAACCAGCTGTCGGGCGGCATGCAGCAGCGCGTCGGCCTTGCCCGCGCCCTGACCAACAATGCCTCGATCCTGCTCATGGACGAGGCTTACTCGGCGCTCGATCCCCTGATCCGGATGGACATGCAGACGGTGCTCCTTGACCTCCAGAAGGAGATCAAGAAGACGGTCGTCTTCATCACGCACGACCTGGACGAGGCGCTCCGGCTGGGCGATCGGATCGCGATCCTCCGGGACGGCGAGGTCATCCAGCAAGGCACGAGCCAGGATATCGTGTTGAACCCGGCGGACGAGTACATCGCGAACTTCGTCAAGGCGGTAAACAGGGGACGCGTGATCCGTGTCGACGCCGTGATGTCGCCGTTTCGCCCGGGCAATGGGACAACCTTGGGCGTTGCGATCCCATCCGGCGCCACGATCGAGGACGGGCTGCGCGCGGTCGCACACGCCCCGGAAGCCGATCTGGCCGTGGTCACGCCGACGGGAAAGCCGATCGGGATCGTCAACCTCCGCCAGCTCGCCGGCGCGTTGGTCAGCCCTTGAGGTCGCTGACGGCGCCCCGCTGCAAGCGATGCGGGGGTTCGGACTACGCCCGGAGCGGGGTTGTGCTGGACGGACGCTCCGGCTTCAGCTCGCAAGCGATCCGGCTCGCGGCGTAGCGCCTAAGTTTTTGCCACTCCCGCCCCGCGCTTCCGGCTCACTTTACGACGAAGCCCCGTGCGAACGGGTCGCGGTCGTCGATGAAGATCGTGTTGTAGCCGGTCATCCGCGCCCAACCCGCGATGGAGGGAATGATCGCTTCGCGGCCCGCGACGGTCGTCGCCGCCTCGACCCGCCCCTTGAACAGGGAGCCGATGATCGACTCGTGCACGAACTCGTCACCAACCTTCAGCCTGCCCTTGGCCGCGAGCTGCGCCAGCCGGGCTGAGGTGCCCGTGCCGCAGGGCGAACGGTCGATCGCCTTCTCGCCGTAGAACACAGCGTTGCGTGCATGCGCCGAAGGTTGCGTCGACGCGCCCGTCCACAGGATATGGGTGAGGCCCCTGATCTCCGGGTGCTCGGGATGGATAAATTCATACTTCGCGTTCAGCGCGGCGCGAAGCCTCGGACTCCATCCCACTAGCTCCCCCGCCGTATGGTCGGCGATGTCGCGGAAGTTCTTTTGCGGCTCGACGACGGCGTAGAAGTTGCCGCCGTAGGCAACATCCACCACGATCTCGCCGAGCCCTTCAACCTCGGCCGATAACCCTTCGGCATGGAGGAAGCCCGGCACGTTGGTGAGGCGCACCTCCTCGATGAAGCGCCCTTCCTGGTGGTAGGTGATGTCCACCTTGCCCGCGGGCGCGTCGATCGACAGCTTCCCGAGTACTCGCGGGGTGATCAAACCGTTCTCGATGCCCATGGTGACCGTGCCGATGGTTCCGTGCCCGCACATCGGCAGGCAGCCCGATGTTTCGATGAACAGCACCGCCACGTCGCAGTCCGCTCGCGTCGACGGGTAAAGGATCGAGCCGGACATCATGTCGTGTCCGCGCGGCTCGAACATGAGCCCGGTGCGAACCCAGTCGAATTCGCGCAGGAAGTGGGCGCGCTTCTCCAGCATGGTCGCGCCCTGGAGATTCGGCCCGCCGCTTGAAACCAGGCGGACGGGATTGCCGCAGGTATGGCCGTCAATGCAGGAGAAGGTGTGGCTGGCCATGGTTGGGCTTCCTATGAAAATCGTCGCGCCGAGAAGGCGCTTAGGTCGATCACGGGCGGTGCGCCGACTAGCAGGTCGGCGATGAGGCGGGCGGTGCCCGCCGACTGGGTCAGGCCGAGGTGACCGTGACCGAAGGCGTAGATCACCCGCGGCGTGGCGCGGGCGCGACCGATGGCGGGCAGGCTGTCTGGGAGGGACGGGCGGAAGCCCATCCACTGCACGCCGCCTTCCGGCCTCAAGCCCGGCAGGAAGGCTTGCGCCTTCTTCAGCATGGCCGCCGACCGGCGCAAGTTCGGCGGCAGGTCGAGCCCCCCGAACTCCACCGCCCCCCCGACGCGGATGCCGGTGGACAGGCGCGTCACGACGAAGCCGTGGCCGCCGAAGGTGACTTGAGTGCGCAGGTCGAAGGCGTCGGCGGGAAGGGTGGTGTTGTAGCCGCGCTCCGTTTCCAGCGGGACGGCCTCGCCGATCGTGCTCGCGATGCGGTGCGAGAAGGCCCCCGCCGCCACCACCACGTGCGCCGCACGGATGATCCTGCCGGGAGCGGCGATCTCGACCCCGCCCTCGATCGGCCGCAGTGCCGTGATCTCCGCCCGTTCGATGATGCCCCCCGCAGAGTGGAAGTGGTCCGCCAAGGCGAGGGTGTAGAGCTTCGGGTCGGCGATGGAATACCAACCGGGCGTGAAGGTGCCGTGGGAGAAGCGGGGAGCAAGGCCGGGCTGGATCGCGGCCATGCCGGCCGCGTCGAGGTGCTCGAAACCGATGCCGTGCTCCTGCCTCGCCCTCCACCCGGCGAGGGAGGCCTTGAACTGCGCTTCGCCCTCGTAGACTTCGAGGTTGCCTTCCTTTCGCAGCATGGGCGAGGTGCCGGTCCGCGCCAGGAAGGATTCCAGCTCCGCCTTGGACAGATCCATCAGCGCGGCTTGCGCAACGGTCGAGCGCCTCACGCGGGCGGGCGAGCAGGCGCGCCAGAAGTGAAATATCCAGGGCGCGATCCTGAGCGCGTAGGCGGGTGGAATGGTGAGCGGCCCGAGCGGATCGACCATCCAGCCCGGCACCTTCCTCAGGATGCGAGGCGATGCGAGCGGCAGGATGTCGCCGAAGGCGAAGGCCCCGGCGTTGCCCGCCGAAGCTCCGGCGGCAGGCTCTTCGCGGTCGACCAGGAGCACCGACAAGCCGCGCGCTCGCGCAGCGATCGCGGCCGAAACCCCGACGACCCCCGCTCCGATCACAACGACATCTGGTTCGGCCATCAAGGTCTTGCACCCATCTGAGTGTTGTCCAAAGGCGAAGCGCTTCCCGAAAGCGGTCGATCGGCTCGAATGACAAGCAAAAATGCAGCGATGCTGGGGAGCCCAGCTATTGCGCAGCGACCGCCACTTTTTGCAGCGCTGCGCGGTTCATGCGGAACAAGCTGAGGTCGTGCCAGGTTGTGCCGTCGCCGGTGGCGAGATTGGCCAAGATTTCGCCGATGACGCTGCAGAACTTGTAGCCATGGCCCGAGCACGGCGAGGCCAGGACGACCTGGGGGTGGTCCGGATGACGGTCCAGTAAGAAGTGCTCGTCCGGCGTGTTGGTGAACATGCAAGCGCGGAGCGCCAGCGTGGCGCCGGAACCGTCGGGAAAATAGCGCTCGGCGAAGCCGCGCAGCAGCGCCTCGTCGGCAGTGTCGGGCTCGCGCAACAGGGCACCGGGAGCACCGGTCTCGCCTTGGTGGTGATAGCGGCCGAACTTGAAGCCTGGCACCTCGTAAATCGGCAATCCGTAGTAGCGCCCTTCGTCCACTTGCAAGTTGAACACCGGGAAACGGTCCGGGCCGAACCACTCTGGCCGGCGCGGCTGCAACCAGGCCAACACTTGACGCTCGGCGACGGCAACGTCGGCCAGGGAGCTCGCCAGCTCGCCCATCCAGGCGCCGGCCGTCAGCACCAGCCGGGCGGCCTGGTAGCGGCCCTTGTCTGTCGTGACCGCGACGCCCTCCCCGCCGGGATGCGCGTCCCAGCCCAGCACGCGCTCGCGGGCGCGGATGTCGGCTCCATGCGCCAGCGCCAGCGCGACATGTGCCACCACCGCCCGCTCGCTGGCGACCAGGCCGCCCTGGGGCTGGAACACGGCGCGATGGGCGGTGGGCAGGCGGTAGCCCGGAAAGCGGGCGTTGACCTCAGCGCCGGTCAATACCTCGTGCGGCAGCGCGTGCTGGCGGGCGGATGTCAGGGCGCCCTGGAACAGCGGGTCCCATTCCGGGCTTGAATCCACCGATCCCGTGACGACCAGCAGCTCCTTACCGCTGGCGGCTTCGGCCTCTCGCCATAGCTCGTAGGCGCGGCGCAGCAGCGGGACGTAGGCAGGGTCCTCGTAGTAGGGCAGGCGGATGATGCGACTGATGCCGTGCGACGAGCCATAGGCGTGCGGGACATCGTAGCGCTCCAGCACCAGCACACGCTGGCCGCGCCGCGCCAACTGCCAGGCGGCGGCGCTGCCCATGCCGCCGGCGCCGACCACGATCACGTCATATGTCATCAGCTTTTCCTGGGCCCGCCGGGTCAGGCGACCCAGCTTTTTACGACAGCCGGGTTCGTTGCCACCCAGGCGGCGGTGGTCTTGGCCGGATCGGCGCCCGCAGCCTGGTTCTGCATCATGACAGCCTGCTCGTCATTCAGGGACAGCTTGAAGCGGCTGAGCACGGCGTAGACGTCCGGCATATCCGCCTTGAGACCCTTGCGTGCGACGGTGTTCACGGTTTCCTCTCCGCCCAAGGCTCCCTTGGGATCGGCCAAGTACTTCAGCTTGTAGGCCGCGAACATCCAGTCGAGCGTCCAGGCGGCCACGACGATCGGCTGCTTGCGGGCGATGGCATCCTTGAGCGCGCCGACCAACGTGGCATCGCTGCCCCCGACCAGCGTGACGTTGTCCAGGCCGTAGTCCTTGATCGCCTGCTCCGACGCGCGCATCAGCCCAGCGCCGGGGTCGATGCCGATCACCTTGGTCTCCACCAGGCTGCCCTGCGTCTTGAGGTCGGCGATGGAGGTGAGCGGCGAGTAGTCGGCGTCGCCCAGCCCAGCCGCGCGCCGGTAACGTTGGGCCGATAAGGTCCACCTGATCCTTCAGCTTAGCGGAGTACGCGGCGTGGGTGCTGGGGAGCCAGGCCGCCACCATGCAATCGGCGTCGCCGCAAGCCACCGCCTGCCACATCGCGGCGCCGGACATCGGGATCATGGTAACCTCGTGCCCCATGTCCTTCAGCACGGTTGCCAGGATGTTGGTGGCCACCACGGCATCGGACCAGTCGACGTAGGCGATCCGCACTCGGCCTTTGCCGGCGGCGCCCAGAAGGATGGATCTGCTGTACATGTCGTGGCTCCTTGTCGAAAGTTCAGGCAGGGGTCAGAGGGTCGAGCGCACTGAACGCCTCGTCCATCAGGAGGCGCGCATCCGCGGCCAGCGCCCGCGCTAGGCCTTCGCGCTGCTTCATGCCGCCGGACAACTGGCCCAGCCGCTTGCCCTTCCAGCCCGCCAGTCCCAACGCCGTTTCCGCCGATTTGCGCCCGGCGGCGCGGACGACCCCCTGCACTTCCAGCCCAAATTCCACATTCTCCAAAACCGTGCGGTGCGGGAACAGAGCGAAGTGTTGGAGTATCATGCCGAAGGTGCGGCGCTGAAACTCCCGCAACTCCTGCGTGCCCATCGCCATGACCTCCTGCCCGGCCAGGCGGATGCTGCCGCAGGACGGCGTCACCAGGTGGTTCAGGCAGCACAGCTGGGTGCTCTATGCCGCTGCCCGACAGGCCTATGACGACGACCAGCTCGCCCTCGTCCACGCGCAGGCCCACCTCGTTCAGGGCGATCACTGTGCCGGTGCGGTCCAGGATAGCGGCGCGGGTCTCGACGGCTCGCATCATCGCCAGCGCCTCGCGCTCCCGCGTGCCGAATACGCAGCTTACGCCTTCGACCAAAATCATCGGTGCTGCGGTCAGCGGACGGGGTCCGTCATGGTGGTCCCTCAACGATCCGCGAAGGCTAGCACCGAGGCTAGGCATCATGAAAAGCCGTCTTTGCGACGCTGCAGGGCTACGCCGGAAAATGTGCAGCGCGTGCCGGTTTATCGTTAGCGTCCGCTGCCCGGCCGCGCGATAATCCTACGATCAGCCCGAGGCGGCCATGCACGACACCCTGCCCAGCCTGCTCCTGCGCCGCCGGCCCGGTCACAGCCTGGACGCCGCGTTCTATGTCAGCGAGGCGGTGTTCCGCGCCGACATGGACCTGATCTTCGGCCGGCACTGGATTTTCATTGGGCAGGAGCCGGACGTGCCCGAGCCCGGCGATGTCATGGCGCTGCGCATCGGCGACGCGCCGATCCTGGTGCTGCGGGACGACGACCGCCGGGTGCGGGCGTTCCACAACGTATGCCGCCATCGCGGTGCGCAGTTGATGCCCGACGGCAGGGGGCAGGTTGGCAACCTGGTGTGCCGCTACCACACTTGGACCTACGGGCTGGACGGCGCCCTGCTGTTCGCCGACCACATGGGCGAAGGATTTGATCCTTCCGGCCGCGGGCTCCGCCCGATCGCACTGCGCTCGGTTGCCGGCCTGCTGTTCGTGTGCCTGGCGGCGCTGCCACCGGACGATATCGAGGGGATGGCGGCCGACATGGAGCCGTATTTGCTCCCGCACGGCCTGCGGGACGCCAAGGTGGCCCGGCAGGTGGACCTGGTGGAACACGGCAACTGGAAACTGACGATGGAGAACAACCGCGAGTGCTACCACTGCGCGGCCAACCATCCCGAGCTGACGGTGCCGCTCTTCGCCTACGGCTTCGGCTTCGCGCCAGGGTCGCTGGACGAAGGGGAGCTGGCGCAGGCGACACGGTATGACGAGCTGGTGGACGACCTGCATGGCCGCTGGGAGGCCGCGGGCCTGCCATCCCGCCGGATCGAGTTGCTGACCGGTCGGCCGACGGGATACCGCACGGAGCGGCTGCCCTTGGACCAGGCGGGGGAGAGCCATACGCGGGACACCCGGGCGGCGTGCCGGGTGCTGCTGGGCGGGTTGCGGGATGCGCGGCTGGGCGGGCTGACGTTCTGGACGCAGCCCAATTCCTGGCACCACGTCATGGCCGACCATGCTGTGACCTTCTGCGTGCTGCCGCTTGGACCGGACCGGACGTTGCTGCGGACGACCTGGCTCGTCCACAAGGACGCGGTTGAAGGCGCGGACTACGACCCAGCCAACCTTCTCGCGGTATGGGAGGCAACCAATCGGCAGGACGCAGCGCTCGTGGAGATGACCCAGGCCGGCGTGGTCAGCCCGTCCTATGAGCCGGGGCCTTACTCACCGTTCACGGAAGGATTGGTGGAGGATTTCTGCCAATGGTACGTGGAGCGCATGGGTGCTGGGCTTCGCGGGTGACGCCGCTGCCGCCACTCTGGGAGGCGGAGCGGGACGAGGCCCTGACCTGCGTGGCGATGCGGGCGGAAACGCATGACGTGTCCACCTTCGTGTTCGCGCCGGTGACGCCGCGGCTGTTCCGGTTCCTGCCGGGGCAATTTATGACGTTCGAGCTGCCGGTGGCTGGCTCGCTGGACGGCGCCGGGATGCAGCGCAGCTACACGATCGCGTCCCCGCCCACGCGGCCGTGGCGGATCGAGGTGACGGCCAAGCGGACGCCGGGCGGCCCTGGGTCGGGCTGGCTGCACGACGCGATGCGGCCGGGCGTGCAGGTCCGGGCGATGGGTCCGATGGGGGATTTTACGCTGGAGCCGGGGACCGGCGGCAAATACCTGTTCCTGTCCGCCGGCAGCGGCATCACGCCAGTGATGAGCATGGCGCGCACTCTGCACGACCTGGGCAGCGACGCCGACGTGCTGTTCCTGCACAGCGCGCGCAGCCCGGTGGATTTGCTGTTCGCGGAGGAATTGGCGGCCATGAGCCGGCGGCGTGGCTTTCGGTCGGTCGGCATCGTGGAAGGCGACGCGTCCGGCGCGCGGTGGGATGGGCTGCGAGGGCGCTTATCGCCGGCGATGCTGGGGCTGCTAGCGCCGGACTTGTTGGATCGCGAGGTATTCTGCTGCGGACCTGCGCCGTACATGGAAGCCGTCCGCGCCATGCTGGACGCCGCCGCCTTCGACCGAGCGCGCTACCGAGAAGAAAGCTTCAGCTTTGGCGGTGCAGCGCCGGATCAGCCATCATCGCGAGAAAAGAACGGATATCTGAAACCAGGCCCGATCGTCGGCATCCCGCAAGCCGTCCAGACTGACGGCGTGCTCGTGCAGGACGAGCCCGGTCTGGCCAGCTTCACGATCTGCTTCGCCCGCCTGGGCCGCGAGATCGTTTGCCCGCCGGGCGTCAGCGTGCTTGCCGCTGCCCGCAGCGCCGGGGTGCGGCTGCCGGCGGCCTGCGGCAAGGGCGTGTGCGGCACCTGCAAAAGCCGCCTGGTGTCCGGCACTGTCGAGATGCGCCACGGCGGCGGCATCCGGCAGCGCGAGATAGATGACGGTCTGGCGCTGCTGTGCTGCGCCCGCCCGACTAGCGACCTGGTCGTGGACCGGTAGGCCTGCATGAACCTTGGCGCCCTGCACCGCCTGGCGTTCCTGACCCTGCCTAGCTATTCGATGATCGCCTGCGCCAACGGAATCGAGGTTCTGCGCATGGCCAACCGGCTGAGCGGCAGGGCGGCGTACGCCTGGGACGTCGTGACCCCGGACGGCGTGCCCGCCGCGGCCAGCAACGGCCTGGCGCTGCACCCGACCACGAAGCTGGCCGCCATGGCACGCCCCGACCTGCTGCTGGCCTGCGGCGGCGTGAACGTCCGGGAGGCCGTGGACGCCCGCGTTTCTGCCGCGTTGCGACGCCTGGCGCGGGAGGGCGTGGCGCTCGGCAGCCTGTGCACTGGCGCTTTCGTCCTGGCCGAGGCCGGGCTGCTACGCGGGCGTCGCTGCGCGATCCATTGGGAAAACCTGGCGCCCATCGAGGAGGAGTTCCGGGAGGTCGAGTTCGTCAGTGGCCTGTACGCCGTCGACCGTGACCGCGTGACCTGCACCGGCGGCGTCGCGCCGCTCAGCCTGATGCTGGCGATGGTCGAGGCGCGGCTCGGCCCGGCGCTGGCCGCCGCGGTCGCGGCGCAATTCCTGGTGGACCGCGTGCGCGCCGGCACGGAACGGCAGCGCACGCAGGCCGGCCCCGCCGCGCACGCCAAGGTGGCCGACGCCGTGCGCGTGATGGAGATCACGATCGAGACGCCGATGCACGCCGCCGCCATTGCCCGCAGCGTCGGCCTGTCGCCCCGGCAACTGGAGCGGCTGTTCCGCCGGCACCTCGCCCAGACGCCCGCCGCGTATGCCGCCGGGCTTCGACTGGACCGTGCACGCACCCTGCTGCGGGAAACCGCGATGCCCGTTACCGCTGTCGGTGCGGCCTGCGGCTATGCCACGCCGTCGCGCTTCAGCGCCGCCTATCGCGGCCGGTTCGGCCGGCCTCCCAACCAGGAACGGCGGCAGCGCGCCGCCGCAGGAGCGCCCAATGCCCATCATCCCCGCCTCGACTAGCCCCGCGTCCCCTGACCCGGTCGCTGCGAGCCGCGACCCGCTGATGCAGCCCTTCCAGTTGCGGCACCTGACGCTTCGCAACCGGATCATGAGCACGTCGCACGAGCCATCCTATTCCGAGGACGGGATGCCGAAGGATCGCTACCGGCTGTATCACGTGGAAAAGGCGAAGGGCGGCATGGCGCTGACCATGACCGCCGGGTCCGCCGTGGTGTCGCCGGACAGTCCGCCGGTGTTCGGCAACCTGCTGGCCTACAAGGACGAAATCGTGCCCTGGCTGCGCCGCTTGGCGGACGAGTGCCATGAGCATGGCTCGGCCGTCATGATCCAGTTGACCCATCTCGGCCGCCGCACCGCCTGGAACAAGGCGGACTGGCTGCCGATCCTGGCGCCATCGCGCGTACGGGAAGCGGCGCACCGCGGCTTTCCCAAGCAGGCCGAGGCATGGGACTTGGACCGCATCGTCGCGGACTACGCCGCCGCCGCCCAGCGGATGCAGGCGGCCGGGCTGGATGGGTTTGAGATTGACGCCTATGGCCACCTGCCGGACCAGTTCTGGTCCCCCGCCACCAACCATCGCACCGACGAGTACGGCGGCAGCTTGGACAACCGGATGCGCTTCTCCGTCCGCGTGCTGCAAGCCATGCGGGACGCTGTGGGGCCGCGCTTCCTGATCGGCGTGCGGATGGTGGCGGACGAGGACTGGGACATCGGGCTGACGCGCGAGGACGGGGTGGAGATCGCCCGGCGCTTCGCGGGCGGCGGCGTCGTGGACTTCCTGAACATCGTGCGCGGCCACATGGACACCGACAATGCCCTGTCCCACGTCATCCCGATCCATGGCATGGGCACGGCGCAGCACCTGGATTTTGCCGGGGAGGTGCGGGCGGCGACGCGGTTCCCGACCTTCCACGCCGCCCGCATCAACGACGTGGCCACGGCCCGGCACGCCATCGCCGAGGGCAAGCTGGACATGGTCGGCATGACCCGCGCCCACATCGCCGAGCCGCACATCGCCCGCAAGGTGCTGGCCCGACAGGAGGACCGCATTCGCCCCTGCGTCGGCGCGACCTACTGCCTGGACCGCATCTATGAGGGTAACGAGGCCCTGTGCGTCCACAACGCCGCGACGGGGCGGGAGGCGACGATGCCGCACGACATCCCCCGCGCCGCCGGCCCGGCCCGGCACGTCGTGGTGGCCGGCGCCGGCCCGGCCGGCCTGGAGGCAGCGCGCGTCGCCGCCGAGCGCGGCCATCGCGTGACCGTGCTGGAGGCGACCGACCGGGCTGGCGGCCAAGTGCTGCTGGCCGCCCGCACCCAGCGGCGGCGGGAGCTGATCGGCATTGTGGACTGGCGCGTGTCCGAGTTGGCGCGGATGGGAGTGGAGCTACGCTTCAACACGTATGCCGGGGCGGACGATGTGCTGGCGCTGGAGCCGGAGGTGGTGTTCGTGGCCACCGGCGGGGTGCCGGACACGGAGGTGCTGCAGGAGGGCAACGGCCTGGTCGTTTCAAGCTGGGACGTGGTGGGCGGCGGCGCCACGCTGTGCGGCCGGGTGCTGGTGTTTGACGACAACGGCGCCCACCCCGGGATGCAGGCCGCCGAAGTGCTGGCGGAGGCTGGCGCGGACGTGGAGTTGGTGACGCCTGAGCGGATGGTGGCGCCCGAGATCGGCGGCCTGAACCATGCCGCCTATGCCCGCATCTTTCGCCGCCAGGGCGTGCGGGTGACGGTGAACACACGACTGGTGTCGGTGCGCCGCGCCGGCAACGGGCTGGTTGCCGTCCTGGGCAGCGACTACGGTACAGAGACCGAAGAACGCCAGGTCGATCATGTCGTCGTCGAGCATGGCACGCTGCCGTTGGATGAGCTGTACGAGGCGTTGAAGCCAGGATCCCGGAACAGAGGAGAGGTGGACCACGCGGCGTTGCTCGGCGGCAAGGCGCAAGCGGTGGTCCGAAACGCGGCCGGAGCCTACCGCCTGTTCCGCATCGGCGATGCCGTCGCCAGCCGCAACATCCACGCCGCCGTGTTCGATGCATTACGGCTTGCGAAGGACATCTGATGTTGGCGAGGTTGGTTAGCTAGATCAAATTGCGTAAACAAATTGCATTACTGTATCACTTCGTCAAACGACTGGGGCTGTTGAAAAACGCAGGGACGGAACGGCTGTATGTCAGTTTTCAAAGTCGATTTCAGTGCTGTGTCGAAGTCGGCTTCAACAGGCGCTCACGCCGTCGCGGGCGAGTCGCTGAGGGCTCGGTAGAAGGTCGCGTCATGGATCTGGAACATCTTCGCCACCTCGCGCGCTGACCTGCCTTCGTCGATGAGGCGCTGGCCGAGTGCGACCTGTTCCGGGGTGAGCTTGGCGGGTCGGCCGAAGCGCACGCCTCTCTTCATGGCGGCGGTGCGGCCGGTGCTGGTGCGCTGTTGGACCAGCGCC
>JAABUX010002653.1_pt1 | contig 24993 bp, 27 predicted proteins | sample 5561851 | NCBI WGS metagenome assembly JAABUX01 (sample SAMN10711883, study PRJNA513361) | rock metagenome | isolation source: Antarctica rocks | place: Antarctica: Victoria Land, Richard Nunatak red sandstone | collected 2016-01-03 | reverse complement strand
ATCATCGAAGCCCTCCAGCACCTGCAGACGGGCCAGCGCCGGGAGCACCTCGCCCAATGACTGGTGCAACCCAACCCGCCCCTGCTCTACAAGCTGCAGCGCCGCGACGGTGGTGATGGCCTTGGTCGTGGAGGCGATCCAGAACCGGCTGTCGAGCGTCATCGGCGCCGGGTCGCCGAGGCGGCGCACGCCGAACGCTTCGGCGAACAGCGTCCGCTCGCCGTCCGTCGCCATCGCAACCAGCCCGGCGATCGCGCCGTCCCGGCAGAACTGCCCGAGCTCATCCCGCAACTTCGCGTCCATCGGCAAGGTCTCTCCCTATGCGGCGGCGAGCCACTCCATCGCCGCGTCTACGCCGCCCCGCCCATGCGGGACGCCGTTCAAGCGCAAGCTCATCTCCAGCGCGCCGAGCGTGCCGAGCACCATCGGCTCGTTCAAGTCGCCGAGATGGCCGATCCGCAGCACCTGGCCGCTGAGCCGCCCGAGGCCGCCGCCGGTCGAGACGTTGAAGCGGTCCAGCGCCGTCTTGCGCACGGCGTCGGCGCTGTGGCCGTCCGGCATCTGCACGGCGGTCACGGAGTCGGACAGCCGCGACGGGTTGAGGCAGAACAGCTCCGGCCCTTCGTTGCCCGCCCAGGTCCGCACCGACCGGCGCACCGCCTCGGCGAGGCGGTGGTGGCGTGCGATGACGGCGTCCAGCCCCTCGGCCTCGATCAGCCGGATCGACTCCGCCAGGCCGTAGAACAGCCCGGTCGGGATCGTACCGACGAAGCTGCGGAACGACCGCGTCATCATCTCCGACCAGTCGAAGTAGTGCCGTGGCATCCGGGCCCGCTCGTGCGCCGCCATGCCCTTGGCCGACACGGCGGTGAAGCTGAACCCGGTCGGCAGCATCAAGCCCTTCTGGCTGCCCCCGACCGCGGCGTCGATGCCCCAATCGTCGAACCGGAACTCCAGCGAGCCGAGGCTGGAGATGGTGTCGACCAGCAGCAGCGCGTCGGAGCCGGCAGCGTCGATGGCCGCGCGGACCGACGGCAGGTTCAGCGTCATCCCGGTCGCGGTCTCGTTGTGGACGGACAGCACGCCCTTGATCGCCGGGTCGGCGCGCAGGGCTTCGGTGATGGCGCCGTACTCGACCCCGCGGCGCCAGTCGGCCGCGATCGTCTTGGTCAGCAGCCCATGCTTGCGGGCCATCGTGTCCCAGCCCTCGCTGAACCAGCCGGTTTCGACCAGCAGCACTGTCTCGCCGGGCGAGAACAGGTTGACCAGGGTCGCCTCCCACGAGCCGTGGCCGGAGGCGGTATAGAGGAACACTTCGCCGGTGGTCCGCAGCACCCGCTTGAGGCCGGCGACGGCGCGGCCGAACACCTCCACGAACTCCGGGTCCATGAAGTCGATGGTTGGGCGGTCCATCGCGCGCAGGACGCTGTCGGGGATGTTGGTTGGGCCAGGGTTGGCGAAGAACTGGCGGCCGGTCTTGCGTGGCATCGTTATTCCCATTCTATGGTGCCGGGCGGCTTGCTGGTGATGTCGTAAGTCACGCGGTTGATCCCCCGCACCTCGCCGACGATGCGCCCGGCGACGCGGCTGAGGAAACCCATGTCGAACGGATAGATATCGGCGGTCATGCCGTCCGTGCTGGTGACGGCGCGCAGGGCGCAGGCGTTCTCGTAGGTGCGGCCGTCGCCCATCACGCCCACCGTGCGGACCGGCAGCAGCACGGCGAAGGCCTGCCAGATCGCGTCGTACAATCCGGCGGCCCGGATTTCCTCCAGGAAGATCGCGTCTGCGTGGCGCAGGGTTTCCAACCGGTCGCGGGTGATCTCGCCGGGGATGCGGATGGCCAGGCTAGGGCCGGGGAACGGGTGGCGGCCGACCAGGGCGGCCGGCAGCCCGAGTTCGCGGCCGAGCACGCGCACCTCGTCCTTGAACAGCTCCCGCAGTGGCTCGACCAGCTGCATGCGCATCCGGGCCGGCAGGCCGCCGACATTGTGGTGGCTTTTGATGGTCACGCTCGGGCCGCCGGTGAAGCTGACGCTTTCGATCACGTCCGGGTACAAGGTGCCTTGGGCGAGGAAGTCCGCGCCACCGATCCGGGCCGCCTCCTCCTCGAACACGTCGATGAACAGCCGGCCGATGGTCTTGCGCTTGGCTTCCGGGTCAATGACTCCCACCAGCTCGCCCAGGAACAGCTCGGCGGCGTCGCGATGCACCAGGCGGATGTTGAACCGCTCGCGGAAGGTGCGGTCCACCTCCTCCGCCTCGCTCCGGCGCAGCAGGCCATGGTCCACGAAGATGCAGGTCAACTGGTCGCCGATCGCCTCGTGGATCAGCACGGCGGCGACCGACGAGTCGACCCCGCCCGATAGCCCGCAAATCACCCGGCCGCCGCCGACCTGGGCGCGGATGCGGGCGATCTCGGTCTCGCGAAAGCCCGCCATGGTCCAGTCGCCAGTGAGTCCGGCGACTCCGTGGGTGAAATTCCGCAGCAGGGCCGCGCCGTGCGGGGTGTGCACGACTTCGGGGTGGAACATCAGGCCGTAGAACCGCCGCTCGTCGTCGGCGATGACGGCATACGGGGCGCTGTCGCTGGTGGCGACCGTGCGAAAGCCGGGGGGCGGGCGGGTGATGTGGTCGCCGTGGCTCATCCACACCTGCTCCCTTCCGCCCTTGTCCCAGGCGCCGTGGAACAACGCGCAGTCGTCGGTGACGTCCAGCATGGCTCGGCCGAATTCGCGGTGGCTGGCGCCGGCCACCTCGCCGCCGAGCTGCGCGCACATCGCCATCTGGCCGTAGCAGATGCCGAGGACGGGGACGCCCTGCTCGAACACGGCCTGGGGCGCGCGCGGCGAGAGGGCGTCGGGCACGCTGGCCGGGCCGCCGGACAGGATGAACGCGCGGGCGCCCCAGGCGGCGATGCGCGCCGGGTCGGCGTTGTAGGGCCAAATTTCGCAGTAGACCCCGCTCTCGCGCAGGCGCCGGGCGATCAGCTGCGTCACCTGGCTGCCGAAATCCAGGATGAGCACGCGATCGGAGTGCAGGGTATCGGCTGTCATGGAGCCTTGCACCACGCTACGCAGACGGGGGCAAGGTCAGGCTGCAGGCGCGTGGCCGATCACGGCCCACAGCGGATCGCCCTCGTCCGGCAGCATCGCGCCGGTGTCGATTTGCGCGAACCCGGCGCGGGTCATGTACAGGGCGACGAGCTGCTGCTGCTCCGGGCCGTCCAGCGCCTGCCAGATCGCGATGGCCTTGGTCGGAAAGCAGCGGTGGGAGAACGTCGCGACGAACGGCGCGCCGGGCCGGAGCACCCGCTTTACCTCCCGGAATACGGCGACCGGCTGCTGCAGGTACTGCACCGACACGCACAGGCACGCGGCATCGAACGCCCCCGTAGCCAACGGCAGCAAGGGATCGACGTTGAAGTCCTGCATGAACCAGTCGTCCAGGCGCGGATTGGCGTCTAGCTCCGCAGCGTTCATGCCGTGCCCCGTCACGTGGCCGAACTGCATTTCGGGCGGAAGATGGCTGATCCAGCTTCCCATGAGGTCGAGCACCTCCCCGCCGGCCGGCAGCGTCTCGCGGTACAGTTGCGTGACCGCGGCGATGGCGGCGTCGTCTATGTGGGCGACCAGGCGAGGCGCTGCGTAGAACTCAAGGTCGGGGGCGGAGTCGGCCTTGGTGAAGGCGCGCGCGGGAAAGCCGGCTATGTCGTTCATGCCCTAGCAAGTATGGCGGCGTGACCGACATTAAAGCCATGACGAGCTTCAAGCCCTGGGTGCCGAAACGCGTGCTGGCGACGCCGTCCGCGCTGGCGTGGCCGCAGGGAGAGGCGATCGTGTCCCGCGCGGCGGCAGTGGGCGCCGAGGTGGTGCGGCTGAAGGCGGACCGGCTGGTCGGATTACCCGACGCCTACCGCGACGCCAAGACGACCTTGGCGGTGGTGACGGCGTCGGCCAGCCGGCGGCGGCTGCAGCCGATTCCGCCCAGCGCCGATTGGCGGTTCGACCTCGCGGAGGGATGCCCGGCGCACTGCCAGTATTGCTACCTCGCCGGGTCGCTGGCGGGGCCGCCGATCGTCCGGGCGTACGCGAACCTACCGGAGATCTTGGCGGAACTGCCGGCGGCGGCTGGGCAGGGCCGCGTCACGTCGCTGTCGGCTGACCGGGCGGGCGAGGGCACCACGTTCGAGTGTTCCTGCTACACCGATCCGTTGTCGATCGAGCACCTGACGGGCGGGCTGGCCGCGTGCATCACCCATTTCGGGGCGTGGGACGCGCCGGTGCAGCTGCGGTTCACGACCAAGTTCGACGCGGTGGACCCTCTGCTGGGCCTGGCGCACCGGGGCCGCACCCGCATCCGGTTCTCGTTGAATGCGGCGGCGGCCGAGCGGCTGGAGGGTGGCGCCCCCCGTATGCCGGCGCGGCTGGCGGCGCTGCGGAAGGTGGCGCTGGCCGGCTATCCGGTAGGGCTGACGATCGCGCCGATCCTGCCGGTGCCGGAGTGGCGGGGGGAGTACGACCGGCTCATGGCAGATGTCGCGGACGCGCTCGACGGCATCGACGGCGTCGATTTGACGGCGGAGCTGATCACGCACCGGTTCACGCCGAAGTCGAAGGAGGTGCTGCAGGGCTGGTATCCCGGCAGCAGGCTCGACATGGACGAGACGGCGCGCACCCGAAAGATGACCAAGTTCGGCTCGACCAAATGGGTGTTCCCGAAGGCGCAGATGGCGGCCATGCGGGCCGGGATCGAGGCGTCGCTGGCACGGCGGCTTCCGGCCGCACGCGCGCTGTACTGGACGTAGCAGCCGTCAGGGCGCTGGGGAGGCGGCGATGAGCTTCTCGATCGGGTCCCAGATATAGGCCGTCTGCGGCACCGCCGTTCCGGAGATGGACGTGCGCGATTCGGCGCAGGGGCGGCCGTCCAGGCGCTGGTAGAACCAGCGGCTCGGGTTGTCTCGCAGCACCCACAGGAACGCGGTCCGGCAGCCGGCGGCGGCGAGATGGGCGGCGCCGGTCCGGATCAGGCGGCGGCCGACGCCCCGCTCGCGCCAGTCATCGAGCACGTACAGCGTCTCGATCTCGCCCTCCGCGAGGGCGCTGCCGGAGCGTCCGACCGTGGTGTAGCCGACCAGCCGCGGCCCGGCGCCGCCCGGCACATCCTGGCCCGAGGCGATCGCGACATAGACGCCGCCGCCCTCGCGGATTTGCCGGTCGTAGTACGCCGCCTGGCGCGACACGGACAGGCGCGCCAGGTAGTCCTCGGGCAGGATTCCGGGATAGGCGCTGCGCCATGCCGCCACGTGCACGGCGCCGATCAGCGGCGCGTCGGCCGGGCGGGCGCGCCGGACGGCGATCATGCCGAACGCTCCAGCACGGCCGCGAAGAACCCGTCCGTCTCGTGCTGCCGCGGGGTCAAGGTCAGGTATGGCCCGGCGCCGGGGAGCGACGCCGGCAGAGTCCACGCCCGCTCCAGCGGGACGACGCCAAAATCCGGATGCCGTGCAAGGAAAGCGTCCACCTGCGCCTCGTTCTCCTCTCGTAAAATCGAGCACGTGGCGAACACCAAGCGGCCACCCACGCGCACCAGCCGGGATGCATCGTCTAGGATCATCGCCTGCTTGGGAAGCAATTCGTTGAGGTCGACCGGCCGTAATCGCGACCGCGCGTCCGGGTTGCGCCGCCACGTCCCCGTGCCGGTGCAGGGCGCGTCCACCAGCACGCGGTCGAACGTCCCGGCGCGGCGCTTCACCCATTTGTCGCCGGGTTCGATCAGGTGGCGCTCGACATTGTGAACGCCCGCGCGGCGCAGGCGGCGGACGGCGCCTTCCAGCCGCTTGTCGTGCACGTCGCAGGCGACGACGTGGCCGCGGTTGCCCATCGCCATCGCGATCGCGAGCGTCTTGCCGCCCGCGCCGGCGCACCAGTCCGCCACCCGCATCTCCGGCCCGACGTCGACCAGGGCGGCGACGATCTGGCTGCCCTCGTCCTGGATTTCGACCAGCCCCGACTGGAACGCGGCCCCGGTGCTGACCGCGCGCCGTCCCTCGATCCGCAGGCCCCAGGGCGAGATCGGCGTCGGCGCGGTCGCGATCCCCTCGGCCGCCAGCGCCGCCGCGGCGTCCTCGCGCGTGCCCTTGAGCAGATTTACCCGGATGTCGAGCGGCGCCGGGCGGTCCATCGCGGCCATCTCGGCGTCGAGCGCGTCGCCCCAGCGAGCGAGCAGGTGCGGCATGAGCCAGTCCGGCGCCTCGATCCGAACAGCTTCCGGCATCTCCGGATGGTCGAGCGTGTGGCCTTCCAAGGCGCGCGCGGCGGCGGCCTCGTCCTGCAGCAGGGGCGCGGCCCCGAATTGGCCGCCCGAGTACGATTGCGCGACGCCCGACGCGGTCCAGCCCTCCAGCAGCAAGGACGCCGCGACCAGCATCCGGGCCGTGGGCGCGGTGCCGGCGCGGCCGAGCCACCACCCCAGCCGCCGCCGGGTGCGCAGCACGCGCCAGGTCCGGTCGGACACCGCCCGGCGGTCGCCGGAGCCGATGAACCGGCGCGCGCGGAAGAAGTCGTTGGCGACCGCGTCGGCGGGGCGGCGCGGGAAGGCGTCGACCTCGGTCAGCAGCTCGATGGCGGCGGCGAGCCGCGCGGCGGGCGTCACGCCAGCAGGTCGGGGAGGGACGCGAGGCCGTCGATGACCGTGACCAGGCCGGCCAGGCCGTACTCCTCCGACTGGTGCGTCCGGTTCACCCAGAATACGCGGAAGCCGAACTGGTGCGCGCCGAACGCATCCCACGCGTTGGACGACAGGAACGCCATGTCGCGCGCTGGCAACCCGAACCGCTCGGTCGCGAGCCGGTAGACGCGCTGGTCCGGCTTGAACACGCCCATGTCGTCGACGCTGAGCACGGCGTCGAGCAGCCCATCCAGCGCGGCGGCGCGCACCCCGTCATCGAGCATTTGCCGCTCGCCGTTCGACAGGATCGCGAGCTTCCGGTCGCGCAGGCGTTCCAGCGTGGGGACGACGTCGGGATAGGCGGCCAGCGCGCGATACGCCTGCTCGACCTCGTCCAGCAGGGCGCGGTCCACCACCCCGTGCTGGGCGGCGGCGAAGTCCAGCGCCTCGCGCGTCAGCCGGGCGAAGTCCCGGTGCTGCCCGGCCAGCGTGCGCACCCAGCTGTATTCCAATTGCTTCACCCGCCAGGTCTGGCTGATCGCCCGCCACTCCGGCCCGAGCCGGGGCGCGTGCCGCTCCATCGCCGAATGTACGTCCAGCAGCGTGCCGTACGCGTCGAAGACGACGGCGCGGATCATCCTTCCTGCCGATAGTTCGGCGCCTCGCGCGTGATCGCCACGTCGTGCACGTGGCTCTCGCGCAGCCCGGCGCCGGTGATGCGGCGGAACCGCGTCTTGGCCTGCAACTCGGCGATGGTGGCGCTGCCGGTGTAGCCCATGCCCGCGCGCAGCCCGCCGGCGAGCTGGTGGATCACGCCGCTGACGGGACCCTTGTAGCCGACCCGCCCCTCGACGCCCTCCGGCACCAATTTGAGCGCGTCCTTGATCTCCTGCTGGAAATACCGGTCGGCGGACCCGCGGGCCATTGCGCCGATGCTGCCCATGCCGCGATAGGATTTGTAGCTGCGGCCCTGGTACAGGAACACCTCGCCGGGCGCCTCGTCGGTGCCGGCAAGCAGGCTGCCGATCATGACCGAGTCGGCCCCGGCGCCGATCGCCTTCACTACGTCGCCGCTGGTCCGCACGCCGCCATCCGCGATCGCCGGCACGTCGCGCGCCCGGCACGCCGCCGCCGTTTCCATCACGGCGGAGAACTGCGGCACGCCGACGCCCGCCACCACGCGCGTGGTGCAGATGCTGCCGGGACCGATGCCGATCTTGACCGCGTCCGCCCCCGCGTCGATCAGCGCGAGCGCGCCCTCCGGGGTCGCCACGTTGCCCGCCACGACCTGCACGCTGTTGGACATCTGCTTGATCCGCTCCACCGCGGCCATCACGCCGGCCGAGTGCCCGTGCGCGGTGTCGACCACGATGACGTCCACCTCCGCGTCGATCAGCGCCCGCGCCCGCGCCGCGCCGTCGTCGCCCACCCCGGTCGCGGCGGCCACGCGCAGGCGGCCCAGCTCGTCCTTGTTGGCCAGCGGATGGGCCTGCGCCTTGTCCATGTCCTTGACCGTGATCAGGCCCACGCAGCGATAGGCGTCGTCGACCACCACCAGCTTCTCAATCCGGTGGCGGTGCAGCAGCCGGCGCGCCTCCTCGGGTCCCACGTCGAAGGTGACGGTGATCAGCCCCTCGCGGGTCATCAGCTCGTACACCTTCACGTCGGGGTCGGTGGCGAAGCGCACGTCGCGGTTGGTCAGGATGCCGACCAGCCGACCGGTGTGCCGCTCCACGACGGGGATGCCGCTGATGCGGTGCAACGTCATCAGGGCGCGCGCGTCCGCCAGCGTCTGGTCGGGATGGATGGTGAGCGGGTTCACCACCATCCCCGACTCGAATTTCTTGACCCGGCGGACCTGTGCCGCCTGCTCCTCGATGTCGAGATTCTTGTGGATCACCCCGATGCCGCCGAGCTGCGCCATCGCGATCGCCATGGCGCCTTCGGTCACGGTGTCCATCGCCGACGAGATCAGCGGGACGTTGAGCGAGATGGTGCGCGTCAGCCGGGTGCGGGTGTCGGCCTGGTTGGGCAGAACCTGGGAGTACGACGGCACGATCAGCACGTCGTCGAACGCGAGCGCTTCCTGGACGCGCGGCTCGAACTGAACGGGGATATCGGTGTCGGGGGCCATGGCGGGACCTTTGTGCGAGGGAACCGATCCGGTCCCGTGCCTTGGCGCGTCCACATAGGCCGAGGCCGGGCATTTCGCAAGCGCGGACGCCGACGGCCTGCCTGACCGGTTCGATCCGGTCTGACCGAGCCGAAAAATTCGCGGCAAATCCTCGCCTGGTTAGTCCGAAGGAACGCCGCGGAAGCCGGTCGCGACCACATACAGCTCGCTCGATTCCTTGCGGCTGGCTGGGGGCTTGGCGTGGCGCACCGTGGTGAACGCCCGCTTCATCGGCGCGAGCATCTGCTGCTCCGAGCCGCCCTGGAATACCTTGGCGACGAACCCGCCGCCCGGCGCCAGCACCTGCAGGGCGAAGTCCAGCGCGTGCTCGGCCAGCGCGATGATGCGGACGTGGTCGGTCGCGGAATGCCCCGTCGTGTTCGGCGCCATGTCCGACAGCACGAGGTCGACCGGGCCGCCCATCAGTGCGCGCAGCCGATCCGGCATGTCGGGATCCAGGAAGTCGCCCTGCAGGAAGGTCACGCCCTCCACCGGGTCGATCGGCAGGAGATCCATGGCGACCACCGCGCCGGCGCCGCGCCGGACCGCGACCTGCGACCAGCCGCCGGGCGCCGCGCCCAAATCCAGCACCCGCGCGCCCTTGCGGACAATGGCGAACCGGTCGTCGAGCTCGATCAGCTTGAACGCGGCGCGCGACCGCCAACCCTGCTGCTGCGCCGCGCGCACGTAGGGGTCGTTCAATTGCCGGCTGAGCCAATGCTGCGACGCCGTGGTCCGGCCGCGCGCCGTCTTGAGCTTCACCGTTAGCCCACGCGTGGGGGGCGCCCCATCCTTCTTCGTCATGGCCGGCGGCCCGGCCGCTCGCCCCGCATCAGCCGCAGCAGCATACCCTCCCGCAGCCCCCGGTCGGCGACGGTGACGTCCGGAGCGGGCCAGGTTCGCGCGATCGCGGTGAAGATCGCGCAGCCGGGCAGCACGAATTCCACCCGGTCCGGACCGACGCAGGGATGGCCGACCAGGCCGTCGCGCCCCATCGCCCGCAGGGTGCGCACGGCGCCGTGGGCTGCGTGAAGCGACATGACGGTCCCGTCGATCAACGGCCGCTGGTAGCGTTCCAAGGCCAGTATCACTCCCGCCAACGTCGTCACGGTGCCGCTGGTGCCCAGCAGGCGAACGCCGCCCCGACGGATTTCCTGCCCGATCCGGTGCACCTCCTCGAACGCGGCGAGCTGCGCGGACACGTCGGCCACCATCGCCTCGAAGCCGGCCGGGGTGAACTTCACGTCGTGGAACCGCTCCGACAGGTTGACCACGCCGACCCGCAGGCTGGTGTAGCCGATCACGTCCGGGCCGGAGACGCTCTCCGACGCGCGGACCCACACCAGCTCGGTCGAGCCGCCGCCGATGTCGAACAGCAGGCACCGGCGGCCGTCGCCGGCCAGCAGGGCCGCGCAGCTTTCCAGGGCGAGCTCGGCCTCGACCCGCGTCGAGATGATCTCGAGCGTCAGGCCTGTCTCCCGCATCACGCGATCGAGGAATTCAGGCGCGTTCGCGGCGCGGCGGCAGGCCTCGGTCGCGATGGCGCGCACGCCCTGGATGTCGCGCCGGGCGAGCCGGTTGGCGCAGGCGTGCAGCGCGTCGAGGGCACGATCCATCGCCGGCGGGCTGAGCCGGCCGGTTTCGTGCAGCCCCTCGCCGAGGCGCACGATCCGGCTGAAGCTTTCCAACACGCGGAACCCGGCGCTGGACCTGGCCCCCATCAGCAGCCGGCAATTATTCGTACCGAGGTCCAGCGCCGCATACACTGGCTGGCTGGCGCGGTGGGCTCGTGAGGCGCCGAAGGCCTGAGTTGACGGGAGGGGCTGCACGATTCAGCCAGTGTCGGCTCTTGTTGGCTAGGAGGGCAAGCCTTTGCTTGATGCCGCCGGGCGCAACGTTTAGTCTTACGTCACAATGCGAGCAATTCGCAGTTGGAGGGCGACGTGGGACGGGATACCAGCACCATCGGGCGGCGCTGCGAGCGCGCGGTCGTGACGGCCTACCGCGAACTCCGCGCGTGCGGCAGCGTGGACATGGACGCGTTCCGGGCCTGCACGACGCTGTATCGCATCCACCACCCCGAATCGTCGTTGAACGAGGCGCGTCGACTCGTGGCCGAGTGGATCGACCACCACGTCGTGCGCGAGGATGTGGGACCGACGTCGGGCTGCGAGTGCCCGGCCGATGGAGTGGTTCACTAGACGGCTAACCCTCCACTAGACGGCTAAACCGTTGGCGCCTGCCATGCCGCCCGAGCTGATCGGCCATCGTGGCGCGCGCGGCTTGTTTCCCGAGAATACCGTGGAAGGCTTCCGCGCCGCCCTGGCTTGGGGGCTGACGGCCTTCGAAATCGATGTCGGACTGACAAGCGACGGGGTTGTCGTGCTGAGTCATGATGCGCGGCTTGATCCGGACATCACCCGCGCGCCCGGTGGCGCTTGGCTCGACGGACCGGGACCTTCCTTGGTCGGCAGCACGTTGCGCGAGCTGCAGGCCTACGATTTCGGGCGTATCCGGCCGGGCAGTGCCACCGCCGGACGTTTCCCGTTGCAGGCGCCCGTCGATGGCGCGCGCATCCCGACCCTGGCCGACGTGCTGCGGCTCGACACGCGGGCTCGATGGACCATCGAGATCAAAACGTTCCCGCCGGAACCGGCAGAGACGGCGGGGGCCGAGGCCATCGCCGAGCACGTCGCCGCCGTCGTGGACCGGGCGGAGGCGTCCGGCCGGATCGTGGTGCAGTCGTTCGATTGGCGCGGCCCGCGACACCTGCGCCGCCGCCGCCCGGATCTCCGCACCGCCTGGCTCACCTGCGCCGCCACGTCCAACGCGCTGTGGTGGGGCTGTCCGCCTGCGCCGAACTGGCCCGAAGCCGTCGCTGCGGAGGGCGGCAGCACCTGGTCGCCGTGCCACACCGACTTGACCCGGCGCGACCTCGACGCCGCGCATCGCCTGGACCTGCGCGTCGTGCCCTGGACCGTGAACGAGGCGGCCGATGCGCGACGCCTGGCGGAGTGGGGCGTCGACGGGCTGATCACCGACCGGCCGGACGTGTTGCGCGACGCGCTGCGACCACGCTCGAGTCGAGCGCGCTGAGGAACCGCGACCGGTCCGCCTTCGCTAGCGGCGGTGGGCCGCCTCCGACCACGCCGATCTCTCGCAGGTGCCGGGCGACCTCGCGCCCGGCCAGCGCCGAGCCGATGTTGTCGGCCGTCCAGACATGCCCGGTATGGCTCAGCGCCCGCGCGCCCCGCGCCAGGCAGCGCGAGGCCAGCGGGATGTCGACGGTCACGCACACGTCGGCGTCGGTGATCCGCTCGGCGATCCAGTCGTCGGCCACATCCGGACCTTCGCCGACGACGACGATGTGGACGTTCGCCAGCCCCGGCGGCCGGATCGGGCGCGACCCGTTATGGACCACCTGCACCCCCACCCCCATGCGCGCGGCGACGCGGTAGACCTCCTCGCGCACCGGGCAGGCGTCGGCGTCGATGTAGATGTCGGTCATGTCCCATACAGCGCGGCGGGCTCGACCTCCACCGGCGCGATTTCAACCAGCGCGCCATCGACGACGGCGCGGTAGAAGCACGACCGGTGGCCGGTGTGGCAGGCGACGCCGGTCTGGTCGACCCGGAGCAGCAGCGTGTCGCCGTCGCAGTCGATGCGCAGCTCGACCAGGCGCTGGACCTGGCCGGAACTCTCGCCCTTGCGCCACAGGCTGCCGCGGCTTCGGCTCCAGTAGCAGACCCGCCCGGTGGCGAGCGTCTCGGCGAGGGCGTCGGCGTTCATCCAGGCCACCATCAGCACCTCGCCCGTGTCGTGCTGCTGCGCGACGGCAGCGACGAGGCCGGCGGCGTCGAACCGGACCGGCAGCTCAACCATGGGCGCGGAGGACGGCGAGCCCCTGGGCGAGATCGGCGATCAGATCCGCCGGGTCTTCGAGGCCGATGTGCCAGCGCACCACGGGGCCGGTGAACCGCCCGGTGCCGGCAGTGCGGGTTAGGTTACCCGTGGTCGGCAAAGCGAGGCTCTCGAACCCGCCCCACGATGCGCCGATGCCGAACAGCCCGAGGCTGTCGACCATCGCCTGCACCGACTTGAACCGGAAATGCGGCTGGAATTCGACCCCGAACAGGCTGCAGGCGCCGGTGAAGTCCCGCTGCCACAGGGCGTGGCCGGGCGCGCCGGGCAGGGCGGGGTGCAGCACGCGGGCGACCTCCGGCTGTTCGGCGAACCAGGCGGCGACCTCCAGCCCCGACGCCATCTGCCGTTCCAGCCGAATCCCCAGGGTGCGCGCGCCCCGCAGCGCCAGCCAGCAATCGTCGGGGCTCGCGTATTGGCCCAAATGCCGCGCCGCCGTCCGCACCTGACGCCAGGTGGCGTCGTCCGCCGTCGTGATGCTTCCGAGCAGCACGTCGGAGTGCCCGGCCACGTATTTGGTCAGCGCCTGGATCGACACGTCGGCGCCGCGCGCAAACGGCTGGAAGAAGTGGATGCCCCAGGTGTTGTCGATCAGCAGCTTCGCGCCGCCCGCATGGGCGGCGCGGGCGAGGGCGGGAACGTCCTGCATCTCGAAGGTGTGGCTGCCCGGGCTTTCGGCAAACACGACGCGGGTGGTCGGCTGCATCAGCGCGCGCAGGCCGGCCTCGTCGATCTCCGGGTCGTAGTAGGTTGTCGCCACTCCCATGCGCGCCAGCATGCCATCGCAGAAGTTGCGGGTCGGGAAATACACGCTGTCCGGCATCAGGCAGTGGTCGCCCGCGCCGAGAAAAGCCAGCAGCGCCGTCGTCAGCGCGGCCAGGCCCGAGGAGACGATCTGGCAGCGTGTCCCGCCCTCCACCCCGGCTACGACGTCCTCCAGCGCGTGGTGGGTCGGGTTGCCGTCCAGGCCGTAGGTCAACGCCTGGTCGAAGATGCGCTTGCCTTGCGCGATCTTGGTCTCGCAATCGGGATACAGCACGGTCGAGCCGCGGTGCACCGGCGGATTGACCAGGCCGGGAGCCCGGATGCCGGGCCGGCCGTCATGGGTCAGCCGGGTCGAAAGTCCGCGGGGGCGGATCGGGGTGTCAGGCATGGGCGGAGCGCTCCTTCGGGGTGTCCGGCCGGCTGCCCCATTCGCTCCAGGAACCGTCATAGACGGCACCCTGCGCCAGCCCGGCCTGGGCGAGGGCAAAGGTGATGACCGTCGCGGACACCCCGCTCCCACACGTGGTCACGATCGGTCGGGTGCCATCCACGCCGGCCGCCGCCAGCCTGGCCCGCAGCGTGTCGTCGGGCAAGAACCGGCCGTCTTCCGCCATCAATTGACTGGCGGGCAGGTTGATCGAACCGGGGATGTGCCCCGGCGTCACACCGGGACGCGGCTCCGCGGCGGACCCGGCGAAACGCGGCGCGCTGCGGGCGTCGAGGACCAGTTCGGCTGATGACGCGACGTTGTCCAGCATGTCGCCGACGCCGCGCAGGCGCGTGGCCCGCAGGGTGGGCCGGAACGTCGCGGGTGCAGCCGGCGTCGCCGGGCCGGTCTCGACCGAGTGTCCCGCCGCCCGCCACGCCGCCAATCCGCCATCGAGCACCCCGACCGCCGCATGTCCGAACAGGCCCATCATCCACCAGCCCCGCGTCGCCCACATGGTCGCGTTCTGGTCGTAGAACACGACGCGGCTGTCGTTGGACACGCCCAGCGCGCCGACCAGTGCCGCGAACCGCCCGGCCGAGGGGACCATGTGCGGCAGCGCCTGGTCGACGTCGGCAACCTCGTCCAGGTCGAAGAAGCGCGCGCCCGGAACGTGCTGGGCGAGGAAGGCGTCGCGTCCGACCCGGCCGTCGTCGGGCAGATACTGCGTCGCATCCAGCACGACGAGGTCCCCCGCGCCGAGCGAGCCAGCCAGCCACTCGACCGTCACGAGCCGATCCATCATCCCTCCAGTGCCACCGTGATGCGGCGGTTCTGCCGGCCTTTGTTCTCCAGCTTCAGCACGCGCACCGTGCCGATCTCGGCCGTGGACGCCACATGCGTGCCGCCGCAGGGCTGCAGGTCGATCGCGCCGATCCGCACCAGCCGCACCCGTCCCGCGCCACGGGGCGGCTTGACCGACAACGTCCGCACCAGCTCCGGCCGCGCGTCGAGCACGGCCTCGTCCACCCACTCGGCGCCGACCGGATGGTCCTCCTGGATCAGGCGCGCCAGCCCCGCCTCGATCTCCTCCCGCGGCGGCGGTGTCGGCAGGTCGAAGTCCAGCCGGGACTTTTCGGCGCCGATCTGCCCGCCCGTCACCGCCGCACCCGGAAGCAGGCTGCACAGTCGGTGGAGGGTCGTGTGCATCCGCATCAGCGCGTGGCGGCGGCTCCAGTCGATTTGGGCCATCACCGACGTGCCTGGGTCCGGGGGCAGGCCGTCGAAGGGGTGCAGGATGGCGTCGCCGTCGCCTTTGACTGCCTCGCCGATGGTCAATTCGGCGCCGGGCCAGGCGAGATGGCCGGTATCGCCGGGCTGGCCGCCGCTGCGCGCGTAGAAAGGGATGCGGTCCAGCACGATCCCGCCGGGCGGAACCGCCAGGACGGTCGCCGTGGCGGAGTCTGCCCGCATGTCGTCCAGGAACAGCCGCTCGGTCATACGGCCCAACGCTCCCGCAGCCAATCCCGCCGCAAGGTGAACCAGAGCAGCGCCATGGTGGTGATGGAGTTCGGATAGGCGCCGGCCTGCACGGCGGCGATCACGGTCGCCGCGGGAAGCACCCGGATGCGGATATCCTCGTGCTCGCTTGTAAGCCCCGCATAGCCCGCGATCCCGTCCGGTCCCGCATCCGGCGCGCGCACCCGCCCGGCGTAGATGGTGACGCTCTCGTCCGAGCCGCCGGCGGTCAGGATAAAGCGGCCGAACAATTCGGTGCGGTCCGTGGCCAGCCCCATTTCCTCGTGAACCTCGCGCGCGGCGGTTTGCGCGGGGTTCTCGCCCTCGTCCATGAAGCCGCCCGGGATTTCCAGCATGACGGGATCGACCCGCGCCGCCAGCGCCGGCAGGCGGAACTGCTCGATCATGACGACCTGGTCGGTCACGGGATCATAGGGCAGCAACCCGACAGCGTCGCCACGATGCCAAACCTCCCACGTCCGGGTCGGAGACAGGCCGCCATCGAAGCGGCGCAGGCGAAACCTAACCACGTCGAGTTTCGTATGGCCAGTCCAGACGTTTTCGTCCGATTCGATGACCAAGCCGGGATAGGGAGGGAAGCGCGCCATACGAGCAAGTTAGCCCGCCCCGGTGCGTCCGGCTACTAGGGTGTGGTCGCGCGGCGTCGGTCAGGCAGCCTTGGCGGGAAGCATCCGGCGGATATGCGCGGCGCCCGAGACGCCCTTCGCCGATTCGCGCCACATGGTTTCGGCCACGCGCTGGTGGGTGGCCACCGCCTCATCGGCGCCCGTGATCATGGCGACGCCGGTCTGCAGCCCAGGAAGCCCATCGGCGCGGAACGGATTGATCGCCAGTGTCGCCCGATCGCGTGAGCGCAGAACCTTGAACGCGCCCGTCGGCTCGGTCGCGGTCATGAGGCCGAATTGCAGTCCCATCGGCTCGGTTTCCATCATCGTCGCGATGTTCTCGACCTCGATCGCGGCGACTTGGCGGCAACGGCGTCGCAGCGACTCCGAGACGGGAACCGAGGCGGCGATCCCGACATCCAGCAGCCGCTGGATGCTGGCGGCGGAGATGATGGTGATGATGCCGGGCCGCCGCATCTGATACATGCGCTTGCGGGCCGCCATGATGCCCTGCACATGCTCGACCATGGTCCGCAGCATGGCGCGGTCCCCGTCTGCGTGGCTCAGCATTTCGTCGTACGCGTCGGCCAGGACGGCATCGAACGCGTCGGACGTGGTCAGATAGCAGTAGGGCCCGAAAACCTGGAGAATTTGGTCGGCAGTTTCCTCCGTCTGGCGGATTCGTTCGAAGTAGCCGACCGGACGATTATAGTACTCGACTCCGATCCCCAGCAGCGACAGCGGCGAGATTTTCAGCAGCTCGGCCAGACGCTTGACCGTATCGAGCTTGATCACCTCGCCCTTTTCATATCGGTACAGCGCCGCCCGCGAGACCCCAAGCCGCGCTGCGATCTCCTCGGCGCGCAAGCCGGACTCAAGCCGGTAAGCTCGAAGCTGCTGCCCGATTTCCGTGAAGCGCATTTCCACCTTTCTCCCTCCATCAATTGTTTGCGCGGTTATCCGAGTTTATAGTATTATTTCATCAAGAAGTGGTGAACAAAGCCTTGTAGGATTGAGAAAATAGCTCCTTTACGATCTTAAAGCACTGTTTCGAGCCCGCGTTCCATCTTACCCCGCTTACGCTCCCGAAACTGGTCCCGCCTCAACCAATGAGACGTTTACGCCATTCAAGACCAGCGAGCGTCTCGCCGGCCGGCCGGTACTCGCAGCCGACCCAGCCCGAGTAGCCCAGCGCATCGATGCGCTCGAAGACGTAGGGCCATGCAATCTCGCCCGTGCCGGGCTCATGCCGCCCGGGGACGTCGGCGATCTGCATGTGCGCGATCACCGGCAATAGCGTCGCCATCCGCGACGTGATGTCGCCCTCCGTGACCTGGCAATGGTACAGGTCGAATTGAAGGCCGAGGCGGTCGCGGCCGATCGCCTCGATCACGTCCGCTCCCTGCTGCATGGTATTCAGGTAGAAGCCCGGCATGTCGCGATGGTTGATCGGCTCGATCACGACCTTCACCCCGGCCGCGTGCGCCTTCTCGCAGGCCCAGGCCACGTTGGCCGCATACACCGCCGCGGCCGTGGTCGACGCGACGCCCGCCGGCACGATCCCGGCCATGCAGTGCACCATCTTGCACGATAAAGCCGCCGCGTACTCCAGCGCTCGGTCGACCCCGGCGCGGAACTCCGCCACCCGCCCCGGATGGCAGGCGATCCCGCGCTCGCCCGCGGCCCAGTCGCCCGGCGGCATGTTGAACAGCACGAGCTGCAGCCCGTTGCCGTCCAGCCTCGCGCGCACCTCGGACGCCGGGTGGTCGTAGGGGAACAGGAACTCCACCGCCGCGAATTCCGCCTCAGACGCCGCGGCGAAACGGTCGAGAAACGCGACCTCGTTGAACATCATCGACAGGTTGGCGCAGAAACGCGGCATGGCTTCCTCCGGATTACCCGGCCAGACTAGCCCGACCCGGCGTGACGCTGGCAAGTGCGGTTCCTGCCTGCCGGCGAGGCAGACTCATTGCAAAGCCTCCTCCGTTCGGGGATACCCCGCCGCATGACCGCCGAACGCACGCTGATGGGCGTCCTGCTGACCGGCATCGCAATCGGGTGTGCCGTCGTGCTGCAGCCGTTCTTCTCGGCGCTGCTGTGGGCCGGCATCCTGGTGTTCACGACCTGGCCGGTGTTCGAGTGGCTGCGGGTGAACCTGCGCGTGCGCCGTGGCGGCGCGGCCGTCATCATGGTGGCGCTGACCGCGGTGCTGATCGTGCTGCCCATCGCCCTCGTGGCGCCCGGCGGCGCGGAGGATGTGCAGAACCTGCGCGCGTCGCTCGAATTGCTGCTCAACGGCGGCCTTCCCTCCGCGCCGCACTGGCTGTTCGCCGTTCCGCTGTTCGGACCGACCTTGGCCGATAACTGGAACGGCTGGGCGGCGGATTTGCGGGTGATGGCGGATTTCTTCCGTCCCTATTTCGGCATGATCGCCGAGAACGGGCTCAGCCTGCTGCTCGGCATCGCCGGCGGCGTCGTGCAATTCGTATTCGCGCTGTTCATCGCGTTTTTTTTCTGGCTGTCGGGCGAGCGCCTGGCGGTCCAGCTCAGCGCCGTCATGCGGCGCATCGCCGGCGCGTATGCCGAGCGGCTGATCCGGGTGACCGGCCTGACCGTCCGCGGCGTCGTCTACGGCATTCTCGGGACGGCGATCGTGCAGGGCATTCTGACCTCGTTCGGGCTGTATATGGCGGGGGTACCTCGGCCGATGCTGCTCGGCGGCATCGCCGGGTTCCTGTCGGTGCTGCCGATCGGGGCGCCGGTGGTGTGGATTCCGTCCGCCTTCTGGCTGCTGAGCGTCGGACAGACCGAGTGGGGCATCTTCCTCGGCGTCTACGGCGTGGTCGCGATCTCAGGCGCCGATCACCTGATCCGGCCCTACTTCATCTCCCGCGGGGCGCAGTTGCCGTTCCTGCTGACGGTGCTGGGCGTGCTGGGCGGCGCGCTGGCGTTCGGTCTGCTCGGCATCTTTCTCGGCCCGGTCCTGCTCGGCGTCGGCTTCACCCTGGTCGCCGAGTTCGCTCGTCCCGCGGTCGTCGGGGTCGTCACCTCCGATGGCGTCGGTCTTGCATCGGTGAACCGCTACAACCCGGCCCAGGAACCCCCGACCTGATCGCCTTCATCGTCTCGCGCATCCTGCAATCCGTCCCGGTCCTGCTCGCGGTCGGCTTCATCGCGTTCGCCATGTTCGCGTTCGTCGGCGACCCGGTCACGATCATGCTCGGGCAGGACTACACCGAGGCCCAGCGGGTCGCGACCATCCACCGTCTCGGCCTCGACCAGCCGTTTTTCGTGCAATACGCCAAGTTCATGTGGGCCGCCGCCCACGGCGAGTTCGGCGTCAGCTATCGCCTGGCGCGCCCCGTGCTGGACCTCATCGCCGAACGCCTGCCGGCCACCCTGGAACTGGCGTTCACCGCCGCATTGTTCGCCCTCGCGGTCGGCGTGCCCATGGGCGTCTACACCGGCATCTACCGCACCCGCGCCCTCTCGCGCGCGTTCATGATCTTCAGCCTGGTCGGGGTGTCCCTGCCCACCTTCCTCATCGGCATCCTGCTGATCCTGGTGTTCAGCGTGACCCTGGGCTGGCTGCCGAGCTTCGGCCGCGGCGACGTCGTGAACCTCGGCCACTGGACGACGGGGTTCCTGACGGTCTCGGGCCTGAAGGCGCTGGTGCTGCCCGCCATCACGCTCGGGCTGTTCCAGATGACCCTCATCATGCGGCTGGTGCGCGCCGAGATGCTGGAGGTGCTGCGAAGCGACTACGTGAAGTTCGCCCGCGCGCGCGGGCTGCCTGACCGCGCGATCAATTTCGGCCACGCGCTCAAGAACACGCTGGTGCCCGTCATCACCATCGCCGGGCTGCAGCTGGGCGGGATCGTCGCGTTCTCGATCGTGACCGAAACGGTGTTCCAGTGGCCCGGCATGGGGCTGCTGCTGGTGCAGTCCATCGCCGTCGCCGACATCCCCGTCATGTCGGCCTACCTGATGCTGGTGGCGGTGCTGTTCGTCGTCATCAACCTGGTGGTGGACCTGCTGTACTACGCCGTCGATCCCCGCCTGCGCATGGACCGCGGCACGGCGATGGCCCGGTGAGCGACGCCGTCCGCCCCGGCGCCTGGGCCCGCGCCCTCGACAGCGACCTCGCCTGGAGCTTCCGGCACTCCCCCGTCGCCGTCGTGTCCGCCTTGCTCGCCATGCTCTGCGTCGGGGCCGCTGCTCTGGCGCCGCTGCTCGCCCCGCACGACCCGTTCGACCTCGCCACCCTCGACCTGATGGACAGCCTCAAGCCGCCGGCGTTCCTGGCCGAGGGCGACGCCGCCTATCCGCTCGGCACCGACGACCAGGGCCGCGACCTGCTCTCGGCCATCATGTACGGCGCCCGCATCAGCCTGCTCGTCGGCGCTTCGGCGGTGGTGTTCTCGACCGCGGTCGGCGTGGCCGTCGGCCTGGCCGCGGGCTACCTCGGCGGCGTCGCCGATGCCGTGCTGATGCGCATCGCCGATATCCAGCTCACGTTTCCCGCCATCCTGATCGCCCTTCTGGTGGACGGCGTCGTCACCGCCGTGCTCCCGCGGGAGTTGCACGAGCGCCTGGAAATCTACGTGCTGATCTTCGCGATCGGCATCAGCCGCTGGCCGCAATTCGCCCGCACCGTCCGCGGCTCGACCATGGTGGAGCGCGGCAAGGACTACGTGCTCGCCGCGCGCGTCATCGGCCTATCGCCGCTGCGGATCATGACCCGCCACATCCTGCCCAACGTCACCGGACCCGTGCTCATCATCGCGACGCTCAGCCTGGGGCTGTCGATCCTGGACGAGGCGACGCTGTCATTCCTGGGCGTCGGCTTGCCCGCCGGCCAGCCCTCGCTCGGCACCTTGATCCGTATCGGCAACGGCTTCCTGTTCAGCGGCGAGTGGTGGATCACGATCTTTCCCGGCGCCGTCCTGGCCGTCATGGTGCTGTCGATCAACCTGCTCGGCGACTGGCTGCGTGACGCCCTCAATCCCCGGCTTCGATGAGGCCGCTTCGATGAGCCTGCTTGAGGTCCGCAACCTCACCGTCGAGTTCCCGACCCGGCGCGGCGTCCTGCGCGCCCTCGACGGCGTGTCGCTAGCTATCGCACAAGGCGAAATCCTGGGCGTGGTCGGCGAGAGCGGGGCCGGGAAGTCGCTGACCGGCGCCGCGATCATCGGCCTGCTCGAACCGCCGGGCCGCATCGCCGCAGGTCAGGTGCTGCTCGACGGAAGCCGGATCGACAATTTGTCGCCGGACCAGATGCGGCGCATCCGCGGCAAGCAGATCGGCGCGATCTTCCAGGACCCGCTGACGACCTTGAACCCGCTCTACACCGTCGGCCGGCAGCTGACGGAGACCATGCAGACCCATCTCGGCTTATCCGACCGCGACGCCGGGGCGCGGGCGGTAAAGTGGCTGCAGGATGTCGGCATCCCCGGCGCCGCCGACCGGATCGGCGCCTACCCGCACGAGTTCTCCGGCGGTATGCGCCAGCGCGTCGTGATCGCGCTCGCGCTGTGCGCCGAGCCGCGCGTCGTGATCGCCGACGAGCCGACGACGGCGCTGGACGTGTCCATCCAGGCGCAGGTGATCGCCCTGCTGCGGCGGCTGGCGCGGGAGCACGGCACCGCCATCATGCTCGTGACGCACGACATGGGCGTGATCGCCGAGACCGCCGACCGCGTCGCCGTGATGTACGCCGGCCGGGTGATCGAGGTCGGCCCCGTCCGCGCCGTGGTGCACACTCCAGCGCATCCCTACACGGCCGGGTTGATGGGCAGCATCCCGTCGCTGCAGGCCCGGTTCGGCCGGCTGCGCCAGATCGACGGCGCCATGCCCCGCCTGGCCGCGATCCCACGCGGCTGCGCCTACCACCCGCGCTGCCCCGAGATGTTCGGCCGCTGCACGGTCGAGCGCCCGGAGCTGATGCCGGCCCGCGCCACCGCGGCCGCCTGCTGGCTGTATGCGGAACCGGCGGCGTGACCGGCCGGCTCGTGCTGGAGGCGATCGAGGTCAGCCGAACCTTCGACGTCTCGAAGCCGTGGCTGCAACGGGTGCTATCGGGCAGCGGCCGGCAAATTTTGCGCGCGGTGGACGAGGTGTCGTTCGCGATCCCGGTGGGCACGACGCTGTCCCTGGTCGGCGAGAGCGGCTGCGGCAAATCGACCGTGGCGCGGCTGGCGGTTGGGCTGTACGCGCCGAGCGCCGGGGAGATCCGGTTCGAGGGCCAGGCGCTGTCCTCCGCCCGCGCGCAACCGGCGCTGCGGCGCAAGATGAACATGATCTTCCAGGACCCGTACGCCTCGTTGAACCCGCGCTGGCGGGTGGCCGACATCGTCGCCGAGCCGCTGCGCGCCTTCCACATCCTCGACTCCCGGCGCGACGTGCGCGACCGGGTGGGGCAGCTGCTCGCGCAGGTCGGGCTGTCGCCGCAGGACGGCGCGAAGTATCCGCACGAGTTCAGCGGCGGCCAGCGGCAGCGCATCTCGATCGCCCGCGCGCTGTCGAGCGAGCCGGAGTTCCTGGTGTGCGACGAGCCGACCAGCGCGCTCGACGTTTCGGTGCAGGCGCAAATCCTGAACCTGATGCGCGACCTGCAGCAGCGGCTGCAGCTGACCTATCTGTTCATCAGCCACAACCTCGCGGTCGTGCGCCACATGTCCGACCAGCTCGGCGTCATGTATCTCGGCCGGATCGTGGAGTGCGGGCCGGGCGAGGACATCTTCGTCCGCCCGCTTCACCCCTACACGCGCCTGCTTCTGGACGCGATCCCGGACCTGGAGATGACCGGCCGGACCCGCGACGCCGTGGGAGGCGAGGTGCCGAGCCCGATCGCGCCGCCGCCGGGCTGCCCCTTCCATCCGCGCTGCCCGTTGGCACATGACCGCTGCCGGGTTGAGAAGCCCGGCTATACACGGATCGGCGCTGTCTCCGTCGCGTGCCACGCGATCGAGGAGCAGCGAACCCACAGCTGACCGAGGGAAAACCCATGACCGACGCCAACCACCGCCACTCCGACCACCCGATCGACCCGCTGTTCCTGGAGCGCTGGTCGCCCCGCGCCTTCACCGGGGAGGCGATGCCCGAGGCCGAGCTGATGACCATCATGGAGGCCGCGCGCTGGGCGCCGTCCTCGTACAACTCGCAGCCGGCGAAGTTCCTGTATGCCAGGCGGGGCACCCCGCACTGGGACCGGTTCTTCGGATTGCTCGTTGAATTCAACCAGTCCTGGGCGAAGGACGCGTCGGTGCTGATCGTTATGGTGTCCAACTCCATGATGCTGCCCCCCGGCCGCGACAAGCCGGTCCCGTCGCACAGCCACTCGTCGGACGCCGGGGCGGCCTGGGCGCACCTGGCGTTGCAGGCGACCCGTTCGGGCTGGCAGGCCCACGGGATGGTCGGCTTCGACATGGACCGCGCCTTCGCCGAGCTGAACGTGCCGCAGGGCTACCGGGTGGAGTCCGCGATTGCGATCGGGCGGGTGGGCGACAAGTCCAAGCTGCCGGAGGCCATGCAGGCGCGCGAGGTCCCGAGCAGCCGCAAGCCGCTGTCCGAGGTCATGCTGGAGGGCGGGTTTCCATCCGAAGGGACGCCGCCGGTGGGGTAGGGGCGGCCAGCTCCACACCGGACACCGCGGCGCATGGCGGATCGCATCGCGCGGGGACGAGCAGCCTACACGCGGGGCGTCGCGGCGGAGGCGGCCGCGTGCCAGGCGCTTGCCGCCGACGGATGGGCGGTGCTGGCCCGGCGGGTGCGGACGGCATCGGGTGAGATCGATGTCGTGGCCGAGCGGGACGGCCTGCTGGCGCTGGTGGAGGTGAAGTCCCGGCCAACCCTGTCGGACGCGGCGGTCTCGGTGTCGCCGCGGCAGCGGGCGCGGCTGCTCGCGGCGGCCGAGATCGTGCTGGCGGAAAACCTCGGATGGGGCGCAAACGGGGTGCGCTTCGACGTCATGGTCGTCGACGCGACCGGCCGGGTTCGCCGGGTCGCGGACGCCTTCCGCCAGGAGGAGCTATGACGAACGGTGGGTCGGCCCTTCGCTGCGTCAAGTGCGGGTCGGGCGGCCTCGATGCCCATGACGGCGTCCTCGAATGTCCCGTGTGCAGCCGCTGCTACCCCGTACTGTCCGGCATTCCGGTCCTGGTCTCCGACGTCGCGGTCGTGCCGGCCGCGCCGTTTCCGCCCGCGATGGCCCGCCGCCTCGCCGAATCGTTCGGCCTCGAACCCGACCTGGTGACCACGCTTCGCATGCGGCAGGCCTCGCGCCAGTCGGTGCGGTTCGGCGATCCGGGATTGGACGCCGAGGGCTCGCACTTCCTCGCTTGCGCCAGGGCGCTCGGGCACGCCGCCGCGTCCGCCGCCCCGGCGACGCCGTGCGCATTGCCGGGCAACGACCTGCCGCGCTACCGCTGGCTGATCGACTACATCCCTCGCGCCATGCGGCCCGGCCGCGAGTCGATGGCCAACGTGCGCTTCGAGAATCTCGGTCGCGTGCTCATGCCCGCGGCTGGATTCGCCCGGATCACCGTGACCTGCCTGTGGCGAGACGCGGAGGGTCATGCGGTCCCGACCGGCGACCTTCGCACGCCGCTGCCGGTCGACGTGGCGCCTGGCCGTCGATTGACGCTGCCCATCCGCCTGCGGGCGCCGACGGAGCCGGGGCGGTACTCGGTCACGCTGACGATGGTCGCCGAGGGCTTGAGCTGGCTCAATGAGGACGCCCGCACGATCGAGGTGCAGGTCCGGCCCTGCACGGGCGTCCGGCCGACGCCCGCGTGGGTCGTGGCGGCCGGACGGCCCAGAACCGGCGACGGCGACCAGGCCAAAGGCCGTGCCCTGCTGGCAGCGTGGCTGAAACGTCACGCACCGGCACAGGC
>JAABUX010002650.1_pt1 | contig 25002 bp, 24 predicted proteins | sample 5561851 | NCBI WGS metagenome assembly JAABUX01 (sample SAMN10711883, study PRJNA513361) | rock metagenome | isolation source: Antarctica rocks | place: Antarctica: Victoria Land, Richard Nunatak red sandstone | collected 2016-01-03 | reverse complement strand
TGCGACGAAATCCCGCTTCCAGGCGCGATGGACGCCCAGAGACATCAGGTCGTTCATCAGGTCGTAGCGGGGCGCTACGCTGTCGAACACCGCGCGCACCATCGGCTTCTTGGCGTCGGCGGGCACGGTTTGGTAGCCGAAATCGGTGCTGTTCTTGTCGCTCATGGAAGGCATGTATAGCGTGCCTGGCCCATGCCGGAACTCCCCGAAGTCGAAACCGTGATGCGCGGGCTGGCCGCCCGGCTGCAGGGGCGTCGGATCGTGCGGGCGGACGTGCGGCGGGCGGATTTGCGCTGGGCGCTGCCGCCTGGGCTTGCGGTGCGATTGGTGGGCGCGCGGGTGGAGGGGTTCCGGCGCCGGGCCAAGTACATCCTGATGCGGTTGTCGGGCGGTGACAGCGTGCTGATCCACCTCGGCATGTCCGGCCGGATGGTGCTCGGCCCCACGCTGCCCAACGCCGTCGTGCTGCACGAGCATGTCGTGATCGAGACGGAGGAGGGCTGGCAGGTCGGCTTCGTCGATCCGCGCCGGTTCGGCTCGATCGACCTGGTGCCGACGGCGGCCGAGGACGATCATCGGCTACTGGCCGGCCTCGGACCCGAGCCGCTCGACCCGGCATTCACGCCAGCCGTGCTGGCGGCGGCGCTGGCCGGCAAGACCACCTCCCTCAAGGCCGCCCTGCTGGACCAGCGGCTCGTGGCGGGTCTCGGCAACATCTACGTGTGCGAGGCGCTGTTCCGTGCCCGGCTGTCGCCACGGCGGCTAGCCGGCACCGTCGCGGGCGGGCGGGCCGAGCGGCTGGTGTGTGCCATCAAGGCAACACTCACGGAGGCAATCGCAGCGGGCGGCTCGTCGTTGCGCGACTACGTGCAGCCGGATGGGGAGCTCGGCTTTTTCCAGCACGCCTGGAAGGTGTATGGCCGCGAGGGGGTCGCGTGCGAGCGCTGCCCCGGGCTGCCGGCCTGCGCGGGCGTGGCGCGGATCGTCCAGTCGGCCCGCAGCACCTTTTATTGTCCGCGCACGCAGCGCTAGCTAGGCCGGACAGCACGTTGATGGGGAGCGGACATGCCTGAGATGATCGAGGTCGAGACTCATGGCGCGGTCGGGCTGATCCGGCTGAACCGGCCCCAGGCGCTGAACGCGCTGTGCGACGGGCTGATGGCCGAATTGGGCGCGCAACTGCTCGATTTCGATGCCGATCCCGTTATCGGCGCAATCGTGATCACCGGGTCCGACAAGGCGTTCGCCGCCGGCGCGGACATCAAGGAGATGCAATCCCGCACCTACCCGGCCGCGCTGCAGGACGATTTCATCGCCAAGTGGGAGACCGTGCTGCGGGTATGCAAGCCGGTCATCGCTGCCGTCGCGGGCTTCGCGCTGGGCGGCGGGTGCGAGCTTGCGATGATGTGCGACATGATCGTCTGCGCCGACACGGCGAAGTTCGGCCAGCCCGAGATCAACTTGGGCGTGATGCCCGGCGCCGGCGGCACGCAGCGCTTCACCCGCGCGGTCGGCAAGTCGCGCGCGATGGACATGTGCCTGACCGGCCGCATGATGGACGCGGCCGAGGCGGAGCGCGCGAACCTCGTCACCCGGGTGTTCCCCGCCGTGACCCTGGTGGAGGAGGCGCTGACGCTCGCGGCCAAGATCGCGAGCCAGTCGCGGGTGGCCAGCCTGCTGACGAAACGCGCGGTGAACAGCGCGTTCGAGACGACCCTGACGGAAGGGGTGAAAATGGAACGCGCGCTGTTTTTATCGCTGTTCGGGACGGCGGACCAGGTCGAGGGAATGGCCGCGTTCGTGGCGAAGCGCAAGCCCGTGTTCGGCGGCGAGCGCGGGTGACCGGTTCCTTGACTCGGCTTCGGCAGGTGCCTAGAACGCGTTCCTTCCGGCGTGCCCGGGCCGTCTTGCCGGCCTTGGCGTAGCCGGCGTTAATATCGGCTGCAGCAAAGAGAATTCATGGCGAACACCGCATCAGCGCGCAAGCGCATCCGTCAGACCGCACGCCGCACGGTGCGCAACCAGGCTCGCAAGTCCCGGATGCGAACGTTCGTCAAAAAGGTCGAGGTCGCGATTGCGGGCGGCGACAAGGCGCAGGCGGCGGCGGCGCTGCAGGCGGCACAGCCGGAACTGCAGCGCGCGGCCGGCAAGGGCGTCATTCACGCGAACACCATTGCACGTAAAATTTCCCGGCTGTCCAAGCGCGTCAAGGCACTCGCCACGGCCTGACCTGGGTTAGGCTGGAGTCCCGTGTCGACTTTCTTGCGGTCTTAAAATATTGTGACCTTGCCTAGCCAGGACCGAAAGCGTCGGTCTTGGCTAGGTTTCTTTATTTGTAATTACTTTATGATCAGCGATTTGCATTGCGTTCTATCCATAAGTGACCCTATCATTACAGTGTGAACAGCTGCTGCCCTGGTGAGGGCCGCCGCGCGACCGACATTTGGCGGGACAGGGCGCAATGGCATTACGGGGCGGGATGCAAGAACAAACATCAACTCTGACCGAACAGCACGATCATTTCGAAGCGTCGGCACCGCAGCTCGCGGCGCAGTGGGCACGCATCAGGGGCCGGTTGCAGAGCGAGGTGGGCGAGGTCGAATACCGGACCTGGCTCAAGCAAATGACGCTCGCCGGGGTCGATGGCGACGAGGTGACCGTCCATCTACCGACCCGCTTCCTGCGCGACTGGGTGCGCGGCCATTACGGCGATAAGCTGAACGCGCTGTGGCAGGCCGAGAACGAGTCGATCCGGCACGTCGAAATCCGCGTCGCCGCCGCCGCCGAGGCCGCGACGCCGCTCGGCCAAAGCCTGGCGCATGACCCGTCGCCCCGGCCGGCCCGTGTCGAGGACCGTAGCGAGCCGCGGCCGGACGCGCGCACCGATATCGCGGTGCCACTGGACACAAGGTTCAGCTTCGATAATTTCGTCGTCGGCAAGCCGAACGAGTTCGCGTACGCCTGCGCCCGCCGGGTCGCGGAGCATCCCTCCAGCCAGGGGTTCAACCCGCTGTTCCTCTACGGCGGGGTCGGCCTCGGCAAGACGCACCTGATGCACGCCATGGGCCTCGAGTTGACCCGGCGCGACACGGCGCCCATCAGCGTCGCCTACATGTCCGCCGAAAAGTTCATGTACCGCTTCATCGCCGCCATCCGCAGCCAGTCGACGATGGAGTTCAAGGAGGGCCTGCGCAGCGTCGACGTGCTGATGATCGACGACCTGCAGTTCCTGATCGGCAAAGACAACACGCAGGAGGAATTCTTCCACACCTTCAACGCGTTGGTCGACGCCGGCAAGCAGATCGTCGTATCCGCCGACAAGTCGCCCTCCGATCTCAGCGGGATCGAGGACCGCCTGCGCACCCGCCTCGGCTGCGGCATGGTGGCCGATCTGCACGCGACCACGTACGAGTTGCGGATATCGATCCTGGAAGCGAAGGCGTCGCGCACCGGGGTGGGGGTGCCGGCGAAGGTGCTGGAGTTCCTGGCCCACAAGATCACCTCCAACGTCCGCGAACTGGAGGGCGCGCTCAACCGCCTCATCGCCCACGCCAACCTGTTCGGCCGCTCCGTCACCCTGGAGGCGACGCAGGAGGTGCTGCACGACATCCTCAAGGCGCACGACCGCCGGGTGACGATCGAGGAGATCCAGAAGCGGGTCGCCGAGCACTGGAACATGCGGCTGACGGACATGAGCAGCGCGCGCCGGGCCCGCGCGGTCGCGCGTCCACGGCAGGTGGCGATGTATTTGGCCAAACAGCTCACCAGCCGCAGCTTGCCCGAGATCGGCCGCAAGTTCGGCAACCGCGACCACACCACCGTCATGCACGCGGTGAAGACCGTCGCCGCGATCATGGAGCGCGACACCGGCTTTGCCGAAGACGTCGAGCTGCTGCGGCGCATGCTGGAAAGCTAGGCCGCTTTGACCGGGCGGCGGCGTCGCCACGCTCATACTCGAGCATTTCCACAAGTCGTTCGGCTACTTCGTCGCCATTCTGGCCATCAGCAACCTCGTGGGCCGTGAAATGACCCGGCTGGGCGCCGCACCCGCCGAGTAGCCGGGCAGCTTGCTCGGTTTCGAGTGTCTGCGCATTGTGGGCGCTGGAAACCTTATGGGGGCAAGGATGGATACAGTGTCGCGCGATCTCATCCGGGCCGTGCTGGAGACGCGCGACCGGCGTCACAACGAGACCCACTCGGTGTTGATCGCCATGTTCCAGAGCCTCGTCGCGGAGCTAGTAGAGCAGGGCGTCCTGGCCCCGGCGCCCCTGGCCAGCCGCCTGGATTTGGCTCGGGCGCACATCGGGGCGCCGCCACATGGCTCCACCGCCCTGGTCGTGCTCGATCACGTCACGTCGTGGCTACGATCGATCGGCCCTGGCCTGCCCGTGCCGCATCCGGAGCGCTGGACCGCGCCGGATGCGGATGACCCGTGAGGGTCAGGCGAGCTGGGTCAGCAGTGAACTGAGTGCGGCCAGCATCTGCGACGCGCCAAACGGTTTGCGCAGCAGCCGCTCGCTGGCGGTGAGGCAGCCGACGCGCAGCAGCGTATCCGGCCGCCCGGTCATGAACACCACGGGCGAGTTCGGATGCTTGGTGTGGAAATCCCGCGCGACATCGATGCCGTCGGACTGGCCCGGCATCTGGACATCGGTCAGCAGCACGTCGAAGCCGTCCGGACCGTTCAGCAGGGCGCGGGCGTCGTCGCCATTGGCCGCCTCGGTCACGCGATAGCCCGCGCCTTCCAGCATTTCCGCGAGGGTCAGGCGGATCAGCCCTTCGTCCTCGACGAGCAAAACCCGATAGGTCACGCTTGACATCCTCGCTCCTGCCGATCGCAACGGTCGCGCCGTGCCGCCAGGCTCGTAGCCAGCTTGATAAAGCCAAATTCCATCAGGCGGCAGCAATGTTCGCGAGAGAACGCGATTAGGTGATCGCCGCCACACCCTTGCCGTCATTGGGGGTATCGGCTAATACCCCGCTGACGCCGGCACCCCTGGAGGCCGGCTTTTCGTATTTTCGGAGCGTATCATGGCCAATTACACGACGATTGAGGCCGAGACGCGCGAGCGGGCAGGTAAGGGGGCGGCACGCGCGACTCGCAGGGCGGGGAAGGTTCCCGCCGTCATCTACGGCGCCAAACAGGCGCCCTCGCTGATCGCGCTCGACCCGCGGCAGGTCATGCGCGAGTTGGTGCGCGGCGGATGGCGCTCGCGCCTCTACGAAGTGTCGGTGGACGGTGCCGCCACGCGCGCGCTGATCCGCGACGTCCAGTTCCACCCGGTGAGCGACAAGCCGGAGCACGTCGATTTCCAGCGCCTGGCCGCAGGCGAGGCGATCCGCGTGTCCGTCGCGGTCGCGTTCCTGAACGAGGCGACGTCGCCGGGCCTGAAGCGGGGCGGGATGCTGAACGTGGTGCGCCACAGCGTCGAGGTGCTGTGCGACCCCGACCAGGTGCCGGAGCATTTCGAGGCCGATTTGGGCGGGCTGGACATCAACGACAACGTCCGCTGGTCCGACCTGAAGGGGGCCGGCTCCGCGAAGCCGACCATCGCGGACCGTGATTTCGTCATCGCCACGGTGGTGTCGGCGGCCAAGATGGCCGACGTGCCGGTTGCCGAGGCGGCAGCGCCAGTGGCCGCCCCCGCCAAGGGCAAGGCTGCGCCGGCCAAGGCTGCGCCGGCCAAGGCCGCGCCGGCCAAGCCTGCTGCGAAGAAGTAACGCCCGGCGGGGATTTCGATGCAGCTCTGGGTCGGTCTCGGCAACCCCGAGCCGGCCATGGCCCGGCAGCGCCACAATATCGGCTTCATGGCGATCGACGCCATCGCGCGCCGCCATGGGTTCGGCCCATGGCGGCAGCGCTTCAAGGGTGTGGCGGCCGAGGGCACGTGCGGCGGCGTGAAGGTGCTTGCGCTGAAGCCGATGACGTACATGAACGATAGCGGCCGGTCCGTGCAGGCTGCCGCCGCGTTTTTCAAGCTGCCGCCGGACGCCGTGGCGGCGTTCCACGACGAGCTGGACCTTGTGCCCGGCAAGGTCCGGGTCAAGCGAGGCGGCGCCGCCGCCGGGCATAACGGCCTGCGCAGCATGGACCGGATGCTCGGAACGCCTGAATACTGGCGCGTGCGGCTCGGCATCGGCCACCCCGGCGACAAGGAGCGGGTGCTGAGTCATGTGCTCGGCGATTTCGCCCGGGCGGACCAGGACTGGCTGGCGACCCTGCTGGACGCGGTGGCCGACGCGGCGCCGCTGCTCGCGGCCGGGCACCCGGAGGATTTCATGACGCGGACCGCGCTGCTGACGGCGTCCGCCAGGGAGAGTCGCTGATGGGGTTCAATTGCGGCATCGTGGGCTTGCCGAACGTGGGCAAGTCGACCCTGTTCAATGCGCTGACGGCGACCGCATCGGCGCAGGCGGCGAACTATCCGTTCTGCACCATCGAGCCGAATGTCGGGCGCGTCGCCGTCCCGGATCCGCGGCTCGACAAGCTGGCGGCGATCGGCAAGTCGGCCAAAATCGTGCCGACCAGCCTGGAGTTCGTGGACATCGCCGGGCTGGTGCGGGGCGCCAGCAAGGGGGAGGGCTTGGGCAACCAGTTCCTGGCCAACATCCGCGAGGTGGACGCCATCGTCCACGTGCTGCGCTGCTTCGACGACGACGACGTGACCCACGTCGAGGGCAGCGTGGACCCGCTGCGCGACGCGGAGACGGTCGAGACGGAGCTGATGCTGGCCGACCTCGACAGCCTGGAGAAGCGCCTGCTGGCCGCGCAGAAAAAAGCCCGTGGCGGCGAGCGGGACAGCGTCGCCGCAGTGGCGCTGATGGAGCCGCTGGTGGAGGCGCTGCAGGCCGGGCGTCCGGCGCGGACGGCGATCCCGCCCGGCGAGACCGAAGCGGTCCGTCGGCTGCAATTGATGACCTCCAAGCCGGTGCTGTACGTGTGCAACGTGGAGGAGGCAGCGGCCGCGACCGGCAACGCGCGCAGCGAGGCGGTGGCCGCCATGGCCGCGCGTGAGGGCGCCCGCTCGGTGGTCGTCTCGGCCGCAATCGAGGCGGAGGTGAGCCAGTTGCCGGCGGAGGACCGGACGGAGTTTCTCGAAGGGCTCGGTTTGCAGGATAGCGGCCTCGACCGGGTGATCCGCGCCGGCTACGGCCTGCTCGGGCTGGTCACGTATTTTACGGTCGGTCCCAAGGAGACGCGGGCCTGGACGATCGTACGCGGCACCAAGGCGCCCCAGGCAGCCGCGGTGATCCACAACGATTTCGAGCGCGGCTTCATCGCCTGCGAGACCATCGGCTACGACGATTTCGTGGCGCTTAAGGGCGAGGCGGGCGCCAAGGAGGCGGGCAAGATGCGGGTCGAAGGCCGCGACTATGTCGTGAAGGACGGCGACGTGCTGCTGTTCCGTTTCAACGTGTAACGGATTATTCGTTTCACCGGATGAAACCGCCAATATGACCTGGGGTTAATTCGATGATGTTCAACAGGAGGCTCGCATGTCCATCATCGGCTGGATCGTCTTTGGCCTGATTGCCGGCTTCATTGCCAGCAAGATCGTCAACAAACAGGGTGAGGGGTTCGTGGTCGACGTGGTGCTCGGCGTCGTCGGCGCGGTGGTCGGCGGCTACGTGATGTCGTTCTTCGGCGGCACGGGCGTCGATGGGTTCAATATTCCCAGCATGATCGTCGCCATCCTCGGCGCTATCGTCGTGCTGTTCATCTACCACGCGGTGGTGTCGCGCCGCTCCACGTTCTAGTCGAGGTTCATGCGCCGGCGGAATGGCCAGTCCACAACGCCGGCGCTGAACAACGCCCACCAAACGATTACGGGCTGGAATGCGAGACGTGGCCCGTGATACCACCAGCCGAGTTGAGTGGCGCCGATCGCGACGTTGCTGAAAGCGTGTTTGACGTTGGCTGGAAACACGCACACCGCATAGAGGGCGAGCATCACCCCGGCGATCCGCCGAAACTTGCGTGTCATCAGACCGTATGCCCCAGCCACCTCGCAGACGCCCGTAACCAGGATCGTATCCCGCTTGTAGGGGACCCAATCCGGCACGATTGGGAGGAATGTATCAGGTGAGCGAAGATGGATGATCCCGGCCGTAAGGAAGGCCGCGGCTAGGAGCCATCTCGAAGCCTGTCGCCAGCGATGTCGCCGTGAGTGTGGTCGATCACTGATGGAACGTGCGATCCTAACGATGCCCACCGCCGCCGTGGAAGCCGCCGCCGCCGAAGCCGCCGCCGTGGAACCCTCCGCCACCAAGCCCCCCGCCGTGAAACCCGCCGATCCCTGGGCCGCCGCGGAACCCACCAATCCCAGGTCCGCCGCGGAACCCCCCAACGCCCAGTCCACCGCCAGGGAAGCCGCCAATGCCGGGTCCACCGCGGAAGCCGGCGCCGCCGAACCCGCGGCCATAATAGCCCTGGCCACCGTAGAGCCCATGGCCATAGAAGCCACGGCCGTAATATCCGCCACCATAAAAGCCGCCAAAGCCAAATCCTAGCCCACAGCAATATCCGCCGTAGTAACCACCGTCGAAACCGTCATAAAGCCAAGGATTATAGTCTGTAGAACCACCATATACCGGGTATGTCGGGTAGTAGCCGTAGGTGACTGTCTGGGACACCGAGAGTGGCTGAACGATATTGTAGTGAGAGCCCATGCAGCGCAGATAGGTGACATCCGGCGGCGTTGCCGGTTGTTGCGATGCTTCCAATCGCACCGGCGCGTTCGGGTCCGGCGTGGCTGACCCGGGCTTAGAAGCTGGCTGCAGCGGAGTCGGCGCCTGTTTCAGCTCCGGCGGCGGCGCGGCGGCGGCGGCCCGACATGCGAGGTCGTCCTGCTGGAACTGCTCCGCCGTCTTGGTTGGGCCTGGAACCGCCACAAGGGGCGCGGGAGCCGATTCGACCGAGTTCGTGTCGACACATCCCGAAAGCCCAGCAAGTAATATTACGCTCCCGAACAGTCTTGTCTGCATGGCCATTCCTCTGCCTCGTGGCGTGGTGTCAGGCTTCTGGGTCCGTGATCCCGGGATGCTTCGCAGCAATGTGTTGCCGCGGTCATCACCAAAGGCGTTCAGTTGACTGCATCTATGTGGTACTGGCGAAATCTTTTTACCAGGAGTTGCCGGACACGGATAACGCCGCCGCGAACTTCACCACCACCCGCAGTCCCGGCCCCGCGTCCTGCAGCGTGACCGAGGCCGCATGCAGTTGCGCCACCGCCGCAACCATGCTCAGTCCAAGCCCGTCGCCCGGCGTCGTCCGGCTTGCCTCCAGCCGGTGGAAGCGCGCGAAAACCTGTGCGCGCGAGATCGCCGGTATGCCAGGTCCATTATCCTCGATGGCAACCGTCGCCGGGCCGCCGACCACGGCAATGCGCGTGACGACGATGCGCGTCCGGGGCGGCGTGTGGCGCATCGCGTTCTCGATGAGGTTGGCGAACATTTGGAGGATAAGCTCGCGGTCTCCCCGCATCGTGAGCGGCCCTTCGACCGACCCGGTGAGGATTTGCCCGCGCTCCTCGGCAACCGGCTGGTAGATCTCGACCAGTTCGCCCAGTAGCGCCGCGAGGTCGAGTTCGACGAAGCCGGATCGTCGGGTTCCCGCCTCCACCTGCGCGATCCGCAGCAGCGCTGCGAACGTGCGCAGGATCGCGTCGACGTCTCCGATCGAGCCATCGAGCGCGGTGTGCAACGCGGCGACCGTGTCCGCGCGCCGCCGGGCCAGTTCCAAACGCTGTCTGACGCGGGTCAGCGGGGTGCGCAGGTCGTGCGCAATGTCGGACGACACCTGCTGCAGCCCGGCCATCAGCGCCTGGATGCGGTCGAGCATGGCGTTGAGGCTGGTGGCAAGCTGGTCGAACTCGTCGTCGACGCCGCGGAGCGGAAGGCGCAGGGCCAAATCGCCGGCCATGATGTCCCGGCTGGTCCGCCCGAGCGCCTCCACCCGGCGCAGCACGCTCAGACTCATCATCGCGCCGCCCGCCAGCGCGAGCACGACCGTGACGACCAGGCTGACCCCGAAGGCGCGTACGACGGCTTCTTCCATCTCCCCAAACTCATGGTCGTTCGCGCCCACGAACAGATAGCCGCCCGGCACCGCCACGCCACGCCCCCGGATGGCGCCCGCGGGCCTGCCAGCGTCCGGGCTCGGCAGCAGGCGCGCGCCCGGCACGGCGTCCATCGGCGGCAGGTCGCCCGCGAGCGCGTGGCCAGCGCCGTCCTGCAGCAGGTAGCGCAACCCCGGCGAGCGCGCGGCGAACTCGGTCACCGCGGATTGCAATGCCAGGATATCCGCCGAGGCGGCGCTGGCCCGGACCTCCGCCAGTTCGTCGCTCACGGTCTGGTCGATCTGGCGCGCCATCGTCTGCGCCGCCGACCAGAACACCACGCCGAACAGGATCGTCACGGACACGACAAACAGCCCGGCGTAGAGCATCGTCAGGCGGAAGCTCGAGGTCCGGACGAGCCTAGGCAGGCGCATTGAGGCAGTACCCCGCGCCGCGGACGGTGTGGATCAGCTCGGTCCGGCCGCGGTCGACCTTGGCGCGCAACCGGCTGACGTGGCTCTCCACGATGTTCGTCCCCGGGTCGAAGTGGAAGTCCCACACCGCTTCCAGCAGCATCGTGCGCGTCACGACGTGCCCGGCGTTGCGGGCGAGGTATTCCAGCAGCTTGAACTCGCGGGGCTGCAGCTCGATGGGCTCGCCGCCGCGGCGCACCGACCGGGTCAGCAGGTCCACCTCGAGATCGCCAACCCGCAGCGTGGTGTCGGGCCGGGCGATGCGGGGACGCCGGGCCAGGGCGCCGATGCGGGCGAGCAGTTCGGCGAAGGCGAACGGCTTGACGAGGTAGTCGTCCCCGCCGGCGTTCAGCCCGGCGACGCGATCGTCGATGCCGCCCATGGTCGTCAGGAACAGCACCGGCGTATGTACTTCCGCCGCACGCAGCGTCTTGACCAGCCCCAGCCCGTCCAGACCCGGCAGCATCCGATCGACGATCAGCAGTTCCCAGGTTTCGGTGGCCGCGCGCAGCAGGCCGGCGCGACCGTCGGTGACGATCTCAAGCGCGTGACGCTCCTCCAGCAGCCCTTGCAGGACGTAGTCCGCCGTCTCCGGGTCGTCCTCGATCAGCAGGATTCTCACGCGGCGCACCCCTTCGGGGCCTGGCGTTCCAAACCGGGGGCCCAGCGTCAAGTTGTGGTTTCCCAACCTTGGAGACATGGCGGGCGAACCTGGCGCGCGGTACAGGGCCGCAATGTGCGGTTGGTTCGGCTGATGCGGCGTCTCGTGCCGGTCTTGGGTGTGCTGCTGTGGCTGGCGGCCTGCATGTCGGACCAGGGGCTGCCCCTGCCGCGTCAGCCGGCCCTGGCCCCCTCGGTCGCGTCGCTGCGGCACCAGGGCGTCGCCCTGGGCGGCCGGCTCAGCGTCGCGGACATCGCCCGGCTGACGGTGCAGAACGACCCCGACCTGTTGGCGATGCAGGCCCAGCACGGCGTGGCGCAGGCGCAGTTGCTGCAGGCGGGCCTGTTGCCGAACCCGCAGATCAGCGGCGCTTTCCTGCCCCTGCTGGCCGGCTTTGGCACGACGAACGCATTCAACGCCGGGTTCACCGAGGACATCAGGGCGCTGATTACCCTTCGCAGCCGCCGCCGTACGGCGGCGGCGGCCGCGAGCCAGGTCGATGCGCAGCTGCTCTGGCAGGCGTGGCAGGCGGTGGGCCAGGCGCGCCTCCTGGCCGTGGACATCATCAAGGGCGACCAGAGCCTGCGCCTGCTGCTTGCGGCCGAGGCGATGCTCGCCGACCGCAGCCGCCGCAGCCAGGCCGCGGCGGCTGCCGGCAACGCAACGCTGGTGACGCTCGCGCCCGACCTCGCGGCGCTGCAGTCGGCGCGAGCGACCGCGTTGAGCCAGCAGGGGCTGCAGCTCCAGCGCCGGCACGCTCTCAACGCCCTGCTGGGCCTGGCGCCGGACGCCCCGTTGCCCCTTGCCGGCGCGCCGGACCTGCCGCCGTTCGACCCGGCGTCCGTGCTCGCCGCCTTGCCCACCTTGCCGGAACGACGGCCGGACCTGGTGGCGCTGCAAATGGGCTACCGCGCGCAGGAGCAGAAAGTGCGAACCGCGGTCCTGTCGCAGTTCCCGAACTTCCTCCTCGGCGTTTCGGGAGGGAGCGATAACGTGAACACCCGCGTGGTCGGTCCGCAGGCCGCGCTGGAATTGCCGCTGTTCGACCGCAACCAGGGCAACATCGCCATCGAGCGCGCCACCCGCCAGCAGCTCCACGACGAGTACGCCGCACGGCTCAGCGCCGCGGACGGCCAGGTGCGCGCCATGGTGTCTGAGATGGCGTTGCAGGCGCGTCAGCTCGCCGCCGTACGGGCGGACTTGACGGGCGTTAAATCCGCCGCCGCCCGGGCGACCGCCGCCCTCGCCAGCGGAAATATCGATGAACGCAGCTATGTGGACCTGGTATCCGCCCGCATCGCCAAGGAACAGGAGATCGTGACCATCGAACTCGCGCAACTCGAACGCCGGGTCGCCATCGCGACCCTGGTCGGCGCCGGCATGCCCCCGATCGCGCTGCCGCCGCAATGAAGGTTTACGGTCTTATACTCCTGCTTCTCGTCGTGGCGGCGCCCGCCCAGGCCGACGCGCCGCCGAGCGTCGCCGTCCGCACCGGGCCAGCCCAGCGGGGCGTCGCGCCCGACAATGTCGTCGCCTATGGCACGGCACGGCCCGCCATCGACGGCGGCCTGACCCTCAGCCTGCAGCAGGAGGGCCGGGTGAACGCCCTGGCCGTCACCCCCGGCGAGGCGGTCCATTCCGGGGACACGCTGATGTCGTTCGGCGTCTCCGCGGCGGCCGCCAGCACCTACCAGCAGGCGGTCACCGCCTCGGCGCTGGCCCGGACGCAGCGGGCGCACGCCGCCCAGCTTCTTGCCCAGCAGCTCGCGACCCGGGACCAGCTCGCGCAGGCCGACAAGGCGGTCGCGGACGCCCAGGCCGCCCTCGACGCGTTGCGGCGGCAGGGCGCGGGACAGCCGGTGCAGACCCTCACGGCGCCGTTCGACGGTATCGTCGCCAGCATCGCCGTGGCGCAGGGCGACCGGCTGCAGCCGAGCGCGCCGCTGATGGTGCTTACCCGACTCGACGGCCTGGTGGTGACGGTCGGGTTCGACCCGGCCGACCGTGCGCGATTGCGTCAGGGGCTGCCGGCGACGTTGCAGCGGCTGGGCGGCGGTGCCAGCCTGGCCGGAGCGGTGCTGCGCATCGACGGAATGCTGAACCCGAAAACCCGCCTCATCGACGCCGACATCTCCGTTCCGCCGAGTTCGATCATCGCCGGCGAAGCCTACCGCGCCACCATCACCGTCGGCCAGGTGGAGGGGTGGCGGGTGCCGCACGACGCCGTGCTGACGGACGACGAGGGCGCGTTCCTGTTCCAGGTGGACGCGGGCAAGGCCGCCCGGGTCGCGGTCGGCATCGTCGGCCGCGACGGCGACCAGGACATCGTGCAGGGCAAGCTCGATCCGCAGCGTCCCGTGGTGATTGAGGGCGGCCCGCAGCTTTCGGACGGGGCCGCCGTCCGCGACGCCGGCGCGACGCCATGAACCTGGCCGAGTTTTCCGGCCGTCACGGTCGCTCCATCGTGCTGATCGCGGCCGCGCTGGCCATCGCCGGCGCGGTGTCGGCGATCTCGCTGCCGGTCGGGCTGTTCCCGCAAACCTCGTTCCCCCGGGTGGTCGTGGCGCTCGACGCCGGCAGCCGCCCGGCCGACCAGACGGCCCTGCTCGTCACCCGTCCGGTGGAGGAGGCCATCCGCACCGTGCCCGGCGTGCTGGACGTGCGCTCCGCCTCGACCCGCGGCTCGGCGCAGGTGTCGGTCGATTTCGGCTGGGGCCGCGACATGACCGCGAGCACGCTGCTGGTGGACGCGGCCATCGGGCAGGTGCTGCCGAGTTTGCCGGCCGGCACCGCCTACACCGTCAAGCGGATGGACCCGACGGTGTTCCCGATCATCTCGTACGCGCTGCAATCCGACAGCATGTCCCCCGTGGCCCTGCGCGACCTGGCGCAGTACCAAATCCTGCCGCTGCTCTCGTCCGTGAACGGCCTGGCCCGAGTCGACGTCCAGGGCGGCGAGACCGCCGAGGTCGAGGTGCTGGCGGACCCGCATCGCCTCGCCGACTTCAACCTCGGCCTGGCGGACCTGGCCACGGCGCTGTCGGCGGGAAACGCGCTGCAGGCGGTCGGGCGGCTGCAGGACCGGGCGCGCCTGTATCTGCTGCTGGCGGACACGAGCCTGACCAAGCTGGACGACGTGGCCAACGTGGTCGTGCGCTCCGACGCCGCCGGGCTGGTCCGGGTGCGCGACCTCGCGACGGTGGTGCCGGGGGTGGTGCCGCAGTACGTCGGCGTCAGCGAGGACGGCAAGCCGGCGGTCCTGTTCAACGTGTACGAGCAGCCGGACGGCAACGCCGTGCAGGTGGCCGCCGCCGTCAGGGCCAAGCTGGCCGCGTTCGCGCTCCCCTCGGGCGTGCGGCTGGTCAACTGGTACGACCAGAGCGAGCTGGTGTCGCAATCCGCCAGCAGCGTCCGGGACGCCGTGCTGATCGGGCTCGTGCTGGCCGGACTCGTGCTCGTGGCCTTCCTGCGCAGCCTGCGGGTCACGCTGGTGGCGGTCCTGGTCGTGCCGGCGACGCTGGCGGCGTCCGTCGTGGTGCTCAGCGTGCTCGGGCTCAGCTTCAACATCATGACCTTGGGCGGCATCGCCGCCGCGGTCGGGCTGCTGATCGACGACGTGATCGTCATGGTCGAGCATATCGCGCGCCGGGCCGGTGCCAGCGAGGACGGCGAGGCGGCGGTGCTGCCGGCCGCCCGGGAGTTCTTTCGCCCGCTCACCGGGTCGAGCCTGGCGACCTTGATCGTGTTCCTGCCGCTCGGCTTCCTCAGCGGCGTCACGGGCGCGTTCAGCAAGGCGCTGTCCGTGACGATGGCGGCGGCGCTGGCGATCTCGTATCTGATGACCGCCTTCGCCGTGCCGATCCTGACCCGGCAGATCGTGGATTTCCAGAAATGGAAGGACCCGGGGGCGGCCGGGGGTGGCTGGCTCGGGCGGCAGCATGGCTGGCTCCTGGACCGGCTGTTGCGGCGTCCTTGGATACTCGGCCTGGCCCTGCTGCCGCTGCTGAGCATCGGCTACCTGGCCTACGGCAAGGTGCCGACCGGCTTCATGCCGGCGGTGGACGAGGGCGGCTTCGTGATGGACTATTTCACCCATCCAGGAACCTCGTTCGTCGAAACCGGGCGTGAGATGGCGCAGGTCGACGCCTTGCTGAAGGCGGTGCCGGAGGTTGCGACCTTCTCCCGCCGCCTCGGCACCGGCCTGGGCGGCGATTTGGGCGAGAGCTACCACGGCGACTACTTCGTCCGGCTGAAACCCAACCACGCCCGGCCGACGCCTGACGTGATGGCGGCGGTGCTCGCCCAGGTGCAGGCCGAGGTGCCGGGCGTCGAGGTGGAACTGGCGCAGTTGATGGAGGACCTGATCGGCGACCTGACGGCCGTGCCGCAGCCGATCGAGATCAAGCTGTATGCCGCGGACGCCGGGCCGCTGATCGCCCAAGCCAAGAAGGTCGCCGCCGCTATCGGCAAAATCCAGGGCGTGGTGGAGGTGAAAAGCGGCGTTCACCTGGCCGGCGACGCGCTGGACATCCGCATCGACCCGGTGCGCGCGGCCTTCGAGGGCGTGACCCCGGACGACGTGACCCGCGCGGTGGACGCGGCCATGACCGGCACGGTGGCCACCCAGATGCCGCAGCCGACCAAGGCGGTGGGCGTGCGCGTGCGCCTGCCGGACGCGCTGACGCTGCAGCTTGGCGGCCTCGCGGCGCTGCCGATCCGCGCGCCGGACGGGCACGTGCTGTCGCTGAGCCGGGTCGCCACGATCGTGCCGGTGACGGGGCAGCCGGAAATCTCCCGCGACAACCTGCAGCCGATGATCGCCGTCACCGGGCGCATCGAGGGACGCGGGATCGGCGCGGCGGTCGGCGACGTGCAGGCGGCGCTGGCGCAGCCCGGCATGCTGGCGCCCGGCATCCGCTACGAACTCGGCGGGCTGTACCAGCAGCAGCAGATCGCGTTCGCGGGCCTGGCCCGTGTGTTCGCCGCGGCGCTGGTGGCCGAGTTCATCCTGCTGCTGTTCCTGTACGAACGCTTCTGGCTGCCCATCATCATCATCGCCTGCTCGCTGCTCTCGACGACGGCGGTGTTCACCGCGCTGTGGGCGACCGGGGTGGCGCTGAACATCACGGCGCTGATGGGGATGACGATGATCATCGGCATCGGCACCGAGATGGCGATCTTCTATGTCTCGGAATACTTCGACCTGGCCACCGAGCACGAGCCGCGCGAGGCATTGCGCGTGGCCAGCGCCAACCGGGTGCGCCCGATCACCATGACGACGCTGGCGGCGATCCTGACGCTGCTGCCGCTCGCCCTCGCGATCGGTCAAGGCTCGGCGATCCAGCAGCCGCTCGCGATCGCGATCATCGCCGGGCTGCTGCTGCAGTATCCGCTGGTGTTGCTGGCGATGCCGGTGCTGATTGCGCTGACGTTGCCCCGCACGCCGAAAGCGGAGGGGCCTTGAGCGGCTGTCAACGCGTAGGGCAGTTCGGCGGCGCGAGAGTGCCTCGCGCCGCCTGAAGCCCTATCTCTGCAGCGCCGCGTGGACCGCCCGACCGTCCATCACGACCCCGCTGCGCGCGGACGGATACGGCTGGCTGCCCTTCATGCCCTCCCACACGATCGCGTTGAACAGGTCGGCCGGCACCCGGTCCTCCGAGGACCAATCGAAACCGCGGGTCTGCTCGCTCCACCACGCCGCATTGTGGGTCGGCTGCAGATCGGGTCCTTCGGCGAATTGGATTTTACCGCGGGTCGAACCGCCGTTCATCTCCGTCAAGGTCGTCGTCTTCAGGATCGTCGACGCGACCGCGTTGTAGTTCCAGTTCCGCCCCTTCGAGACGTCGAACACATCCGTCATGGGACGCTGGTAGGCCGTGTTCAGGTTGAGGTGCTCCAGGCCGAGCACGTCCTCGATCGTGCGGACCATGTTGACCGTCGAGTAGCGGGTGCTGACGACCGCGTGACGCTTGACGTAGGGCCCGACGATATAGGCGGTGCTGCGGTGCGCATCCATGTGGTCGCCGCCGTCCTGGGCGTCGTCCTCCAGCACCATGACCAGGGTATCCTCGGCGAAGCGGCTATGCGCCAGCAGGTCGAGCGTCCGGCCAACCGCGAGGTCGTTGTCGGCCTGCTGGGTCTCCGCCGTTCCCGTCCCGGCCAGCGACTGCTTGAACGCTCCCATGTGGTCGCGCATGAGGCGGAGCAGGACCAGGTTGGGCAGGTCGTTGCCCGGCGCCGCGAATAGATTGAACTCGCGCTCGAACTCCTCGTAGCGCCAGTTGTCCGGGTAGGCCTCGTCGAAGCCGCGGAAGTAGTTGTCGGTGACCGGGATCAGCTCGGGGTTGGTCGCCCACATCTGCCTTGCGTTGGCGGCGAACGGGAACTCCACCGGGTTCGAGTAGCCGGGATCGGCGGCGGTCAGGCCGTAATGGCTGTTGTCGGAGAAGAAGCCGTAGTTGCGCACCGTCAGGTTGTGGTGCAGCGCGGCGCTCCAGAGATAGCCGGCCTGCTTCGCGCCGTCCTTGCCGTCCGGCGCGCCCACGTCGTTGGCGCCGGGCAGCAGGTTGAGCACGCCGCCGGGCAGGGCGTTGCCGGTGGCGGTGTAGTCGTAGCCGCCGGCCGATTCCTGCCGTGCCGTGACCGTGGCGTCCGGGGTCGAGCCCACGTAGCCGACGCTCACGTTGTTGTTCTGGCCCTCGGCGTCGTATGGCGCGTTGCCGCGATTGACGGCGAAGGTGTAGTCCATCGGGATCGTCTTCTCGTTCCAGTCGGTCTCGCGCGCCGCGGTCGACCACGGCCAGCCATTGCCGCTGACCTCGCCGGTGTCGAAGAAATTGTCGAGGGTGACGAAGTTTTCCGAGATGCGATGGAAGTTCGGCGTGATCTGGCGGCCGAAGATCGTGATGGCCGGATCGCCGTTGGCGCCGTTGGTCAGGTCGCCGAGCACCTGGTCGAAGGTGCGGTTCTCCTTGACGATGTAGATCACGTGCCGGATGCGCTTCCGCAGGAACTCCATGGTCGCCGTGTCGTCGGGGTTACTCGCGATCGACCAGCCGTTGTTCGCCGCGACCTGGGTCGTGAGGTTCGCCAGGTCGCCCGCTGCCGGGATTGGCGCCATCAGCATGCCGGATTGCTCGAGCTGCAGGATGTACTGGTTCGCCTTGTAGCGAAGCGCGAACGTGTTGCCGCCCGGATAGGTCGTGTTGGTCAGCGACTGGACGGAGCTCGTCACCTTGTTCGGGTTCGGCCCCGGATCGCTCTTGCTGTTGAACACGTACATCGTGCCGCCATCGGCGCTGAGCGTGACCGTGGTCGGATACCATCCCGTCGGCACCAGCCCGGCGACCGCGTGCGGCGCCGGGCCGGCCAGAGGCACGATCGCCACCGCGTTGGCGCCGCCGTTGGTCACGAACAGCGTCTTCTCGTCGGGCGAGAGCGCCAGGTTGTTGGTCGCCGCCCCCGTGTAGCGGCTGGACGTGTCGGCCAGCACGCCGGGCGGCGCGATGGCGTCGATCTGCTCGATCACCTCGTTGGTCGCGGTCTTGATCACGGCCACGCTGTCGCTGTTGTCCTGCGACACGTACAGCTTGTCCTGGAACTTGTTGAGGATGAGGTTGTTGGGACTGCCCGGCAGGGGAATGCGGGTGACCAGCAGCGGCGCGCCCGTGCTGAAATCGACCACGACCACCTCGCGGTCGCGCAGGGACGTCGCGTAGATGATGGAGTTGTCCTTGATCGCGACGCTGTAGATCGTCTCGCCGCCGGGGACCCCGTCGCTATGCGGCGTGGTGTTGAATGGCCGCAGGTCGTATTCGAACAGCTTGGCATTGTCGGCGGTGCGGAACAGCGAGACGGTGTTGTTCAGCGTGTTGGCGACCGCCAGCAGCGCTCCGTCCTTGGACAGCGCGAGGCCGCCGGCCTGCGGATATTGCCCGTTGCCGATGCCGCCGGGCGTTTTGGCGGTGGGGCCGCCATGGCCCAGGTCGATCGTGCCGCTCGGGGCGAACTGGCCGCCCGACTGCGCGTAGACGACGACCTGGTCGTCATTGCCGCCGGAGACATACAGCTTCGCGCCGTCGGGCGAGAAGGCCAAGCCGACGAACGTATTGGCCGGACGCAGCGTCTGCTTCCGCACCGGCGCGCGCGCATTGCTGACGTCGTAGAGCAGGACGAACTCGGCGCCGGTGCCGACGAGGTTGGCATTGGCGTCGTCGAGCACGTTGTAGCCGCTGGTCATGACGGCAAGCGTCTTGCCGTCCGGGCTCAAGGTCGACGCGATCGCGCCGTTCGGATGGAAGTAGGGGTAGTTTCCGATGGCGGGAGTATATTCGGGCAGATCGGGATTGAGCGTGGTGAAGGTGGAGCCGGTGGCGAAGGTCGGGGTGATGTATTGGCCGGTTGGCAACGGGGCCTGCCCGGTGTTGTCCAGATCGCCGTCGCTCACGTCGGCCCATGCGACGCCGGAACCCGCAAGCCCGGAACTCGCAAGCAAAGTGGCCGATAGCAGCAACACCTTGGAAGAAGTGTTTTTCCGTTTCAGGTTCATTCTGAATTTCCGTGGTTAATACCGCTCGAAAAATGAACCCGTCTTTCGGCTTGTAGTGCTACAGTTTCGAAAACCTTTGATGAACGCCTCAGTCGGACGCCGGGAGGCAGGCCCGGCATGGAGCGTGGAGATTTGGCGCGCCCGGAAAGACTCGAACTTCCAACCCCCAGATTCGTAGTCTGGTGCTCTATCCAATTGAGCTACGGGCGCCGCCGAGAGCGGGATGTATCGCAACCCCCACCTGCTCGCAACCCCGTCACGCCGCCAGCTTGTCCATCTCCCGCATCACGCTCTCGCCCATCACCGAGGTGCCGACCTTGGCGGCGCCGGGCACCATGATGTCGGCCGTGCGCAGGCCGCTTGCCAGCACGTTGACGCAGGCGCGCTCGATCAGCGCGGCGTCCTCCTCCATCTCGAACGAGTAGCGCAGCAGCATGGCGAAGCTCAGGATCTGCGCCATCGGGTTGGCGACGCCGCGGCCGGCGATGTCGGGCGCGCTGCCGTGGATCGGCTCGTACAGTGCGTGGCGGCGGCCGCTCGCGTCGGGGGCGCCCAGGGTGGCGGAGGGGAGCATGCCCAGGCTGCCGGTCAACATCGACGCCAGGTCGCTCAGCAGGTCGCCGAACAGGTTGCTGGTGACGATCACGTCGAACTGCCGCGGGTTGCGCACCAGCTGCATGCCGCAATTGTCGGCGTACATGTGCGACAGCTCGACATCGGCGTAGTCGCGTGCGTGCAGGGCGGTGACGGTTTCGCGCCACAGCAGCCCGCTCTCCATCACGTTGGCCTTCTCCACGCTGCACAGCCGGCGCTGCCGCTTGCGGGCCAGCTCGAACGCCACCCGGGCGACCCGCTCGATCTCGACCGTGGTATACACCTCGGTGTTGACGCCCCGGCGCGTTCCGTCCGGAAGGTCCTCGATGCCGCGGGGCTCGCCGAAATAGATGCCGCCGGTGCTCTCGCGCACGATCATCAGGTCCAGGCCGCGCACGATCTCCGGCTTCAGGGAGCTCGCATCGACCAGCGGGTCCAGCACGGTCGCGGGTCGCAGGTTGGCGAACAGGCCGAGCTCCCGGCGCAAGGTCAGGATCGCCAGCTCCGGCCGCAGCGCGAAGCCGAGATAGTCCCATTTCGGGCCGCCGACCGAGCCGAACAGCACCGCGTCCGCGGCCAGCGCGCGCTCGACCGTCTCCGGGGCGATCGGCACGCCGCGTGCGTCGAGCGAGGCGCCGCCGACCAAGTCCTCGCCCAATTCGAACGTGACCCGGCGCTTGCGGTCCATCCAGTCGATGATCCGCCGCACCTCGCGCATCACTTCGGGGCCGATGCCGTCGCCGGGGAGCAGCAGCAGCTTCTTGTTCGCGGCCATGGCAGCCTCCCAGGCTTAGACGCAGATGGGGCTTAGACGCAGATGGGGCTTAAACGCAGATGGGGCTTAGACGGAAATGGCGGGCATCCAGGCGTGCTCGGCGCGCTGCCGGGCCTCGTAGTCGTCGATCGCCGGGGTGCGCTGCAGGGTCTGGCCAATGTCGTCCAGCCCTTCCAGCAGCAGATGCTTGCGGAAGGCGTCGATGGCGAACGGGATTTCCTCGCCGTTCGGGCGGACGACGACCTGGCGCGCCAGGTCGACCGTCAGGCGCGCATTGCCGCCCAGCCGCGCATCCTCCATCAGCCGGTCGCACGTCTCGCGCGGCAGCCGGATCGGCAGGATGCCATTCTTGAAGCAGTTGCCGTGGAAGATGTCGGCGAAGTCCGGCGCGATCACGCAGCGTATGCCGAAGTCGAGCAGCGCCCACGGGGCGTGCTCGCGCGAGCTGCCGCAGCCGAAGTTCTCGTGCGCGATCAGGATTTCCGATTGGCGGTACTGCGGCTGGTTCAGCACGAACTCCAGCCGCTCCGCCCCGTCGGCGTCGTAGCGCAGCGTGTCGAACAGGTGCACGCCAAGCCCGGTGCGCTTGATGGTCTTGAGAAACCGCGCCGGGATGATCTTGTCGGTGTCGACATTGGCCAGCGGCAGTGGCGCCGCCACGCCGGTCAAGGTCGTGAACGCCTGCATCACACGATCTCCCGCACGTCGGTCAAGTGGCCGGTGACGGCGGCGGCGGCGGCCATCGCGGGGGAGAGCAGGTGGGTGCGCCCTCCCGGTCCCTGGCGGCCCTCGAAATTGCGGTTGGACGTGCTGGCGCAGCGCTGGCCGGACGTGAGCTTGTCCGGGTTCATGCCCAGGCACATCGAGCATCCGGCCTCCCGCCACTCGAACCCGGCGTCGAGGAACACGCGGTCCAGCCCCTCCGCCTCGGCCTGGCGCTTCACCAGGCCGGAACCGGGCACGACCATCGCGCGCACGCCGGGCGCCACGTGCCGACCCGCCGCAATGCGGGCAGCCTCGCGCATGTCCTCGATGCGGCCGTTGGTGCAACTGCCGATGAACACGACGTCGATCGGCACCTCCGACAGCTTGGTGCCGGGGATCAGCGCCATATAGTCCAGCATCCGCTGCATCTGCGCGCGCGCGGCCTCGTCGGCCATGTCGGCCGGGTCGGGCGCAACCCCGGTGATCGGCAGCACGGCCTCCGGGTTGGTGCCCCACGACACCATCGGCGCGATGGCCGTGGCGTCGATCTCGACCACGCGGTCGTACTGCGCGCCGGGATCGGAGGGGAGGGTGCGCCAGTACGCCTTGGCGGCCAGGAAGTGCTCGCCCTTGGGCGCGTAGGGTTTGCCCTCGACATAGGCGAACGTGGTCTCGTCCGGCGCGATCATGCCCGCGCGGGCGCCCGCCTCGATGCTCATGTTGCAGACCGTCAAGCGTCCGGCCATGGTTAGCCCGCGGATCGCCGACCCCGCGTACTCGATGACGTGCCCGGTGCCGCCCGCGGTGCCGATGCGGCCGATGATCGCCAGCACGATATCCTTGGCCGTGACCCCCGGCGCCAGCGCGCCCTCGACCGAGACCAGCATGTTCTTGGCCGGCTTCTGCAGCAAGGTCTGGGTGGCTAGCACGTGCTCCACCTCGCTGGTGCCGATGCCGAACGCCAGCGCCCCGAGCGCGCCGTGCGTGGACGTGTGGCTGTCGCCGCAGACGATGGTGGCGCCCGGCAGGCTGATGCCCTGCTCTGGTCCGATGATGTGGACGATGCCCTGCCGCGCATCCCGCACCGGAAAATACGGCACGCCGAATTCCGCGACATTGCGCTCCAAGGTCTCGACCTGCAGGCGGCTCTCGGGCTCGGCGATGCCGACGCTGCGGTCGCTGGTGGGGATGTTGTGGTCCACCACCGCGATCGTCGCGTCCGGGCGGCGCAGGCGGCGGCCGGCGAGGCGCAGGCCCTCGAACGCCTGCGGGCTGGTCACCTCGTGCACGAGATGGCGGTCGATGTAGAGAACGCAGGTGCCGTCCTCCATCCGGTCCACCACATGGGCATCCCAGACCTTGTCGAACAGCGTGCGCGGCATCGGCTACTCTGCTGCGGCGGGGGCGGCGGGCGCGGTTGCCGCACCCGTGGCCGGCACGGTCACGCGCGCCTTCTCGGCAATGCGCGCCGACTTGCCGCGACGGCCGCGCAGGTAATACAGCTTGGCCCGGCGCACGTCGCCACGGCGGATCACCGCGATCTCGGAGATGGTCGGCGCATAGAGCGGGAACACGCGCTCCACGCCCTCGCCGTAGCTGATCTTGCGGACGGTGAAGTTGCTGTTCAGCCCCTTGTTCGACCGCGCGATGCACACGCCCTCGAACGCCTGCACGCGGGCGCGCTCGCCCTCCACCACCTTGACGGAGACGCGCACCGTGTCGCCGGGCGCGAACTCCGGCACGGCGCGGGCGGCGGAAAGGCGGGCGATCTCGCCGGCCTCGTACAGCTGGATGATGTTCATGGTGAAAATCCTCTCGATCGGTTCTGTTACGGCCCGGTGGCCGCAGTTGCAATGGTGGCGCGCAGCAGATCAGGCCGGCGCTGGCGCGTGACCTCCTCGGCGCGGCTGCGGCGCCAGGCGGCGATCGCGGCGTGGTTGCCGGACAGGAGCACGGGCGGGACGGCGCGCCCCTGCCACTCCGCCGGCCGTGTGTAGTGCGGGTACTCCAGCAGGTTGCCGCTGAAGCTCTCCTCGACAGCACTTTCGGCGGCGCCCATGACGCCGGGCAGCAGCCGCACGCAGGCGTCGAGCAACACGAGTGCCGGCAACTCGCCGCCGGACAGCACGTAGTCGCCGATGCTGATTTCCTCCGCCTGCCGCGCCTCGATCACGCGCTGGTCGACGCCCTCGTAGCGCCCGCACAGCAGGACAATTCCGGGTTCGGCGGCGAGGCGTTGCGCGTGGCGCTGGGTGAACGGCTGGCCACGTGGCGTCAGGTACAACAGGGGCCGTCCGTCGTTGGGACCGATCGCGGCGTCAATCACGTCGGGCCGCATAACCATGCCGGCCCCGCCGCCGAATGGCGTATCGTCGACGCTGCGGTGCGGCCCAAGTCCGGCCGCACGGATATCCCGCGTCTCCAGCGACCACCGGCCGGCCGAGAGCGCCTTGCCCGCCAGCGAACCGCCCAGTGGACCCGGAAACATTTCGGGGAACAGCGTCACGACCGTCGCGCGCCAGGTCATGCCCGCCCGCCCTCGACCAGGACTTCCTCGGGCGTCACCACCACGAGGCGGCCCCCGGCGACATCGATCTCCGGCACGCAGGCACGCGTAAACGGCACGATCAGCGCCGGGCCCTCGCCCTCGCCCGCGATTTCGAGGCTGATCCCAGCCCCGTAATCGTGCACCACCGCCACCCGCCCGAGCGGATCGCCCCGAGGCCCCGTCGCCGTCAGCCCCACGAGGTCGGCGAGGTAGAACTCGTCCTCCTCCGGCGCTGGGAGAAGCTTCCGCTCGACATACAACCGCGTGTTGACCAGGCGCTCCGCCCCGCTCCGGTCGGACACCGCCCGCCCGTCCGCGTCCCGCATCTCGGCCACGCCCTCGCCGCGCCAGGCCAGCGACCACCGCCGTCCCGCCTCGTCGGACAGCGCGCCGTAGCTGGCAAGGTCGGCCGGGTCGGCGGTATAGCTGTGCACGTGCAGCAGCCCCCGCACCCCGTGCGGCCGCCCGACTACGCCCAGCAGCACCCGTCCGCCCGTCACATCAGCCCGCCATGGCTTCCTTGGCGCGCTCCTGCGCCTTCTTCTTGGGCGCCGACTTGATCGGCTGCTCGCGGTAGGCCGGCATCGGCGCGATCCCGGCATGGCCGAGGAAGCGGGCGACCCGGTCGGTGGCGATGGCG
>JAABUX010002649.1_pt1 | contig 25003 bp, 18 predicted proteins | sample 5561851 | NCBI WGS metagenome assembly JAABUX01 (sample SAMN10711883, study PRJNA513361) | rock metagenome | isolation source: Antarctica rocks | place: Antarctica: Victoria Land, Richard Nunatak red sandstone | collected 2016-01-03 | reverse complement strand
TGGGGTTGGGGGTCTGGCTCGGAGAAGGGGCCGTTGAAGGTGGTGGGTGGGCGGGTAGGTGCGAAGTGGGGTTGATGGAGGCCGTCGAGGGCGGGGGCTCCGGGGCGGTAGAGGGTGCCGAGGGTATTTTGGGTGGCATTGGCGTGTGCCGAATACAGGGGACCTTCGCTGCGCTCAGGATGATGGCGTGAAGCGGCGGGGTTGCCGCTGGCGGTAGGATTCGGGTCGGCGGTGGGGTCGAGGGGGTTTAGGGGGTTAGAAGCTCCGGGATCGGAAGTTGCGGGGTTGTAGGTGTTGAGGGCGTGGAGGGCGGGGGTGGGGTCTCGGCGGGGGCGGTTGGGGGAGGGTTCGCCGGGGAGGGGGCTGACGTCGATGTTGAGGGAGGAGGCGGGGTCGTGGGGGCCGCCGGTGAGGGCTTGGGCGAAGCTGGCGGCGGGTCGGGCTTGGATGAGGGCGGTGCGGATGGTGTCGCGGAGGAAGTCGTGGACGAAGGCGGGCTGGCGGAAGCGGACCTCGGTTTTGGCGGGGTGGACGTTGACGTCGACCTCTTCGGGGGGCATGTCGAGGAAGAGGAGGACGACGGGGAAGGAGGTGGGCGGGATGATGTTGCGGTAGCTTTCGGTGAGGGCGTGGAGGACGAGGCGGTCGCGGATGAGGCGGTGATTGACGAAGACGTAGATGGAGTTGCGGTTGAGCTTCTGGAGCTCGGGTTTGGAGACGAAGCCGGAGATGCGGAGGTATCCGGGGTCGGGCGGCTGGTAGTCGACGTCGCGCTTCCAGGGTGGGGGCTCGGGGAGGCCGGCGCGGCGGAAGTCGAGCTCGGCGGCGAGGGGGAGCATGAGGGCGGAGGTGTCGCGGCCGAAGATTTGGAAGAGGCGGTCTGAAGAGGAGCTGACGGCTGGCGCGATCAGCAGAGCTTGGGTGGCGGTGTGGAGCTCGAAGTGGCGGGTGGGGTGGGCGAGGGCGTAGTGGGTGACGAGGGCGGCGATGTGGGCGAGCTCGGTTTGCTCGGATTTGAGGAATTTGCGGCGGGCGGGGGTGTTGAAGAAGAGGTCGCGGATGGTGAGGGTGGTGCCGACGGGGAGGCCGGTAGGATCTACGCGGAGGATATTGCCGCCGGCGATCTCGACGAGGGTGCCGGCGTCCTCGAGAGGGGCGCCGTCATTGTCTGCGGCGCGGGTTTCGAGGGTGACGCGGGCGACGGAGGCGATGGAGGGGAGGGCTTCGCCGCGGAAGCCGAGGGTGGCTATGGAGAGGAGGTCGTCGGAGGTGCGGAGTTTGGAGGTGGCGTGGCGTTCAAAGGCGAGCAGGGCGTCGTCGCGGACCATGCCGTGGCCGTTATCGGAGATGCGGATGAGCTTGCGGCCGCCGGCTTCGACGTCGATGCGGATGCGGGTGCTGTTGGCGTCGAGGGAGTTTTCGAGGAGCTCCTTGACGACGGAGGCTGGGCGTTCGACGACCTCGCCGGCGGCGATCTGGTTGGCGACCTGGTCGGACAGGACGTGGATGCGGCCCATGCGTTTGATTGTACGGGGGTGAGGAGAGGCGCCGGGCATCCAACGGTGGAGGAGGATGTCGATGAGCTGGCTTGTGTTTCTGGTGGCGATCGGTGCGGGGATGGCGAATCCGTTTCAGTCGGGGACGAATGCGGAGTTGAACAAGCAGATGGGGTCGCCGATGTGGGCGGGGGTGGTGGTGTATGCGACGGGTCTGCTGGGGCTGCTGCTGTTTCAGGTATTTCTGCGGGAGGCGTTTCCGGACGGAGGGCGGCTACATGCGGTGAGTTGGTGGGCGTGGGCGGGAGGGCTGATCAGCATTGCGTCGACGATGGCGGGTCTGACGCTGGCGCAAAGGTTGGGGTCGGGGACGTTTACGGGGATCTCGGTGACGGCGGCGCTGGTGTGCTCGGTGGTGCTGGACCAGATGGGGGCGATCGGGTTTCGGCAGCACGCGGCGTCGCCGCTGCGAATGGCGGGGTGTGCGTTGATGATTGGGGGCGTGTGGATGATCTCGCGTGGGTAGTTCCATTTAGGGACTTGGGTTAGCCGGGTGTACCTGTGCTGATGCAGAGATCTGCAGAGGTATTTGCATATGCTTCAGGTAGGGGCTAATTCGAGGCATTTTGATGGTGCGCCGCTGGTGATCTACGTGCAGTGACGAGGTCAGTTTCTATTACGTCATCACGAGGTCCCATGAAGCGCTTTGTTGTTGCTCTCTTCTGTCTTGCCCTGCCGTTGGCTTCGTCTGTTTCGGCACATGCCAGTACACTCTTCAACTTTTCCTTTTCCGGTTCGACCTTTTCCGGCTCTGGTGTTTTCACGACTGCGGCGGAGTCTTCGGGTGAGTATCTGATCACCGGTGTGACGGGTCTGGTCGACACGGGTATGGGAGCGCCGGAGGCGATCTCCGGTGTTTTGCCGAGCAACAGCTTCGAGTCAAATGACAACATGCTGTTTTATCCCGGGCTGATCGGCGGCATTGACTATTTCGATGTCGATGGCGTTTCATTTTCCTTGAGCAATGGAGCCAAGGTGAACCTGTACTCCATCAACGACGCGTATCTGCGGAGGTCGGGGGGTGGCGCCGCCTTGGAGGATGCATTGATCTCCGTAAGTCCTGTCGCGACGGCGACCCCGGAGCCAGGGAGCTTTGCGCTGCTGGGGACGGGAATTCTGGGCGTAGCGGGCGGTATCCGTAGGCGGCTGGCGGTCTAGCTCCTTCCAGGCAGGTGTGGAGCGGCAAGAGCGGAGCCCGTCGGAAGAGAAGGCTCCGCTTCTGGCTGGTCTCCCTGGCTGCTCCGGAACTCTGCTCTCTGGCTGGTGTACGAGCCCTCAGTCTGCTTGCATCCGCGTAGGTGTTGGTGCATCTTCTAGGGAGCAGGTACGGGGCAGACGTGCGCGATGAGGCGGTCTGCCAGGAGGGAGTGTTCGACAATGTTTACGAGATTGGCTGTGAGAGGCGCCGCGATGGCGCTGGCTTTTTCGATGTTGACCTTTGCAGGAGTTTCGACGTCGGTGGCGCAGATGACGCCACCTTCGGTGCACAGGCATCTTTATTCGGAGACGGCGGACCCCCATGCGGATATAGCGGCTGCTCTGCTGAAGGCGCGCGCGGAGCATAAGCGCGTGATTCTGGACTTCGGTGGCGACTGGTGCGGCGACTGCCAGGTGCTGGACATCTACTTCCATGAGCAGCCAAATCTGGAACTGCTGGAGAAGAACTTCGTCCTTGTGCATGTGTGGATCGGGCACATGGATCAGCATGTGGATGTGGCGGAGAAGTATGGTGTTCCGTTGAAGCATGGCGTCCCTGCGCTTTCGGTGCTGGACGCACGGGGCAAGGTGCTGTTTGCGCAATCGACCGGAGACTTTTCGAATATGCGTGGGATGAACGTGCAGTCGGTGACGGAATTTCTGAACAGGTGGAAGGCTTAGGCCGATCCCAGGTATTCTCTGTTCTCAGTTGACCCCCAACAGAGAACTGAGACGGAATTGTTGAATGACTAAAGGCACAAGGTAGTCTTACGTTGTGCATACGGCGCTGCGGATTCCGGTGCTGTTTCAAAGGGCGCTCGGGCGCGCTCTGGCGCATGACGCTTTGAATATCTCGCAGTCGGCGGCGTACTCGGGGATGGTGGCGCTGTTTCCGGCGCTGATTGTGGCTTCGGCGGTGGTGGGCCTGCTGCCGGATACGGCACCCGTACGGTATGAACTGGCGGCGTTCTTCGACCGGGTGCTGCCGTCGGATGTGAGTCCTTTGCTGGCGAGCTACTTTTCGGTGACGGAGCATACGGCGACTTCAGGGCGGGCGCTGCTGGTGGCGGTGCTGGTTTCGGTAAGCGGCGCATCGAGCGTAATTGCGACGTTTATGGAAGGAGTACGCCGGGCCTATGAGCTGCCGGTCGACTGCTGGAGCTTCTGGCAGAGGCGCGGGCGGGCTCTGGCACTGGTGCCGATGTCGCTGATCCCGATGGGGGCGGCGAGCGCCCTGGTGGTGTTTGGACACTACTTGAGCGTTTGGCTGGCGATGCATGCTCCGTCTCGGATACGAGGTGTGGTGTTTGGGTTGGCGGTGCTGATCCGGTGGAGTGTTTCGCTGGCGGGAAGCGTGGGGCTGATTGGGCTGCTGTACCACAAGGGCACGCCACTACGGCAGAGTTGGAAGAGGACGCTTCCGGGGGCGGTGCTGGCGACGTTGATGTGGTTTGCGGCGACGCTGGTGTTTGGGTGGTATGTGACGCGGTTTGCGAACTACTCGCGGGTGTATGGACCGCTGGGCGCGGGCATTGCGCTGCTGTTCTGGCTGTACATCATCTCCTTGAGCGTGTTGAGCGGGGCGGAGTTCAACGCGCAGTTTGCGGCGGCTTTGGACGGGGACCGAGGTAGAGCGGCTGAGGTGAGACCAACGTAGGCACGGGCGGCGGGCAACGATGCTCACACCTTTGCAAGAGAACTTCTCCAGTAGGTGCAGAGTGCGATTAGAGGAAGCTATTTGGGTCTTCGGTCCGGCGGGCGACGGTACGCATCAGGGCTCTCTCCCAACCTTCCAGGGGCAGGTTCTCCTGGAACTGCAGCAGAGACGTGGCGCTGAAGCCGCGAGCGGGCGGGGTGAGGACAGGCGGGGTGAGGACCTCTGGGGGTGGAGAGGTCTCTTCCGGTTGCGAGATCTCGAAGGGTATGTACAAGTCGCGTCTCTCACCTCGGGATCGAGAGCGTCGTAACTCGCGTTCGATGTTGATCTTTCCCTGCACATTCTGGGAATGGACAGCCCAATGCTTCAAGGGGAGGCCATTTTCGATCACGTACCGGGCGCAATCGAGCCCGGTCTTCTCTTTGAAGGAGGCGTAAGGGATTTTCTGTCCGGCCTTGTTGGGGCCCAGAGGGTAGTGCTCTAGCGCGAGATCGTGATCGAACGAGATCAGGTCCGGTACGCCCCGATCTTCGAGATACTGGACGAACTCCGCGTAGCTCCGCACCAAATCGACTCCCCGCAGTTTGGGAACCCGCTGGTCGTCGAGATAAAGGATCGATTCATAGATTGCCATCCGGATTCCTTGGCTCCACATCGAGATTGCCGACTGCATCGAGGCGCCCGGCACTGAAGATTGAACACAACCCTTAACGGAAGGTTCCGTTCCCCTTGCCCTCTATTGGATGCACGGGCGCGCCATTTGTGGGCTCGACAGTTTGCGCGCGCCATGTAAACGGTTTCCCGCGTAGAATTGCATCGGCGTGTTCGGGGGGCGACTTCTGCCCCATGGATCGCACTTCCTCGGCTTAAGGGCTACGCAGACAACTCCATGATCTCGACATTGACTGACACGAACTCCACGCAGGCTGGCGGCCAAAGTACTGAGAGTGTTCTTCCACAGCAGGACCAGATGCGCCGAGCCAAGATTGTCGCGACGCTGGGTCCCGCCTCAAGCACGATCGAGGTATTTCGGGAGCTGGTCCGAGCAGGTCTGGATGTGGCGCGGCTGAACTTTTCGCATGGATCGCACGAGCAGAAGGCGGAACTGATTCAGATGGTGAGGAAGGTGGCGAAGGAGTTTGGGAAGCCGATTTGCATCCTGGCTGATTTGCAAGGGCCGAAGATCCGGACGGGGCGCCTGAAGGATCATCAGCCGGTGCGGCTGGTGGCGGGCCAGCGGATCACGATTACGCCGGAGGATGTGGAGGGGACGGCGGAGCGGGTCGGGACGGTGTTTACGACGCTGGCCGAGAACCTTGTGCCGGGATCACGGATTCTGCTGTCGGACGGTCTGATCGAGCTGCGGGTGGAGCGGATCGAAGGCGCGGATGTGGTGTGCGAGATTGTGAACGGAGGGATGCTGGGCGAGAAGAAGGGCATCAACCTGCCGGGAATTCCGGTGAAGGTGCCGTCGCTGACGCCGAAGGATGAGGAGGATCTGGAGTTTGCGATCGCGCAGGGCGTGGATACGGTGGCGGTGTCGTTTGTGCAGACGGCGGAGGATGTGCGGTATGTGAAGCAGAGGGTGACGCAGCTGGGGTCGGATGCGTGGGTGATTGCGAAGCTGGAGAAGCCGCAGGCGATCGAGCACCTGGACTCGATCCTGGAGGTGACGGACGGGATCATGGTGGCGCGTGGGGATCTAGGTGTGGAAGTGCCGCCGGAGAAGGTTCCGGCGCTGCAGAAGCACATTATTCGGAGGGCTTCGGACTACCGCAAGCCGGTGATCACGGCGACACAGATGCTGGAAAGCATGATTGAGAATCCGCGGCCGACGCGCGCTGAGGCGTCGGATGTGGCGAATGCGATCTACGACGGGACGGACGCGGTGATGCTCTCGGGCGAGTCGGCTGCTGGCAAGTATCCGGTGGCCGCGGTGCAGATGATGGCGATGATTGTGGCCGAGACGGAGCATCAGATCCGGCTGGACCCACCGCCGCGGGTGCAGCGGAAGAGGGTGACGCGGCTGAGTGTGGCAGAGACGATCTGCGAGTGCATGGCGCACTCGACCGAAGACCTGGATCTGGCGGCGATTGCGATCTTTACGGAGACGGGATCGACGGCGCGGCTGCTCTCGAAGTATAGGCCGGACCCGCCGGTGTATGCGATGAGTCCGTTTGAGCCGGTGATCAACCGGGCAATGCTGCTGTGGGGGACGTATCCGTTGCTGTGCGAGAGGTTTCGGGATACGGACAAGCTGGTGGAGATGGCCGAGGAGATCCTGGAGCGGCACGGCTATGTGCAGAAGCGGCAGATTGTGGGGATTGTGGCGGGGACTCGGACGCTTTCGGGGGCGACGAACTTTATGCGGCTGCACATGGTGGGGGACCGGGATTCGGAGTCTTAGGGGATTCGGAAAAATAAAGCCGTCCCCGAGGGGACGGCTTTTTAGCTTGGAAGCTGAGTGCGTTTGTGGCCTAGACGGACAGCTTGCGGCGGAGGACGCCGAAGGCACCGAGGGCACCGGTGCCGAGGAGCGCGAGGGAGCCGGGCTCAGGGGTGACGGTGGAGGGCATAAGGTTCACGGAGATGGGCGAGATCTGCTGGGAAAGCTGTGCACCGCCGTTGACACCCAACAGTTCGAAGTCGCTCGTGCCGCCGTTGATGGGCGCGGAGAACAGGGAGAGACCGAAGTTTGGCGAGCCAGTGAGCGAAAATCCTACGCCGTTGAAGTCGAAGGCATTGGGGGCGGGGTTGAAGAAGAGATTATCGTTGTCGGCGAAGTTGTTGACTGGCAGGAGGGAGATCGCGAAGGAGGTGCCGTTGTAGTTCACGGTACCGGTTCCAGCGGTGACGAGGTAGGTGCCGGTGGTGCCGGTGGTGGTATAGGTAAGGTTGCCGGTGCCCGAGAAAGGCACACTAGCGGGGCCGCTGGTGCCGACGATGGTTCCATTGCTGAAGCTGAAGGTTAGGTTACTGGCCAGTGCAGAGGTGCAAGGCAAAGCGGAGATTGCGAGACCGCTGAGGAGAATTGCCAGACGTTTCATAGGAGCTCCTTGGATGAGGCAGGGGTAAAGTTTTGGATCGGCCGTTGGGCAGATCATCTATCTGCCTCTCTAAGTGCATGTTTTAGGCCATTCTGATGGTGGCTGAAATCTACAAAATAGGGCGCTTTTGCTGTGATCAGATTGCAACAGATAGTCACAATGCAATCCCTTGCATACCATTGGATATCTAGCTTCCTTCCGCATCACAAGGGGTCCGCGAACTCGGGGGAGCGTTCTGGTGAGGTGTCGGAGAGTGTCGTATGCTGGCGGGACGATGCGAGCTTGGCGGTGGATGGGTGTTTTGCTGGCGATGTTCTGCGTCCGGAGTGAGGCAGGGCAGATACTGTCGACGGTGAAGCGAGAGCCGGGCGGGTATTCCAAGGTGGTGGTGCTTTGGCCGGGTGGAGCGCCGGGGGCGCTGGGGAACAAGGATGTGGATGTCCCAAAGCTTTATTGCTATCCGGTGCATGAGGGCGAGAGGGGAAGGTCGGGAGAGCAGCAGGAGCCCCGGGGGGAGCGGGCGGGCGTGATCGTGATGCCGGGCGGAGCGTACCGGACGCTGATGGTGGAGAAGGAGGGCGCGGCGGAGGCGCGATGGTTGAACGAGCATGGTGTGGAGGCGTTTGTGCTCGAGTACCGGCTGGGGCCGAAGTATCACTTTCCGGCGCCGATGCAGGATGGTGCGCGGGCGATCCGATATGTGCGAAGCCATGCGGGGGAGTTTGGGATATCGGCGAGCAAGGTAGGTTTGTGGGGGTTTTCGGCCGGCGGTCATCTGGCGGGCTACCTGGCATCGGTGAACGACGGCGGAATTCCGAACTCGGCGGACGCTGAGGAGAGGGTGGGCGACCGGCCGGACTTTGCGATTCTTTCGTATGCGCGCCTGAGCATGGACGCGTCGATTCCGCGGCCGACGAATCTGGAGGCGTTGATCGGGGAGCATCCGACGCAGGCCATGATCAACGAGATCTCGATCGACCGGCGGGTGACGCGATCGACGTCGCCGAGCTTTATCTTCTCCACTACGGAGGATCAGCAGGTGAACTCGCTGAACGCGACGGCTTACTACGATGCGTTGAAGCGGGCGGGCGTGCCTGCGGAGCTACACATCTTTGAGCGTGGGCCGCACGGGGCCGGATTAGGGCAGGGATTCAAGACGATACCCGAACTGGCCGCCCTGGAGACGCTGGTGGAGAACTGGATGGAGATGCACGGCTGGATGGGAGCGGAGCGCTAGGTGTGAGGCTAGGTGTGTGACCCGTTCTGGGGATAGTCGGGTCCGCGCGGAGACACAATGCTGTAACTGCAGCGGAAAAGATGGGATTGGCAATTCTCTCCTGTTAGTGGATGCTAATGGGAAGGTTTCGATGTCACGGTTGCCGACTGCTTCACTTTGTCTCCTGTTTGTTGCTGCGAAGAGTGAGTTCGGTTGAGGTGACTGTGAGGAGTTGTCCCGCGGGGGTACGGAGAACCGGCGTTGGTGCGACGGATGCTGTGTGGCTACTGCTGCTGGCGACTGCGTCCGGATGTTGCGTCTGCGCAGTGATGACGGGTCACTTTCACATATCCGCAATGGGATCGATGCTGGCCATCGTGTGGCCGTGGGCTGCGGCGCGTCGCGTTGGAAGCTTGACCGAAGATCATAGGGGAGAGGCGGACCGCACGCGGTTTCTGGCTGCAGCCGACACCAGTCTGGACGCGTTTGCGATTCTGGATGCGGTGCGGGACGATGCGGGAACGATCACGGACTTCCGGTTCAGTTATGCGAACGCAAACGCGGACAAGCTGGTAGAGGTGAAGGACGGGAAGCTTACGGGGAAGCTTCTTAGCGCTGTGCTGAGGCCTGAGGGCGATGACGGTCGTTTTCTGCGAACACTTTGCAAGGTCGTGAATGCGGGCATGCCGGCGCGCGCGGAGGTCGAAGTGGTCGACCGTCCTTTGGTGCGGGCGTCGTGGATCCGGTATCAGATTGTGCGGCTGGGGGACGGCGCAGCCATCACGTTCAGCAATATCAGCGAGGCAAAGGCGACCGAAGAGCGTTTCAAGAAGCTGGCGGAGTTTACGTCCTCGATCTTTGAGAATGCGCCGTTCAGTATGATCGCCGCGGATGTGGACGGTGTGGTGACCGCGATGAATCGCGCGGCGGAGAAGCTGAGCGGGTACAGCAGGGACGAGCTGGTGGGAAAGGCTTCGCTGACGCTGCTGCACGACCGGAAGGAGCTGCAGGAGCGCGCCAAGGAGCTGGGAATGCTGGCGTCGATGTCGATGGATGGATTTGAGGTGTTAACGGCGAAGGCTGCCAAGGGCGGGACGGAGGAGCAGGAATGGACGCTGGTCCGCTGCGATGGCGTGCGGATCCCGGTGAATGCGGCCGTACAGGCTTTGACGGGCGATGCGGGCGATGTGACGGGCTTTGTGAGTATCACGTTCGATGTGACCGAGCGCCGGGCCATGATGGACTATGTGACACATCTGGCGACGCACGATCAGTTGACCGGCCTGGCGGGGCGGGCGGTGCTGCAGGACAGGATCGTGCAGGCGGTGGAGCGGGCGCGGAGATACGGGACCAAGGTCGCGATCTTTGTTCTGGATCTGGATCAATTTAAGCGGATCAACGATCTTCTGGGGCACTGGGCCGGGGACCAGGTGCTGCTGGAGACGGCGTCGCGGCTGCGGCAGGCGGTGCGGAGCTCGGACACGGTGGCGCGGATGGGCGGCGACGAGTTTGTCGTGGTGATGGAGGACATGACGAGCGTGGCGGACGTGGAGCACTGTGCCACGACGCTGGTGACGCGGTTTGCGCCGGAGATGTCGGTCGAGGACCACATGCTGCACGTTTCGGCGAGCGTGGGTGTGTGTGTGTATCCGGACTTCGCGGGCGATGCGCGAACACTGCTGAAGTGGGCGGATGCGGCGATGTACGCGGCGAAGGAGAGTGGACGCAATCAGTTTCAGGTGTTTCGCGAGGACATGCTGAAGGATAAGTCGGACCGGCTATCGATGGAGCGCTCGTTGCGAAAGGCGATCGGCAATGAGGAGCTGCTTCTGCACTATCAGCCGTATGTCTCGCTGGTGACGGGCGAGGTGGTGGGCATGGAGGCGCTGCTGCGGTGGGAGCATCCGGAGCTGGGCCTTCTGATGCCGGCAAGCTTTATCCTTTTAGCCGAGGAGACGGGGCTGATCATGCCTTTGGGGGAGTGGGCGATCACGCGGGCCTGCGCGGAGGCGAAGGTGATGTGTGATGAGCTGGGTATGGATCTGATCCTGTCGGTGAATCTGTCACCGAGGCAGTTTCAGCAGAAGAACCTGGTCGAAATTGTCGAGAATGCGCTCAAGGAGAGTCGGCTCGCGCCGAACTGTCTCGAGGTGGAGATCACTGAGAACACGCTGATGGTGAACTCGGCCGTGACCCTTGGGAAGCTGCAGAAGCTGCGTGAGCTGGGTGTGCGAATCGCGATCGACGACTTTGGTACGGGGTTCTGCAACTTCCAATACTTGCTGGATTATGCGGTGGACCGGCTGAAGATCGATCAGCATTTTGTGAAGCTGGCGGCGACGGAGCCGAGTGCGGCGGCGGTGGTGCGCGCGATCATTGCGATGTCGCACGGTCTGAATATCAAGGTGGTGGCCGAGGGGGTGGAGACGGAGGAACAGTTCCGATTTTTGGTGCGCAAACGCTGCGACGAGGCGCAGGGGTACCTGCTGGCAAAGCCAGTGGCAGCGAGCCAGTTCTGCGAGACGGTACGGGCCTGCACTGCGGTTGCGATGCTGCGAAGCGCTTAGACTGCTTCAGTGAGGTGTAGGTTCGAGGTGGGATGAAGCTGAGGTTGAAGCATCGTCTGCGAGGGCGGGGAACTGGTCTTCGTGGGGATCATCTTTTGAGCTCTGCCGCGAACGATAAAATATGCCACGATGAAGAGGATGATCATGGCCGCCGCAGCGCCGAGAACGATCCCGAGGAAGTTCGGTCCCTTGGGCCAGTTCTTGTCGACGGGGGAAGTGGGGATCGGCATAGTGAGTTGGGATGCTTCGCTGGGATGCGCGGGTGTCCGGGAGTATCAACTTTGACTGGCGCTTAGAGGTCCCCGGAATGGGCCTAAACCGTGCGGCTGCTGCTGCGCTGGATGAGATGGTAGATGCCGAGCAGGATGAGAGCTCCGAGCAGCGACATGAGGAAGCCTGCGGACTGGTCTGGGCCGTAATGTCCGATGAACCGGCCGAGATAGGTTCCGAGGAAGGCTCCGGCGATGCCGAGGAGCATGGTGATGAAGATGCCGCCGGGATCCTTGCCGGGCATGATGAGCTTGGCGAGCGCGCCTACGACGAGACCGATGATGGCGACCCAGATGAGATGGAACATGGAATCCCTCACGTTTTACAAGGTAGGCATGGATGGTTGATGAGAGGCGAACAACGCTGGGCGGGTTGTTTGCATGCAGTTTGGCGCTTGCGGAAGATGGTGGGTGTGAGAGGGAATACGACTAGCGACTCTTGTGCTTCTTTTTTCCTTTGTGGACCTTTGCCTTGGTTGCCGAGCTTCGGGTTTCGGCGACGGCTTCGAGAGGCGTGGGGCGGGGGATGGAGGCGGCGGGCTGATGCCAGAGGGCGATGCCGCCGGCGATGGCGTTGGAGTTCGCGCCGAGGATGACGCCGTCGGGCAGTGTCTTCATGAGTTTGGCGTTGCCTCCACCGAGGGTGACGTAGTCGGCGACAAAGGCGGCGCGGAAGCGGGCGATGACATCCAGGACGGACTCGCGCCAGAGCTTTTTGCCGAGTCGTTCCAGGCCGGCGAGGCCGATGAACTGCTCGTAGGTGCGGCCCTTGCGGTAGGGGAGGTGCGCGAGCTCGAGGGGGACGACGACGTTGTCGGCGATGAGTGCGGAGCCGAGTCCGGTGCCGATGCCGAGAAAGAGCATCTTTCCGCCGGTGTATCCGCCAAGGGCCTGCATGGCGGCGTCATTGATGAAGCGGAGGGGCTTGGAGAAGTCGCTCTGGTAGGGATAGCCGACCCAACCGGGACCGAGATTATGCGGTTCGGCGAGCGGCCGGTCATGGGCGACTGGGCCGGGATAGCCGATGGAGATGGCGTCGTACTCCCAGCCGGTGATGGCCTTCTGGACGTCGTCGACCATCTGTTTCGGCGTCAATGTGGGGCCGGAGATGATCTTGAGGGGAACTGGATTGTCCGTGGATGCGACCTTGATGTGCGTGCCGCCGATGTCGATGACGAGAACTTTCATTCGTTTGTTGGATGCCGTTTCTGCGTGTGTTGCGAAGGGCGACCTGCCCAACGCGCACGCGGGTTGGATTAGAGGGCGGGAAAGGTCCCGAGAAAGAACTCGAGGCCGGAGACGACGTTGTTGATTGCGCTGGCGACCTTTGCCGCTTCGGAGATGGTGGCGGCGATCTGTGCGAGCTGCCCTTGCAGCACTTTGAGGCGGGCGATGCCTGCGCCGAGCTGCTGGTTGGCGGCAGCGAGCGAGATGGTGCGGTCCTCCATCTCTTCGCGGTTGAGAGCGGTGAGTTCGTCGGAGAGGATGCCGAGGATGCTGTTCAGGAGAGCCCGCTGATCGGGATCGTGGAGCTGATCGAGGAGGTGGTTGCCGGCTTCAAAGGCAGTTTGGAGGGCGTCGTGAGCGGTCTGCCAGACGGCGTGAGGGTCGTCATGAGGAGCGGTGGAGAGGGCGTGTGGCTGCGCTCGGCCAGCGATCGGGGCTTTGCTGGCCGGCGGAGTTTGCGGTGGGGGGGTGGTGGAGCGGATGGCGCGGGAGGTTTTCTTGGTGGCCATGGCGGGTCTCAGTGGTGGGAGGAGAGCGAACTGTAGAAGCCTGTCAGCTGCCGGGCTTGGGCGTCGAGTTGTTGAAGCTGGAAGCGGAGGGCGGGAGCATCTTTCTGGGCTGCGGTTGCGGCGAGCGCGGTGTGAGTGCGCGCGAGTTCGAGCAGCGTCTTCTCCGTCGAGGCGAGAGCGTGGTCCGCATCTGCTTGGGCGTCGGCGAGCCTGGGGAGGACGCGAAGTTCGTTGCGCTTCTCGGAGGGGGAGAGTTTCGCGGCGTTGTCGGCGATAAAGTTCTTCTGATCGCGGAGGAGGTCGAGATAGTTGTTGTGGAGCTCGTTGCGGAGGCCGGAGTGGGCGGGGTCGCCGATGTCCGCGGCGAGCAGGGTACAGATGGTCTCGAGGGGCTGCTGCATCTGTCGAAGTACGGCGGGGAGCTCGCTGCGACGCTTGCGCTCGAGGAGCTCATGGCCGAGGGCGTCGATGGCCGTGGCGGCGAGATTGGCGTCGGCCGCTGTGAAGTGTGCCTTGACGAGGTTGTCTGAGGAGATGCTCTGGAGGGAGGTTGCCACGGTCTTTGCGCTGGCGTCGATGTCCTTGGAGGGCTGGTCGCCGCTGACCGAAGCGAGGAGTTCGGCGTAGGTGCGCAGGCCGTTGATGACGTCGCTGCGCACTTTGCGATCGGCCTCGGAAAGGAATGGTTGGATTTGCGAGGGGTCGAAGCCGGAGGTGTCGAAGTGGGCGATCATGCTCGCGGTCTGCGCGTCGCGGAAGGACGCCTCGACGAGTTCGTAGGCGTCTTCGGTGTTGTTGGCGGTGGCCGTCGCTGCGGTGGCGAAGGCGGAGGTGCGGAGGACGAGTGGGGAGTGCGAGCAGCTGGAGAGCGCGAGGGCGAAGACGGCGAGCGCAGGCAGATGGAGCCGAGGCGTTCTTTGCTGTCGAGGTGTGCCGCCGCGCATGGCCACAACCCTACTCAAAGTGAAACGGTGTGGCAATGACTTTGAGGTGTTTGTGGGTGGATCAGAGCGTAGGGAGCAGAGAAGGTAGGCGGCTGGGGAGGGCTGGGGGTGTACGCAGGTTTGGTCCTGATCGGTCAGCCGCGTGTGAGCGGCGCAGGTGAGGTCGACAGGCGCGAAGTGGGGCGGCCGTCCTGCACGGGCTTGATTGCTTTGCTGGACCTATGCACGAAGGCAAAAAGAACAAGGAGGATGACGAACAGGGCCACGCCGACGGCAATGAGAAAGGTCCGGGTGTTGAGACCTTTGTTTGGGTCTGTAGCAGGTGTGTCGACAGTCTTTCGGGGATCGACGGGACTCATATACACGTAGGATGCCGTGCGCGGGTTCAAGGTGGCGCGGTGCAGAAGAGCGCGTGGGGAAGTGGCTGACGTTTCATGAGGTCACAGCAGTGTTGGGTAGATTGACCTGTGCTGAAAAAGGCGGACTCACATGGAGGAGCGCGTGTGCTCGGCAGGCGTGATGAGGACTGCCGCCAACGATGCCGCTAGGTGGTGGCGAGGTCGGGGGTGAGTTCGCGGACGTAGATCTGATGGGAGACGACCGGTGGTTCGTCTCCGGTGTGCAGGGCGTAGACACGGTCGCGGATGATGCGGTCGGCGGCGGTGACGCGTTCGCGGGAGCGGAGGTAGTCGAGCCAGGACTCCATGAGAAAGGTCTCGTTGAGGATCTCGGGGTTGCTGGCGTTGCGGTAGATGCCCCAGCGGATGGCGCCGTCGCGGAGGCGGACGCCGCGGAGCTCGTGGATGACGTGGGTGAACTCGACGTAGCGCTCGAGGGGGACGTGGTACTCGATGGAGATGCGGACGGGGCCTTCGGTGAGATCTGCTTCGGCGCCCGGGAGGGGGGCGATCTCCGGGGCGGGGCGGGGCCACTGGTAGGGGGTGAGGTCGGGCAGGGGGCCTTGCAGGATGTGGAAGCGCCAGACAAGCGGAAGCGTGATGAGCAGGCCTAAGCCAGCGACGGTGAGGGCGATCGGCGTGGAGGTGTGTTCGGCAAGGAAGCCCCAGAGGATGGAGCCGAGGGCGAGGCCACCCTGAAAGGTCATGAGATAGCTGCCGAGAGCGCGCGCCTGCACCCAGGCCGGAACGGCGAGTTGCACGGAGACGTTGAGGGTAGACATGGTGCTGGTCCAGGCGAAGCCGGAGAGGACGAGCGCAGGGATGATGAGGTAGGGGGAGCGCACAAAGGCGAGGATCAGAAGCGTGGCGCTCTGGTAGATGGTAGAGACGGTGAGGATCTGGTCGGCGGTGGCGCGGCGCCTGATGCGCGGAAGCTGGGTGGCAGCGATGACGGCGCCGACGCCGAGTGAGCCGTTGAGAAGACCGTAACCGAGGGCTCCCTGGTGGAGGTCGCGCTGCGCTACGACAGCTAGCAGGGACCAGATACCGGAGACGAAGAAGGTGAAGACGAAGGCACGCAGAAGCGACGACTGCAGGGTGGGGGAGTAGCGGACGTAGCGCAGGCCGGAGCGGATGGAGCCGGCGATGCGTTCGGCCGGGAGGGCGCTTTTGAAGAGGGGTGTTCTTTTCCAGTTGACGAGGACCCAGATGACGCCGGCGAAGGAGATGGCGTTGAGGAAGAAGACGGATCCGGCGCCAGTGCCCGTGCGTTTGAAGGCGGCGACCATGAGACCGCCGAGTGCGGGGCCGACGGCTCGTGCGAGGTTGTTACTGGCGGCATTGAGCGAGACGGTGTCGGGGATGAGAGGGCGGGGGACGAGCTCCGGCACGATCGCCTGCCAAGCGGGGTTGTTCATGGCGGAGCCGATGTTGAGAAGGAAGGTGAAGGCGAGCAGCGTCCAGGGCGAGATATGGCCGAGAAAGGTGAGTAGGGCGAGGGTCGCGACGCTGCCGAGCATCCAGACCTGCCAGAAGATGAGCAGGCGCCGGCGGTCGAAGATGTCTGCCGTAGCGCCGGCGAGCAGGCCAAAGAGGAGCACGGGCAGGCTGGCGGCGGTTTGCATGAGTGCGATCAGGAGTGGAGAGGCAGTGAGGGCCGTCATCAGCCAGGTGCCGGCGGTGTCCTGCATCCACGTACCGACCGAGGAGATAGTGGAGGCGATCCAGCGGTCTCGGAAGAGAGGAATTCTGAGCGGGGCGAAACCGGAAGCGTCCGGGGCGGACCCTTGATCTGCGCCAGGGCTGGAAGTAGGCATGCTGCTGGGATGCGTGGGTGGGCGGTTTGGCACTACTAGTAAACTTTAGTTATCTAGAGGTGTGACTTTTGATTGCTTTCGTGGAAGTGTGCAGCTAAAGTGGCATTGCTGGTGGAAAATGTTTTCCCAAGGAGGAACCTAATTGGTACACGTCATCGCAGGTTTCTGCACACCATGCAAAGTTTCGCCTCCCAAGTGCCAAGTTCTACCGATTTTCATTGCATGTGACTCTGCAGAAGTTTGCGGCTTTTTGGCCAGTCAAGTGCAAAGAGACAGCTAGAAAGACTTACCTCCGGGTGACTTGAATGCGTCGCATATTGTTGGTTTTCACTGCCTTGATCATTATTGCCTCTGCCTCGAAGGGCCTTGCCTCGACCGATTGTGAGAAGTGGCTGGCCGAGTACAAGCAGGAGCTGGCTCACAAGGCCAGCGTCCAACGTGCGCTTGCTGCAAAGCAACGCGCGCGCAACTACGCCCAGCGGAAAGTGGGGCACCTGATTGCATCTGCGGCTGCACCGAAGCCGCACCCGATGCGGGTTTCGAGCACGCGGCCGCACCTTACACCGGCGCAGATGCTGAAGCGCTTCGACGTGCTCTGCGGTGATCTCCCGGTTGAGCCTACCAACCAGGTACTGGACGCTCGCATGTCGCCGGACGAGTTTATTTCAGAGATGTCCATGGGGGGGCCTGTGGATACGGAGTCGTTGCCGCTCGGGGACAGCCTGCTTGCGACGGAGGATATGCCACCGTATACACCTGCCACCGTGTCAACCGGGGGCCAGGGCGGGCAGCCCATTTGGCCGGTCTATGGCCCAGTTCCAACAGGTGGCGGGTTGGTGACGTCTCCTGTGGTCACGATGCCGCCGGTCTCCGCTGTGCCGGAACCGAGCAGCTTGATCTTTCTCCTGACCGGGGCGGCGGGAGCGGCCGGCTCCATGATGAGGCGGCGCCGGGCTGTCTAGTTTCGAGCCGCTGGGGTTTATGGTTTCAAACCAGGGTGTACGGAGGTCCGGGGAGATCCGGGCCTCCGTCACGTTTGGTGGATGTGTGTCAGCGACCGTTTGCCTATTGGGGCGGACTGCTGGTGTGAGTTGGAGGCTGGGTGAGCGGCGCGGAATAATGTTGGGTTAAAAGAGGAAACCCACGCAGCGCGGTGGGGGCTGTTGCGTGGGTATTCCGGTACAGCAACGAAGTGGGTGGACTTCGTTATGACCGACTCAACCCGAAGGGAGTCTTGCCACTCCTTGAAGATATCGTTGCTATCTCCGGATGTCAAGAGTTTTGCTGTGCAAAGGTGGTTCGGTTTCGGGCGGCGCCAGCATGCGCCCCTAGCCTTAGGATGGAGCGGTGGATACCTCCCCCCTCCTCCGGACAGGGGCATGCTAAGGTACTCCTTTTGAGCGAGTTATCAACTACTGCAAGCAAATTAGTCTAAAGCAAGGGACTTTCAGGCAAAGTCGTGACTGTATTAAGGATGGCGGTGGGTGGACGTACGTTGGGGCTAGTCCATGATACCGAGTTGCGGCTGCCGGTACGCCAAAGGACCGACGCGTTGTTGCGCACAAGATTGCTTTGGAACGCTCGGGCTAGCGGCCCTTTCAAATCTGTCCAAGACTGAAGGCTTTAACACGGATCTGCACAGATGACACTGATTCAAGAAAGAGCAAGAAACATTCAAGAAAGAGCAAGAAACAAGAATAACGACGAAATACAGGGGTCTTTCCCTTCGGCTTCGCTCAGAGTCAGGATGACGACGCGAACACGCACTACGTTCAGGATGACGACGCAAACGAGCAACCGCGCGTACTCTCATCCGCTTTGTTGAACGCCATCGTTGGTGTCTGAAGGGTAGTTCCTGGATGGATTTTTAGAGGCGGCAGATGAGGAGTTCGCGTTCGTAGATCATCTCTGGCGGGAGGTGGTCATGGAGCAGGAGGAAGAGCTCCTCGTGACCCATGACCTCGTGCTTCCACTGTTCCCGGTCGACGTGCTGGAGGATATCGAAGGTTTCGCGGGGGAAGTCGAGGCCCTGCCAGTGGATGTCTTCGTAGTGCGGAGTCCAGCCGATGGGCGTTTCCTTGGCGCGGACACGTCCGCGGACGCGATCGACGATCCACTTGAGGACGCGCATGTTTTCCGAGTAGCCGGGCCAGAGAAAATGGCCGTTCTCGTCCTTGCGGAACCAGTTGACGTGGAAGATGCGGGGGGTGGAGGTGAGGGAGCGCTGCATGCGGAGCCAGTGCCGGAAGTAGTCTCCCATGTGGTAGCCGCAGAAGGGGAGCATGGCCATGGGGTCGCGGCGGACTTTGCCGGTTGCGCCGGCGGAGGCTGCGGTGGTCTCCGATCCCATGGTGGCGCCCACGTAGACGCCGGCGGACCAGTTGAAGGCCTGGTAGACGAGGGGCATGGTGGAAGGGCGGCGGCCGCCGAAGATGAAGGCCGAGATGGGGACCCCGTTGGGATCTTCCCAGGCGGGGTCGATGGTGGGGCACTGGGAGGCGGGTGCGGTGAAGCGGCCGTTGGGGTGGGCGGCGGGGCGGCCGGTTTCGCGGGCGATTGCGGGGGTCCAGGGGCGACCTTGCCAGTCGAGGCATTCGGCGGGCGGGGTGTCGGACATGCCCTCCCACCAGACGCCGCCGTCGGGAGTGAGGGCGACGTTGGTGAAGATGGTGTTGCGGGAGAGGGTGGCCATGGCGTTGGGGTTGGTTTTGGCGGAGGTGCCGGGAGCGACGCCGAAGAAGCCGGCTTCGGGGTTAATGGCGCGAAGCTGGCCGGTGGCGTCGGGCTTGATCCAGGCTATATCGTCGCCTACGGTCCAGATCTTGTAGCCGTCGAAGCCAGCGGGGGGCACCATCATGGCGAAGTTCGTTTTGCCGCAGGCGGAGGGGAAGGCGGCGGCGACGTAGGTTTTTTCGGTCTGGCCGTTGCTGTCGGGGGGCGATTCGAGGCCGAGGATGAGCATGTGTTCGGCCATCCAGCCCTGATCGCGGGCGATGTTGGAGGCGATACGGAGGGCGAAGCACTTTTTGCCGAGGAGCGCGTTGCCGCCGTAGCCGGAGCCGTAGGACCAGATTTCGCGGGTTTCGGGGAAGTGGACGATGTATTTCTCGTCGTTGCAGGGCCAGGGGACGTCCTGCTCACCGGGGGCGAGGGGAGCGCCGACGGTGTGCATGCAGGGGACGACGCGGGTCTCGTCCTTGTCGATTTCGGCGAAGACGGGGGCACCGATGCGGGCCATGATGCGCATATTGACGACGGCGTAGGCGGAGTCGGTTAACTGCACTCCTATCTGCGACATAGGCGAGCCGATGGGACCCATGGAGAAGGGCAGGACGTACATGGTGCGGCCGCGCATGGAGCCGCGGAAGAGCGCTTTGAGCTTTTTCCGCATGACGAAGGGGTCTTCCCAGTTGTTGGTGGGGCCGGCGGCGTCTTTGGAGAGGGAGCAGATAAAGGTGCGATCTTCGACGCGGGCGACGTCGTTCGGGGCGGAGCGGGCGTAGAAGCAGCCGGGCCAAGTGACTGGATTCAGGCGGGTAAAGGTGCCAGCCTGGATGAGGCGCTCACACAGGAAGTCGTATTCGGCGACGGAACCGTCGATCCAGTGGATGGAGTCAGGCTGGGTGAGGTCGGCCATCTTTTCGACCCAGCGAATGAGGTGTTTATTGGTGGTGAGCGGTGTGGAGATTGCGGTGGTTTTCATGGTTTGCGCGTGGTGTGCAGCGGTGACAATTGTTCGCTCTCCCGGGATTGAAGTCAATCGGTCTGGGGGGGCCTGAGTAGACCCAGGGTTCGGAGGGCCGGGGGGAGGCCGGGCAAGAGAAACCGGAGCAGACTTCCCTGAGGGGAGCCGGCTCCGGCGATGATTCGGGTGAGGGATTGACGGAGCGGTTTAGAAGTGGATCTTACCGGCGATCTGGAGGATGCGGTAGGAGTCGAGGTAGGTGGAGTTGATCTCGCCGAAGTTGGCGGCGGTGAAGGTGGTGATGGGGTTGGCGAACTCCGGCGTGTTCAGCAGGTTGAAGAAGTCGGCGCGGAGCTCAAGGGTGACGGGCCGTTCCCCGGGGAAGAGCGGCGTGACCTTGGCGACGGTCATGTCGATGTTTTGCCGGCTGGGCCCACGGAAGAAGTTGCGGGGCAGAGTTCCGTAGGTGGGATTAGTGGGAACAGCACCCTTGGCGTTGGTGAGGCCGATGGTGTTGAAGTTGGACTTGGACACGTACTGTGCGCCGCCGTCGGCAGCCGTGTTCTGATGCGGGCTGAGGGTCGTGACCTCCTTGCCGTTCAGGTTGACACGAACGAGCTGAGAATCGCCGGCGCCGGAGGGGCCGGGGCGGGAGGAAGCGTGGGCCAGGTTTGCGCTCACGTCGAGGGGGAAGCCGGACTGCCAGCTGGCGATGGGGTAGAGGCTCCAGCCCTTGGTGATGGGCTTGGGGAGCGCCGAGAAGAGCTCCGGGAAGGGGAGGTCCCAGCCTCCGGAGAAAACGATTCGATGCTTTACGTCGAGATCGGAGACGGCGTAGAACTGGCTGGGATTGTAGTAGGGAACTGCCGCGTTTCTCTGCCGGAAGCCGGAGACGTTGTCCATGTTTTTGGCGAAGGTGTAGGAGAGCTGGAAGTAGGTGGTGCCGACGTAGTGGGAGGCGGAGGTCTGTTTGCGAAGGCTGGTCTGGAGGCTGTGGTAGCTCTCGCTGGTGAGGTTCTTGAAGGTGCTGAGATAACTGTAGTTTCCCTGGCCTCCGTTGGCCTGGTCGTAGAGGCGCTTGGTGCCTGAGCCGAGGATGAAGGGATTGCTGTCGGTGAGGGCGGTGTATTTGCGGGAGACGCTGCCGACGTAGGCGGCCTCGGCGGTGATGCCCTGGCCGACGGAGCGTTGGAGACCGAGGTTGAACTGGATGGTGTAGGGGGTGCGGAGGTGTGGATCGACGAAGTAGACGCCGCCGCCGCCGAAGGGAAGGAAGCCGGCTGCGGCGAAGTCCAGATTCTGGGCTGGGGGCTTGGAGGGGAAGGGATTGACGGTACCTGTCGCGGCAAACGGATTCTCATAGATGCCGGCTCCGGTGGTGGTGAGGCCGGATGGGGTTGACGGAAAGATATCGGTGAAGCCGAAGAAGGGAGCCTGCCCGTTGAACTGGAGGTTGTCCTCACCTTTGAGGATGTCGTAGAAGACGCCGGTGCCGCCGCGGAGGACTGTGGAGCCTTTGCCGCCGATGTCGTAGGCGAAGCCGAAGCGTGGAGCGAAGTCGTTTTTGTCGGGGAAGTTCGAGCCGGTGGGAGCGCCCTTATCGCCGGGGAAGAGCAGACCTTTGGGAGCGCCGGTGAAACGGGTGGACTGCGCGCCGGAGATGAGCGAGAAGGAGCGGCCCTTGGTGTCGATCTTGGGAGAGGAGTACTCGTAGCGCAGACCGAAGTTCAGGGTTAGATTTTTGCTGGCGTGCCACTCGTCCTGAGCGAAGACGGCGGTGTTTTTGCTGCGGATGTTGGAGGGAGCTGCGCCGAACTGGAAGTACTCATCGGGAGCTCCGACGAGGAACTGGGCGAAACCGGTGGCGCTGCCCCGATTGGCGTAAAGGTTGGGGTTGCTGGCCGGAGCGGTATAGGAGAGGCCGTAGAAGTCGAACTCCCCGTCGACGTAGAAGTCGTAGAGGGTGTTGTTCTGGTAGGGCGAGAAGTAGGCTCCGAACTTGAGGGCGTGCGAGCCCTTTTGCCAGCTGAGGTTGTTGGAGTAGGCGAAGGTGTTGTTGATGAGGCTGGTTGGACCCTGGGGGCTGGGGCCGACGGTCAGGCCGCTGCTGTAGTCGTAGAGTCTGGTCGGGCCTGAGGGCTGGTCGGGCGTGATGCCGATCCCAAGATCGGATGGCGTAGGTGTACTTGTGACCGGAATTCCCTGATTGCTGTTGAGCCGCTGGACGACGACGCGGGCTTCGTTGACGACGTTGGGCGTGAAGGTGCGGACGTAGCCGATGTTGATGAGGTGGACGATGCTGGCGGAGGTGGAAGGATTAGCGACGGTGGTGCCGCCTGAGAAGGGGGAGAGGGTGTCACCGGTGCTTCGCGCCAGCGTGACGGCGAGGCGGTCCTTATCGGAGAGGATGAAGTCGAAGCGACCGTTGTACTGGTCGAAGGGCTCGAGCGAAGAGCCGACGGGGGCGATACTTCCTGTGGCGGAGGATGGGATGAGGCCGGCGACGATGTACTTTTTGGCGACCGGATCGAATTTTGTGGGATCGATGATGGCTTGCGCCTGCTTGGCGGGGTCGGGCTGGAAGTATGGATTTTGCATCAGGAAGGTAGCGATGGCGGGATCGGGTCCACCATCGGAGCCGGCGTGGGAGAAGTCGCCGTTGATCTCCGCCGTGGTGAAGACCTGCTGGACCCCGGGGTTGACGGAGTTGGTGAGGCGCTGGCCCTCGTAGGAGAAGAAGAAGAAGTTGCGATTGGTGCGGGGGGCGAGCCTGGGGATGAAGATTTCGCCGCCGATGGTGCCGCCGAACTGGTTGCGCTTGAGGTTATTGCGGGGAAGACCGTTGCGCTTGTTGAAGAAGTCGTTGGCGTTGAAGTCCGGGTTGCGGTTGAACTCGAAGGCGGTGCCGTGGTACTGGCTGGTTCCGCCCTTGGAGACGACGGTGATGACGCCGCCGCCGTTGCGGCCGTACTCGGCGGAGTAGTTGTTTTCGAGGATGCGGAACTCTTCGACGGCGTCGGGGTTGGGATTGAAGACGACGCCGTTGTTGAGGAGGCTGGCGTTGTTGCCGCCGTCGAGGAGGTAGGTTACGGAGTCGGTGCGGCCGCCTGCGATGGAGACGCCGCCGGCACTGCTGTTGCCGGGGTTGCCGCCGTCGGTGACGCCGGGCTGGAGGCGGGCGAGGTCGAGGATGTTGCGGCCGTTCAGGGGAAGGTCCACAAGGGGTCGCTCGGTGACGGAGCCGCCGACGGTGGAGCTGACGGTGTCGACTGCGGCGGATTGGATGGAGACGTCCACGCTCTGGGTGTTGCCGGCGAGCGGAAGCTTGAAGTCGACACGCTGCGACTGGTTGATCTCGAGCATGTAGGGAGGCGAGGTGATGGTGGTGAAGCCTTCCTTGGCGGCGCTTACGGTGTAGGGACCGATGGGCAGCTGAACAAACTGGAAGTTACCCTTGCCGTCACTTTCGACCGTGTTCTGGACCTTGGTGGCGGTGTTGGCGACGGTGACGGCGGCTCCGGGAAGCAGAGCGCCGGAGCTGTCGGTGACCTGTCCGAGAACCTTGGCGGTGGTGTCCTGCGCGCGGAGCAGGGAGGACGAACCGAGAAGAGTGAGCATCACGATGCCGAGAGAGAAGCGCAGGTGCGCTTTGCGAAAAAGCATGGGGCCTCCAAGAATGCGACGTGGGGACAGCTGTTTATCGTCTCGTTTAGCAGCGAAGAGGACGGTACCAACGAGGCTTGCGCGCCTACATTTGGTGGAGAGAATACGTGGGATTGACGTGACTATAACCGAGAGAGCGTAGATCGTCCCAGTTTTTTCACTCCAAGGCAGCGCGGCCGGGGTTGCTGGGCTGTATGGCGGGGCGATGCCGCGTGGTCAGGCGATGGCGGCGGTGACGAGGTGTTGGGCTTCGGTCTGGATCTGTTTGAGGTGGTCGGGGCCTCCGAAGGATTCGGCGTAGATTTTGTAGACGTCTTCGGTGCCGGAGGGGCGGGCGGCGAACCAGCCGTTTTCGGTGGTGACTTTGAGGCCGCCGATGGGGGCGTGGTTTCCGGGGGCTTCGGTGAGGATGGCGGTGATGGGTTCGCCGGCGAGGGTTTTGGCGGTGACTTGCGAGGGGGAGAGTTTGGCGAGCTTGGTTTTCTGGTCTTTGGTGGCGGCGGCGTCGATGCGGGCGTAGGTGGGGTTCCCGTATTTTTCGGTGAGCTCGATGTAGAGTTGGCCGGGATCTTTGCCGGTGGTGGCTGTCATCTCGGCGGAGAGGAGGCCGGGGATGAGGCCGTCCTTGTCGGTGGTCCAGACTTGGCCGTTGCGGCGGAGGAAGGTGGCACCGGCGGACTCTTCTCCGACGAAGCCGAGGGCGCCGTCGATGAGGCCGGGGACGAACCATTTGAAGCCGACGGGGACCTCGAGCAGGGGACGGTTGAGGCCGCGGGCGACGCGGTCGATGATGGAGGAGGAGACGAGGGTCTTGCCGATGCCGACCTTTTGGGACCATTCCGGCCGGTGGGTGAAGAGGTACTGGATGGCGACGGCGAGGTAGTGGTTTGGGTTGAGGAGGCCGGATGTGCGGGTGACGATGCCGTGGCGGTCGTGGTCGGTATCGGCGGCGAAGGCTACGTCGTAGCGGTCTTTGTTGGCGATGAGGGAGGCCATGGCGAAGGGGGAGGAGCAGTCCATGCGGATGCGGCCGTCCCAATCGCAGGTCATGAAGCGGAAGGTGGGGTCGACGTTTGGGTTGAGGATTTCGAGGGGGAGTTTGTATACCTCGGCGATGCGGGGCCAATAGAAGACGCCGGCTCCGCCGAGTGGGTCGACGGCTAGCTTGAGGCCGGAGGTGGCGATGGGGGCGAAGTCGATGACGTTGGCTAGGTCGTTGACGTAGGCGGTGATGTAGTCGTGGCGGTGGGT
>JAABUX010002648.1_pt1 | contig 25009 bp, 28 predicted proteins | sample 5561851 | NCBI WGS metagenome assembly JAABUX01 (sample SAMN10711883, study PRJNA513361) | rock metagenome | isolation source: Antarctica rocks | place: Antarctica: Victoria Land, Richard Nunatak red sandstone | collected 2016-01-03 | reverse complement strand
GATGAAACTTGATGACACGTTAACACGGAACATTGCGGCAGAGACCGAAGATTCGCAGATTGAAAGAGGTCGTGCAATCAAGAAGTTAGCGAGCCTTGAGGCTGGTTTACAGATCCTTAATCGCTTTAGCCGAAACAAGCACGCAGGTTGGTGGGCATTGTTCGCACAGGCTCTTTGTCTTGAGACTTTGGAGTCAATACTTTATGAAAACTAATGCAATCCCGGCAGATCGACTTGACGAAGCCTTCGACCCCCCCGGGATAGATCATCAAGCGGCCGCAAACGAAGTGGGAGCTGGCACGAATGGAGAAATCGTTCGGGAAGAAGCACCTCCACTCATCCAAAACGTCCGAACTGTAGGTGACGGAAAGATAGAGCCACAAGAGCCGACATGGAACTTATCCCCCTTCAGTGAAGATGGAAGCATTCGAGCAGATAATTCCTGGCTCAAGGATGGCATGAGAAGTGCCAGAAAGACAAAAGACAAGAAGCAGAGCTTGCCAGACGATTAGGAACCTCGGTTTGGACGGCGAATAGATGATGGACGATCAACAGAACCAGTTTACGAGTATGGTGAATTGATTGTACGCTGTAATTCTTAGATTATGGTTTGCCAATAGCCCGTCGCTTTGACTCTACTAAATGTACGTGGTTACTTCAGACATGTTAGAACACATGCGCGTTTCAAGATTTATGCAGAAGAAAGTAAACTTCTGCCCCGCATAGCTTCTTCAGATTGATTGCTTTCTTTAGGAAATTGTGGCGTCGCTTGTGGAACCTCCATCCTACTGCTTTCTTAGTATGATCTAGATTCATCCAAGACAATTTTCTGACGGCGAGTTACCAAGTCAAGGACTTCATGCCTCGTCCACGTATCCCGTGTCCAAAAAACCATTCGCCTCCGCCAAAGCTTCTAACAACGCACTGTCGGCCAGACTTTCCGTACCTAGCCGGTGGGACAATCTCGAAGCTCATAAAACTCGCCCTAAGTTGAGTAAGACGGCTTCATCTAAGAATCTTCTATTTCGCACCGGCTTTACGCAGGACTTCTGCAACTGTCTCATGGCCTCTTTGCTTCGCCGACGCAAAGGCGTTCTCATATACTCTGCCTTGAGCATTCACACTAGCACCTGGTCCAACAAGAATACCTATAGTGCATGAGGTCAAACAGCCAAAATACTCCTTCCTCCATCGGAAATCAAGCGACGTCGAACACGAACTTTGAGATATGAAATCCCTAATTTTCCGAGTCTCCATCTGGTCGTCTCACCTTGACCAGCCACGTTCTCAACCTCAAGGATGGCCGAAGGTGCAAAAAGCAATGTACAAGCCAAAACGACGCATTCGGTATGACATGTATTGCTGCACTATCTATTACACTTTGCAGGACCCTGACCCAATCTCCTACGCTTGTGAACGACTTACATATCGCATGGACTGTCAAGCTTTCTCTTTTTGTCAGCCCCAAAAGTGACACGAGCAGGAGTAACGCTTGGAGAGCTTAGTAAGTTATTGGGATCTCGCCTGCCCCCGCCTTTGGATTAGCGTTACCGGGGTGAACACGCCGCAAGCACGGCACTGGTAGGACTCTGGGACGTCATGAGCTCCGTTTCCAAATCGAGCATCCAACTGCCGCTAACTAATGAACTACGTCGTACTATGGGGGAAATCCGCTACTCTTTCCTTGTTCCAGCCCATGTGCTTTGAGGCTGATATGTATTACATCATCGAGGTGGCGAACACAGAACTGCACCTCCTTGCAATACAAGTGGTAACGGGGGCAGATGACCTCAGTGGTTAGCATCCCCAGACTTTCGAAGTCGGTAAGAAATTTGAGGCTGCCGTAAGTCTCACTCAGACATTTTAGGACTGCCTTCGGGTCATTACGGGGTAGATCTATCAAGCAAGTTCAGTTCTCCTCCACCGTTGGTAAAAGTTTGCAGCATCACCGGAACAGTTTTGCCAGTTAAATTGGCGTTGGGATACTACACCATGAGGCATTAGAAAGCTCCGCTTCGCTGCAAGTTCAATGATTTTCTCTGCGAATGCTCCGACGATGTGGCGTCGCTATACGACAAAAAGACAGCTTTTGTGAAGGTGATAGTTAAGAGCTAGCGGCTACATAAAGTTTGCAAAGATATGACAAGCGGAGGAGACGTCATTTTTGCAGCTCGTGTTGATGCATTGCTGGCAATGCATCAACTATATCCGGATCACTTTTTTGCCGTACGGCAAACGCTCTTAAATGTCTCGACCAATCCCGGAACATCGATCACTCTTGTAATTGCCGCACCAGCAATACCCGCGACTTGGATACCACCCATAGCCGCTCCGCCCATGGCCGCACTCTGACACCATGCGAAGAGGCTGCCAGCCTCGACAGCTCCAATTGACGCTTGCCAAGCTGCAGCAGCAGAGCCGGCCGCTGGTCCTGCCGCAGTGAACCCAACGGCGCCAAGTACTGGCACCGCCAAGAATGATACAGCAGAAAGAGCAAGGCCCACTACTTGAATGCCAGTGCGGACTGGATGGGCTTTAACGTGATTTCTGATCGCCTGTAGAATGGTGACATCTTGCGCTTGAACTATAAGAAATCAGCAACTCTTAATCAATATAAATGTCATAACAGACCTCGTTTATTCAACTCCTGCGAGAACTCCTCACTCCAACCCGAGTAGATCATTAAGGAGTTGGGCAAACAAACAGCGTCATCAGGAAAAACCGCATTGCTGAAGCGATGTTGCACTTCGTCGTCGGTTAATTCCTCGAAAGGCTTCGTGCCAGATAAGATCTCGTAAAGAAGGCTAGCCATTGCGAACCTCTCGGCTCTTCTGACCTTTTCGTGATGATGAAGTTCACGTATGGTGCCTGGCGGTATCTGGAATCGGGCCGGATAAGCCTCACCTTCTGGTGCTGACGTTGAGAGGGGCTTGACAGATCCGTCTAATCTGCAAAGGAAATCCCACGGCCGGACGGAATTGTGAATGACCCCAAAATACTTCACTACCTCACGCGCCCACTGTGTTCGTATCTCGATCCCCACCTCAGGGCAGTCCTTTAGATCGAAGAACGCAGAGTTTTCTGGCTGTTCATTGTCTGCATCGTAATCCTCAGCCTTGTTCACCCGGATTCGACAGGTAAGCTGTGCGGGTGCCATCTCTCTTGTAATAATCCAAAGGTCCTCCACAAGACAGCTTGTAAATTGTTCAGATACTGAGGTCAATCAGATGGTGCGCGGCTTAGCAAAGCTTTATACCTCGGAGCGGGGTAAATGCAGAGCCATCCTGGGACTAGTAGAAGAGAACATAGATCATATGACCTGGCATAGAAGTTCTGATTGATTGGTTGATTGATCACCTCGAAACGCCGAACGCTGACTAATCTGCTCTTGGCCAAACTTTTATGCTTTTATACCTCGGGGACTTTTATGCGAGCGGTCTTCTTCTGGCCGCAGCTTCCCATGCGAATCAGGAAGAACGCAAAGCAACGCGAGTCCAACGTTCTACTTGTATCTGGTCACACGAGCTCTGAACGGTATGTTGAGTGGAAGAGCGCGGCCTAAAGCCTGAGATTGGACACTTGGCTCTTTGCTTTCATTTCAGGTTGTGGATGAGCGGTACCAATAGCATATGATGTTTAGATGTTTGACATTCATAATTGTTATCCATATTCAGTATGCTGATACCCTATATTTTTGGCGACAACCTACGTAAACGTTTTCGGATTGAAGCGGTCATGAGGATCTCTAAATACCTATTACATGTAGGGCAGGGCAGGAAGGCTTATTCTGCTGCGAGTTCTTCGACGGACCTTGAACCAAACTACCCATCCAAATGCCTGGCTGCTTCGAGTGGTCGAAGCAAGTGCTTGAGCACCGCCCCAGCTTCCAGCTCGTCCACCATGTCTTTGCTGAAAATCTTCCCGCTCTCAAAGCTATAATCACTCAATTTCTTGACTGTGGGAAAGATCCGGACATGGTTGAGACGGCTGCGTCCCCATTCAATAAGATCAATAATGTTGACATGACGACCCCGAACCGCCTGAGTGGGGCATTAGCGCACGTGGATCATGAGAAAGGTCTGTGGGGCCTACTGATCGACATAGCCCAATGGTTGTGGGAAGGGGCAAAATACGGACGGCCCAGCAAAGGGATTGCCACGCGTTTAGGTCGTCTTCGACGCCAAACCAGAGGTTAAACTCCTGCGTTAGAGCAGCTTGGTAACTGCGCCACAGTTCATCATTCTCGGGGCTTTTACGTGCCCATCTATACCGCTGCTGGAGATGGTTTTTAAGCATTCCAAAAGAGGTAGCCGGCGGCGCGGATGGGTTGTAATAAAAGGAGGGATCAAAGCGGAAGAACTTATCCAAGGGGCCGTCGATGGTCGAAGGCTTTGACTCGGAGCTAGAGCAGCGATGATATGTCTTTTCATGGATTGCAAATACAGCTTTGCAAGATGGACAAGTCCAGGTTTTCTTCACCGGCGTTACCGGTTCTATAGAGATACCATACAGATGGTCTAGAAGAACCGACGACTCAGACATCAGCTTTTTTGTATGCGCTTTCCCGGCAAGATGGTCAGATCTTGAACCCTCTTGCATCATCCGGTCGCAGACTTTGCACATCCACGAGGCAGCGCCGGTTGAACTTAAGGCACTGGGTGTTGTATCTGCAGGTTTGACTTCTACTTGAATCATTGAAGAAGCGAACTCAGGATGTGACCAGATCCCCCAGGGCGTGCTATTTTCTGCGGGGACATGTCCGAGCCCCTGGAATCCAATGGGCACAGATAAGAAGGACGTAGATTGTTCACTTGGAGTAGGATAAATAAGAGCGAGTTCCTCTAAACGGGATGCTAAAGCCCTGGCATTAAAATCCGACAAGTGAACTGTGTGATCATCACTACCTAGATGTGACGGTCCGTCGCAAACCGCCATTGTAAGAGAGCAGATGGTACATGTCCACATTGTGGGTTCCGTCAAAATTGAGGATGCAATACTGGCAGGATTGCAAAGGTGGGAATAGGATGACATGGCAACTAATGTGGCGGACTCTACCATGCCTCTCTAGTAAGATGCTAAGCCTTGGCTTGGCAGCGGCCACAGTAGTTCCCTCCAAATAACCCTCTTTACTATTTCACCAAACAACGACTGTTAACAAGCTCCAAAGATGCATTAACTGTAACACGACTCCTCATACCAATCCGGGTGCTCCGCAATGACGGGAAGATCAGGGCCTTATGGAGGAAAGATTGAGATTGGGCTATGCCCATGTGCGCCCCATTGAGGATGATCTTTACGCGGAGCAGACTGCGCCGACGACGATGTCTACGTCTAGCGTGACCGATGATGCCACATTGAATTCGATCTCAGACATCCATTGGTGAATTACTCGACGATTCCAGCCCAGCATCTAATCGCTCCTCCCCTCCCCTTCGTCCTATTGCTGCTGTACGGCAACCCTTCTCTCTATCAGCATCCACCGCATCAGGAAAACCGTCCAACATGCCGAGCCGAGTATACACACCCCCTTCAACATATCTACTACCCAAGTCCAACCTCGCCGCATTCGCAGCCAGGATGTCCGTCAGATGAGCCGCAGAGTCTGCGCGAGTAGACTTCAGCACACTTCAGCCTGTCCGAAAGATCTCCCTCCTCTCAAAGCCCAGCGAGCGACTCGAGCAATACGGCTACAATAGACCTCGAGGTTCGAGGTGTATGACGAGTCAGGAGGCAATTATATTGGAAAAAATATGGGGTCAGCTGTTCGCCGAAGATGGTCACCACATAATTAGGCTTGGTCAACTTTCATATCGTACATTTGGCTTTTTGAGTGTCGCGTTGCTGAGCCATTGCTGACTGCAAACCACAGATCGAGGACTATGAACCCCGTCATAGCATTGTTATCACGCCGACAAAGACTGCCCGCTGGAGTAAGAACGAATCGTATCCCATCTATAAGCTTATTGATTTGTATCTACATACAAGAGTGATTCTATGTCGGTAGCAAAATGCATTTATAGAAAGAATCATACAAAAGTGGTGCGCAATCCCCGATCATGAAGATATCCTTGACTCCTATAATCTGGAACGACCATCAAATAGCTAGAACCACCGGCATCGCCGCCACCTCCAGGGGTTCGTTATCGCCACTCATCACCATCTCGTATCATCTAAATATTCCGTCTCCATAGCCATTTCTCGAACCCTTCGTCTCCCAATCCCTTCGGAACTTTCGTCTCATTCTGTCTCCACTGCTTCGACGTCCCAAACAACCGATGGCTTTTCGGGTTTTCTGCCAGGAGCCTTATCTGCAAGGTCCCCGGACTGTCCTCTCCCTCGCAGCATAATCTCGCAGCATATGCTCTTCCGGCAAAGACTTTTGCCCTCGCCTGGTCTCCGTGCGCTATGACGGTCTGGAATGCATCGTAGTATGCCCTTGGAAGCCTAGCATCCGAGATTTGCTCGGCCTCTAGTAGCAGTATGAGTGTATGTACTTTTTGGAGATGCTGTTGAGGATGCAGCATGAGATGTGCGCCGTCACCGATGACGTCGTCAAGATGCTGGATCTCCTCCAATCTGTCGTCGCTAAGCACGCGCTCGGTTGCTGGGAGGCTGCAAAGGCTGCAGGTACAGTCGAACCCGAAATTATTCTGGAGGTGCCTACGTCGAGATTTGGAAGGGCCGGTATGGGAATATGAAATTGTTATTTCCTCGCCCTGAGCGATCTCCCTGACAGTATGTATCGTTTCTTCGCCAATGCTCGCGTTCCACGTGTGTTGGCAATTCGGGAGGCAAGCGTGATTGATTCTCGAGGCCTGTAAAAAGAGTCCACTCTCTATTGCATCAGGGCCTAACGGGAGGGCATTGGTTTTGACAATGCCGAGGAAGGGGGCCAAGGAGCCTCGAAAGTTGTTGTCAAGGCTGAGAAAGGCTCGTTGATTGTGTTTTGAAACTTGTTTGAGTTCGTTGGCGATCCGCTGGTTTATGAGATCAAGGTTGTTTCCTCTCCCCGAGATTATGAAGATGGGCTTTTCCGATAGGATCCGAGTGCCCTTTGTAATGGTTTGAGTTGCGATGAGTCCTTGGCCTTTCTTTGGTATTGATCTCACGACATATAGGGTGAGAAGTGCAGTAGTCTGTGCCAACCCTAGATTCTCTGGTGGGGAAATATTTAACGTGGAGCCATCGATCAAGGGAGTTGAGGTCGTACATGTTCCAGGAGGCTGCTGGGATGTTAAAAGAAAAGAAGTACGGAAGGTTGGCAGACCGACCGAGTCATTATAGCTTTCAATGGACTCGTTGACTGCGTCCCATTCATAATGTCCATAATGATCGTAAAGTTCGTGCCAAAATTGCACCTGCTGGCCAAAATTCTCTCGAGTTACACGGTAAACCCGACGGATATAGGGCTCTGCAGCTGCTGTTCTAGGTCCGCTGACCTTAGAGCTGAAGCGGAGGAATTTGTGGCCCTCAAGGGGCAATTGCGGATGCTCCCCAACTTGGAAGTTAAAGATACGAGGCTGCACTTGGAGCACAGGGTCTTTATTATACACTTCCTTGACTTCGTCGATGAAGGCCAGCCACCGGTTTTTGTCGTTGTCCGACTCGGTAAGACGTGGCACCATATCAAAACCGCAATCAAAGCCCATGATGAAGATGTCGGATAGGAGCAATCAAAGAATACGTTTCCAAAGGAACGAAGTCAAAGCTCCACAAGATACGAGACGATCTATGAGACGAAGCGTCAGTAATCAACGTCGTTAGGAGGTGGGGGTCTCCGGAAGCCATATCATCTGGAAGCTCAATTTAAGCATATGATAGGTGCGCTCGGTCGGAAGGCTGGTGACCGCGGTCGGCCTCTTAATGATTTGCCTGAACCAAGATCGCTGCTAGCTCGCATCGCTGATCCCTTTGTACGAGTGGCTTTTGCTTGAAGGCGTCTGAGTCTGCAAATTGACTTATTGGGAGCCAGTAACTGCAAAAAATCATCCCCAGCGGTTCGATAAGTGAAGGCAAGGGTCCGCTGAAATGACTGGTCTCAAATGAGACCGGTTACCAGGTGGCAATTGTTGATTGGCTGCAGTCTGCACAGGAGTAATGGTGAGACCAGTCACGATGGAATGAGCCGCATAAGCTACCAGACCAGTGTGACCAGTCATAAGCTGTTCCTTCACAGATCCGTCATCTTTAGTGACCAGTCACCACTCGGTGTCAGAGACCATTCCCGCTTCGGTAAGGCTGATATCTGCCCGTACCATACGATGGCAAGCCGGTTAGGGGTGAATATAACCCTCCACTGGCTCTCATTGCATTCTTACTCAGACTCTGCTAGCTTGGATTCTGCCAGCGGAGATGTCGTCGAGCCTGAAAAGCGACGAAACATCCTTACAGTTCGTCCGCCGTAGTCAAAGCGGCCGCAGAGAGCTAACATCATACAGTATTCTTCACCGCTCCATTGTGACTGTCTACGTTAGCCCAGAAAAATATCCATTTTACTTCCATAAAGGCCGGCTTTGTCAGCATTCATCCTTCTTTGAAAAGGCATTTCATGGCTCCTTCGAGGAGGCAACCACTGGGAGCATGTACTTGGAGGAAGACGGCGTTGATGAGTTCAAGTTGTTCGAAGAATGGCTCTACTCGGAGAAATTCAGCTATCCTAAAGACTCCGATGACCCGAGCCTTCTCTTGGTGAAGGTGTTTTGCTTCGCAGAGAAAGTTGGGATCTCAGACCTTCAGAATGCCACGCTCGATGCTATCCGTGATCAAGCCACAGAGCAACATGTCTCTCTGCCAACTCCAAATACAACTTACGAAACATACGCGAACCCGAAAAACCCTTTCGATTCTGCCGAGCGACCAATTCTCGACCTCTTACGGGAGGAAGCAATGACGACAAGGCCAGCCCATGAGGAACCGGTCACCAAGTATCTCCCTCCGACTACTGCTAGCGCCATCACCTACGCATACCAAAATACCCCAGAGCGTTCGCCTCTCAGGAAACTGCTAACTGATATCTTCGCCTACGACATAAAGCCCGAAGCATTGTACGAGGACATCCTGTCGTTCCCCACTGAGTTTATTGGTGATGTCCTCCTTATCACCATGAAGCGACTACCTTTCAGACTCAAGGCGGAGGAGGCAGACTTTGACAAAAACGCTGACAAATATCACATTCACGATTCATCGAGCACACGCAATGATCGAAAACAAAGAACATCCGAAGACATGAAGACGCGTGACGGACCAGCTGCGGAAGCTGCCACTGTTAGCGAGGATAATGCGTGGGGGTTTGGAGGGTCTGCCAAACCTTTGAGTGGCAAAGAAAAGAAGAAAGGCAAGCGTATAACTTAGGAATATCTGTACAAGGCATAGAAGCAGTGGAATTGGGGTACCGTTTTGATTAGGGATAGTATCTGCTGCTTTCGGAAACCGATCAACCTCAGGTCCCCTTTGAACTTTTGGGAAAGGTTCCAAGCACATAAGCTTCAGTCCGCTTCTCCTCAAATGTTGTACACGAGTGCCTCAGAGTTTAATACGTTCCAATTAAGCAGGTACTGCAAACAGGCAAGGAATTGTCGCTCATTAGTCACCCGAATTCGATCGTTGACTATCAGAAACTGTTGGCCCTGCTGAAAGGAAATCCCACACTCATCATCATCCTTCAGGATCTCAAGTAGCTTCACCCACGAGGGGAAATCGATGGAAGGATCATAGATATCTCTTATGCTAACAATGTTTTGCTTGTTGACATCATCAGCACGCATAAAATGGAAGACCATCGCCAGAACCGAGATCGATTTGCTGTTTTCGATGATTTGTCCTGTCGCTATAGCTGCTTCTTCTCGGTCCATTGTGACTCGTTCGATAACCATATTCGGCGGCGTGAGGTTCACTACATCGATCGGGTGAAATGATGATTCGGAGAGAGTTTCTACTTCTCGATGCTTTAGGGTCATCAGATGCAGCCCTTTATCTTCCCTCGAGAACCCAAAATCGAGATATGACTTCTGATTTTGCCGCGCTTCGCAGACGCGTCCGAAAGAGTGACTTCAACTACGACCATTACCGTGCGCTATTGCGACTTGTCGTCAAAAGGACATACATGTTCGTTCCACCTCAGATTAGGGTGGACCAAATTAGCAGGCGACTAGACATAGGAAAGAATCTACGACGCGCATCAATACGTTCGCCACAAGTTTCAGCTGGTGGAGAGCAAGTCACACACGCTAACTCGGAGTCAACATCAAGGAGCCGGGAAGGCCACAAACACGACGACTGCAGAGGCATATTTTCTTGTAGCGTTTGAAATGTAAATCGTTATCCCGTCATATGGCTTGTCCTCATGCATAATCATAAGTGAGCTACCATCGTTCTGCATACATTCACTTGAATCAGTCACCAATAGAACTAAGCAGCTATGACTCATTCTTGATTCATCTCCCTAACTTCTCATTCGACCGATATGGGCTGCGGTCAGGCAATCCCCCAAATTTGAAACACAAACTGAGCAGTACTGCTTGCGATTGGTTTATCAAAGCTGTGGGATTAACGAGACCTTATTCGGCCATTCTGACGTGAAAGCTGGATTGGAGTGAGTTGTGACTCACTTGATCTCCTGAGCTGGCTGCGGGGTTCGGTGGGCGCTAATTCAGAGTAGTGCATCTTGCCAAGACTTTTCGCGCCGTTGGCCACCATCTTCCACCAACGTTCCTCCGACTATTTTGTCGCTGTTTTACACCAGCGGCTACATAAAGGTCGGCCATCTCATTCCAATCGACATGGCTCGCGGTCAGGCAAAGTCAAACATCAAGAATAATCGGCGGCAACCTCCAGTACCAAAGGATCAAGGTGAAGTCTTCTGAGTTCGTATCTCATATGTTTGAACTGATTATCTGTAGGGAAGCGGCCTCAAGGCATCAAGAAACAAGAAACCGTTCGCAAAAGCGCACGCCTCCAAGCGATAGAAAACCTTCGCAAGCAATTCGCATCTAAAAGTAGTTACATCCGGGAAGTACAGACATTTCCCTCCCCTCCAGCAAGCAACATCCCCGAGGGCAGAAAAGTATGTGCCTTCATTGCCCTTCTTACCATTTCGTAGCGCTGACCTGATCGAGGCACCACAGCGCCCGCAAATCGCCCACAAACCGTCCACGTCCTCTCGAAAACGGAAACGAGGGCAAGAAGAACGAGAAACTGAACATCCCTCTCCTCCAACCCAAGATCAGCCTCCTTCGAAGCGACTACGAGCCAAGCCTTCATGCTGTACTGTTGAAAAGGAATTACACCTGGAGGCGGCGACTGACACCAGCAAGGACAGCCCTGACCCGCTCCATTATTGGATTCAGACCGGAAAGTGGCGAAAAGAGTATTTCGAACAAGATAGCCAGGTCAGAGGAGACTTCGAGAGGGGCAAGTTACCAGAAGAACCCGGACAAAGGGATTGGTTACAGGAACTTTACACCAGAGAGTCATTTCGACCAATGCACGCTTTTACTCATCTACATCATTTCCTTGCGAGGAAGAAGTCCTCCTCTTCCCTTCGCCGCAAGAAATCGCAATCAAGCCTCCAGACACCTAGCGATCAACTGCCGCGAGAAACCAAAAGCGCCCAATACAATAATCCAGACTATGAAATCCGCCTGGAGCAAAAGGGCAGCTACATGCGTGAATATGATGATATTGATGATGGTAATAAGGGAGAGGATATGAAGACACTCTGCAAGATCTTACTAGAAAGGGACCAGACGCTTCCTCAGGACTCTTTGTTTCGCGATGATTTGTTCAAGAAGACTTGCGAAAAGGTCCGAAACAGAAACGAGGCCATGGTTGTTCAAGATATCACTCGACTAATCGTTCCCTCAGCGCAAAACCTAGCAATCCATGGTGCAAAACATCTCAATCATCTCTACGAAACTGTCAACGAAGGCTGGAATAGCGTAGAAGAGTTCGAGGGTACTCGTCCGCAACCCGACTACTCGGTAGGGTTCGGGCGATCTGCGTTCACCCAGGAACAACTGAATAAGCTGAAACCGTTCGTGGGCGAACCCGGCTTTAAGGTTATTACCTATTTCATGGCTACCACGCGGATGTACTTTCCTTTCCTCACCTGCGAGGTAAAGTGCGGCGCTGCCGCTCTCGACATTGCTGATCGCCAGAATGCGCACAGCATGAGCGTCGCCCTAAGAGCACTTGTCGTACTCTTTAGGTCGGTGAAGCGCGAGAAAGAGCTGGACCGGGAGATCCTCGCCTTCTCGATCTCGCACGACCACAGGTCGGTGAGGATCTACGGCCATTACCCCGTGATTGAAGGAGACAAGACTACATTCTATCGCCATCCAATCCGCGAGTTCAGCTTCACAGAACAAGACGGCAAGGAGAAGTGGACCGCCCACAAATTCGTCAAGAACGTCTACGATCACCACTCGCTGAAACTCCATAGAATGATCTGTTCGGGCATCGATGATTTGCCAGCTGATATTAATTTTGACCTTTCTCAATCTGCTTCTTTCTCCCAATCTACACCTCAGAGCTCGCAGCAATCAAATGTCGGGTCTATGTTGGGCGAGGATGACAGCCAGTCAAGCTTTCTGGCCTCACAAGAAGTTACACCAACCACTTCCTTCACACAAACAACCGAGCGAGCGTCGAAGAAGCCAAGGAATCAGCGTGCTGCAGGTCAGTAGTGCTAAATTTTCGAAAGCAAGAGGCCAGACATTCTCAGGCAATTTCAAGCAGAGTTATGAAGGCATGGTTCGATTTCGATTGGCTCTCATTGGATGAGTTGGGTCATTTGATGCGTGGCCTTCAGCCAGCCACATGGCGATTATTGCTGTTAAGGTATGGAGTTCTTTGAGCGATAGAGCAATCCTGGATGGAAAGCCAAATGTATAGATATCAAAAGTAGTCAATGGTGTCTTTGTGCCTTGATCTTACAGGTGGCATTCCAATGCCACACACTCTCCGTTGTCCTCATCCACTCGACTTTCCCCTCTCCGTGCTCTCCATCTTCCTCTCCGCACTCAACAACCATCTCCTCCCTATGCCTTTGCTGTAAACCCTGCCGCTCACTCTCCTTGTCACCCCACCCCGGTTGCCCCCATCCGCTCGCGCCTTTATATGGCGTTGACGGTGGACTTGACAGCTTCTCTATAGGCGTATATCGCTTAATTAGATCCTCATGCTCTAGCTGTTCTTGAGTGGGGGAGCTCCAGATGTGCTGGGCATAGAAGCGGTGAGGATGTGGGATTGGGACGTCGACGGTGTCTGTAACGTATGCTCCTGTCAGCAAGTGCTCGCTCAAATCATCGACGTTTCCCTTGACGATTCACTCGATCCAGGATAGAGGTAGAAACTCACAGCATCCAAGCACCCTATTTCCTCAACATCTTCTCCGTCGCATCACCGCCTACGGGATCTGCTCCCCAGCAAGCATCCAGAATCAAGCAGCGAGATGACATATTAGCTCAGGGAACCCACGTAGGCTCAGCCATTTCAAGACAGGAGGCATTAAGCCAACTCCTGTCGTGATTGCAGTGTCTCACCGGAATAATCTGGATTGGAGAGTTGTTAGGAACGAGAATCCGCGTCCAAAATGGTTGGTGTGGAAGGACGGGCGCGATGCAGTCGATAGAACTGAGGCCACGTTTGTGCTTTGTGCCCCACCAAACGCAGCTGTTACCCCTCGGGCACCAATGCTCAAGGTTATTTCACTTTTTCACTTGCAATCTCCTGCTTGCGCTGGACGCTTTCACTTCTACTTCATCACTTCTACGCAACTCCGCCCACTGCCACTATTTCGCATCTTTCATACGTCGCAGACATACAGGTGAATGGGAGATGAGCCATTCTGGCAACCCACAGCGTTTGCGCAGCTGCTGATAACAAGCAATCACAACTCTAGGCTCACCATATTCGCCGTATGTATTCACCTGTGCACCTCAACCGATGTTTGCACTTTCAACCCTGACCGACCAGTAGCCAACACGTCCCTACGGTGAGGCTTCCAACCAACTACATATCTCACGTTCCTGGCCCGCATTACGGGGTCAACGTGAAGCACTTCCACAATGGTCTCCAAAATACAGCTTCAGGCGGCCACGGATGATGAGCTCGTAAAGAAGTGCAAGGACGAGGTAAATTATATCTCCTCATCCCTCAGAAGTCAGCGTAACAATCGCTAAAACGTTTCAGACCAAATGTGGCGACTTTAAAGCCCCGGTTTGGAAGGATCAGTCAAACAACACTACGATGACCCCTCCCGAGAACACAGTCGTAGTGATCGTCGACGTTCGCAGTAACCAGGGCGCAATTCAAATTGCCGATAAGCAATCCAACGAATACGTTGACGGAGTTGGGACAGAAGCAGCTGGAAATTTGGTCATGATCCCCTGGGAAAAGAATTGGTGGTGCTATTGTATGGGAACTACACGCCTTGCGTACATAGAAAAGAAGACGTAAGAGCTTCGTCTACTGTGTTTTTCACATTATCTGTGCTCGTCGCCTAGCAAATTGAAAGCTCAAGAATCTAGAAATTGAAATTGTGATGAACGGCGGAGACCCCTGATTGTATGGAATTGTCAACCATATTTGGCCCCAGATCTGATCAGACTTCGCAACGGTCTCGGCGTCTTGGGTTGTCAGATTGTAGACATCGCCGGTGAGTGAGTCTAGTGATGAGTGAGCCACTGATTGGGTGCACGTCACGGGCAGTCGAGGACTTTTGCCTGTGGGATAGCCTTTGGCTGAACCAATGCTTGACCGATGGGAGCCAGATGCCCGCCTTCAGTGGACTGGTTTTGGTCTGTAGCTCCTTCTTGATGAGTATCTGCTGTGACTTCTGCAAGTCTCGCACGTTTTTGGGGCTGAGCCATTATGTTTGTGAGTTGCGGACCTATGAAAGATCAGCCTCCTCAGTAAGTGCAGGGCAAGGCGCACGCACTGTCTAATAAAGGTATTCGATAATCACCGGCGAGAGTCTCCAGAACGGAAGAGCCCAGGGACAGTTGTGTGTTCCTGACGTATGCCAGAAGGCTCACCCGGTCTTTCAAACCTAGGTCGACTATCCGTTTTTTCCCAAAGCTGGCAGCGCAGAGAAGAACAAGACTCGGGCTACAGTGGCGGAGGATGTCATGGAGAAATGCTTGGTAGGTTTTCGACGGCGAACTTGTTTGGACAGTGCTAAGAGTCTCGACGGCATCGTCGACTTGCTTGGCCGCTCTGCCATCTACACGTTCCATGACATTGATTTCCCGAGCGGTGTTATGGAGCCGTTCACAACACTTCCCGAGCTCACCTGGCTGGTCCGAGGCTCTTCCGTGTTGCCTTTTCATCAATTCGCCTTCAAGCGAGGCAATAGCCTCCCGACCTTGCCGAAGAAGAGCCTCGAGGTCGGTAATTGACACCCCTTCGTAACCGTCAGTATGGCGAAAATTACTTTGGGTCTTTGTGTGAAGTGAAATGCAGGGCTCCTTCATTGCTGAAATGGAAGTCGTTTAATCGGTCGAAATTGTAGGAAAATGGAGAGCTTCAGGCAGGAGCAGTTAAAAGCTAGAAAAAGAGGGGCAAAATGGAAAATTCGGGGGAAATCCAAGAAAATCAGGGAAAAGATAAAATATTGCGCGTTTCTCAGTTTAGGACTGACTTTCTTGCCGACACTAAGGCCCTTTGCCAACGTACCTGCTCAAGCGATTGGCTCTCGGTTCCCTTCGTGTCAAAACAACAACACCGTCGGCCTGGCGGTCTCCTGCGGGATCACTGGAAAGTGCTATGCGAGCGAGTCTTCAGCACAATCAACTACTGCACCTTCGTCGCACTCTTCACTTCGATGCAGACGATTAATCGAGAGCGACGGCACGCATGATAATGGCACGGTTGACGTGGCTGTTTTCAGCGGCAGGCGGGGGCGGAATACCTGCAGGATACGTCCAAGCTGTTTAGGAGAAGGGCTCGGTTAAGTGCTTGAGAGATGTCTATATAACGCCCTTCCCAGGTCTGCTTGGAGCTCCTCATGACGCACTCTGTTCGCTCACAAGTCTGAACCAGTCACGTCACCTCCAGATCGACCGCTGTGCCCACAGTTTACAAGACAAGACAGCTACTATTACCTGATATCATGGCACCCATCGATGTTGTTCCCCAGCCATCTACCTCTCCACGACCGCCGGATACCCCTCCTAGCAGCCCTCATCTGCAGCCGTGTGAACAGGTCCACACCTTGAACACCGGACAATTTCAGGAGCTATTAAAAGTGATTCAAGCGATTCAGACCACCCCGGCTTCTGAAGGAAACACGCTGGTGTCAGCTAAGGATGTACCAAGCGACAAGAATCAACCTGTAGCACGAGCTTCGAAGCTGGAGTTTAAGGAGGTCAATGAAATGTAAGCGCGACAGGCTTCCTGCTTGGATGTACGTTCAGATCTTTCTTGCAGCTGGGATCAAAAGTCGTACGCATACAAAATTGCGGAGTCGTCCAAACCGGCGGATGAATTGACCGACCTGGATCAGTACGTGTTTGTTGTTCGTCAGCGAATCGGTAAGTTCGTCGGACGGCTATCCGTCACTCTCGTCCTGACGGGATGGCTTAGACAAGAAAACCACGGACCCGACTTACTACGTCGACATCAAATCAGAAGAGTTGCGGAACATCTTGAGGATGGTCCTACGAGACATACGCACGGTCAATCTGAACGAGGACAAGCCGACTGTATCAGCCTCGCCACCCACATCCACCAGAGCCTGCTGCTGACATCAAACCTAGGTCGACCAAAATCTGCTGTATAATTACCTTAGTGACTTGGAGTCGTTCCGGAGCAATGCAGATACACAAGATCCTCTCTGCCTCAAACATCTAGACCTCCTGATTGATTTTATTCAATCCACCTACAAGTCCACAGCTCAACGTCTTTTCTCGCTTCTGGCGAAGGGCGAAATCACTTACGACTTACTCTGGGCGCTGGTCAGACCCAACTCGACCGTCTACACGACTTGTCTGGGTACCCATAAGCCCCGATGCGTCAGATACGACGGTGGTGAAGAGAAGGAGACAAGCTCTGGGTTGAAATACTTCAACATGGAGTGTCGTTATTTGGACTACGACGGCCAAGTGTTCGGGGAAGCTTCGATCGATATTCCCATTGTGAAATTCCGCGGGAAAAAGCGGATCAGCACACTCAAAGGTTATCCGCTTCGGTATCATCCAGACGAAAAGAGGATGAAAGCCCAACTCGTCGAGTGTGGCAGGAAATTCATCTCTATGCTCGGGGCCTACCATCGCCACTGCCGTGGCACGGCTTTCTACATCAAGGATCGAGAGGTCATCAGGGTTTCTGTCAATAGCCGGATCATGCTTGATGCGGCTTTCTTTCGGAAGATGAATCCCAGCTATCCCAGACCGCAACCCGATGAGCTGGCCAGAAAGAAGGCAGATGATGATGACGGTTGGTTCTCGGAGCCTTCTAGCGAGCGAACCCTCGACCAAATCAAAGACAATGGCACAGAACCAAACCGACTCGGCGATGATGACCTACTCATCTGCTGTCCGACCGTGCCAGGGTTTTCACTCGGAGACAAATTGTGGCGTATGATTATGTCCTTCCCGCGATGCAGGAGTGGTTGAGCTGATCTGTTGAGAAACAGTGGAATTTCCGATCGCCGATGTCACCGAAATCGAGTGGTCTTCGATGCCCTTTGATTGCTTAACCATCCCTGCGGAGCAGAAAGAGGTCATTGTCGCCCTCGCGGAAACTCGGTTGGGTGTGGCGCCGGGCGTCCTATTTGATGACTTCGTAGCGGGGAAGGGCCGATGCCTCAATCTACTATTGCAGCATGTTGTTCACCGCTGCTCATCTCGAAATCGACTGACGTAGCCATCAGCGGAACACCCGGCGTGGGAAAGACCTTGACGGCTGAGGCGGTGTCGGAACACCTTCAACGGCCGCTCTATTGGGTGCGTATATGTCCAACGGATCTGGCTGCTGCTCTGTTCTAACTCTTCAGGTCTTGGCAATAGAAGTTATCCCGGGCCGACGACACCTCCGGCCCAGCGACACCCTATACAAAAAAATCATCAAATTTTCAATCATGGATTGCTCTACCCACAACGCTCGTATTGATCTCGCAGTCGCTGATTTGCATCAGCAAGAGAAGCCTAATTTCAAGGCTACCGCTAGAAAACATGCCGTCAACAGTACGACCTTGAAACGCCGATACCAAGGCCGACAGCTGTCCAAGCAAGCTGCTTCTTCCGAATATCGCCAATGCCTCACTCTCGCTCAAGAAGAGACCTTGATAGGCTTAATCAATAGCCTAACCGATCGTGGAATACCTCCTACCAGCCAGATTGTACGCAATTTAGCACAAGAGATGATTGGCCGGCCGGTAGGGAAGAACTGGACTGGCGATTTTGTCAAGCGCTATAAAAATAGGCTCAGAAGCCTCTATCTACGAAATATCGATAGCCAGCGAATGAAAGCAGAGTATGCGCCTTTATTCAAGCAATTCTATGACTTGGTAACTCTCTTAAAGCGTTGGTTAATCAGATTGCTAATATTCAATACAGCTAATCGCCGCTGTCGAGAAATATAACATTACCGGCGACAACCTCTACAACTGGGATGAGAAAGGATTCGTGATTGGCCAAGCAGGTGCTACACAGCGTATAATGAGCAGGGAAGCCCTTGAAAACGGCCGTATCACATATGCAAGTCAAGACGGAAGCAGAGAATTCATTAGCTTGCTTGCATGTATCAACGCTACAGGAGCTACTCTCCCTCCATCACTCATCTACAAAGGTGAATCTACACTGCAAGATACATGGCTAGAGGACTGGCTACCTAAAGATACAGCCCATTTCGCAGTCTCATCAAACGGATGGAGTTGTAATGCTTTAGGTCTTCATTGGCTAGAAGCAATATTTCACCATTATACAAGCAAAAGAGCCGGAAGAGGACGTCGTTTATTGATTGTCGATGGACATAGTAGTCATGTCAACCTAAAGTTCATTGATCTATGTGACAAACTACGTATTCTCGTGTTGGTTTTACCTCCACATTCAACGCATCGTTTGCAACCTCTTGATGTATCCCTTTTTGCGCCTTTAGCGTCTTATTACACCAAGGGTCTCAATGAATTAATGATGAATAGTCTAGCTATGGTCTCTATGTCGAAAAGAGCCTTTTGGAGTGTCTTCTGGCCTGCTTGGCAGAAGGCATTTACACCTGCAAATATCGCTTCCGGCTTCGAAAAACCTGGCATTTGGCCCTACAATCCAGCGATGACTCTAGACAAAATCACCAAGCCGACTCCGACCGCAGCCCCTTTAATAGTAAAGACACCAATGACATGTCGTGCTGTCCGCCGAGTCCAACGACAATACCATAATCAACCGAAGTCACCTTTGCTTTAGAAGCTTTTTCGAGCGAATGAACGCCTTGCTTCTCAGCACTCGGTAGACCAACATATGCGAGTACAAGCTGCCCGTCAATTTCAAGCTACAAAAGACACTGAAGAAGTACTACGACAGCAGCAAATCCTTGACAAAAAGGCTTTAGCAGCTACCAGAAAGGCTCAAAAAGAGGAGGATAAGCTACATAGGGCAATACTCGCTACCAAAAGACGTCAAATCGCTGCAGAAGCGTCAGCCCAGAAAGCTGCAGATAAGCAAGCTCAAAAAGAGCTAAGAGAAGCAGCAGAACACTATAGCGCAGGGCAACTAAGCTTAAACAAGCAATCTACAAAGCTTCAAAAAGCTCAAAAGACTCTTAAGAAGCAAGTAAAAGGGTCTAGTCATGCTATCGTCGCATTGCAAGTCGAGGAGGTGATTTCAGCTACATCTCGTGGAAGGAAGGTTCAACGCCCACGGCGCTTTGATATATAAGGATTCTGGGCGCGATCATTGTATATATACCTTCTATCTATTATATATTTTATTCTGGACTCACCAATCGTTGCGGTTGTTGATTGGTGACGAATATGGTATTTTAATGATTTCGTCAAAAGGGTGTCGCTGGGCCGGGGGTGTCGCCGAGCCGGGATAACTTTTAGGCGCCACCTCATTAGAGTACCCGGTAATTTACATAGGGGCCTGGACCCAATCGCCAGTACCTCCTGCTTAAGGAGGGCATAAGTCTACTCTACGAGGAGAGATGAGTGGGCGATCAGAAGTGAGAATGACCTCCAGATGTTTTAGTGGGATGGTGCGTCTCAAAAGGGTTGGGTGTCGAGAACTTGATAGGGAGAGCCAACCGCCAACCGTTGGTTACTGGAAGCTATTAGCTGAGGCGGGAAGAATACTAAAACACTCTCGTCCATGACTGTGTTTACGGTGAACATTTCCCCTAAGAGTATCTATTTAATATCAACCTTTTGTTCTGTTCATGATCTGATTTTAGAGACCTCTATACTATGTCGCCCACTGCTTTGAAACATATTTTATCCTATAACCCGCCAACCTTCGATCTATGTCCCATCCGAGATTCAGCCGCTCGATGTCAGATCCTATTGGCTTGAACTGGATATTATACAATTGCAGCTCCATGTCAGCTGTGCCTCTCCCCAAAAACTCCCCAGCCCCTCGAATCCTCAACCCACACATCTATTCACCTTGGACTTTCAGCTGGCGTCCCTTTCGGTGTTCACCCGGACGAGGGTCCCTCGATCTAGGGAGGTTACTGAGAATCATTTCGGGGAACATCGATTTCATGGCTCCAGGTCGAAGAAAGCGTGCACTCTCAGCCATGGCTCATTTGATAGACGTGTTCGGGGATCCGCCTCCTCCGCTAGTCATTATGCTCCAAAAGGTGCACTGCTATTCACTAGCAGCAATCCTCGAACACTCATGGGTCAAGAAAAAACTTCGCAATATCAAATGTGGATACTCCCCAGCGATACTTTGTTGAAAATAAGCCCTTCTGCTAAGACAATAAGCGAGTGGACACGTCTACAAAGTCTTGTTTTCTCGTTGTCTTGTTCCTAGACACCTTTTTCAGACATCTAGAATAGTCAATGACAGCCAAATCATCCATCATACCCCTAACATCGTTCAACAGGTTATGAGCCCGGCTAGCGCTACTTGATTACTATAAAGAATTGTGTCCGTGTACAGCCACGTTAGAGCTATTTAAAAAATGTCGACAACACGTCTCTCCCATAACACAGTCCTGAAGGAGGACAATTTCCTAGACTGGATCATCGACGTCAGGGCACATCTACGCAAAGAGAAACTCTGGCAATACACTCAGGAAAAGGGAGACAAGAAGTCGTCAGAATGGGAGGAGAAAGCCCAGGAAGCGGCCGACTTCATGACTCCTACCATTAGTCCCACAGTTAAGCGAAAATTAACTGAGGAGGAATTCAACAACGGCTATCTAATGATCAGTCGGTTGACATCACTACTCGCTCCCAAAGGGGACGCACAATTTATGAGGCTGACGAGGGAATACTACACCCTCTCGGCCAATACTTTCAAAGATATCCCGGAGTTCCTGACACGTATCAAGGTGTTAGAGGAGCAAATCGACGCCACAAAAGTCGAAATGACAGGCGATAGACGCACACTCCTCTGCCTATCAATGGCCCTACCAGAAGAATACCGCCCACTAGTCCAATTATGGTCAATGACACCAGACATGACGGCGGAAAAGGCAAAAGACATGCTACTGGAAGAACACCGTCGTACCATCGACATTCACCCTACCCCTGAAGACATCAAGAGCTCGGCGTATGCAGGACGTTTCGGCAAACAGACCAGACCAGACAGGCCAACAAAGTGGTGCACTGGATGCAAGAGACCAGGGCATACAGAGGATGTCTGTTGGAAGGGACATGAGGACCACGCTCCTGATTGGTGGCTACAAAAACAAGCATACTACAACAACAGGGCGGGGGCGTTGAGGCACGACAGCGACAGTCAGGCATTCTAGGGGAGTCTTGAAAAAGGGGAACAATGGCCATGACGGCCATCGCTACCAAATAAAAGGAACAAAGAAAAGGAAGCATGGCCCATAACGGTCATAGCTATAAAAGAAAAGGAACAACAAAAGGAACAACAAAAGGAATAATTAAAGGAACAAAAAAGGAACAACAAAAGGAACAACAAAAGGATATGAGGTGCTCCAGGGAACATCCCCAAGAAGGGGAGACCTGGGACCTGTCGTGGGTAGGAAAACAGCTGACACGGCGGAGACTTCTCTGAAAGGGGAGCTCCATGAAAACATAGGAAAGGATGGAGAAGAAGGCTGGATTTAGCCTACAACGGCTAGGAAATCTCTGTGAAATCTCCGCGTTAGACGCAAATGGCGACGGCGAGGCCGTGGCAGCAATGGCTTAAGGGGAGTGTTGAAAATAAGCCCTTCTGCTAAGACAATAAGCGAGTGGCCACGTCTACAAAGTCTTTGTCTCGTTGTCTTGTTCCTAGACACCTTTTTCAGACATCTAGAATAGTCAATGACAGCCAAATCATCCATCATACCCCTAACATCGTTCAACATACTTCATCCTTATAATGGTCTCTCAACATCTGCAGGCCAAAAGCTGGTTCCGCTTTCCCTTGTCCACACACATGGGACGAGATGCTCTTGTTGTGGATGTTCCGATTTCTCCTGTCGGAGAAGAGTCTGAACATTCTAAGAGAATACTAAGGCTTTGCACAACGCACCTAGAATCATTACCAGAACCCGAGGGGCACGAGCTGAGACCCAGTCAGCTAGCTCAAATATCAGCACTGCTGAAAGCACCGTCAAAACGCCGTGTCCAAATTATCGGGGGTTTGGTTGGAGGGGACATCAACCCCATTGCTCCACTCGATTTTACCTGTCACAAAACAAGTGATCGATTTATGTGATGTTTGGGAAGAAACTCCTTCGCTTCCGGGCCCTTGCCTTAAGCTGTTCGAGAAAGACCTTACCTATGGGAGAGCTAAGGGCAATACCTGGGGCTATTAGTCAAAAAGTTCACGCAGCCGGAAGCGAATGGACAAATTCCATTACACGGGATCGGTAGATACGGAGGCGCTTAGTGGGGCGCAGGACTTGACTGGGAAAGTTGGGAGACTGGGGATAGGTCTGAAGACGGAGGTTGAGGTTTTGGAGTACGATATGACAAGGTCTCGTATTGTCAGAGGGAAGATTGTGGAGAATACTTACCAGGATTATTGTGACCCATGAACGGGATTCCATTCTGGCGTCCGAAAAGATATTGATGGATGGGTCAGCGATCATTTCGGCATTGTTGTTAGAATCAGGGTGCGTTAAAACAATGTTAGACAGAGCCTTGAAGGAAAATACCGCCTCTTACGGTTATGCGAGTACTTTTGCAGCTTTGCTGAACGAAGCTGAAGGTGTATAATCTCAAGACTTGAAGCAGGCGAATTTCCGTAAATTAAAGCACTTTGAGCGTTTAGGGCAGGAATCCTGCCAAAGTAGGTGTGTGTCAGTATATTGCATCCCTTTTTGGTGTTCTATGTTTTTGTGGAGCAGTTGGACATGCTTCTAATCGTCTCCCATACCCCATTCGACTCAAAATTATCCGGGCCTTGCAAGAGTAGACCCTCTTAGTTTCACATGCTCCAACAGCGGATGCACACTCCGGGGAGCTCTATTATCGTGGGCTCAGGGAAGGGGGTGAATGTAACCGTAAAGTAGTGACAGACCCCGAATGTGGGTTGGATACAAGTATGAGCCGCTATCCTCTAATAGTACTAGACTCGTATCTGTATCAATATTGGCGTTTCATCGCAAGTCCACGCACGTCCCCACGCGGGTGACACAAGAACCGGGGAACCACACCAAAATTTGTACTATGGTGACTACCAAGTTAAATGTTAGCGCCTTGGCATAAGCTAATTGTAATACCGTCAATTTTCTAGAGACTTCCATGTAACAAAACATACAGATATGCTTTCTCCACCAGCTTCTCCATAACGACAGCGACAATGGATGTACCATCAACCCCAAAACATGGCCAATTAACCCGTGATCAACGGATCCAGGTACAAACACTCACCGAAATCGGCTGGGAACGCGAGGCTATTGCCCGTCATCTCAAAATTACTCTCCGCCAGGTTCAATACGCAAATAGCCATAGACTCACGCCTCAAAATCGTAAATCAGGTCCAAAAGCAGTCATCGATACGCCCCATCGAGCCGAACTAGTCCGTTTTATACGCAGGTCTAAGGAAACAAGACGTATGAGGTATGAGGAGGTGGCCCAGACACTAGGCTGGCATGTATCAGCATCAGCAATCCGGAGAGCTCTCAAGAAAGAAGGCTTTTCTCGACATGTTGCCCGGAGAAAACCACCGATTTCAGAGGCAAATCGGGTTGCACGTCTCCAGTGGGCTAGAGAACATCTCGATTGGACTAGGGAACAATGGGAAACTATTCTCTGGACGGATGAGACTTGGGTAACGGCCGGTAACCATACACGTATCTGGGTTACTAGGGCCCCGGGGGAGGAATGGGACCCTACCTGTATCGTCGAACGGATACCCCGGAGGCAAGGATGGATGTTCTGGGGGTCATTCCACGGTAATATCAAGGGCCCAGGGGTATTTTGGGAGAAAGACTGGGGAACAATCACCCAGGCGACATATCGCCAGCGGATTATACCTGTTATTCATGGCTGGATCCGGATGTATCCCCACCTATCTCTGATGCAAGACCATGCTCCAGGGCACGCAGCGAAGGCCACCATCGAGGATCTCCATGAACGTGGTATCCATGTTATCAGATGCCTGATCTAAATCCAATTGAGACGGTATGGAATAAGATGAAGGATTGGATACAGGAAAATTACCCTGAAAAACTCAGCTACCATGAGCTCCGGGGCGCTGTCGGTGCAGCATGGGAACAGATAACCGCTGATTTTCTTAGCATTTTGATGGATTCTATGCATGCTCGCTGCGAAGCTGTCATTAAAGCTAATGGTATGCATACAGAGTACTAGTAGTATTAAACATGTAAATTAGCTAGTGTCTCTTGGCACGCTAACATTTAACCCCCTGGAGACGTTGTA
>JAABUX010002647.1_pt1 | contig 25009 bp, 24 predicted proteins | sample 5561851 | NCBI WGS metagenome assembly JAABUX01 (sample SAMN10711883, study PRJNA513361) | rock metagenome | isolation source: Antarctica rocks | place: Antarctica: Victoria Land, Richard Nunatak red sandstone | collected 2016-01-03 | reverse complement strand
CCTTTCCCACCTCATCGACCGCTGGCCAACGTCATAGGCGATGGCCCACGCATCATATCTCCACCTGTTGGGAAACCAAGCCTGCCTCATCCACGGTACGTTGGCGGCAACCAAGGACGGATTGGCCGCCCCTTGACGGGGGCTTGCTGCCCAGTGTACGCTGGGCTAAGCGTTTAGTCAAATGGGTCCGGGGAAGGGTTCGACCGTACCGAGCCGCGGCCACGCGCCACAGGATATGATTGTCGTATGAGAGTGACCCTGAGCGACGTGGCGGCCGCCGCGTCCGTCAGCACCTACACGGCGTCCAAGGTGCTGTCCGGGCAGCAGGTCAGCGCGCGCATCCCACCGGCAACCGTCGAGCGGGTGCGGACGGCGGCCCGGACCCTGGGCTACGTGCCGAACCACACGGCGCGCAGCTTGCGCGGGCGGCGCACCGGCCAGATCGGCATCGTGCTCAGCGTCCCGGACGCCTCCGAGACGCAGGGCGATGGGGGCAGCGACTTCGACGGCGCCCTGCTGATGGGGCTGCGCGTCGCGGCGCGCGAGTGCGGTATCCCCGCCGTGGTGCTCTATCCGCAGCTGGAGGACGGCGTCGTCGACGACCCCGCGCGCTACCTCGACGGGCGCATCGACGGCCTGCTGGTGCGCTGCGCCCTGCGCTCGGACGATCCGCTGCTGCATCTTGTCGAGCCGGCGCGACTGCCCATGGTCGCCTTGTGGCGCCAGGATGTCCCCGCCGGCGTGGGCTTCGCCGACATCGACCACCGTGGCGGAGCATATCAGGCCGTGCAACACCTGCTCCGGCTGGGCCACCGGCGCATCGCCTACGTCGACCCGGAGTGGGCGTCCAACGACCTGCACTTCGCCTTACGCTACGAGGGGTATTGCGATGCGCTGCGGGTTGCGGGCATCGAGCCGCGTCCGGAGTGGCGCGTGCGCAATAGCGCGGAGGTGTGCGGCTTGCGCGCCGGGGCCGAGCCGCTCACCGCCGCCTTCGCCTGCTCCGACTACTACGCGGAGGCGCTGGCCGCCGACCTCACCGCCGCCGGCGTGTCCATCCCGGCCGACTTTTCGCTGGTCGGCTTCGACAACAGCGGCAGCGCCGCCTATATCGCGGGCGGCCTGACCACCATCAACCACCCCATCTTGCAGATGACGATCCAGGCGGTGCGCCACCTGGTGGCCCTGATCGACGGCGCACCCGTCGGCGAGTGTCGCTCGATCGTGCCCACGTACGTGGTGGAGCGGCGCTCCACGGCGCCGCCCATGGCCTGTCGCGAGGACGCGCCGTGATGCTTGGAGCCGCTCCTTTTCTCGATGCCGCGCTCCTGACCGGTACGGCGTGGATAGAGGTGGATGCGCATGACCGGGCGGCGCTCAACCGTCGACGGCCAGCAAGTCGCGCCCAGGTCTTATCGGGCGAGGTCGAGATGGACGGACAAGGGGAGGAGCGCCAGGCGATCGGGCCCAAGGCCATCGCGCGGGGCTATCGTCTCCTGTGCATTTCCATTCCGCGCGGCGAGGCGGTGGACATCGATCAATGACGCGTCCAGATGGCTTGTTCTCTGTTTTCGTGATCGTGATGGCTCTGGTTGTTAGGACGGCGAACGCGCGCGCGATACACGTTCGGCGGGCAACCGCATTGCGCGTTGAATGCCCTGTAGAAGCGGCTGAGGGAGCCGAACCCTACCTCCAAGGCGATCGTGAGCATGCCCATGTCCGTGGTCAGGAGCAAGCGTTGTGCGTTGGCGACGCGATACTGTGCGAGGAAGGCGCCCATCGTCAATCCGAAATGCGCACGGAAGAGGGCCATGGCGTAGTTGGGGCTGAGACCGATCTCGCGCGCGATATCCTCGACGCGCACCGCCTCGGCATGCCGCTCGACGAGACATTGCGCGATTTGGGCGACGTAGAGCAGCGGATCGACGCTTCGTCGCTCCGCGCGTCCCGAGGCTTCGGCGAACGATGAACCGTTGCCCCAGGCGGGACCGGATAGGGAGAACGGCTCGGGTATAGCCTCGTCGCTCCCAGACGCGAGGCGCATCGCGAGGCGCCGCAGCCGCGCCTCCATCTCCAGCAGCACGACGACCCGCGCTTCGGCGGTCCCCCGCTCCACATCGTCGCACCACTGTCGGAAGAGGTGGACATCGGCTCTGGCCTCGTCCGTGGCGCCGTCGAGGAGCGGTTCGCCCGAGAAGAAGCGGCGTATCAGCGTCTCCGGCAACGGCCACTGCAGGAAGATCGGGAGCGGGATCGTGACGCAGACGTAGCGCGTCCCATCCTCGACATGGGCGAGTTGGTGCGGCATCGCTCCCCAAAAGAGCGCCAGACGCCGCGCCTCGAAAGTCGCCGCCCTCGCCCCGAAAAAATAGGTCATGGCCCCCGTCTCGACCAGGTTCAACTCGACATCGTTGTGCCGATGTGACCGCTCCATCAGCGGCGGTTGGTCGCGCGCCGCGGTCAACCCGAGCAGTTTCACGGGGTCGTGGAGATCTTCCACCATGTCGTACGTGCGCATGATCATAGGATACGACAAAGACAGCCGCTCAAGCAGGATACATTCCTATTCTGTCCGACCTAAGATGACGATATCGCCCGCGCGGAGTGAGCATGATCGCGCGGAGGGCAAGGCGTCATCACGACGTCACACGGAGGTGGAGGAGACGATGACATACGACGTACAAGACTATCTGTTCGACCTGCGCGGATACCTCATCCTGAAACGGGCCGTCGAGCCGGACCTTATCGCCGCTCTTAACCGCGCGCTGGATGCGTTCCCTCCCCTGCAATCGGGCCAGTGGCACGGCAACGTGCAGCGAACCGACAGTCAGGGAGATCAAGGGGTCGAGCTGCAGAATATCGTGGAGGGCGGCGTCCCGTTCGAGCAACTGATCGACCATCCGGCCTGGATCGACCGCATGCGGCGCTACTGCGGCGAGGACGACTCCTACTTCGAAGGGCTCTTTATCGACGAATGTTTCGCCTCGCTTCGTCGGTCCGGCGGCTATTTCCCCGTCCATTCCGGGGCGCACGAGCACATGGTCCGCACCCAGTATCGTTTCTTCAACGGGCACTTCATGTGCGGGCAGGTCAACATCCTGCTCGCGCTGACCGACATTGGTCCAGGCGACGGCGGCACCATGGTGATCCCCGGCAGCCACAAGTCGAATCTGGCCCATCCCCTGGCGCACGACGAGTGGGGGACGCGCATGGATACGCTGGACGGCGCCGTCGAGGTCCACCTGGAGCAGGGCGACGCGCTGCTGTTCGTGGACTCCCTGGCGCATGGGGCGAGCTCGCGCACCAATCCGGGCGAGCGGCCGTCGTGATCTACCGCTACGGTCCGCGCTGGGGCGCGACGCGGGACGGCTACGTGTACTCCGATGCGCTGCTGCAGCGGCTCACCCCGGAGCGGCGGGCAATTTTGCAGCCGGTTCCGCCTCGCCGCCCGTCCGTGCTTCATCAGTAGCTCTCGGGAGGTTGACAGTCGCGCGCGGTTAGGACGAGGTGGGCGCTGCGCTGTGCTTGACAAAGCCGCCGGCCGGTGCTATTCTGATCTAAACGTTTATGCAGCGGTATTTGATGGGGCTCTCGCTCCCGACCGCGACGGATTGCCAGGGCACGGAGCGTTCGAAGGGCGACGATGGGCGGTATTACGTTGCACGACGTCGCGGCAGCCGCGAGCGTCAGCATTTTCACCGCGTCGAAGGTCCTATCGGGTAAAGATGCGACGGCGCGTATTAAGCCGGAAACGGCGGACAGGGTGCGGACGGCCGCTCAGGACCTTGGTTATGTGACGAATCATGCCGCCCGCAGCCTGCGCACCAACAAGACGAGCCAGATCGGGATCGTCTTGAGCGAGCCCGGCGCGTGGGAAGCAGGGATGAATCCGTTCGACGGCGCACTCCTGGTCGGGCTCCGCATGGCCGCGCTCGAATGCGATCTTCCCGCCATTGTGCTCTACCCACAGGGAGCCGGTACCGATCTCGCCCATTATCTAGATGGGCGCATTGACGGCCTGCTTGTGCGTTGCGCACTCCAATCAGACGAGCCCCTGCTCCACCTTGTTGACCCAGCTCGCCTCCCTGTCGTCGCGTTGTGGAGACAGGATGTACCGGATGGCTTTGGGTACGCCGACATCGATCACCGTGGCGGCGCTATCCAGGCCGTTCAGCATCTGATGACACTGGGCCATCGGCGCATCGTCTGTTTCGACCCGGAAGGAGATAACGAGGACATCCATTTTGGCCTGCGTTACCAGGGCTATGGCGACGCGCTACGTGAGGCGGGCATCGCGCCACGGCCTGAGTGGTATGTGCATGATACGGCGACGCTGCTTGCCCTGTGCCAGCGCCATGACCCGGTGACTGCGGCTTTCGCCGTGAGCGATACCTTCGCGGAGCAACTGGCGGTCGATTTGATCTCTGCCGGAGTGCGCATCCCCGCGGACCTTTCGCTGGTGGGATTCGACGACACGGCCCGCACACCTGTGATCGCGGGAGGGCTCACGACGGTCAGTCACCCGATGCAGGATATGACCGTCCAGGGCGTACGGAATCTGTCGGCGTTGATCGATGGGGCAGCCTGTGAGCGGTGTCGCTCCCTCGTGTCCACGCAACTGCTGGTGCGCAATTCTACGGCTCCGCCTCGTTGAGCGGCATGGCAGGGTAAGGTCAGGAACGCGCGATGGCAGCGCGGAAAGGAGGACAACGGATTCGCCGGGCGCATGCCGCTGCCCGATATCGAGGGTACTGCTAGTTCGTCTATTGTTAGTTCGTATGGAGTGAATGAGCTATGTGCGTTCATCGACCGATCATCACAACGATACAACGCGCCATTGGCACGCCTACGGCGGCACGGGCCACGTGCGCGGCGCTCCTCGTCCTTGCCCTGGCCGTCGTGCCCGCTCAAGCGGCCCGGCGATCCGCCCCGCCCCGCCCCCTGACCATTGCGGGCTCTCCGGGAGCTGGGGCGCCTCCACCGTACATCCAGCACTTCAACCTCTTCCAGGGCTACAGCGCCCAGCCCGATGCCATCACCTATTCCGCCATTTACGAGCCACTCTACATCTTCGATAACGGGACCGTGCAGGTGATTCCCTGGCTGGCCAGCGGTTACAAATGGAGCAACAGCGGCAAGACCGTTACCTTCACCATCCGCCACGGCGTCACCTGGTCCGATGGCGTCCCCATGACCGCCCGCGACGTGTATTACACCTACGGTGTCCTGACCCGGCAACTGGCCAGGAAAAGCGCGGCCGGAGATATCAACGGGCTGTGGACCCCCGGCTCACTCAGCGAGGCCCAGAGCGTGACCATGCCCGGCCCCGACCTGGTGGCCATCACTTTCAAGCGGGTTGACTATACCCGTCTTACCAACTGGAACGGCTTCTTCGCCCAGTCGTGGGTTCTGCCCGAGCATATCTGGTCGCATATCAAGGATCCCTTCACCTTCCCTAACGCCAATCCGGTGGGCACGGGACCGTTCACCCAGGTCAAGCAATTCTCCTCGACCAGCTTTGACCTGGGCAAGAACCCCTACTATTGGCAGAAAGGGAAGCCCGCCATCGACACCATTCGCATTCTCGGCTTCACTAGCAATGACGCGGCGAACCTGGCGATTGAGGCGGGTCAGGTAGACTGGACCGGCACCCTCATCCCGCACGCCGATCGCGTCTTTGAGGCGCGAGATCCCCAGCACTACCACATCAATTATGCAACTCCCTATGCAAACCAGCTCATCGTGAACTGCGTGCATTACCCCTATAGCCTGCCGGCGCTACGGCAGGCGCTCTCCATGGCTATTAACCGTCAGGTGCTCGATGTGAACGGCAACTACGGCTATGCCCCGCCGTGGGATATTGTCGGGTTGCCGCGGGCCTTGATGCAGGGTTGGCGCGATCCCGGTATCCCGGATACCCTGGCGCAGTACAATCTGCCCGCCGCCAAAGCATTGCTGCTCAAGAACGGTTTCACCTACAAAGGCAGCCAGCTTATCGACCCCAAGGGCCACCCGGTCACAATGGAGTTCCTTCCTACGTTCAACGCTCTGGAAGGTGTCATCCTGTCACAGTTCTTCACGGCTCTGAGCATTAACGTGAACCTCAAGCAATTGCAGTTCGCGGTCTACTTCGATCTCATCAATCGCGGCAAGTTCGATGTCGTCGATAGCTGGGGCTTCGGCCTTGGCCCGACTCCCTATCATATCTACGCGCCGTACTTCCGCAAGTCGTTCGTCTACCCAATTGGCATGGCGATTCAAACGGGGTACGATCCCGGCCGCTGGTGGGATCCCCAGATGGAAGACCTCTTCAAGCGTTTCCCCTTGATGAGCGACCCAGCTCAACAGAAGCTTTTGGGCTACCAGATGCAGCGCATCTTCGTGGCTAACCTGCCCATGATTCCAACCGTCGGGTATGTGATCGCGTCGAACTACAGCACCCTCTACTACACCGGGTTTCCCACCACGGAGGACAATTACGCGGCGGCGCAGCCCATCGGATTCGACTCGGATTCGCAGCTCATCCTGACGCGCTTGCGCCCGGTACAGTAGCCCGCCATGCGGGCGCGAGCCGTTCGTACTGAACGGCTCGCGCCCTCACCCCCGACCCAGGGCTGACTGGCCCCCCAGACCCTAGCCACAGGTCCGCCGTTGGGGCGCGCCTCCCCATGCGCGGGAGAGGGAAGATAGCCCTCCAGCGCACCTGAAACACACCCACATGACAAAAGAGGAGACGACACGAGTATGACAACGCTGTTCCAGATGACGACAAAACGCCTGGCGGTGGAAACGGCAAGCGCAACCTTAAAGCGATTGTACTGGATCGAGCGAGAGTTGTACCGCGCGACGGCGGCGCGGCACATGGCGACGGCCAACTGGGACGCGAAGATTATGCTCCCGCGCCATTTGTGGGAAGACTCTCTGCACGCCGACAGCCTGCGCACGCGTGTGCTTGAACTGCGCTATCCCCGGCGGGACGTCGACCAGGAGCCGCCGACGATGCTGGTTGCCGTCCTGCACGAACTCGTGAAATCGCGGAACGACGCCGAGTTGCTCGCCGGCATTTATGCGGTGTTCAAGCCGGCGTTGGTCGAGGCGTACGATGCTTATCTTTCAGGCACGGATGCGGTCGACGATGCGCCGACGATACACGTGATGCGCCGCATACGCGAGGAGAAGCGTGCCCAGATCGCGGAAGGGCGTGCGCTGCTGGCCGGTCTGCCGTCGCAGGCGGAGACCGCGACTTGGACAGATCACCTGACCGCGTGCTTGAGGGCCGTCGGCGGGTTGCACGGCGGGGCGGCGCCAGACCCAGACCTGGCCGCGGGCTCGGTACGTTTCAGCGCACGGCCGGGCTACCAACGTCCGCTGACGACGGCTCGGGACCCTCGATTTCTACCGGCGGTATTTAGCGGGCCGCCATGGAAGACGGTAACCCCTCTCGAGAAGCAGGTGTCACTGGCGATTAACCACGCCAACGAGATGTGGGCGGCGGAGGTGCCGCTGATGTTGGCCTGGGAACTCGACAAGATGCCCTGGGAGTTTTACCGCGACGTGGGCCGCTGGGCGTGGGACGAGTGCAGGCACAGCATGATGGGAGTGCGGCGCCTGCAGGCGTGGGGCTTCGAGGTAGGGATAGACACGCCTATGGTTGCTGAGCATTATCATGCTATTGCAACCGAGCCGCCGATCGCCATTCTGGCCGCGCTGCACGGGTATGAGATGGATAGTCCCGCGTGGAAGAAAGGCCTCAAGGAAAGCTTTGAGGCTATGGATGATACCGTGAGCGCACAGGACTGCGACTACGACTGGGCCGATGAAGCCATTCATCTGAGTTTCGGGCGCCGCTGGCTGACGACGTTGGTTGACGATGAAGACGAGATCGAGGCCTTGGCGGAGTGCGGAGTGGGACAGTGGCAATCGTGGCTTGCGACGGTCGTCAATCAGCCCGGCGCCTACGAACCCTTCGGCAGCCGGATCAAAGCGCGCCTTGTCGCGATGACGGGTGCAGGCTAGTGCCATCGACCGTCGTACTCATCCGCCGCGGTATCCGATTTGCCGTGACAGAAGGAGAGACGATCCTCGGCGCCGCGCTTAAACTGGGTGTTGACATGAACTACTCTTGTCAACAAGGGACGTGTGGCACGTGCCGGTCCCTTGTCGTATCCGGTGAGGTCGTCATGGAACCTGAAGATGGCACACACATCGCCATAGGACCCAAAGCGAGCGCCCGCGGGTACCGCCTACTGTGCATCTCGATACCACATAGTGACGTTGTGGAGATCGACAACTGATCGACAACTGATCGACAACTGATCGACAACTAAATGGAAAGGCGCGCTGGCTTTGACACGGTCAAGCACGCCGTTCAACCGCCCGCAGGTCCCCACCGACATCACACTACTGGTTGCCCTCTAGCGGTTGCGCTACAAACTCAGTCCGCGCGACCCCGCGGAAAGGAAAGCACAGCTTGAGCCTGACGACGGACACCGAGGCGAGTGCGATGAGCACGACGGCCGCGACGTGGGATGCCGCCTGGGTCTGGCATCCGGGGGATCGTTGGGCCGTCGATGTCCACCTCCTGGCACGAAAGGAGTTCGACCTGCGGGGCGCCGTCACCCATGCCACTCTGCGCATCGCCGCCCACACCGACTACAAGATCTTCGTCAACGGCGCCTATGTCGCGCGTGGCCCGCTGCCCGGTGACCCCCACCGCTACGCGTCGTACGACAGCCACGACGTCACCCTCTTGCTGTGCGAGAGCCGCAACGTGATCGCGATCGTCTGCCACAACTACGGGGTCGGCCTGCACTGGCATCACCGCGCGCCCGGCGCGCTGATCGCGCAACTCGACATCGACACCGCCAGCGGTAGGGTCAGCGTGGGCACGGACGGGACGTGGCGCATCGCGCGCGCGCCCGGCTACGCCCGGAACTCGCCCCGCATGTTCTGGTCCGCAGGCTTCATGGAGACCTACGACGTCAGGGTGGCCGACGACCGCTGGCTTGCGGCGGGCTTCGACGACAGCGAGTGGCAGCGGCCCGAGGTCCTGACCGGTGACCTCACCCGGCCGCGCGTCGCCCTCGTGCCGCGCGGCATCCCGCTCCTGCGCGAGGCTGACGAGCGGCCGGTCGGGGTGGAGCGCGGGACCTTCACGCTGGCCAACGTCCACGCCTTGCGCTTCGACGCGGTCCTCGCCCCCGGCCAGAGTGGCCTCGTCTACGCCTACACGCACGTCCGGAGCGACGAGGAACGAGAGGTCGTGCTGCAGCTGGAGTGCGACGACGCCTGTAAGGTCTTCGTCAACGGGCGCCTGGCCATCGAGCAGAACTACAGCGAGCAGTATGCCCGCACGCGCGTCTGGCGCGGCAAGGACGACTACGAGCAACTGCACGACGGCATGGGCGATACAGGATTCACCGCGACCGTCACGCTCCACCCCGGCCCCAACATCCTGCTGGTCGCCGTCGACCACGGGCCGCGCGGCTGGGGCTTCGTCCTGACCGCCCTGGACCCGGCGAGCGGGCGCCCGCCCGGCCTCGCTTTCGCCTCCGAATCCGACGGGCGTGACGAGGAGCGTGACGGGGGACATGACGAGGGGCGTTGGACGGTGGTGGGGTCGTTCCCTAGCAGCGGCATGAACGATAGCCTCGACGACGTGGCGGCGGACCCGTCTGCCCTCGCCCTCCTCGCGGCAGGTTCCGCGGCGGCACGGAGCATCCTCCGCGACCCGTTCGACTATACGGAGGTGACGGACTATGCCACCTTGATGGTGCGCGAGGAGCGCCGGCCCGGCGGCGTGGTCGCGCTCGGCGAGGCCATCGCGCTGCGGGCGGGCGAGTACTGCATCGTCGACCTGGGGTTGGTGCGCGTGGGCTACCCCACCCTGACCCTGCGCTCGTCCGGCGAGGGAGTGGTGGACGTCGGCTACGGCCAGACCCTCGCGGCCGACCGCGTCATCCGCTACTCCAACGGCGGGCGCATGAAGTACGTCGACCGCGTCCTCCTGCGCGACGGTGAGCAAACCTGGCAGCCCCTGCAGCGACGCACCGGCCGCTACATCCATCTGTCCTGTCGCGCGGGCCAGGGGGTGACGATCGCGGAGGTGGTCATGCGCACGGTGGGCTACCCGGTCGACGACGTGGCCTCGTTTGAGTGCGCCGACCCGACGCTCAACCGCATTTGGGAGGTCAGCCGCTACACCACGCGGCTGCTGATGCAGTACGGCTACCAGGACTGCCTCAAGCGCGAGGAGGGCACGCTCAACTTCAACTCGTTCAACTACGCCGCGCGCGCGGCGGCCCACTGCTTCGGCGACCACGCCCTGGCGCAACGCGCCCTGCGGGTGGCGTTGGGCACGCAGAACGAGAGCGGCTGGTTCCAGGGGCAGGGCATCTCGGGGCTGAACAGCGACGAGCCCACCGAGATGCTGTGGGCGGCGGTGTTCCTGCGCGACCAGTACCTCTACGCGGGCGACGACGGGTTCCTGCGCCAATCCTTCGAGCCGATCGAGGAGGCCCTGCGCTACCACGCCAAGGCGGTCAATCGGCACGGGCTGCTCGACGGGAGCAACTGGCCGGTCTTCCGCCAGGGCCAGGGCGTCTACCTCGACGACGTGCAGCTGTCCGGCCCCTACCTGGGCTTCTTCCCCGGAGAGCTGGCGGGCGACAACATCCTGTACGCCGCGGCGCTGGGGTCCGCCGCCACGCTAGCCGCGGCGCTGGGGCTGGAGGAGCGCGCCGCGTTCTACGCGCGTAAGGCGACGCGGGTGCGAAGGGCGATCAACGGGCGCCTGTGGGACCCGCGCGCGCGTCGCTACGCCGACTGGCGTCGCGGCGACGAACTTGCCGCGACCGGCCATGCAGTCTTCACCATCGCGGCGCTCTACTTCGAGTTGCCGGACGAAGGACCGGACGAGGGGCAGGCGGGAGACCTGCTGCGCCAGCTCCTCGACGAGGTGGGGCTGCCCGACGAGGACAATGCAGCGTATCCCCTGGGCACCTTCGGTTTCTACTACTATTTCCTGGAGGTCTTGTTCCGGCACGGCCGCGACGACCTGGCCTACGAACTGCTGCGCCGCTACTACGGCCGCTGGCTGGACCTCGGCGCGACGACCTTCGGGGAGCACTTCGCGCTGTCCGACTACAAGGGCCAGGCGGTGCTGGACCGGGAGTACGAAGCGCATGCCTACGGCACCAGCGCCCACCTGCACTTTTACAGCAACATCCTGGGCCTGCGGCCCGCGGCGCCCGGCTTCGCGCGCGTCGTCGTGGCCCCGCATCCGGGCGACCTGCCCTGGGCGCGTGGCGAGGTGGCGACGCCGCGCGGGCCGATCCGCGTCTCCTGGCAGGCCCGGGACGATACCTTCATGCTGGAGGTCGAGGCGCCCGAGGGCATGGACTGCGAGGTCCGCGCGCCGGCCGGTTTCGCCCGCCACGACCTGCGGGTCAACGGCGAACGCCGGGATGCTTTGTAGCAACTGACGCGCCCTGGCGCGCGGTCGCGTCAAGAAACAGCGTACGCTACCAGGAGATGCTGTCGCCGATGGTGAGGAGGAAAGGGGGTCCCATTGTGGTGATTATGTGGACGGCGCCCAGAGCGGGCGAGGAGGGGTCCGTGGAACACGTGCGGGCGACGATAACGGTCGCGAATCGGTTGGACCAGGCGCTGGTCGAGAGGGGCGGACTGGCCGCCGCCGAGGCGCGCTCGGCAACGCTCGACGGGGTGATAGTCGACACCAGGGTCACGCTGCTCGCCCTGCCCATCGACGTCATCGACCGACTTGGCCTGGGGGTCCGGCGTACGGTCACCGCGCGCACCGCCGCCAGCCCGCGCCAGCTCCGGCAATTTCGCGACGTCGAGCTGACCGTGATGGGCCGCTCCGGCACGTTCGATTGCCTCGAAGTCCCCGCCGGGTCGTCCCCTCTGCTGGGCGTCACGCCGATGGAGGTTCTGGGCGTCGAGCCGGACATCCAGAACCATACGCTGCGCCTGCTCCCTGAGGGGCCGGACGACAGCCACATTTTCCTCTAACAAGGGCGAGAGCTATCGACGCCAATGGACATCCCGTTGGGACAATGCTGAGCGCGTTGCTATGATCAATGCTAAGCGAGATGCCGAGCTTGCCGCCAGTCCCTGGGAACAACTCTACCAGGACTATGCCTCCACCTGGGCTCTCGCCGATCGTGCGCGAGCGTTCGACCGTCGCACAGCCCTTGTCCGGCAAGCGCGCGGTTTGTTCGCGCGAGCGCATCGTCGCGACGCGTGGTGGGCGAGGCCCGCGTTGGCCGATACAAAGCGCCAGTCCTTCGTCGTCGAGGTCCTGGACTCCAACGTCCCGCGCCATCTCTTCGCGGCAATGATCCACGCTGCGGTGCGTGAGCCTGATGCCTTCAAGAAGCGCCAGTTCATTCAACCGTGCGTGTTTTCATACGGGCAGCGCCGTGTCATCGAGGCATTGCTCGTGTATTTGGAGCATGGCGCCGACAGGGAGAAAGCCGAGGCGGCCATCGCATTGTACTGGACGTCATCGAGTGAGGACGGCGGGTACTTTTCGGTAACCGGGCGCGTGTTCGATAAGAAAGCACTGTGGTGGACGCCGGAGGCGCAGGCTGAGTACGCGTCGTGGCAGCCGGTGCGAACGAGGCAAGCGGCTTTGCTGACCGAGGAGTTCAGACGGCATGAGAACAGTGTCGTGCGTCAGTTTATCGTCGCCCAGTTATTCCTTAATCCCACCTACGACGAGCAGACGCTTCGTGCCCTCGGCCCCGCCGGTCTAGAGATCGCGCGACGGCACGACGACTGGTACGTACGCCGTCGCGCCGGGCTCTTGCACGATGCTGCGGTCGACGTTGAGATGCGGGATTGACGCCGACGGCGCATCCAGAGCCAACAGCGTGGAGGAAAGGGGCACGGGAGGCGCTCACCAGTTGGTGACCGCGCCGTCGCGCCGTCGCCAATGCGGCGCTTCCCAGGGATCGAACGCGTACGCCGCGGCGACATCCTCGTCAAAGGTCACGCCGAGGCCCGGCGCCGTGGGCAGCGGGAAGCTGTCGCCCGCGATCCGGTGCAGCGTCGGGAACAGGTCGCGCGGGTAGGCGTCCGCGATGTCGTGGATATATTCCAGCTGCGCAAAGTTGTTGGTCGCCGCGCCGTAGTGGATCGACGCAGCCGTGGTCACCGGCCCCAGCGGGTTGTGCGGCATCACGTCGATGTAGTGCGCCTCGCACCAGCCCGCCACCTTCCGGGCCTCGGTCAGGCCGCCCACGTTCGAGACGTCGACGCGCGCGAAGTTCAGCAGGCCCTCCTCGATGAACGGCAGGAACTCCCACTTGCTCGAACACTCCTCGCCCACGGCGAACGGGATAGAGGTCATCGCGCGCAGTTGCCGATAGGCCTTGGGGTTCTGCGCCCGGATCGGCTCCTCCAGGAACATCAGGCCGACGTCAGCCACCTGCCCGCAGAAGAGCGCCGCCTCGGCCACCGAGAGCCGGTGGTGGAAGTCGATGGAGAGCCCGATCCCCGGCCCCACCGCACGGCGCACCTCGCGGATCCAGTGCGCCGCCAGGGCCAGCGACTCCATCGGCTCGTAGACCGTCGCGTCGGGCGGCTCGTGGACCACTCCGTCGGGGGACTCGTCCACGCTGGCCTCCGACGGAGTGAGCATACCGGGGAACAGGCGCAGCCGCCGCCAGCCCTGGGCGACGAGGTCGCGCGCGCCATCGACGCAGGCCGGCCCGGTCAACTCGGCCCCGACCGAGGCGAAGCAGGGCACGCGGTCGCGACAGGAGCCTCCGAGCAGTTGGTACACGGGCACGCCGAGCGCCTGGCCCAGGATGTCCCACAGCGCCATGTCGACGGCGGCGATGACCGCGCCCTCGATCTTACCGCCCTCGAAGTACTGGCTACGATACATGCGCTGCCAGAGGTGTTCGATGCGGTGTGGGTCCCCTCCCACCAGGAAGCGCCGGAAATGGTCGAGCAGGCCGCCCATGGCCAGTTCGCGACCGGCCATGCCGCCTTCTCCCAGGCCGGAGAGACCCGTATCGGTCTCCACCTTGACGATGAACAGGTTGCGGTAGCTGAGCCGCACGGGAAAGCCTTTGATTTCGGTAATCCTCATCTACTCTCCTTCCATCTATTGTGGTCGAGCCTGACCCTGAAGGGTCATGGCAGGGACCGGACCTTGAAAGGTCTGTGCAGTCTGTGCGGCCGCTCCTTTAATCGATGCGGAAGTGGGCGACCAGATCGTCGGGCAGGTCCACCCCGATGCCCGCGGCGGTAGGCAGCTGAATCGCGCCGTCCACCACCGGCAGGCTGACCTCCGCGATGGCCCGGCGCAACGGCGACCAGTAGGCCTCGGGCGCGACGAACTCGAAGATCGGAGTGATCGGCGAGTAGGCCGCCAAGTGGACGGTGGCCGCACCCAGCACGCCCGTCGACCAGTTGCCTGGGCACACCAACGCGCCGCGCGGCTGCGCCAGGTCGACCACCCGTTTGGCCTCCGAGAGGCCGCCGACCGTGGTCATATACGGCTGCGCCACCGTGACGCCGCCCCGGTCCATCAGGTCGAGGAACTCCCAGCGCGTCACGGTGTGCTCGCCCGCCGCGATGCGCAGCCCCGTCCCGGCGGAGAGCCGCCGGTAGGCGTCGAGCGCATCGACCGGGAAGGGCGTCTCCAGGAAGAATACGTCGTGCTCGACCAGCCGCTCCGCCACCCGCAGGGCCGTGCCCACGTCGTTCCAGAGGTAGCCCACGTCGACGCACAGCAGGCGGTCCGGCCCCAGTTCAGCCCGCGCCAGGCGCGCCAGCTCGACGATCGTCTCGGGCGCGGACTCCATCGGCTCGACCTTGACCGCCCGGTAGCCGCGGTCGCGCAGCAGGCGCACCTTGTCGATCTGCTCCGTCAGCACGTCCGCGCGCTTGTTGGTGGTAGAGATAATGGTGCAGTAGGGCACGACCTCGCGCCGCTGGCGCGGGTCGGTGAGCTGATGGACCGCGCGCTCGGCGCCGCCCAGCAACTCGTAGACGGGCCGGCCGAGGATCTTGCCGTAGATGTCCCACAGGACGACCTCGACCGCGCCCATGCAGATGACCGCCCAGCCGCGCCGGTTGCCGTGCAGCATGCTGTCGTAGAGGCGCGTGCGCGCCTGCTCGGGCGTGGCGAAATCCTGGCCCACCAGCAGGCGCCCGAAGAACGAATCGGGGCCGTCGAGGACCGCCCTGGCCACGCCGGGCGGCACGGCGAATATCTCGGAGAGCCCGCCGATCCCTTCGTCGGTCTCGATCCGCAGGAAAGCCAGCGCCTCGATCCGCTCGTCCACCGGGCCTGGCGGTGGGGGATCGCCCAGCACAAACACCGTTGTCTTTGCAATCTTCATCGTCTCACCACGTTCTCATCGCGAACGCCCTATCCGACATCAGGCTAATACTACGACGTTAGGACCAGCCTTTGACCCAAGTCGCATGGCACACAACGACGACTAAAGTCGTTGGGGCGGCGCGTGTGGAGACACGTCAGTGTCTGTTGTTTGACCTGCGATTTCAATCGCAGGTCAATGTTGCGTTGTAGTACTAACATGCCTACTCCCTATTGGAACCCGGCCAGCAGGCCGCCGTCGGCGGTGTAGACGCTGCCGGTCACGAAGGAGGCGCGCGGGCCGGCCAGGAACAGGGCCACCTCCGCCACCTCGTCCGCGCGGCCCATGCGCCCCAGCGGCTGCAGGGCGTCCCCCTCGCGCCGCGCCTCCCGAGGGTCCGCCGCCAGCGCGAACGACTCATGTGACATCGGCGTGTCCATGGCGCCCGGGCACAGGCAGTTGACGCGGATGTTGCGGCGCGCGTAGTCCAGGGCCATGGTGCGGGTCAGCGCGATCACGCCGCCCTTGCTCGCGGCATAGGCGGAGACGTTGGGCTCGGTGGCCAGTCCCTGGACCGAGGCCACGTTGACGATCGCGCCTCCGCCCCGCGCCAGCATGGCCGGGATGCAGAAGCGGGCGCACAGGTAGACGCCGGTCAGATTGACCGCCAGGGTGCGCTGCCACAGCTCCAGGCTGGTGTCCACGACGCTGCCGTAGGTCTGGATGCCCGCGTTGCTGACCAGCACGTCGATGCCGCCAAGCTCGCGCGCCGCGCGCTCGGCCATCTCGCGCGTGGCCTCCTCCAAGGATACGTCGACCGCCATGGCCAGGGCCGCCCCGCCCCGCGCGACGATGGCCGCCGCGACCTCGGCGGCTGCGGCCAAGTCCACGTCGGCCACCGCCACGGCAGCGCCCTCGCGCGCGAACGCCTCGGCGCAGGCCCGTCCCAACCCCTTGCCCGCCCCCGTGACCACCGCGACCTTGCCCGCGAAGTCCATCAGCCTGTCCTTTCTTCCCGTGTTTCCGTGTCGTCCTATCCCCGCGACCGTCCCCGACTCGGGCAAGGCCAACGGGGACGCGCCTTCGCCCTAGTTGGACTGGGGGCGCCTCTCCCATCGCCGCAATGGCGACTTTTCACAGACCTTACCCTCTCGTCACCATTACCATGGCCGCATGAACGGCCGCTGCTCGCGCATGCCGATGTCCAGCCGATAGACCGACCCACCGGCCCCCTCGGTCACGTAGAGGCTGTCCTGCCAGAAGGCGACGTTGGTCGGCGTGGGGCCGCCGCTGGGCAGGCTGGCCGCGATGGCACCATCCGGGGCGACGACGCGCACGAAACCGCTGGCGTAGTGGGCCACGTACAGGTTGCCGTCGGCTCCGTAGGCCATGCCGTCCGGCCCGGCCTCCTGTTCGCCCTCGCCGTGCGGGTCCAGCGTGGCCAGGGGCGCCAACTCCTCGTAGCCGTGCGCCGAGTCGAGGCTGTAGCGGCGCAGTATTCCCGTGAACGTCTCGCCCACCACCAGCGTGGCGCCGTCCGGCGTGACCATCAGTCCATTGGGAAAGGCCAGCCCGGCGGCCGCGCGGACCACGGCGCCGTCGGGGGCCACGGCGTACACCGCGCCGATGCGATCCAGCAGGGACGAGCCGCCCGGATCGGTGAAATAAAGGATCCCATCGGGTCCGAAGCACAGGTCGTTGGGTCCGCCGAACGCGCGGCCCTCCCAGCGGTCGGCGTAGACGCTCCACGCGCCCGTAGCGGTCGAGAGGCGCAGGACGGCCTTGAGGTTGCAATCGGCCACGAAGAGGTCGCCAGCGGGGCCGAAGCGCGAGCCATTGGGCGCGCCGCCCGTATACACCCAGGGCTCCAGCTCTCCTCCCGGCGGCATGCGGCAGACCGCGCCGCCCTCCACGTCGACGCAGTACAGGGTCCCATCGCGATTGAAATTGACGCCTTCCGCGAAGCCAAGACCCTGCCCGACCAACACGGGCGCCGCGTCAGCCCTCATCCAACATATCCTCTCCCCGTACCATATCTGCATCGATGGCGGCCGCGTGACCGTCGCGGCCTGGCAACGGGGGCGCCGAGGGAGCGCCCAGCAATTGCCTTCCATCATACGTCGTATGTATCGAGCTGTCAATTCTCTCAGAAACTGCCTGCCCTCATCCTACTCGCGCGTCGTCACGGCTCCGCGCTTTGATGTCTAAGCGTCGTCTGCGAGGCCCGCGCGATCTCTTCGGGTGTGACATCATACAATTTGAGTCCTGTATGGGTGCTTAGAATACAGCGGCGCGTCACGTGCGATACTGTGCTTGTGGTCCGGGAGGAATGGGCTACAGATACAGAGCAGCGCACACTGCGCTATCGTTGTCCCGGCCTGACCATGGTCATAGCATAATATAATAAGAGAGGACGGATGATGGATCAACCCCGCCATCACTTGCTAGCCGATTTCCTGCGTACTCGTCGCGCCCGCCTGTCGCCTGCCGACCTCGGTTTACCCTCGTTCGGACATCGGCGTACGCCTGGGCTACGACGCGAGGAGGTCGCCCAACTCGCGGGCGTCGGCGTGACCTGGTACACCTGGCTCGAACAAGGGCGCGCCATCGGCGTCTCCGACCAGGTGATCGCCAGCATCGCGCGCGTGCTCCAGCTGGGTCCGCACGAGACGTCGTACCTGTTTACCCTGCTCCATGGGCAGCGTCCCGCGTCGCGCACCGACGACGAGCCCCTCACGCCATCACTTATCGCCCTTCTCGAGCACCAGGGTCTGTTCCCGGCCTTCTATCTCGGCTATCGCTGGGACATCCTGGCCTGGAACAAGAGCGCCATGCTGTTGCTGGGCGACCTCGGCGCGCTGCCACTCGGCGAGCGCAACCACGTGTGGCAGATGTTCATGAACCCGGCGACGCGCGCCTGCCTCGTCGACTGGGAGGCCCATGCCCAACGCATGATCGCCGAGTATCGCCTGACCTACGGGCAGTACCTCGATAGCGAACCGTTTACCGCGCTGGTCGACCGCCTGCGGCGCCATAGCCCCGAGTTCAGCGCCTGGTGGCCGCGACACGACGTGGTCGGGCGACTGAACATCCGCAAGGAGTTCGAGCATCCAGTCGCCGGGCGGCTTGTCTTCGATCAGACGACGATGCTCGTCAGCGAGACGCAGGGCCTCAAACTCGTCGTCAAAGTGCCCGCCGCCGGGACCGATACGGCGCGCAAGCTGCAAGAACTCTCCGCCGCGCCGGCCGAGACTTGCCTGGTGGCGCCAATACTAGCATAGATACGCTCCTGGTTGTCGCACGGTCGTCGCCCCCATACTGAGGATGGTTCGCGCGAACCATCCTAGACGACGGCAACACCCAGGAGAATTTCGATGATCGGACGACCACGAGCGCGGCGCGTAACCCTGGCTGCCCTACTGGGCCTGGCTACCCTGCTGCCCGCCACGACCACGACCCACGCTCAGAGCGGACTGCCCAGCGGCTGCCAGAGCGTGGGCGGCGCCTTCCTCGCCAACTTTATCGACCCCAAGACCGGCGTTGCCGTGCTGACGGGCGACCTCAACGGCTCCGTGCGCGGGCTGCTGCTGAAGAGCGCCCACGATGCCAACGGCACGCTCCATTTCACGCTGGCTCACGTCATCGTGATGACCTCGGGCGACACCATGCGGACCTCCGATCAGAGCGTCCTCACGCCCGTGGGCGACAACGTTTACTTCTGGCGACAGACGCAGACAATCGTCGGTGGCGCCGGCCGCTTTAGCGGCGCGACCGGCACGCTGCGGGAGTTTGGCGCCCTGGACCTCGGCACTGGGCAGGGCATCCTGCGCTACGGCGGCGATGTCTGCTACACGTAGCCCTGATTCCGGCCAACGGCCCGTCGGCAAGGGGCTAAATGGGTGCTGGTACGTCCCTGGGAGCGCCGTCTCTCGCTGCGCTGCCAGCCAGCCATCATGCGCCGGCCTTCAGCCGGTACTCCCAGGAAGGACTCTCGTGCCTCTACGTTACGAGAACGTACCGACACGCCCCTGGACATCTCGGGGGTCTGGGTGAGAGGTCTGTCTCACCCAGACCTCTCGCCCCTCATTGAGCGCCGATAAATAATTAGGAGAAAGACCAATGGCGACCATAGTCTTGGTTCACGGTTCCTGGCACAACGGGATGGCGTGGCGCAAACTGCAAGCCGTGTTGGGCAGCAAAAATGTCGTCAGCTACGCGCCCACGTTAACGGGCTTTGACTCACTTGCCACGCCCGCCGGTCCGGATATCGGGCTGCACACGCACATCCGGGACATCATCGGCCTGATCCAAAGCCGCTCGCTCGACGACGTTATTCTGGTTGGGCACAGCTACGCGGGGCTCGTCATCGCGGGTGTCGCCGAGGAGATTCCCGACAAGGTCGCGGCGCTCGTCTTCCTGGATGCATTCATCCCCGACGACAAGCAATCGCTCTTCGATATTTTAGGGGATGAAGCAACGGCGGGGATGCGGGCGTCCCTTGTCGATGCGGCGGGCCGTGGTGTCGCGGACGGCGTCGAGGCGGTGTGGCTTTTGCCCCCGGGCCAACCGCAGGATTATGGCGTCACGGACCCACAAGACGTGGAGTGGGTCAGGGCGCAAATGGTATACACGCCGGTGCTCACTTTCGAGGAACGCGTCTCCATAGCCAACCCCGCCGCGCGCATGACACCGCGGTACTTCATTCGTTGCACGGACTTTCCGTTCCTGGCTCCGCAAGAGCAGAAAGCAATCGCGGCACAGTGGAAAACGTATCGCCTCGCCACTGGACATGACGCGATGGTGACCGTGCCGGAAGAGGTAGCCGCCATTCTTTTAGAAATCGCCGTGGAGCAAGGAGGGTAGCGGCGGACCTCGCGACCGGTACGGCGCCATCTTGCTCGCCGTCCGGCCCTGTTCGCTGTTCGGTCGGTAGCCCCACGACGCCGACGCTGGCGTCTCATGTCACGAGACAGCCCTTCCCCGGAGCGGCACGGCGAGCAGCATGACAAGCAAGCCCTTTACTCGCTCGCCGCACCCCTCTGGACAAGCTGCTCGTAGAAGTAGGCGCGCCAGCCCTCGGGCAGCGCCTCAAGGTCGGTCGCGCGCCGCAACATAGCTAGCGGTATCCGCGCCGTTTCCGTTTCCTTCGCGGGCGTAGAGACGGTTGATGTCCGCCACGCTCAGGCTCCCCGTGGCGCGCCGCAGCAGGGTGATGGCGTCGCCGGCAGCCACGTCCCCCTCTTCCAGCACCGCGAAATAGATGCCGCTACGCCCGCTCTTGTGGAACAAGCGCACCATGTCCGGCCGGCCGAAGCGGAGGCCGAGCTTGTAGCAGGGCGTCCGCGGCTGCGTGGCCACCAGTTCGGCCGAGCCGACGCGGAAGCGGTCGCCGATGTGGACCGTGTCCTCCAAGAGGCCGGTCGTGGTCAGGTTCTCGCCGAACGCCGCCCAGGGCACATCCGCGTCGGGCAGTCTCTCCCGCCAGTAGGGATAGTGCTCGGAGGGGTAGGCGTAGATCGCCTTGTCGCGGCCGCCGTGGACCGAGAGATCGGCCTGACGGTCGCCGTCGAGATTGAGCCGCCGCACCGCGACCCGCCCGGCAACGGGCTCCTTGAAGATCCCGGTCGAGATAGCCTTGCCCCGCCACTCCACGACGCGAGGCAGCCCTACGTTGACGGACACGACGGCCCTGGCCGTCGGCTGGGGCACGATCCCGTCCCTTGCCCCGCTATTCATCGCGCGCATCCCCATAGCGCCGCTCCCCCTCCTTAATAGGATAGTCGTTGGCGCTCATGTCGCGCCGGCGCATCAGCCCATCGTCGTCGAACTCCCAGTGTTCGTTGCCGTGCGTGCGCATCCACTGTCCCGGATTGTTCGCGTCGCGCCACTCGTACTCGAAGCGCACGGAGATGCGGTGGCCCTGGTAGCACCACAGCTCCTTCATTCATTAAGCGATAGTCGAGATCCTTGGCCCACTTGCGTCGCAGGAAGTCCTTGATGGCCTCGCGGCCCTCGAAGAACTCTGTGCGATTGCGCCATTGGGCGTCGGGCGTGTAGGCACGCGCCACGACCTCGGGGTCGCGCGTGTTCCAGGCGTCCTGCGCCGCCTTGACCTTGGCGCGCGCGGTCTCCTCGGTGAATGGCAGCCTGATCGTCGTCGTCGTCGCGGTCGTCCGCATCGTCATCCCGTGCTCCTTTCCTCTCCACTGTAGGGTCGGTCTCCCCGGCCCCCGGCTCCGGGCCCCGGGCGGCGTCGACGCCGCCCGGGGCCCGGAGCACGCTTTCTTTCAAAGGGCGCCCGCCGCGGTGGCCACCCGCGCGTCGTAGAACCGGGCGATCAGGTTGGCGGCCTCGGCCGCGCGGTCCTCGAGGACGAAATGGCCGCTGTCGAGCGCGTGCAGTTCGGCGTCCGGCAGGTCACGCAGGTAGGCCGTCCCTCCCTCGGGCGTGAAGAAGATGTCACCCTGGCCCCAGAGGATGAGCGTCTTGGGCTGCCGCTCACGCAGGAAGGCCTGCCACTGGGGGTAGAGCGCGACGTTGGTCCGATAGTCATAGAAGAGGTCCAACTGCGCGTGGTGGGCATGGGGACGCGCCAGGGCGGCCAGGTCCACGGTCCAGGCGTCCGGGCTGATGCGCGTCGGATCGCGATGGCCGGTCAGGTAGATGCCCTTGACGCCCTCGGGCGCCAGGAAGCCTTTCAGCGGCGCCTCTGTGTCCGGGGTCCGCTCCTCAACCCACAGCGCGTGGCGCAGCGCGTCCCACGCGCCCGTGAAGCCCTCCTCGTAGGTGTTGGCATTCTGGACGATGAGCCACTCCAGCCACTCGGGATGGCGGCCGACAATGCGATCGCCGATGGGGCCGCCGTAGTCCTGCATGTACAGGCCGAAGCGGGTCGCGCCCAGATCGGCCAGGAGCATCTCGACGATCGCCGCCAGATGGTCGAACGTATAGGCGAAGGCGGCCGGGTCGGGCAGGTCGGTGTAGCCGAATCCGGGGTAGTCGGGCGCGATCAGGTGGAAGCGATCCTCGAGCAGGGGGATGAGGGTGCGGAACATGTGCGAGCTGGACGGGAACCCGCCGAGCAGGACGAGCGTCGGGTTCGCCCGATCGCCCGCCTCTCGGTAGAAGACGGATAAGCCCTCGATGCGCCTGGTGTTGTACGTAATCATGCTGCCTTCCATGTTGTGCCGCATACCGTGCGTGCTGTGCGCGCCGTCTGCCGGTGATCGATCGTGTCCCCGTGACACCCGTTCATCCTGCCGGGAGCGCAAATGTTACACCCCCGCGCACGGGCGCGATCAGGCGCGATCAGGCGCCATGGGCATTGCCTGGATGCCGGTTGACGCGCGCGCGCGCGGACAGGTATCGTAAGGGCATGGGCGCTGGAACGTCATCCCCACCCCTGTCTGGCCCGCGCGTGACGGCGCGGAGCGAAGATGAGTCCGCCTCGTCGCCGTGGGGCGCGCCGCGGAAAGATCGTGAGTGCGTGCGTATGTCGGATTTTCACGACCCGGCCGGCGCCGTAAGCGCGCCTCCTGCTGCGAGGGCGGACGCCCTGTGGCTAGTCCAGGCGTTGCGCGCGGGAGACGAGCGGGCCTTCGTCGAGCTGGTTGGGCGGTACCACGCGGCGATGGTGCGTCTGGCCATCCTCTACGTGTCTGACCGCGCGGTGGCTGAGGAGGTGGCGCAGGACGCGTGGATGGGGGTGCTCAGGGGCATCGACCGGTTCGAACCCCGCGCCACGCTCAAGACCTGGATCTTCCAGATCCTCGTCAACCGCGCCAAGACGAGCGCGCTGCGCGAGGGGCGTAGCGTGCCCTTCTCGTCGCTTGACGACACGGCAGCCGGGGACGACGAGCCCGCTGTCGAGCCGGGACGCTTCCTGGAGGCCGACACGGCCGCGCTGCCGGCGGGGTGGTGGTCCACCGGACCGGACGGCTTCGGCGAAACCGCTGAGCAGGCCGCTCTCTCGGCCGAAATCCGCGCGGTCGTGGCGGACGCGTTGGCGGCGCTCGCGCCGGGCCAGCGAGCAGTGATGACGCTGCGCGACGTGGAGGGGTGGACCGCCGCGGAGGTGTGCGATGTGCTGGGTATGAGCGATGGAAACCAGCGCGTCCTGCTGCATCGCGCCCGGTCGCGCGTGCGGGGCGCGCTCGAACGATACTTCGATGGGACGTAGGGTAGGCGCACGATGAACCGGACAAACCCTGACTATCACGACCTCATCACGTGCCGCGACCTCGTGGAGGCGGTGACCGCGTACCTGGAGGGGGCGCTCTCGCCCGCCGAGCGGGCGCGCGTCGCGGCGCACCTGGCGGTCTGCGCCCAATGCGTCGCCTACGTGGAGGAGATGGAAACGACGATCCGCATGGCCGGGCGTCTTAGGGATAGGGCGATCGCGACCGGGACCGAACCGGCCCTCCTGCGGATCTTCCACGACTGGCGAAAGGATCGCCCCAGCAGGTGAGCGCAATCCCTTTATATATCGCTACGCGCCGGAGGGCGTCGTTAGCTCGACGGAGAGGATGCGACGTCCGGTGTCGCGGAACCCACGCTTGCGGTAGAACGCCACCAGATCGTGGGCGTCCTGGCCCTCCGGCGTCACGACGATGGACAGCGTCGTGACTTCATGGGTCTGACACCAGGTCCGCACCGCGGCTATCAGGCCCTGGGCGCCCCCCTGCCCACGGGCTTCCGGCAGCACGTAGAGATCATCGAGTTCCGCGCTGCGTCCCAGTTCGATGCCGACGCTCGTCGTGACCGTGGCCACGCCGGTCGCGACCTCGCCCTCCCACGCCAGGAACACCGCGCTAGTCGGGTCGGCCAGCATCAGGGCAAGGCGCGACTGGATCAGATCCGGAGGCGTCGCGAAGCCTTCCTCCACGAAGAAGCGTTGCAGCAGGCTGGCCGCGCTCTCGCCGTCATCCTGCCCCACGGGACGGATACTCCCCATAAGTTCTCCAAGACTATGAGTTAGGCGATAAAGGGCGGCGTGATGTCCGCGCCGCTGGGGCTGAAGACGCGCACCCCGGTTGGCGCGGCGAGCAGCCACTCTGCCGGCGCGTGACCGGTGTTGGTGACGCGATGAACAGTGTGGGCCGGGACGATCAGAGTGTCACCGACCGAAACCCCGATCGTTTCCTCAGCGATGGTCACGGTGACCGTCCCCGCGAGCTGGATCATGACCTCCTCGCGGTCGTGACTGTGCATCACGTTTTGACCGCCCGGCTCTTGCCGCTGCCGCAGCACCACCATCTCGCTCGCCCCGCGCGTCGGTGCGGCCAGAACCCCGACCTCCACGCCGCCTGGTGTCGCAATCATTTCAACCTCGCCCCTGCGTACGATGCCCATGGTATCCTCCTTTAAACAAGACCGGCGCCGCTCACTCAACGGGCCTGTTATCCGAACAAACGGTCGACATGCGGGATATTCATCATGGTGAGCGCGAGGGCGAGAACGCCCAGCACGACGGCCGGGACCGGACCGGCCCCGATGTCCTTCAGGGCCAAGTGAGTGGACACCGCGCCGACCATGAACACGATCGCCCCTAGGGCAGCGAGATCGCCGACGATCGGTGCGACAAAGCCAAGAGCCAGGCCGGCGGCCAGGATCACTTCAACCGTACCAAGCACGGGGAGCAGGCTAAGCGC
>JAABUX010002646.1_pt1 | contig 25011 bp, 20 predicted proteins | sample 5561851 | NCBI WGS metagenome assembly JAABUX01 (sample SAMN10711883, study PRJNA513361) | rock metagenome | isolation source: Antarctica rocks | place: Antarctica: Victoria Land, Richard Nunatak red sandstone | collected 2016-01-03 | reverse complement strand
TGGGTGGACCACGCCGCCGCTTGGGTCCGACATCAGACCGCGACGACCTTCGATCAATTTCGACAAAGTCCCCACACCTACGAGAACTCCGAAGGGATCTTCCGCGTCGTGGCGATGATGAACGTCCTCTGGCGGGGCTTGGGCGTCCACTACAACCGCGAGCGGATCGACGACCCCGAGGAGTTCACCGACTCGCGCGACGACTTCATCCACGGGATCGTCGAGGGCCGGGGCGGGACCTGCGCCTCGCTCCCGGTCCTCTTCACCGCCGTGGGTCGCCGCCTCGGCTACCCAATAAGGCTCGTCAAGACGTCCGGCCACCTGTTCGCCCGCTGGGACGACCCGACCGGAGAGCGGTTCAACGTCGAGATCAACGACACGGGGCTGAACTCTCACCCCGACGAATACTATTTGAACTGGCCGTTCGACATCCGAGGATCGAAGTGGTCAACCGAAACCAAATTCCTCCGCTCGCTGACGCCTCGGGATGAGCTTGCTGATGCTTGGTCGAAGCGAGGCCACCTCCTGCGGTCGAACGGTCGGCTTAGAGAAGCGGTCGACTGCTTCGCGACGGCTTGCTCGATCACGACGAATGACCGCCTGCTCGACGCTCGCCTGTGGAAAACGCTCAAAGAGCGGCGCGAAACGATCGGACCAAAAATTCCTTCGGTAACGCCGAAGTTGAGGATTGTTTTCCCGGAGCGGCGCCGCTATCCTGGCCTTCCGATCGAGATGGAACGAGACATCATTGCTCTTGAGGTGCTTGAGGGCCTGCTCAACGAGCCGGTCGCCGGAGTGGAAGAAGTGGTACGCTGTGTCCTTACCTAAGAGAAGATTTCCATGTCTTACGATCCGACCATCGGCCGCTGGACAGCGCAAGACCCCATCGCCTTCGACGGCGGAGATGCGAACCTCTACCGCTATGTCGGCAATGAACCTTCGGATCTGATCGACGTTACTGGATTTCAAGGAGCAGTGGTTGCCCGTGGTCCAAGGATTGGCGCACCGGGTATGCCATTTAACCCAGCGAACCCAGCTTTGGACCCCGCAAACTACTGGAACAAAGTTAGCGGGGATTTGAACAAGTTGATGAATCGCTACAACAAAACGAAACATGAGGAGGGGGCTTTCATCCTGTACAACTCATGTACGGGACAGTACGCAGTAACCGTCAATGGCCGACAACAAAAGAAGAACGGAAAGAAGGTCGGCACTAATCATAACCCCATTCAAATTTCGCTTGATTACGAGTGGAGTGATCAACTCGGAGATCGATCCGACGACTACAACACGCCAAGCGATTTGTTACTCGAACCTGTCGGTCCTCCCGATCCAGGAAAATCTAGCGACAACACGACCTGCTGGGCGGTGATTGCGGTTTTTCACACCCATCCACAGTCAAACCCAAACCCGTCCGTCAATCCTAAAAAGCCAGGCACAAAGGACGATTTGGGTCCCATTTTCGGAAGCTCCCTACCAATTATTGTGTGGCCTCAAGGTGGCATGCCAGTTTTTGGCTTTCCGACTGGGAACCCGCCTGGATACGGTTTTCGTTACTTCTAAATTAACCGGCTCATGACTGATTGCGGGGTCTTCCTCTCTAGATCGGCTCCTAGATGTCTTAAAGATCGCCAAGGAAATTACCTCCCGAACTTGAACTCGGGTCGTCCGAGTGATTCGTCAAGTTTGAAACCACTTCGGGAGGTGATTTTCTTGGCAATCCTAAGCCACAGCTGTTGGCCTCGCAACGGAACGGTGATGAGCTTTGATATTGAGGCGGTTGGGATCACATATTAAGGTTCGCAGATTGGGCAATATCTAACAACTCGCTACAACAGGTTTCACCCGATATACGCAAATCCTCCAGAATCGTGCCGCTCAGTCCGTGACGTAGCCAACTGCATAACTCCCGATCCCGACCCAGTTGGTTCACGAGAATTAAAGGATCAAAAGCATGAACATGAAATATGTTTTGTTTGGCGGGTTCCTGATGCTCTTCCTCAACTCATGGATTGCTTCGGCACAAGACCATCTTGAGCCGGAGGTTAGTATCATGTACGCATCCACGACATCATACGATTACTGTCAAAACTTAAACGCCTTGTTCTTCGCCAAGACCCCTTCCAACTATCTGGCCCGAATGTTCTGCCGACCTGGATTCAACAAACCCCAATGGTGTGTGACGATTTACAAGGACAAAGAACAAAATTGTGCGGTGGAATATGTCGCGGCTGAGACGCCGATTGATCACAGCAAAGACTCTCTGAGAATCAAGATGAACAAGGCGACTCAACCCATCGACTTTGAGACAGCTCAGATTGTCCAGGCAGTGTTCCGCCGGATGCTTCGAAGTGTTCGTTATTCTGAGCAAGAGGAGGAAGGAGGTGACGGCAATGAATTCAGCTTTTCACGGAATGTGTCGGGCTGGGGTGGCTTCGATCGAAAGCCGGGCGATCCTCCCCCCGGATCGGAACAGGGGCTTATTTACGATCCGGACGAAGGTTCCTTGACTGAAAAGCTCGTCAACATTGGCGAAGCATTAAAGCGTTTCGCAACCGCCGAGTCGGAAGAAAAACGGGGTTCAATCCGAACCGAAATTCGCCTGCAAGCCAAAGAACTGGAGTCCAGGGCACCCCTTGCCCCTCCGCCGAAATAATCTGGAAAGGGAAATTGGGTGGACCACAAACGTGTCAGTTCAAACGCATAATGTTAAATCGTATCCTATCACATGGTTTTATTTGATTTCTATTGTGTCGTTGTAACTGTTTGCGGGCTATTCTACTTGCTCGAAACAGGGGATTTGCCGCTTGCGGGATACTCAAAAATCATCAACTTGTTTGCCGGTTCCTCCTTGTTTTTGTTGCCACTCACGCCTTTTCTCAGTTATTGGATTCTGAAAAATTGCAAATTTTCAAGATAGGCTCAAGTGAACCATGATCCGCCCTTCAATTTCGATGTGATCCGGGTCAGCGGACGCCAATCCCCGGCTTGCGTCCTTGAGCGTCCCGGACCGGCGGATCGGGTGCGGGGCCTCGGGTGCCTCGGAGTCGGCTCCGGTTGCGGACGGTGTCGCCGACGGGGGGCAGGGCTTCGAGGCGGAAGCTGGGGGAGGCGATCGGCCCCTCGACCCGGATCGCGCCGATGAGGCCGCCGAGTTCGCGGGTCAGGTCGCTCAGGAACGGGATGTGGTGGGTGTCCCGGCCGGGGAGGAGTTCAAGCTTGAGGTTGAGGATTCCTCGGACGTCGAGCGTCCCCGCCCCCTGGAGGCTGACCGTGTTCCCGGTGAAGTGGACCGGCTTGAGCGTCGTCTCGCCGTTGTTGATCTGCGCGGTGACCTCGGCGGAGTCGAAGGCGGTTTTCGTGTCCTCGGCCAGCTTCAGGACGTTGAGCAACCGGAGGAAGAACGGCAAGGTCCCCAGCTCGCCGTCGAGGACCTTGGCGTACCCCCCGCCCATCAGGGAATGGAGGTCATAGCCCAGGCCGTTGAGCTTGGCCCGGCCCGAAACCCGGCCTTTGAAGGTCTGGTGGCCCGGCAAGGTCTTGGCGTACTCCTGGAGGTCGGCGTTGTCGACCGCGAGTTCGACCTCATATTGAGGAGTGGCGTCGAGCGTGCTCGACACCCGACCGGCCATCGTCCCGCCGAGGACCGTCCCCCCGTTCAGGTCGACCCCCGCCCTCCCGTCCTTGACGTACATCCTGGCCGCGAGGTTGGTCATCTGCTGGCCGACGATGCTGACGCTGGCCAGCGCGATGTCGCCGAAAAGTTCCAGGGTCCGGCCATTGAACGACCCCCGGACCTTGTCGAGTTCCCCCTGGATGTGCTCCAGGGCCACGTCCCGGCCGCCCACTTCGAGCTTGTTGTCGACCAGGGCGACCAACCCGCCGTCCCACTTGCACCAGGCCGATTCGCCCGATTTGCCCGACCAGCCGAGGCCGAGGTCGGCGCGGATTTTGGGGATCTTCCGGTCGTCGAGCCGTCGGGCGAACGCCGCCATCACCGGCGGCATCATCCGCCGAAGCCCCTCGTCGAGCAGGAGGTCGGTCACTTCGAGGCGGCTGATCCCGAGGCCGAACGCCCCCGAATCCTTGACGTCGACCATCCCCTTGGCGAACATCACCGGCGCCCCCCGGAACTTGAAGCCGACGTCGGTCATGGTCGTCGGCGGCGAGGTCGCGGTGTCGAAGACGAACAGGCCGCTGACCTCGTCCATCCGGAGTTCCAAGGGCGACGAGGGGGTCACGCCGGGCACCGGGACCGGGTCGAACCGCAAGGTGACGCCGGTCTGCGGCCGGGGGCGGATCTTGACCTGGCTGCGGTCGGGCTTGTTCGGCTCGACCTTCACCGTCGCCTCGATGTCGCTGGCGCCGGTGGGGTTGAGGGTGTTCCAGGTCAACCGCCAAGCTTGGGGCAAGGCGTCTCGAAGCTGCTGGTCGAACGGGAGGTTGTCGGCCTTGAGGGTCAGGTCGACCTTGAACTGGTCGCGGCGGACCTGCTCGACCTTGCCGGCGGCCTGGATCTCGGCCTGGCCGTTCTTGCCGCGCATCCGGCTGAAGATCCACAAGTCGGGGTGGATCTCCAACCGGCCGGTCAGGTCTCGGACCGGGTATTTCAGGCCGGTCCAGGTCGACGAGCAGCCGGGGTTGAGGTCGATCATGGCGTCGAACCGGACCCGGCCGATCGGGTCGTCCTTGGGTGTCAAGGGCGGCTCCCGGACGAGGTCGGCCTCGCCCCGGACCGTGCCGGTCGGCTTGAATTCGAGGACCACCTTGCGGACGTCGGGCGGCAGGGCCTCGAGGAACAACGGGTCGTCGACCGGGAGCGCATCGACGGCGAAGTGGAGCCGGGCCGTCGCGTCGGGGCCGGGGTCGTCGACGATCCCGTCGACCCGGAACGGGCGGTTGCCGACGGTGGTGTGGACGTTCTCCAGGGTCAACCGCTTCGGCGTCAGGCGCATCCGCCCCTGGACGTGCTCGACCCGATACGGGAAGTGCTTGTACTTCATCGCGACATCGACGAGGTCGACGTCGACGTCCATGCCGACCTCGGCCCCCTTCGACGGGCGAGCGGCCCGGAGCGACAGGTCGATCCGCCCGGCGCCGGCGGTCTCCGACCGACCGACCTCGGGGAAGTAGAGGTCCCAGAGTTCGAGGAACTCCCCGGGGGTCTTCTTCCGGAGCCGACCGTCGAGCTGGAGGCCGACCGCCTCGGCCGACACCTCGAACGGGCCATTCTTCGGGTCGTCGAGGGCGAATTTCCCCCGGAGCGACAGCGAAGTCGTGCCGTCGGACCCCTTGGCCGAGGTGATGGACACCGAGCCGTCGTGGACCTCGACGTCGACCGAGACGTCGTTGATCGGGAATGGGAGCTTCGGGCAGTTCCAGATCCCCCGGCGGAGCCGCGCCGAGCCTTCGCACCGGAGCGGCGACCGGCCCGAAGGGTCGAACACCAGGCTGGAGACGTTGGCGTCGACCTCGCCCGACGACAACCCCACCTGGTCCATGACCGACTTCAACTCGGGCGGGAGTCGGCTCCGGAGGGCGTCGCTCAGGTTCAAGCGGACCAGTTCCCCCTTCTTGAAGTCGACCCGCCCCGAGACCGGGTCGACGACCCCTTCGAGCTCGACCCGCTCGAACAGGTCCCCCTTGGCCGAAAGCTCGAACGGGATCGGGCTGTGCTCGGGGACCGAGGCGATGGTGAGCGACACCTCGGTCAACACCTTCAGGACGGCCCCTTCGGCTTCCCCGAACAACTCCACCGTCCCGTCCTTGACGCGGATCGGCGGGTTCGATTTCCCCTTGGGGCCGGGCCAGGGGTCGGCGAGCAACCCTTGGCAATTCCAGGTTCCGTCGCCCCTCCGCCTCAACCGGATCGTCGGCCGGGGGATGACGATTTCTCGCTTCTCGAACCGACCGTGGAGCATCGCCCAGGGGTCGTAGTTGATCTGGAGGTAGGGGAGATACGCGATCGAAGCCGGGCCGCCGGGGCCGCCGTCGCCAACCGAGATCGCGTGGAGCATCACCTCGCCCGCGAATGGCCTGATCCTGGCCCGGAGCAGGTCGAGCTTGCACCGGGGCAGGTAGCGAGGGGCCTCGCGCTTGATCAGTTCGACCAGCGTATCCCCCTCGGTGACATAGTGATACGCGGCGAAGATGCCGCCGGTCACGATCGCCGAAACCAGGGCGAAGGTCCACAAGGCCAGCTTCCAGAACCGTTTTCGACGACTCATCGCGGGGCGGCCTCCGAGCCGGTTTCGATCGCGGGATCGGGTTTTCGCCGACCTTGGACCCAAGTTCCCAAACGAACCCAACCGATCCCCGCCAGGCCGAGCGCGGGGACCAGGCCGGGAATCCGGTAGCGGATCGAGCTGACGAACACGAGATGCAACCCGCAGAAGTAGACCAGAGGCCCCGCTAGGAGCGCGAGCGTCCGGAAGTCTCGGCGACGGTCCCAGGCGCCGACGGCGGCCAGGGCGAACACCGGCAAGGTCACGACCGCCGAAACCAGGGCGGCCCAGGGGTTTCGGAGCGTGTCGGCGTTGGGCCACGGGGACCAGAACCGCCCGAGCTTGACCAGGGCCAGCGTCGCCACGCGCCCCGGATTTTCTCGGGCGAATTCGACCGACCGTCGGCGAAAGGTGGCGTCCTGCTCGACCTCGCCCAAGCTTCGGACGTCGGGGGCGTCGACGAACCTCATGTCGCTCGACCCGTCGGCTTGCGGTCCCACCCCGTCATAAAGGCTGGCCCCCACCCAAAGCGCCGTCGGCACGAATCGGCCCACGACCCGAGCGTTTCGCACCCACCAAGGGGCCAGGACCAGCCCCGTCGCCATCGCCACGATGAGGGCCCCCCGGACCGCCTTCGAGCGATCCAGTCGAGGCGAACCCACCACCCAGGCCAACAAGATCAGAGGGACGAACAAAGCCCACGACGGCCGGGCCAGGATCGCCCCCCCCATCGCCAGCCCCGTCAAGCCGGCGACCGTGATCGGTCGTCCCGATCGGTCATCGGTCGAAGGCCGCCAGAGCGCCGCCAGGCCCCAAAGTCCCGCCATCATCAAGGGCAAAAACACCGCCTCGGACAACACCAGGGCGGAAAGCCCCACGACATAAGGCTCGACCGCCGCCAGGGCGACCGCGACCCACGCCGCCGACCACATTGTCGAGGAGTCGCCTCCCCTTTGAACCATCGCCGTCAACCGCCCCACCATCCAGACCGCCGCGACCCCCAAAAACGCCTGGACCAGCCGGACCCAAAGCAGGTTCGCCCCGAACACGCTCCGGCAAATCGCCAGGAAGATCGGGTAGCCGGGGGTCCGAAGCGCGAAGTGGGGCACTCCCCACTGCGAAACCTCGTAAACCCGCCCCTCGACGATCTTCCGGGCCAGTTCGATGTAGATCGCCGTATCACCGAACACGCAGGGCTTGCCCACCCTGGCCGCATACCACGACACCACCACCGCCGCCAGGACTCGAAGCCCGAGCGCGACCCCAAGGAGCAGCCCCCAGCGAGCCTCCCTTCGGCCAATCACCCCGGACCATAGCGAGTCGTCGGCCATGCCAGTAATTGCCCGATCCATTCGTTGAAAAGGAGAGGTCGCCCGGTCGAAAGGGGTGGATCAAAGGCGGGTGGGGCGGATCGTACGCCGGTCCAACCCCGCGGTCAATCCAGGAAAACTCACCCCGACGGCCAGCCTCCCCGCCGGAATTTCCCGGCTCGCCAAACCGGACCCGAACGCCTTGGGCTTCGAGGGATGGTGCCGGTCTGGTTCAAAAGCTCGATTTCTGGCAAAGTCGCCGCGAGCGGATTCGATGCGATTCGGCGGTCCCATCCAAGAAGGCGGTTCATGTCGGAGACTTCGAGCGAACCGACCCAAGGTCCGTTCGTCTCTCTATCCAGCGTCCTCCGGTTGCCCGCCAACAAGTTCGGCAAACGCCTGCGCCGCGTCGTCGAGGCGATCGACCGGTTGCACCGGGTCGCCCCCGTGAAGACGATCGACGTCGAGATGACGCGCGAACGTATCGTCAAGGGCCGTTACCACGAGCAAGGGGGCACCGGCGAACCGTTACTCATCGAAGTCAGCCAACGCAACGAGACCATCGAGTTGACCTTCGCCCACGAGGTTGGGCATTTCCTTGAGCGGACCGGACTTCCTAGCTTCAAAGTTGGCGGGCGCAATTGGGCCACCGACGTCACGACCAAGGACTGGCAGGCTTCGATCCGCTCCTCCGAGTCGTTCAAACGCCTCGAAGAGATCATGACGACGGAAGACCCTTTGGGTGCTGATGCAACGACGGGCCAAACCATCAGAGGCCGAGACCTTTTGAGGTATCTGAGATACCTCCAGTCCGAAAAAGAACTTTGGGCTCGGAGCTACGCCCAATAAGTCGCAACCCGATCTGGTGATGAGACGCTTCTGAACCAAGTCAACCATGGCTGTTCTCCACGACCAGCGATCCCGATACAATGGAGTGCGTCGGACTTCGTTCCCATCGCGGAAAAGATGGATGCACTCTTTGAGAGGGTTGGGTGGCGAAGATGAACCTCAGCACTCGCCGCAAGAATGTCCGCCGGCTGGCCAAGCAGTTCGGGATGCAGGAGGGCGACGTGAGGGAGATGCTGGCCATCGAGTCTGGTTTGATCGATGGGGATATCACGATCGTCGATGGTCCGCAGCCTCGTTCTTCAAGATTGCTTTTATGGAAGAACAACTTTTTTTCCGCTCTCAAAACTGCCATGCACGCCCGCTTGTGGCCGTTCCACGCTCGAAGATATTGAGAAGACGCAATTGCGTGCCGAGGTCGGGTCGGATCGCCCGATCCCTCAGATCATCCGGTCGAACCGGAGGCCCAGCGTCCGGACCGTCGCTTCAGTCCGGCGGACCCGGTGGCTGATCCGGTGACCGGCGACCCAGAGGATTCCGCCCGCGTCGAGGACGATCGGCACGGCGGGTCGCTCGGCTTTGGGGATCTTTCGGCCTCGGAAGAAGTCGGCCAGCGGTTGGGATCGTCCTTCGAGGCCGAGCGGTTCGAACCGATCGCCCGGTCGGGCCGAGCGGACGATCAGGGGGCCTTGGATCTGGTCGCGGTCGACCCGCTCGTCCGTCGGGGTCGAATCGTCGAGGGTGGTCACGACCTGCCCGCCGGTCCAGGGGGTTGACCCGGGCACTTCGAGCGGGCGAGGTTCGAGGGTTGGGCCTTCGACGGGCGTTTCGGGTCGGCGACGGAGCGTCCAGCGGTCGGGGGTGGCGATGGCCTCGATCCCGCCCCCGACGTGGGCCCGGCCCGAGGTGGTTTCACCCGCCAGGGCTCCCAGGGCATGCCATCGGGGGTGGCTCATCCTCGACTCGGGCCAACCGGCGCGGCGCCAGGCGAGTCGGATCACCTCGATTCGCCCGTCGAGGTTGATCGTTCGCAAGCCTCGACGGTCGAAGGTGATCCGCGACTCGTCGCGATCGGGGGCGACCCGGTCCAGGCGGCGGAGCGCCCGACGGTTGGCGGCCCTCGACGCCTCGCTCGCCAGCCGGGCCAGGCGGATCAAGGCGTCGGCGGCGTTCGGGTTGTAGTCTTCGACCAGTTTGGGGAGCAGGTCGAGGCGAATCCTGGCCCGGGTCCGGTTGAGGTCGAAATTGCCGGCGTCTTCGCGCCAATCTTGACCGATTGAGGTCAGGTAAGAGCGGACCTCAAGCCGGTTCGCTTCGAGGATCGGCCGGATCAGCGTCACGCCGGGGCCGAGCAGTCGACGGGGGGGCATCCCCGCCAGGCCGAGCAGCCCCGTGCCTCGAACAATCCGGTGCAAGACCGTCTCGGCCTGGTCGTCCGACGTGTGGCCGACGGCGACGGCACTCGCCCCGCGCCGGGTCGCCACGTCGAGGAGCCAGGCATAGCGGGCGCGCCGGGCGTCGGCCTCGAAGTGGGCCGACCGGGGGCTTTCCCAGCAACCGAGGTCGAACGGAAGCCCCAACCGGGCGGCTAGTTCCGCCACGAAAGCCGCGTCCCGGGCTGACGCCCCTTCGCGGGTCCCGTGGTCGAAGCAGGCGACGGATAATTGGAGATCACGCCCGACCGCGACCAGACCTCGGAGCAACCCGACGCTGTCGCCCCCGCCCGAAACCGCGACCACGACCCCGGCCCCAATCCAGGGTTTCATCGCGGCTTCGAGACGGTCGAACCAGGGGGGTCTGGATTCGGGATTCATCCCGCCAAGGTAGTCGAATCCCAGGCACCTCGGCAACGGTGGCGATCGACGTTCCTTCGATCGCCCGGGGACCGTATGATGGGAGGATGGACGCCGAATTGGTGGGGATGCTGCGCTGTCCGAAGTGTGGGGGTCGGCTCGAACCGGCCGATGGCGGGGCCTCGCTGCGCTGCGGCGGGGGGTGCGGCTCGACGGTCCCGGTGGTGGGCGGGGTGCCTCGGTTCGAGGGGGAAACCTACGTCGCCAGCTTCGGTCGGCAGTGGAACCGGTACGACGTGGCCCGAGACGCCGAGGACGACGCGACGTTTCGGATCAAGACCGGCGTCGACGCCCGAGACCTGTCGGGCCGGTTGGTCCTCGACGCCGGCTGCGGAGGCGGACGCTATGCCCGGCTCTTGCTCGATCACGGGGCGAAGGTGGTCGGGGTCGACCTCAGCTCGGCGGTCGACAAGGCGCAAAGCTTGTGCGGCGGATCGGATCGGGCGAACCTGGCGATCCTCCAAGCGGACCTGACCAAGCTCCCCTTGGCCGAGGCGATGTTCGACCTCGTGTTCTCGATCGGAGTCTTGCACCACGGCCCCGACCCTCGCGGGGCGTTCGCGTCGATCGCCCGGAGGGTCAAGCCGGGGGGTCGGCTGTCGGTCTGGCTGTACCGCCGGAACACCGCGCCGCAGGAATGGGCCAACTCCGCGCTCCGGGGGGTCTCGACCCGCCTGCCCGCCCGCGTCCTCGAACCGCTCTGCGCCGCCTTGGGGATCGTCGGCGGCCTGCCGGTCTTGAACCGGACGCTCAACAAGGCGGCCAACTTCTCGAACCACCCCGACTGGACCCTCCGGGTCTGCGACAACTTCGACTGGTACGCCCCGCGCTACCAGTCGCACCACACCGTCGAAGAACTCAAAAGCTGGTTCGCCGCCGAAGGTTTCACCGACCTGGCCGAGCTTCCCCCGGCGCGGTCGGGCCAGGTCTACGACTGGACCTATCGAAATGACCTGATCATCGGCTCGGGCGTCAACGTCACCGGCATCCGCCGAAGGGGCGGCTGATGGCGAAGCGAACCACCCACCGGGCCCGCCCCGACGCGTACGACTCCCTGATCGACGCCGAGCGCGACGCCTTGATCCAGGCCGGTCGCAAGGTCACCCGGCCCGACCTGATCAATGCGTTGGTCGACGCCTCCGACCTGGCCCCCAGGGAAGCCCGACGCGCGGTGATCGGGTTCATCGACCGCCAGGGCGGATTCATCCCCTCGGGCAGTTCCCTCGACGAGCCTCGGACCGGCTGGATCGACGACCTCCTCGACGCCGAGCGGGCCGACGCCGCCCGCGACGACCGACCCGTCACCCGCCAAACCCTGATCAAAGCCGTCCGCCAGGCTTCGGGCCTGACCGCCAAGCAAGCCCGAACCGCCGTCGAAGACTACCTCCACCGCCGAGGAGGGCGGACCCCCACCAACAGTTGGTGGCGAATCTTCGCGATCGGGGCCGTTGGTTTGCTGATTACGGCTGCTGTGTTCGCCTGGGTAATGCTTCGAGGTTGACCGTCCAACAAGCATACCCGCCGCTGCGGATCTTTTGCTTGACGCGCGTCAACATCCCGCCTACCATTCGACCGTCGGGCGGAGTTTCGGTTTTCTTGACCGGCACTGAGCGGCGATCGAAGGGTCATGGCTAGACCGAGACATCCCAACAAAAGCATCGAACAGGCGGTCCGCTACGCGGAGTCGTTGGGTTGGCGGGTCGAGATTTCTCATGGCCATTGCTGGGGCCACCTTCTTTGCCCGTTGAGCACGCGCGAGGGCTGCATCGTCGGCGTTTACTCCACCCCGCGAAATCCGGAAAGTCACGCCCGGAACATCCGGCACGCTGTCGATGTCATCTGCACCCACAACGAGAACTCTGCCTCCGACTCCGCGGAGCTTGAATGATGGATGGCCTAGATTCAACACCTTGCAGCACCGAGTATGACTTCACCCTCGTGTTGTCGGGCGTCGATGCTCTGAGTCCGGATGTCATGGATGCGCTGTTCGAGGCCGGCTGCGACGATGCCACCCCAAGCCTTCGGTCCGGCACCGTTTCCTTGACCTTTTCTCGATTGGCGACGGATTTCAAAGAGGCGGTCCTCGGCGCCATTCGCGATGTCAAGCGGGCCGGTATTGGAGCGGAAGTCCTCAGGGTCGATATATCCAACCTGGTCACGCTCGCCGAGATTGCTCGGAGGGTTGATCGAAGTCGTCAGCTTGTCCATCAATTCATGACCGGCAAACGAGGTCCTGGCGGTTTCCCGCCGCCCGCCTGCCAGGTTTCCGACTCGACTTCGCTCTGGGCGTGGTCCGAAGTGGCCGCCTGGCTCCGGCGCCATGACATGATCCGCGAAGAGGAATTGATAGCGGCTAAGCAGATCAACACCATCAATTGCATCCTCGAATATCAGCATCAGCGCAAGGAGGATCTAGCTCTGACCGAAGAAGTCTTCCAATCGATTTGCTCTACCATTTGATCCGGCCCCCCCATCGCCTGGGCGCGGCTTCGAGCCTGACTTTGCAACAATCTCGTCCGGTTTCGCACCGGATAGATGGATGCGCCGGGATCTTCTTAAAAATTCCGAAGAGATTCTGGGAGAACTGATCGCCCGCTCCGACCCAGGATCATCTCCCTTTCAGGGATGGGTTGCGACGGTGATCTTGGTTGTCGGGCCGGGTGGTGCGGGTAGTCCGGTTGGTGCGGGCGACAAACTAGCCTCTCTTGATCCGACCGTGATCTTCGGAATGATCACGCTTGATCGGCGCGACCGGGTCGATCCGATCTTGGTCATCGCCCGGATCGGTGGGGGATGGCATGTCGGCTGCATTTTGTCGGTCAGAGTTGTTTGCGGGACACGAAGGTTCCGCAAGCATTTCCTCTCACAAGATCCACCGAAAGCTCCGAAGGAACGGCTCATGCTTTACACCGTCGCGAGCGAGCAATGGTCCTCCGATCGCCCTTTGACCCCCTCGCAAAGCCGGGTCGGCCTGTTCCGGACCCGGGACGAGGCGGGTCAGCTCGCCGAAGGGCAACCGACCCTCGCCGTCGCCGTCCGATACGACGCGACCCGCGCCACGATCGTCGCCACACCTCCCGCCTCGCTCCGACTGGCGGGCGGGTCGTGGTCGGCGCCCGCCTTTATCAACGATTCCGGGGGGATCGTCGCGCTTTGCCCGATCCCCCCGACGCTCGTCAAGCAGGTCGGCCCCCCTCGGTTCCGGGTCCACCCGCCGCAATCCAGCGCGGTGGCTCCCGCTCCGGGTCGAGAAGGCCGGTTCGTCCGACCGCCGGCCCGATCCATCGCCGGTCGGGTCGCCCCGAGACGCTGACTTCAACACACGTTGACATCGCTGACACCGTTGATCCGCTTGAGGATGTCTGCGACATAAATCTGACCGTAGTTGTCGAGGAAGTTGGCGTCATACCGCCCATCGGGCGAGATCAAATTCACCACGCACACCATGTCCGTCGACGTCTTCTTGATGGTCACGCCGTACTGCTTGACCTCGGGCGGGAGCTGCGCCTGGGCGGTCTGCACCTTGTTCTGGATGTCGACGGCGGCGAGGTCCTGGTTGAAGCCGACGTCGAACGTCGCCACGATGTTCGAGATCCCGTTGCTGGTGCTCTCGGAGCTGTAGTAGATCATCCCCTTGGTGCCGTTGATCTGCTGCTCGATCGGGGTCGTCACGGTCCGGGCCACGCTCGATGCATCGGCCCCGGTGTAGGTGGTGCTCACCTGGACCTGCGGCGGGGCGATCGGCGGATACTGCGCGATCGGCAGCAAGAATGCGCAGAGGCCGCCGATGAGCAACATCAAAAGCGCGAGCACGGTCGCAAAGATCGGGCGTCGGATGAAGAAGTTGACCATTGGGGGTAGACTCGTGCGAAGAAGAAAAGAGGCTCCGGTCCGAGGCGGATCAAATTTGGCCACGGATGAATCTCTTTTTCAAAGCTCTTATCCGTGTTCCATCCGTGGCTAACCTTCGTCTTTGGAGGCTCTCACTTCGGGCTTTGGGGCTTCTGGCGCCTGGGCGGCCTCTCGGCTGACGGGCTGGACGAGCGTCGCCTTCTCGGTCCGCACGGCGATCCCCGGCCTGACCATCTGCAAGCCTTCGACGATCACCTCGGCGCCCGGGTCCAGCCCTTTGGTCAAGACCCGGAGCCCTTCGTAGGTTTGCTCGGCCACCACCCGCTGCACGGCCACCTTGCCCGCCTTGTCGACGAGGTAGACCACCGGCCCCGACTCGGTTTCCAACACCCCCTGCACCGGGACGACCACGGCGTCGTCGAGCCGGTCGACCTCCATCCGGAGTTTGACGTACTCGCCGGGCAAGAGCGACCCTTGGGGGTTGGGAATCCTCGCCTTGGACAAAAACGTCGAGGTCGTCTCGTTGACCGTGTTGTCGATGAAGAAGCATTCCCCCTCGTAGGGGTGCTCTTGGTCCCCCTGGAGACCCGGTCGACTCAGCCGGACTTTGAGGCCGTGGCGGACCAGGCTCGTCGCCTTGTCGAGGTAGCGCGAGCTGATCTGGATGTCGACCCCCATTGGGTCGAGTTGCTGGATGGTGGCGAGTTCGGAGTAGCTCCCCCCCTCCTGCCCCGGCCCGACGAGGTTGCCGACCTTGACCTTCGCCTCGCCGATCCGCCCGTCGATCGGCGCGAACATCCGGCAATAGCCCAAATTCAACCCGGCGTCGCGGACGCTCGCCTTGGCGGCGGCCAGTTGCGCCTTGGTCGACAGGATTCCTACCTCATAATCCGCCTTCGCCTGGTCGAGCTGGGCACGGTCGGCCTCGACCTGCGCGTCGAGCTTCTTCCGGTCGGCCTCGGCCTTGTCGACGTCCTCGCGGGTCCCGGCGTTCCTCGACAAGAGCGAACGGCTCCGACGCTCCTCGACCTGCGCCAGGAACAATTGAGCCTGATCGAGCGCCAGTTGGGCCGCGGCCACCTCGCGGCCCCTCGACTGCTCGGCCTTCCGGACCGCCGAGTCGCTTTCCGCCTGCCTGGCCTGCGCCGATTCCAGGGCAACCTTGTACGGTTCCTCGTCGATCACGAGGAGAAGTTGCCCCTTCTTGACGCTCACCCCTTCGTCGAAGTGCCGCTCGGTCAAGAACCCCCGGACCCTGGCCCGGAGCGTGACCTGCTCCAAGGCCCGGGTCGTCCCGGTGGGATAAGCCAGGACCGGGACGGTCAACCGCCTCGACTCGACGACCCCCACCATCGGAGGGGGCGGAGTCGCCAAGGCGGTCGGCTTCCGGCACCCCGACAGGCCGGGAACCACGCAACCGGCGACAACCCAGCCGAGAATCAACCGGCGATCGAACCTCATGATTCCCTCGTCCTCCGGACCATCATCGAATCCCCCCCGCCTCCGGGCCGACCCCGCCGTCGAGGTCGCGGCTTCCGGACAGACGGTATACTCGGCCATCCCCCCTGTCAATCACCCCACGACCGACCATCCCGATCGGACCGAATCTCGGCGGCCTCATCTGCGAGCGAAGATTTTGGAGCGTTGACAGGGCCGAGGTTCGGACCGAGGCGTCGGGGTCTTGCCGGCTCAATGCTTCGAGGTCGTCGACCGCCACTTGGGCCGACGGCCCGAGCCTCCCTAGCAGCCTGGCCGCGATCCTTCGGGCGTCGGCGATCGGGCTTTTCAGGGTTTCTCGGAGGATTGGAACCGCCGGGGCGGCGGACGCTCCGTAGGCTTCGAGGAGCCAGGCGAGGCGGCCCCGCTCGTCGGCGTCGGTCGAGTCGCGGAGTCGTCGACCGAGCGGCCCGAGCATCGCCCGCGCCTCGGGCGAGTCGGGGTCGATCTTCACCAAGGCGTGGGCGGCCTGGATGTTCAGTTGCGGTTCCTCGAATTGCCTCTCGGCGACCCGGCGGATCGCCCCGAGCCAGGGCCGAGCCGCTTTGCCGTATTTGGCCAGCATCCAAGGCACGAATCGGCCGGCCACCTCGTCGGTTTCCATCAGGTCGACCAGGGTCGGGATGATTTCGGGCGGAGGTGGGATCTGATCGGCGAGGCAGCGGATGATCATGCTTCGCTCGGCCAGAGTGGGGGCCTGATTCCGCCTTGAGAGCAAGATTGGGTAAAGCTCGGCCGATGGCCAGCCGTAAACTAACGCCTGGATCGCGGCGACCCGGACCTTGACCTCGGGGTCGCGCTCCATCATCGCGACCACCCGGCCCCGCGCCTCGATCGGCGGCTCCTTGAGCCAACAGAAGTGCATGACCGCCCCGGCGCGAGTGGCAACGTCGGCGTCGTCGAAGAGCCGGAGCAGCGTCGGGACGACCGCCGAGGTCAGTTTCGGAGTCGCCGGGATCGCGCCCAAGGCCCCGACCGCATCGCAGCGGACCTCGGGCCGAGGATCGCTCATCGCCCGGATGATCGCCCGGGTCGGCAAGACGTCGGCTTCGGACTCCTGAGTGGTCTCCGGCGAGTTGCCGACCCGGGCGCGAACGGAGGCCGCGAGGACGACCCCCAGCGAGCTGACCGCCGCTTGGCGGACCTCGGGGGCAGCATCGCCGACCGCCGCCCCGGCCAGGGCCGCGAGGACCGGGTCGGGGTTGGACGGCTTCATCCCGGCCAACTTGATCGCCGCCTGGCGTCGGGCCGGGGCATCGCCCCGGGCGATCGCCCGGAGATTCGTCGAGGTCATCGATTGATCCACATCCGAGTTTTGCCAACGGTACATCCCCGCCGCCAGCAAAACCGCAAGCGCCGCGATGGCGAGCATCAACCGACCGACCGTCAATCGCCCCGGCCCGATATTCATCGCCGAATCACCCCATTCGCCACCCCGATGCTCGATCTTGAGACAAATGTAAGACAACGACCGGCTCCGGTCCACGGAAAATCGGGAAAGCTCGGATTTACGCCACCGCTCAGCGCGGGCGGAGGGTCTGGAGCGACCTCTCGGCGAACCTTCGGACGGTCGAGTCGGGATCTTGCCGGCTCAAGGCTTCGAGGTCTTCGACGGCCGGATTCGCCGACGGGCCGAGCTTCCCGAGCAGCCCGATGGCGAGCAGCCGGGTGTCGATGCTTGGGCTTTTGAGCATCTCCCGGACGGTGGGAACAGCCGAGGCGGCTGATCCTCGATACTTTTCGAGGACCCCAGCCGCCTTCCATGCCTCGGTCTGATCGCAAGTGTCGCGGAGTCGTCGACCGAGCGGCCCGAGCATCGCCTGCGCCTCGGGCGAGTCGGGGTCGATCGTCGCCAGAGCATGGGCGGCGCTGAGCGGTGCCCCGTAGGCGAGCCGGAACGATGACGGAGGGTCCTCCAGCTCACGCTCGGCCGCCTTGCGGAGCGACCCGAGCCAGGGCCGACCCCTCTCGCCGAGCATGGTCAAGGCCCCGGGCACGGTCAAGGCCGCCATCTCGTCGCTTTCCATCAACGCCACCAGCGCCGGGACGACGTCCAGGGGCGGAGCGGGCAAATTGCCGAGGTTACCGGCAATCATCAATTGCTCTTCCAGGGTCGGCGCCTTGTTCCGCCTCGTGAGCAGGACGTTGTAAAGCTCGCCCGACGGCCACCCCCGGACCAGCGCCTCGATCGCCGCGCAGCGGACCTTGGCGTCGGGGTCGCGCTCCATCAGGGCGATCATCCTGGCTCGGAGTTCGGCCGGCGGTTCGGCGACTCGACCCAGGGCGTTGACCGCCGCCAATCGAGTGCCAGGGTCGAGGTCGCCGAGCAACCGCTCCAGGCTCGGGACCGCTCCTGAAGCCAGCCCGGGCTTGATCTTGGTGACGGTTTGCAGGTGGCCGAACGCTTCGGCGGCCTCGCGGCGAACCTGGTTCGAGCCATCGACCATCACCCGGACCACGACCTGGATCGGCTCGACGTCGGCTTCCGTGGTCTCGTCGACCGGAGGGGTCTGCCTTTTTCGGTCGATCCCCAGGGCCGAGAGGATTTTGCCCAGCGACCGGACCGACGCCCGACGGACCTCGGGGACGCCGTCGCCCAAGGCCGACGCTTCCAGGGCCGAGTAAATCCGCGCGTTCTCGGCCGTCCTCACTTCGCCCAGGTCCTCGACCGCCCGGCGACGGGAGGCGACGTCGCCCCAGGTGAGCGCCCGGAGGGCGGCCGAGATCGTCGCCTGATCGACGTCCGAGTTTTGCCGACGATACAGCCAGGCCGCCAGCAAGACGGCCAGGGCCGCGATGGCGACCATCAACCGGCCCAGCGTGAACCGCCCTGGTGGCCTGATCATCGGGGGACATCTCGGAATCCGTCGATCAATCCGTCAGTTCGAGGTCGATGGTGTTGGCGCCGGGGACGACCTTGCGGGTGAGCGGGGTGGCACCCGGGTCGGAATATTTCTTGGGGATCGACGACTTGAACGCGACGGCGCTCGACGTCTTGGACGGCGTGGGTGCCGCGTCCGCCTTCGGGGCCTCCGGAGTCTCGGCGGGCTTGTCGCCGATGACCGAGATCACGAGGACCTTGTGCTCGCCCAGGACGGCGCCAGCGTCGGCCTCGGACTTCAATTCGTAGGTCCCATCGGCGTTGATCGACCCCGAGGCGGGCTGCGCCAAGCCATCCTTGGGAGGCTCGACCGGGACGAACAAGACCTGGCCGAACGTCACGGGTTTGCCGTTATACGTGACCTTGCCGCGAACGGTCGCATGCTCATAGTGAGTCTTGGATTCGCAACCTCCCAGGAGGAAAATCACCATGACCAGCGACAGGGGGACTCGTTGTTCGGCTTTGACGCTCATCTCCACCCACTCCTTGCGCATCGGACGTGAAAAACGACTCGGCCCCGACAGGTTTCCGGGCGTCGAGATGATGAACAAAGGGGGTCGGAAGCTCGGTTCCGACCCCCGCCGCGGATCTCGTTTGGCGCCGGTGAGACTCGTCGATCGATCAATGTCGATCGATCAATACGAATCGGCCGAGATGACTTCGCCGTTGGCGATGGTGCCCAGGCCCATCCAGGTCAGATAGTTGATCGTGCTCTTGATGAACTTCACCGAGCCGTCGACGAACAAGGTGTTGACCCCGCCGGGGTGGCGGCTGCTGGCCGTCAGCAGGCAGCCGTTCATGTCCGAGTTGTTGGTGACGCAGCTCCACGAGTTCGGCGGCATGATGTTGGTGTAGATCCCGCCGGTCCGACCGAGGCCGAGGTGCCAGTAGCTCCCCATCGTGCTGTCCGAGCCCGCGGGCACACCCCCGAGGGTCATGCTGGCGATATTCGTCGCGTTGGGGGCGAGCGTGAGGCAGGAAAGGTAGTCGACGAGCGGGCTGTCGTTGGGATACCAGTTGTTCGTGTTGGAGACGCTCGAAGTGGGCTTCAGGTTGTCCACCCCTCCCCCATCGATCCCCTTGACCCGCTCGCTGAAGCAGGCCGAGTTGCTCGTCCCGTCGACGATGTCGCGGAAGGCGATCTTGCCGCCCGCGCCGCCTTGTTGCCCGAGGTCGATCGCCACGCCCCGGAAGTTGTCGCCATACTTGATGGTATAAGCTTCCGAACCGGCGCACATCGAGTAGTTGGTGTGCCCGGCGCCATTGGTCAGCCGGTCGATGTCCGAGGGGCAGAGCAGGAAGCTGAGCTTGGTGTTGAAGACCGTCGTGTTTTGCATGGTCCCCGGGAACGCGAAACCCGTCGTGAAGTTGATGGCGTTGAACAAGGGCGACTGCTCGAGCGCCGGGAGCATCATCGAGGGCGCCGACCAGTCGTTCCAGCCGTAGCCCACGTGGGCCGGGGGCAGGCACTGGTTGCTGCTCTCATAATTGGCGACCGCCAGGCCCATTTGCTTGAGATTGTTGACACATTGGGTCCGCCGGGCCGCTTCACGGGCGGCCTGGACCGCCGGGAGGAGCAAGGCGATCAAGACCGCGATGATCGCGATGACGACCAACAACTCGATCAACGTGAACGCACGCTTGGAATTGCGCATAAGCGGCCTCCCGCACCGAAAAGTGCGTTGGGATGACTGGAGAAGTGCACGGATAACGCCCGAGTGAAATGCAGGAAGAACCAAATGTAACGCCGCCGGACCGTGCCGTCAAGCGACTAGACGATTAAAAAAATTGGAAGGAAGATTAAACACTCGAGCCGATGCCGGGTTTCGGACACCAGCGATGAATTCGATCCGAACACCGGGCAATCGAACGCAAAACAATTCTTGGCGACGACTTACAGACTAAGAATTCGGAAACATTGGCCTCCCGGACCGACTTGAGCTTGCGGCGCGAGGCCCGATCGGTTCCCTTGGAATCGGTCCGGCCGCGATGGGTCGACCGGCCCGCCCGCTTCGGAAGGATCGGAAGCCCTTTGATGTCACGCTTGCCCCTGTTCGACCGACTCGACGACCCGACGACGGTGGACTCGGTGTCCGACCTGACCGCCCGGATCAAGGAGACCTTGGAAGGCGACTTCGCCGACGTCGCCGTCCGAGGCGAGATCTCCAACCTCTCCCGGCCGAGGTCGGGGCACGTCTACCTCAGCCTCAAGGACGACTCGGCGCAGATCCGAGGCGTGATCTGGAAGGCCGCCGCGAGCAAGCTCCCATTCGACCTCGGCGACGGCTTGTCGGTCCGGGCCACGGGCGACCTCTCGGTCTACGCCCCCCGGGGCGACTACCAGCTCACCATCCGCAGGCTCGAGCCGGAGGGGGTCGGCGCGCTCGACCTGGCGTTCCGGCAGAGGTTCGCCAAGCTCCAGGCCGAGGGGCTGTTCGACCCCGCTCGGAAGCGGCCTTTGCCCCGGTTCCCCAGGCGGATCGTGGTGGTCAGCAGCCCGACCGGCGCGGCGATCCGCGACTTCTTGCAGGTGACGGGGCGACGCTGGTCGGCGTCGGAGATCCTGATCGCCCCGGCCCGGGTCCAAGGGGCGGGCGCGGCCGAGGAGATCGTCGAGGCGATCGCCCTGGGCAACCGGGTCCGGGGGGCCGACCTGATCGTCGTCACCCGAGGCGGCGGGAGCCTCGAAGACCTCTGGGCGTTCAACGAGGAGGCCGTCGCCCGCGCGATCGCCGAGTCGCGCCTCCCGGTCGTCTCGGCGGTCGGCCACGAGGTCGACGTGACCCTGGCCGACCACGCCGGCGACTTCCGGGCCTTGACCCCGAGCGAGGCCGGCGAGCGGTGCGTGCCCGACGCCCGAGAAGCCCGGGCCGCCTTGAACCACCTCCGAGACCGCTTGAGCCGGGACGCCCGGAACCGACTGACCGACGCCCGGCTCCGGCTCGACGACGCCAGCGAAACCCTCGACCGAGGCATCCGACGGGTCATCGACGACCGGAGGAACCGCCTGACTCGGCTCGCCTCGACCCTCGAAGCCCTCAGCCCGGTCGGTGTCCTCGCCCGGGGGTATTCGCTGACCTTCCCCGCCTCGGGACCCGAAGGACCCTCGGCCCCGATCCGAGACGCCCGGCAGATCCAGGTGGGCGACCGCCTGTCGATCCGGTTCGCCGTCGGCTCGGTCGTCGCCCGGGTCGAGGACGTGTTATCCAATGAAAACGCGCCGAATGTTTGATTGACCTCTTACGAATCGTAGGAATTTAAGGTTCATACCAAATTGCAAAAGAACACCAATGCACCTTTTGCGATCTGCGATTTGGAATCTGCAATCTGCCATGAACCCCTAGGATCGGTCCCAGCCCGCAACTTTCTCCCAGACCTCGAAGGGACGAACCATGTCCGACGCCCCGGAAGTCGAGATTGAATTTGAAGCGGCGCTTGGCGAGTTGGAGGAGATCGTCGAAGCCCTGGAGCGCGGAGGCCCCGACTTGAAGCAGGCGCTTGCCGGGTATGGCCGGGGGGTGACGCTCTTGGGACATTGCCAGGGGATTCTCGACAACGCCGAGCGGTCGGTCGCGCTCTTGACGGGGGTCGACGACGCCGGCCAACCGATCACATCGCCGTTCGACTCGGCGGCCACCACGTCATCGACGCCGACCTCACCTCGACCAGTGACGACGGTGACGCTGGAAGCGGCGTCGGTGTCGGTGTCGGTCCCCCCGACTCCAGCCCCTCCGACCAGGAAGCCCAGGCCGACGCCCTCGGCGGATTCCACGGTCCCCGAGGCGCCTTTTTGATCGAATGGCGCGGAAAAACCCTGGGGACCGACCCCTTCGAAGGCGGAGGATCGATCCCCAAGGGTTGGGCTTGTTCGAGGCCGCGCCGGTCGAGGCCGATCAGAAGCCGCTCACCGTGCCGCCGCTGCCGGTGCCGGTCCCGACCCCGGTCGTGCCCGTGGTCCCGGTCGTGCCCGTGATCCCGGTGGTCCCGATCCCGGTGGTCCCGGTGGTTCCGGTCCCGGTGGACCCGATCCCGGTGGTCCCGGTCGCGGTGGTCCCGGTGCCGCCGCCGGAACCAACGCCGATAGTGCCGATTCCGGCCCCAGTGGTCCCGGTGCCGCCGGTAGTCCCCGGTACGGAAACGCCCGTCGAGGCTCCGGTGCCCCCTAGGCCCGTCGACGTGCCGGTGCTGCCGGTGCCGGTGGTACCATTGTTGGTGGTGGTGGTGCCGGTGCCGGTGGAGCCGGTGGTGCCGGTGGTGGTGGTAGTGGTGCTGGTGGTCCCGCCGACGCCGCCGGTGGGGGCGTTGGTCCCGGTCCCGAGGGTTCCCGTGTTGCCGGTCCCGGTCCCGGTGGCGGTCCCGGTCTCGCCGCCGACGCCGGTGACGGTGGTCCCGTTGCCGCCGGTGGTCGTCACGGGGATGGTGGTGCCGGTCGAGGAGCCGCCGGTGGCGGTCGACCCGGACCCGGTGGTGGTCGTCCCGGTGCCCGACCCGGAGGAGCCACCCGAGCGGGAACCCGAGCCGGTGCTGCCGATCCCGGTGCTGGTCCCGGTCCCGGTCCCGACCACGGCCGTGCCGACGAGGTACCCCTGGATCGCGACCGACGAGTAAGACGCACTAATCGCCGAGTCGACCGCCGCGTAGAGGAGCGGGAGGTCCGACGACGATACCGAGCCGCCGGGGGCCGCGACGTTGAGCAGCGAGGCGAGCTGCGCGGACAGGCTTCCCGGAATCGCCCCGGACAGTTCGGACTGGAGCAGGCCGGTGTATGACGCCCCCGGCGTGTTCACCACCGCGGCGGACAACGACTGCGACAGCGTGCCGATCGCCGCGTTGATCGACGCCAGGGCCCCGGAGGTCGTCGCAATGGTGACGGGCGTCCCGGTGGTGCCGGTCCCGGTCGTGGGCGTGCTCAAGGGGACCGGGGTTGGCGGGACCGCCAACTCGGCCTGGCGGACCGCCGTGGCGAACGTGGCATAGGCCGAGTTCAACTGCCCGCTGAACGTCGTCGGGTTGAGCGGGGTCGTCGACGAAGTGGTGATTAACCCCGAACGACCGACCGCCGACAGGTAGACCTGCGACGCGGTGGCCGAGTACGACGAGCTGATCGCGCTTTCCACCGCCGTGAACAAGAGCGGGAGGGTCGACTGGTCGAACGTCGGGAGCGTCGTGGCGCCGCCGGCGCTGATCGGCCCGACGACCGGGGTGGTGGGCGGGATCGAATTGAACAGCGAACTGATCTCGCTGAGCAAGCTGCCCGAACCCGACCCGGTGAAGCCCGCGCCGATGGCCGCCGCGTCGGCCGAAGCGCCCGGGACGTTGCTCAACGACGCCGTGACCGCCGTCGACAGGGTGGTGATTAACGGCGTGATGGTCGTCAAGGCCAGGGCGGGCGTGACGGTCACGTTGCTGGGCGTCCCCGTGCTGACCAGTTGCGACTCGGTTTGACGGACCGCCGTGGCGAATGAGGCATAGGCCGCGTTGATCTGGGTACCCGCCTGCGTCAGCTCGGTCTGCAACCGCGATTGCGCGGTCGCCGTGGTGCCGGCGCCGGTCCTGGCGGCGGAGGCGGAAACATAGGGCGGCGACATCCCGCCGCTCGGAACGGCGCGGTCCTCAAGATAATCGGAGATCGTGGGGCGAAACCGGGCAGGGCGCTTCTTGAACATGGTGCCTCGTCCCTTCTTGTGTCGTGAAAAAGTCGGTCGATGGCTTGCCTTGGCTAAACCAACGAGACATCAGTGCAAGTTAAAAAGGAGTGCGACGAAACCAAGCACTCCAAAAGTCAGGGGGAGATCATCGCCGAAGCCCGAACTGAACAAGATGGTTCGCATCCTGTGGAAAGCGGTTGTCTCCAACCGAAGCTGTGGCCAAGGAGATAATCGAGCAATTCCAAAGCCAAGGATGAGGAATTTGGACGAGTTCCAAACTCGTTTCGGGGGCGTGACGAGTCGACCAAATCGATGGGAAACCTACGGGTTCGGGACAAGTTTTCGAGAGATCCGGTTTGCGAAGAGTCGGACAGCCTCGATCCCCCGTCGTCGTCCTGAAGCGGTCTTCAGGCCGACGACGAGGTTGATGGGACAGGTCCCGGGATTATCGGCCTGGGAAAAAGTTATGGCCGGGACCAGCGATGATCTCCCAACCCACCAACAAATTCGATCAAGCCGATCAAAGAAGGTTCGAGGCTTGGGCGACGCATCGGCCGAAGACGACTCCGACCGATGCGCGTCCACCCGCCTTGGGAAATCAACGACGGTCGCGGCCCCCCTCATATGAAGCTTGAGGGCCGCCGCCGCCAGTGCTATCGGTACTCAAACAAAGCCGCCCGTGCCGGTGCCGGTGCCGGTGCCGGTCGTGCCCGTGCCCGTCGTGCCCGTGCCGGTGGTGCCCGTGCCCGTGCCCGTCGTGCCCGTGCCGGTGGTGCCGGTGGTGCCCGTGCCGGTGGTGCCCGTGCCCGTCGTGCCGGTGGTGCCGGTGCCGGTGCCCGTCGTGCCCGTGCCAGTGGTGCCGGTGCCGGTGGTTCCGGTGCCGGTGCCCGTCGTGCCCGT